>Ga0315274_10004475_pt1 | contig 20550 bp, 14 predicted proteins | sample YL17G02_20_MG_FD_203700 | JGI IMG/M metagenome (GOLD analysis project Ga0315274, IMG submission 203700) | Sediment microbial communities from Yellowstone Lake, YNP, Wyoming, USA - YL17G02_20 | ecosystem: Environmental > Aquatic > Freshwater > Lake > Sediment | place: USA: Wyoming | collected...
GCGGAACTACAACTAATGGTGCCATAAACTCTGCATCATACATAAAAATTTCACCTGTATTTAAATCTTCATCCCCGGCATAAGCAGAAATAATTGAAGGATAAGAAGTATCTACATAAGTATCTCTATGAACATTTGCAACGTGTCTGAAATTATTATCTTTGTATTCAAGTAGCTTAGCCATTTGGTCCCCGCCACTAACAAATCTTCCTACAAATTGAATCTTATTTCCCATTGGATTAAGACTGTTATAACCATTACTATAACTCCACTCTGTTATATCAATAATATCCTGTATAGAATTAATAGGATAATCTAAAAATGCTCTAGAAATAAATTGTCCATCTGTTCTATTTGAAATGTAAATTACACAACCAGTATCATCTTCTATTACAGGTGCATAATAAAACTCATCATCACATCTATAAAGATAAAAAATTCCATATGGATCATAAACATCAAAACCATATCTCCATTCACAAATAGGATGTACCGCTTCCTTTCCAGCGACAAATCCCCATGAACCACCTCTAGGGTCATTATAATCCCAACTAGCAGGCCAAGGGTCTATATATAAAGGGACAGTTCCATATTTTCTATGGCTGGTTCCGTCTTTATTAACTTGTCTAATTTCCATGCTATTCATGCCACTTTCTGCATCATATTTATATGTCATAATAGCGCAGTGATTCGTATAATCTGGATAAAGAATACATAAAGACCAACTCGAAATCGCATCTACCATCCCTCCCCAAATTTGAGTTGTTAATTCTACTAAAAGAGTTGTATTATGCTCCCCCGCAGTATTAATACTAAATACGCTCCACTTGAAAATATCGTCTAGTGGTGAATCAGAATAGCCAAATAATCCTATTACTGTATCATCTACAGTAGTAATAAATTGATTATAATCATTATTAGTAAAATCAGCAGTAGAAATTCCCGAAGAACCTATAACATAATCTCCAGTAATTGTATCGGTAGTTAAATCAATTAATGCACAGCGATATTGAGAATCTATATCCTCATAATCCGCAGCGCCGGAATCTGTAAGATAAGAATAGAATACAAATAACGTGGTTCCAATGACTTGCATATGACCTTGATAAACTTGACAACGATCACTAGTATAAGGTTTTATCATTATTCTTGTATAGCTATGGGTATTAAAATCCACTTTAGCAACAGCTAGGTCTTGCATATTGTAGTTAGTATCGCCAGAAAACCAAATAACTCCTGGAGAAGCTTGCGCTCCGTATGGATACCATGTCCAGTAGTTTACCCAATTAGATCCTTCTTCTGCTGTTAGAACTGAATCTACTAATTCCCCCGTAGAAATTTGCCATTTTCCTATGCCATCGTAGTTACCACTATAATGGTAATCATATAAATAATCACCCTCTACAAAAGTATAGGTATATATTTGACCGTTTTGACTAATTAATGGTTCTACATAAGAATTGCTTGCATTAATGTGAGAGGTGTAATTTGTCATATCCTGATCTTGCATATAGGAGTTATCCCAATTGGTTACTCTATTCATCATATGGTTATAAAGACCACTAGGGGCTATAGGATTTATAGTAGTAGCATAAACTGCATAGCCATTACTATCTATATCATAGACTCCCATATTATTATCACCACTTAGTAAAACATTTGTAGAACCGAGATTACTTTTATTTTTCTTAGAGACTATCCAACTACGAGCCTCTCCTGCGGCTATAATATTATAAGATCCATAAATAGTTCCAGTAAAACGGTCTACTGTACAAGAAGTAAACTCCCCATCTCCTGCAACTGAAGTTCCTGTAAGTTCGTCTATTGTTGGAAATCCTGTCACTGGATTCCACTGAGTATCAATTGGATATCTGGAATACATGGTTCCGTCTTTTGTAACGCAAGATAGGACAGAATTAGACATAGACAGTTTCTCTACATATAAATCAGATAAGCCTTGAGAAAAGTTTTCCCAAGTATCATCATCTTGAATAGGTTTTCTCCATACACCCGCTCCCTCAGTAGCTACATATACATACATACCAAAGTCATAATATCCAAATATTCTAGGGCATCTTTGATTTAAAACTACATGTGTAATTAAACCTTGGGAAGATAGAGAAGATCCAATAGAAGTGACAATCCCTGTAAAATTTAAACTTGGATGGTCTAAATGAACAGAATCTCCTAATACAATATCAAATGCTCCCGCCGCATCAATAGATACTTCAAAAGTTCTCTTAGTAAATTCATTGATAGCTTTCTTAGCTAAATCTTGGGCAGTAGCGCCATCTGGAATATAACCATTTGATATTACAATAGATCTAACATCGTTAGAGTCATATTCTTCTTCATATCTTCCATGCTGATCAATTTCCGCTGTTACCCAAGCGTCATTGATAATATCTCCCATTCCATAAACTACAGCTCTATTTCTAAACATATTGCTGTTTGTAGAAGTTGAAAAGTTCAGACAAGTTGTTTCATCTATATTTGCATCTACCTGACCAGGTGCTAAAGAAAACTTACCTATCTGAGCTACATTATCTGGACTGAAATGTAAATACCAAGCATTCATTTGAATCATCTGAATAACAGTAGATAAAACATCGGTTAGACCAAATACAGAGTTATTATTAACTAGACTACCTATCTGACCTGTATTGAAACTATAAGACACTTTAGCTTCAGTTAAATACTTAATTATGATATCCTTAGCATGGGTTGGTTCTGTTACTAAAAATGTATCTGGAATAAAGTAATCTTGAAGTCTTTTAGAATAATCCTGACATCCAAATGAGATAGTTCCATTAGGAACATTATTTGTAAAATCGGTAACTACATAGGCTCCTTTTTTAATGCCACCTTCGTATAGATGAAATTCTTTGTATGTTTGTGGTGTAATATTGACAGTATCAGATAAGGTAAAAGAAGCATTTCCAATACCTGTACAAATCTGCTGTTGTCTACTATATTCTATAACATAATGAGTTACATCGGTTCCATCGTATAAAATCTGAACGTTCATGCTTCTGGCATTCTCCTTAGTCCTAAAGACGTTACGTAACCAGCTTTACTTAAAGAATGGTCACACATTTCTACAAACCATGTTCCTAATATTCCTAACCTTTCTGCACTAGCTCCAACAATATCTCTACATCTCAAACTTGGTTCTCCAGCTAGTGTTACTCTAATTTGCTCAGTATATCTACAAAATAAATCTAAGTTATAATCAGCAATCTGTTGAGCTAAACTCTGACTATCAACCATTTCTCCAGCACCCAATACGCTTGTCTTATAGAAATCTGCTGGAAGTTCCGCAACTTCTCTTGAAGCTTCTGCGTGTATATCCCCTGCTCCATATACCACAACTCTATTTCTTAAATTCTTCTCAGAAGTAGTTAAAGCCATATCTAAAGATATAACATCTGTGAAAGTAAAATCAGGAGTAGTTGTATCTCCAGCAGGAGGCCAGCCAGGTTGTTCAACTCCAGCATCCATCGGATAAGGTTTTCTATTTTCAAAGTGAACTGTACCAGTAGAATCTGCCCATATTGCCCAAGTAAGATTATCACAAATAGCCCTACAATACTCATATACTGGAACTAAATTAACCTCAAATTCTCTCGTTACTCCAAATGTAAATGATGATGGTATAGGACATGTAAAATCATTCAGACCGGCTTGACTCATTAGTTCTTCTATGAAATCTTCTGCTCTAATATTTCTAAATTTTTGAGGATTATCTGGATCAGAAGCGGCTATGAAATAATCCATAGCTCTAGTCATAACATCTGCACAGGTAATACTATATAAAGACTCTGGTGTTCTTTTATCTATTTGTTTGACATAACCAGTGAAGACTACTTCATGATTATCTGTATATCCCATATCAACAGTAACATAATCCCCTAGAGTTAAAGACGAAGTTTCCGCTTCTATTGTAGCCATAGAAGTGGAAGTATCTTGAGAAGATGTTACTGCTACACTTTGTATGTGAGATGTATTTGTAACACTTGCATAAAGTCTTTTAGCTGTCATTAGAGCATTAACTCCATTGATATATCATAGACAGGTACATAACAGTCTTGGGTGGTATCTATTGTTTGAGCGAAGGTCTTTCTTCTTTTTATAGTAAGTTTAGATAAATATAAATTAGTGGAGCTAAAATCATTTCCAACTAAAGCATATGCTGTTCCATCGTTGAGTAAAGCTTTTAGAGAGTCTTTGTTTGTATTTCCTACTATAATACCGTCTATACTGTAGATAATAGCTTCATCTCCGAATATTTGAAGTATTGTAGTAGCACCTATTGGTTGAAGTCTAGCAATGATCTGACTACCACTTTCATTCTGATCCTGTACATATATTCTTATATTATTATATGTCCACATACGTCCTCCTTATACCTGTACTGTTCTTGTTACTGAAGTGGCATTGTTGCCATACTTGATTAGATCATTGGTCATGATTGTCTTTAATTCCCTAGCAAGTACAGCCGCGTTCAAGTTAACTTGGAACGATGCTGTTATGTTTAAGTTTAGATTTGTTGATACTTCTGGTAATTTGGTTGATGCAGTTGAATCTCTAGCATATTTTGGAGTACCTGCACCAGCATCCATAAATCCTGATATACCTTTATAATTCTGACCTGGCAAAGTTCTTGGACCAAAGTCAGGACCACCCGCTGTCATAAACATAGGATAACCTGCTGAAGTAATTGGTTTAGTTGCTGGAGGTACTGTTGATTTAGCTAATTCAGCCGCCCTAGCCGCTTCTTGCATAGCTTGTCTTGCCATTACGTTTTCATCAAGAGTTATGTTAGCTGGAGTTCTAGGTGAATTTACACCAAGAGCAGTAGCTTCATTAGGAGTTAGTTTGGCGGCTTGTTCTGGAGTTGTAGTAGATCCACCTGGTCCAGCAGTCGTATTTGTATTCTTATTATAGTAACTACTTACAGCAGAGTAAGGCACCCAAAATGAAGCACCTTCTGGTAAGTTATACATACCATCAACCATCTTCTTAGTATTCTCTGAGATTTCTGCTAATAGGGATTGGAAGATCCTCATATCGGTGTCTAGCCACATCATACCATCTTTAGCCATGATAACTTGTTGAGATTTCTCTTCTTTATAAGTTCCACCAGCGGCCGCGGCTGTAGCTTGTACCGAAGCTAATCTAGCTGGATACATTTGCTGAGCCTGTCTATACTGAGCCATTGTTAGTTCTTTATCTTGAGAGAAACCAGCGGGTTGTAATTTAAGTTTACCCTCTTCTTGAAGCTTCTGCATAGCATCATTTAGATAACTAGACTGTAGTTTAGTTACTTCTGTATAATCATCTTTAGTCTTTACTAAATACTTGATATTAGCATCTCTAGCTTCTGATGAGGCTTTTTCTTGTACAGTTAATTCGGATAAATCTTTATTATACATCTCCACAGCGGCATCTTTAACCATCTGGAACTGAGTAGATGTTAGATCTATCATAGAAACTATATCTCTAATTGGCTTTCTTAGTTGGATGTTTCCAGCCTCGTTAGATACAGCCATATTATAAGTTTCTTTTTTACTAGCTAATTGAGCTTGAGCATCACTAAATTTTACATCCTCACCGTTAACTTTAATAGTTGTATCTGGAGTAACAACACCAGATTGTTTAGCGGCATCAATCGCAGTAGATAAATCACCAATATCACCAGCTAGAGTTACTATTTCTGTAATTGCTTCTGTAGCACCACCTGCAAGAAGATCAGCAAAATCCTTTAGAGCTTTTGTCGTATCAGTTACATTTCCACTGATTTGACCTGCGGCTACTAATGTAGGTAATTTATTCTGATAACCTTCAATCTCACCCATAGCTGTAGTATATTGTTTAACAGTCATAGGATTTTCAGCGAAGGGTTGCATTCTCTTCTTTAGATCTTCTCTAGATTGTGCTTGAATATTAGTTATATCTGTTGTACCTGTAGCTACAATGGCATTCTTTCTAGTATTGAATGATCCATATTCACCTTCACCCTGAGTGACAATTTCTGGAGCCATGAATTTATCAAACTGAGCAGTTATTCTGGCACGTAAATTTTCTACGGCTTTTTTCTGTGCATCAGTAACTGGTTTCATTCCAGCACCACTTGAAGTTGGTTTACCCACTATATCCATATATTCAGGAGATTTTAGCATGGCCTCATTAATGGATGTTTGCCAAGGATCAGGAGCTTTAGTTATACCTACTTGAGATAGTATTCCAGGTACACCCATCTGCATTTCTTGGTTGAATTTACCTAACTTAGCTTGTTTACTAACCTCTTCTGGAGCAATAGGAGTCCCTCCTGTTTGACCAAATAAACCTAATTTCTCCTCTTTTGTTAATTTAGCAACTTCATCTTCATATGTAGGAATTTTTGGAGCTTTTTCAGGTGTAGCTGGTTGAGGTTTATATAAAGTATTTCTAGCGTCTGCTATAGCGCGATTCCATGCTTGAATAAAAATCTCGGCAATAGAACCACCAATAGCCGCACCAATACCAGGTGCCGCACCTAATGCTTTACCAGCAAATTCAGCGGCAATAGAAGCACCACCGGCTATAGCAGCCTGACCAGGATGTCCTTGAACAGCATTACTATAAGCAAATAAACCTGCTGTCATTGCTCCTGGGGCCCAACTTGATACAAAATTTCCAGCCGCTTTTGCATTAGGAGCAAATTGATTAGCACCCTGAAGAGCCAACTGTCTTGAAGTTAATTCTACATTTCTTGTAGAGTAACCTTGTGTCATTCTTTCTTTTTGAATTAATGCTTCAGCGTCTTGTCTGTAGATGTCTTTATTTAGTGTACTTTCTAATCCAGATATAGCTCCTGTGGTAGCGGCACCAAGTTTGCTAGGTAATCCCAAACCTTTAGCAACCCCTGTAATAGCTAATATAGGTAAAGCTGTTCCTAGTAATTTAGCTACATTGTTTAATCCATTTACGGCTTTAGTAGAATTATTTGTTAAATCAGTTACAACTGCTAGTAGACCACCCTCTGTACCAAGAGTTTGAGCTAAACTTTGAAAAGCGTTTCCTAATATAATTGTAGCAGTTTCAACTGTAGCCATTTCAATAGCCAAGGCTTTTTCAGCCTCACCATTAGCTATAGCTGAAGCTTGTTCAGCAGTAGAAGCAGTTTTCTGACCAACTATAGCTGTAACAACCTGAGCCTGACGTCTGTTACCACCACCAATTGCTCTTGCTAAACTGTTTAGTTGATCTGGTGAAATAGCTCCACCCGCAATTCCAGATCTGATGTCAGTCATGATCTCTTTGAAAGTTCTAGCCTGACCTTGAGAATTTTGAACAGCAATACCAAATTTCTCTAATTGTTTTACAGCATCATTATTTGTAACACCTGTAATAATAGCTCTAACAGCATTACCAGTTTCTTTAGCAGAAGTAATACCGCTGGCCGCAACCGTAGCAATTAGACCATTAAGTTCATCAATACTTAAACCAGCATTATCCGCCGCCTCAGCTACGATAGCAAAGGAAGTAGCTAATGTATTAACATCAACGTTAGCGACCTTAGATACAGCTACCCACTTATCAAGTAAGGTAACACCCTCATCAATAGGAGTATTTGTTTGTCTTAAAGAAGCTACTAAGATATCAGTAGCGCTAGCTTGATCAATTTCAGCTAGTTTAGCAAGAGTAATGGAATCCTTAAGAATTACATTTGCTTTAGCATATCTTTCAGTAACACTTTGAATATCACCAGTAGCTCTATAGGCTTGGTTATATCCTTCTAGAACACCTGTAATAGATTCACCAGTAGCATTAGCAACGGAAGCCGCACTACCAAAGATTTTATTAGTATCTTCTTGGGCGGCATTCATTGTAACCATAACATTGGCTAATTGAGATTGGTTTTCAATCGAAACTTTAACTAATTCTTGTAATTTTAATAGAGGAGTATAGACAATACTAACAGCGGCTGTCCACTTCAAGAATTCTAGAGAATTTTGTGCAATAGCTTTAGTAAAGTCAGCAGTTCTTCTAGTAGTCTCAGGAAGAATGTTTCCTTGAAGATCTGTTAGAATTCTTGTCTGAACTGGATTACCAGCCTGATCTTGTCTCTCTACATCAAAGATTTTTACATTATTTCTTTGTTTAACTTGTAAATCAGTAATAGCCCCCTTTTCCATATAGGCGGGATCTCTTTTAGCTAATTCTTTATAAACACTCGGATAACCTAATTGTTCAAATTCTGCTTGCTTTCTAGTAGCATATGTGGCATTATCAGCTATAGCTTTATTTTGTTTAGAACTAGCGGCTATAACATCTTCTGGACCAATTTTACCTGTAGTTAAATCTTGAGCTACTGTATATTGTTTAACTGCACCAGAAGCATCCCTCATAGTAACAACTAATCTAGTTAGATTGTCATTTAGATCAGTAGTTACCTTTGTAGTAGCTTGTATTTTAGAGTCAGTTAGGTCTGTAACCTTACCAAATTGTTCGGCCGCAGTAAATAATTCAGGATTATTAGCTTTTGTACTGGATCTCTGAGCAGAAGTCATACCCCAAGACTTGGAATCCCCACCACTTGGTTGTTGAGGAACTCCCCTACCGCCTGGATTATTTGTGCCAGGAGGGGGAGTTGTAGGAGTTACACCCTCATCTGGAGTTGCAGGTTGTTTCTTAGCTTCTTCTGCGGCGGCTTTAGCTTGGGCTTCAGACAAACGTTCTTTTGATCTCTTAAGTTTATCATCAACTTCTAGTTTACGAGCTTTTGCATTGTTATCATCTATCTCTTTCTTTTTTCTTTTATAGTCAGCATCTTCTGGACTATCAGGAGTAGCTTCGGCAGGTGGTTTTCTACCACCACCTCTACCACTCCCACCTCCACCGGCGGCTTGAGCTTTTAATTTATCATTAACAATCTGAGCTTGTTTATCAAACTCTTCTTGTATATTTTTTAGATCAGTATCAAAAGAGTCTACGGGAGCCTCAGCAGGAGCAGTAGCGGCTGGAGGAACTGGAGGTTTTGGAACAACTACTCTAGTTCTAGTAACATTTCTAACGCCAGGGGGCTCATCAAGATGACCTGTATGTGTAGTTTGAGACTTACCCATTGTAACTTGTCCTGCTTGAATAGCAGTTAGTAATGATTCATCTGTAACAGGACCGCCAATCAGACCCTCAAGTCTAGTTAACATAGAGTTAGAGATTATATATTCATCACCATTTTCACCAACTTTAATTACTTTATTTCCTCTCACTCTACCTCCAGAGGCATAACCTTCTAAATATTTATTTCCATTAGCTATTTTAGGTAAAACCTTTTCTAAAGATGAACTAGAAGCTAGTCTTGAAATCATTGGACCGGTTTTTCTGCTCAATGCACCCCTTTTTTCTAGAACATTTATAAGTTTATCTGTTAATTCTTTTGGATATTTAGAAGGAGTACCATTAATATATTGTGATACAACTCTAGCTCCAGTTTCTTCTGGATCTGACCAGTAATATAGATAATCTTTATCTTCAAAAGTCATATCTTTAGGTAGTGTTGGTCTTATTAAATCATGAGCTGTTTTGGATAGTTCTTCTAATATTGGTTTAACTTCTGGATCGTCTACATATGGAAATAACATTTTATGACCAAACTCATGTGCTATACTATTTTTAGCTTCTGGTGATGATTGTTGTAAATATTTAGGACCAATAAGTATTGAATTAGGAGAGGATGCGGCACCAGAATCATTTCTAGTTACTTCAAAACCTATATCAATAGGACCACCATATTTTTTATTTATTAAGGTAGATATAGCAGGGTCTGGATTATTAGTATTTTTTTTCCATTCTTCATTTATATTTTTTTGCATTGTCATAATAACATCACGTGTATTACTAACATTGCTTATAGCTTTTTTAAAGTTATTAATATGATCTAAGGCAATAACTCTAGTAAGTCCTAACTGTGGATCATTATTTTGTTCTACGAGTTGTTTAACATTATCAAGAGCATTACTAACTTTATTTAAAGATCCATATACATCTCTAAATCTAGGACTGTTAACAAAAGCATCCTTTTCTTGAAACGTATTATTTTCCCATATTTTAGATGTATCCCAAAAATAAGCGGCAAATTTGTTTAGCTCAGGTGTATTACCAGTTACTTTACTTATCCTTCTTATTTCTGTTTTTACATCTTCTATATCCATACCTGCATGGTTAGCTATAAGTTGTCCAATAGTAAATGACATATTATCCTATATCTCCCTCGTCAATTTCAAACTCGACGCTGTTTTGACTCTTTTTATTTCCAACTGCATTATCAATCCACTCTTCTAAATCTTCAGATCGTCCGTACCATATCAATCTCTCAGGTGGTCGTTTCTCTTTACTGAGTTCTGAAAGACTATCTACTTGTTGATTCTTTCTAATCACATAGGAGATAGTATATGGGATATCTCTAATCTCTTGAATTCTATTATCTATAGGGATTCGTAATGTTTTTGAAATTGACCACAAACTTCCAATCGCATTACTCCTGGCTATTTTTTTAGAGTAATCATATCTACTTCAAGTGAAGTATAGAACTCTCTGATCTGTCTTTTAATAAATGATGGAATGTTTTCATACTCTTCTTGTGAAGAGAAATACTTTTCTGTAAGGGCTTCATCTTTGTAAGCCCCGAAATATGTACAATAATCTACGAAGCGATCATACATTTCAGCTTCGCAAAGTTCATTGATAAGATCTTCTAAATAGATAGCATAAACTTCTTCATCAGTCTTTTGACTGATCGTCTTCTTTATGTTCTCTAATCTCTTATCAACCTCTGCTTGAATAGCGCCTCTCATCTTATCTGGATAAGCATCTATCTCTGCTTGATGCTTCTCTAGAATTTCTTGTGGAGCATCTGAAGCGGGTTCCTTTGGAACCGGAACTTGAATATCCTGAGCAACTTCTTTATAAATGTTCTTACTATTTACATATAGAATATAAGCTTCTATTTTTGGTCTTCCTAGAGTTTCAAATTCAGGGACATAACCAACTCGTTCATCTGAATTTATGTCTAGGAGTTTCTTACGAAGTTCGGATGCTTTTCTAAGCGCCATAATTCTAGCTCTATTCATTTCAGCATCACCCACAATTCTAAGATAAATAATATCTAGAACTTCTTTGGCGGGGGAAAGCAATTCAAACTTATCAAACCAAGTAAATAGTTTACTTATATCAATGTCGTTTTTTTCGAGTGAATATGTCATATAATCTCCTTACCTAATTCCTTGAAAAATTAAAAAAACCCAAGATGAATAGACTAGGATATAGTCATTTCTTCTTGAGTCCCGTATTACTGCACCTTTATTGACTCGTTAAAGTCTATTAAATTTACTTTGTAATAAATATTGTTGTAGTGGTTTTAAATTTAGTTTATTACCCCATGCATTATCGTTCAGTCTTATAAATAAAAAACCTCTATCTCTTTTATTATAGCAATGTTTTGAACAATAATTTGCGTTTGATCTTTGGCAGGTAAAATTTTTACCACATTTTATACATATTTTTTCCATTATTTTGACTCTTTATAGCGGGGTGGGAGAAGAAAGAGGTCTCCTCCCACCCTTACTATCAAAATAATTATATTACGTTAAAAACTTCCGCTGTAGATTCTGCAGTGAGCAGTTCTTGACTTGAAGTTGAAGGTAGCCTGTGCGTTCTGGTTTACATTTGAAGTATATGAGTCACCTGTTACAGTGATGTCATCTAAGTAAATGGTCTTTAGAACAGCAATAGGGGCTTCTGTGTCACAAGGGTCTTGCAATTGAATCTTTAGAACTACACCACTGGCTACGCATCCTTCGCCTGGTGCGAATTCTGTACCAAATGCTAGAACACCATATTGTAGTAAGCTCATCAATTCTGTATCTGTATCCATAACTGTAATTGTACCAGTTATTTCAGGAACCTGTCTTTGATAACCGATGATAACTCTACTTCCCATTTCCCTTACAGGTTGGACGTTTAGTGTACCATTGATTGTTACAGACTGGACTCTTGGGATACTATTAGCCGCGATATTAACTAGAGCATCTTTACCTCTAATAGCGGCTGGCATTAGTGGGTCAGAAACATCAACCCAGGATGGAGTAGCTGTTGCTACTTGGTAAACAACAATCATTCTTGTAGCTGGAGTTGAGTTAACACCAAATGTAATTGTTGTACCTGAAACTGAAAATTGGTTCGCTATTGGTGCAGATGGAACTTCATCAAGATAGCCAGTTTCTGATTTCAAAGATAGTAGTTTATTACCATTCTTTAGAGCAACAGGTGCCTGAGCTAGTGTAGTGAATGTTCCGGTCTTTACCTCAACAGCGATATCATTGCTGAACCATCTCTTCTCTGAACCAACGGCTGTGTAGTCTTCAGTAGATTCACCATCGGCTGAATAGCTGAATGTGAAGTCTCTAATCTGAAGTCTCTTAGCATGAGCGGTCTTAACATAATCCGCAATTGATGGGTCTTTGATAAAGATGATAGCATCCATTTCACCCAAACTTGAGATATCAACACCACCAGCAGGGTATGCGGCAGAGTCAGTACCAGTTAGAGCGGAGAAAACCTTGATACCAACGTCCATAGCACTAAATGTCAATGTTACGTTTGGAACGTCTTTTACATCACCTACGTGAGAGGCATTACCCAACTCATCAATAGTAGTACTTGGAATGTCAGTATTGAAAGTTAATCTCTGGATTCTTGAGGCCTTGAACCAATCTCTTGGACCAACAACGTGAAGTTGTAATTCCTTTGATGGAATGGCGAGTCTTTTAGCCATTTATAAAATCCTCCTAAATTTCATTGTAAACTGCTGTAAATGTCACAACAGATCTATAATACATCAGTTCTGTAAGTTCCGGTAGAACTTTAACTATTGTAAGTTGAACTGACTCAGGGTCTATAACCCCTAACTTTGTGGGTGTAACATCAGGGGGAAAACCCTGATCGTAGTCATAGACTGGAATTTTCTCTTCTATAGCATGTAAAATTCTATAGGCATACTCATCCCTTTGTGACCTGTTAGCCGCAAATACATCTATATACCACGTTCTTATTTTACCAAATGATCTGTTACCTAATTCTTGATTATAAGTATTTATCTCATCATTCTCTACAGCAACAGTAGGAATGGTTAAATTTTCTGGTTCAAAAGCATTCGTAACATTGATAAAAGGAGCATCTGCAAATAAAGTTTTTATAAAGTAATACACAGATAAGTCCTGCTTTTTTTCTATATACATTATTTCTTAACTCCTCTGGTTGTCATTCTACGCATATAAACTTCCCTTTTCACTCTTGCTTGCATCTCTTCGGTAGTAACGATCATAGCGGCAAGAATTCTTTCTATCATTTTTGTGGGAATGCTCTTTTTATAAACTTCAATGTTTTTTTGTAAGTCTTTAGCGATAGCCTTTGTCCTAATACTTAATTTTACATTATCCCTACTAATAATGTAAAGTCTAGCTGGAACTACCTTCTCAGACAGTACTGTAGCTACAAAAGTATTTAGTTTTTGTTCTACTAATTGGTTTTCTTCAATGGATAATCTTTCAATAACTTTGTTTTGTTGAATTTTAGTATTGAAAAGCTGTCTAGCTATTGTCTGAAACTGTTCCAAAGCTATAAACATTTGTTCAGGAGAATTAAGATTTTTCAAAAGTTCGTTGAAGCGAGATTTTAAAATCTTTATATCCTTTGCTACTTCTTTCAAATTTACAGAATTCTCTTTTTCTAAATTAATTAGTCTTGTAAGATCAATATATCTAGGATCATTTTTATAACTCATTGTTTTAGGAGATATATATGGTCTTTCAACTTGCTGTCTAGCAAGCATTTCAAATATTCTCTTAGTAGCTTTTTCAACAAAGCGGGTTGGTTGATTTGTAGGTCTACCTGTACCACCTTTATTAGAGTTAGACATTCTAGGAACATTTAAATTTCCATAATTTAGAAGATACCAATAAGCAGGTTTACCACCCATTTCTTCCAGTCTGGTACGCAAAATGTTATTATACATTTCAGTTCTTCTAGCTTCATCTGCTTCATCCCTTCTAGGTTTAGACCAGCCTTTTCTCATTTTAACAACTCGACCACCCTCTCTAGCAATTCTGTATAAACCATTATACCAAGCATTTGTAGCTCTTTCTCCAACCACCTTTTGACCATAGCCTAAACTCTCTCTTGTAGCTTTAATAGCATTTGCTAAATCTTCTGGAGTTCCAGCTATTTTCTCTACATTCAATTTAAAAGAACGATATGGCGTAGTCATAGCTGGACCTTTTATACCAGTTGACGTCTGTTTATCCGCTAGTTTTAATTCTATCATTTGAGGATTAGAGAAGGCTACTTTAAGAGGTTCAGATAGTATAGGTATATTATATTCAGGACATCTCTCTAAAGCATTATTCAACTCCTCCATAATAATTTTAGTACAGGCATTATAAACACCACCCTGTTCGTCAAATCTTTTATCTTCAATAAGAGGAGTGACTTTAAGATCTTCCTGTTTCTTTTTTAGATCTGCAATATATTCATTATATTCTTTAACAGACTGCTCTACAGTTTCACCTAATTCACCTAATAATTGTAAATTATGAGTAAGATCTGCATAGTTAAATTGACCTGCCGGACCTGTTTTAGTTAGGATGTAATTATTAGTTTTGGTAAACTCTGCGAATAGTTTGTTATAGTAATCAACGTTTGTCTGTGTCATATCTCAAAATCATTTCCAAAGATAACTCTTAATATAGATCTAGTATAGCTATTATAACTATCAAGAATTAGTTTTCTAACCTCTGCATATTCAGGTGAATCCTTTCCTAAAACCTGTTCTATGTCTTGAAGTAAAATCGCTTGGAATTTCTTATTCTTTTTCTTCACGAAATACACCACATCAAGCACGTCGAGCCCCTGTATAATATTCATAATATTCCTCTCCTTTATTCTTCTTTTAATCCTAAAACTATTCTATTGAGACTTTGAACTCCTCTTGGTGTTTTATTAGCTATAGCTAATTTAATACCATCAACTTCTACATTATCCGCACCCTCTATAATGTTATAGTTATCGACAGTATATTCAACTTGAATTCTACAATCATAAGCTTTCCATTGACCTCCCTCTGACCATTGTAAAATTTCAGAAGGATTCCAAGTTATATGTGCTTTCATAGAAGTACCGCTAAGAGTTGTAAGCCAACCCACTCCACTACAAACTACACAAAAAGGATTTGTAGATTCATTTGTTACTGGATTTATAGTGCAGGCGGGACAATCTTCTAACACTTCTGTATAGAAGATTACGTCCCTACCTATTGCATTTCTAATATCATCAATTATTAACTTCGTGTTTGTCGGCCAAGTTATTCCCATTTAGTGCCTCTTGAAACAAACCATGCCAAATACCTGCGATATTCTTCCAGCTATATTGGGGGCTTGTAAATAATTTATATGATCTTAATGCTAAAGTTTTATACAGAACTTTATCTGTATAAGCTGTCTCTAAAGCTTGAGCTACATCTTCTGGTTTAACCAGTCCACCTTCAGTCATGATATCATCTTGAGTGTAGTCCATTGTCACTGGAATTAGCAAACCACATTCAGAGAAAAGTTCCCTACAGGCTGAGTGATCTGGTACTATTTGTAAAGCTCCAGTACAAGCATGTTCAACATTACAGTTATGTACTACATATCCATTTGCAATATATGAGTGGTCTTCCTCTACTTCCAAGTCATATACATGACCTAGACCATAGGGTTCAACTCTTAGTACTTTAGCATATGCTAAAGTATCTAGATCCATAATTCTAAATGAACAGAAATATCCCTTACCATTCTCTCTCATTCTGCATTCAAATCTATAATTATTGATTGATAATTGATGAACAATAAAAGAGCTAGTACTATTAGAAAATGTTGCAAAGAATTTTCCAGCAATTTCTTTTCTTGATTTATTTAGAAGAAAACTTTCTAAAACATTCTTCATAGAATGACTAAACCAACTAATAGGAACCTTTCTAGTTCTAAGTTTTGAACCAAAATTATTCAAGAAGAATTTAACATAAGTCTTATCTGTAGTATCAACAACGGGTCTATGTCTTAGATCAAATGTAATATTAGATGTAACACCCAATCTTCTAAATTTATTTACTATCTGTTGGGCATCATTTTCTGTACGGGTTCTGATTGTTAGTTTACCCTTTTTTATTTTACCTGATGCTAGATATTGACCTACAATAATACCAAGATCTTCATCCATGTCTACATGTCTTTTATACATTCTAGGGAGAATTCTATCTTCTCTTCTCCAAACAAAATCATCATTACACAAAAGATCTCTATCCTCAGCTAGATCGACAACCAGTGATTCTTGATTTACCTTTGGTTTAAAAACCTTTACAACATCTAAGTTTGTAAGGTCTTTGGCCTTTTTCCACCCATCAAGAGTCATAAGCAAATGCTCAGGTGTGCATTTCAATTCCCTTCTATTTTGAAAAGTGATCTTTACTAGATCCTTTATACCATTATCGAATACATTGATTACTTTCTTAATCTCTCCAGTATGTGTAACTGTTCTGTCTCCTACCTGCATATCTTTAATACGTTTGATACCATCAACAGACCAAATTGGGGTGTTTTCTTCTAAACATAAACCCCAACCTTCTCCTAGAGAAGTATTAATTCCTATATCTGCTGAATTATAAATTTCATTCATCTTGAAAATAGGAACCTGTTGAGGTCCAGCATTTCTAGTGGTAACAACATACTTATTAGCTATGCCTAATCTATGAGCCATGATAGAAGTATTTATAGCCGCATCAACCACACCGGAGTGCATATATAAAACTGCATCATCCTTATTCTCTGCAAACATTGCAAAGCCTTTCATAGTGATATCTAATCTCTTTCTAGGTTGATTTCTATTAGCATTCAAGACAATAAACTTATCCATATATGTATCTGGATCTTTCTTGAATACTCTCTTTCTGGCTTCCATTTTATCCATTCTAAAGAAATCATTAGTTTCTACACCATGTGGTATTACTGAGAATTGAATATCAGGTCTGGCTTTTGAAGCTACATCCAATCCGAACTTAGTGTAAGTTACGGGGAAGACCTTATCAAAGTGAGCATACCATTCAGAGTTATGTTCTTTAGAATCTACTGGAAAGTAAACAAACGTAGCGGGGATTTCCCCGTTTTCATACAAACTAATCAATGCTTCAAGGAATTGATTTAAATTCCATGCATCACCCAAAGCTAAAATGATTTCTGGTTTAGCTATGGTCAAGATCTCTTGTAATCTATTCAAACCTAATAGATCTCCATGAGAGTCAGCGGGATATATCTTATACGGATAGCTGTGGGGATCACCATGATAATTTACTCCGATCCAATAAATATCATACATATCCTGCGGAAGATTGTCAACAATTGAATGTAAAACTTTTGAGAAACCAGTTGCAACGACCGCGTCTCCCCAAACTAATAACCTTGCCTTATTCATAAACCTCTCCTTTTAATATTCAGTATCTCTCTCGTAAGTATTTCCAAGATAACCTGGAAGTGTGCCTTTTCTAGCTCTGGCTAGTCTCTTTGATGGGGGTATTAGATAGGACTGTAATTCCGCCCATAATCTATCAACGTTCTTATCTCTAATTCTACCACTTTCTAGATTAGTGTAAGATATTTCAGCATCTTTCCATGAAACCGTATCCCATGCTGAATTCTCTAAAGCTCCTTGTAGAACTAAGAATGAAGCACAAAGAATTAATAGATATTCATCAGCCGTTTCTATAACTCTAACGTTAACTGGAGTCTCATAATATTCATATGGATTCCTGCTAACTATACCAGAGTCACTTACATAATAACGACTGTCCCACCAACGTTCTAAGAATCTTATCGCGCTGATTAAAGAGGTCTTTAACCATTCATCAGCATAGCGATAGGCTAATGGATTAACATCTCCTAGTTTAAGTCTTAGCATGGGAATTAGATATTCTACTCCGATCTTTGTTTCATCTAGTAAGAATATGTTTCCAGTAAGAACTTGGGTTTCTATATTAGAGACGTCTTTGACCTCTAGCTTGAAGAAATTTCCGACTATCTTAGCAATATCAGCAGGGGTCAATGATAAAGTTAATATTCCAGTTGTTCCACCATTAGTGATCTCTCCTGTGATAGTGGAGAATACAACTGAAGAAAAATTTCCAGGTGTCTGCACAATATACATATTGGCAATATATCCTGAAAGGTTCAAAATAGTACCATCAGATTTCTTGATTAGAAATCTTTTAGTATATCCTGACCCCGTTGAGATTGTAAGATCATAATTTGGCATGATTCACCTTATGGTAATTTACTATTGATTTGCTTTAGAAGTTCGTTATTCTCTAATTCTAATGCATATATATTGTCTAGTGTAGCCATATCCTCTGGAGGAACTTCAGCACTAGGGGATGGTGATGGACTATTTTCTGGTTTATCTGGATCATCTTGTTGCCATCTACCTGATGCAAATACTGTATCCATTGGAACTAGCATAGTATCTAGATCTACATTATGAGGAACGGTCATTGAAGATTCACTATAGATGCCAGGAAGTCTAACATTATCAGTTAGCTGTAGCATTTCAGGTGGTTTATTACCAACCCATTTAGGATTGTAAGCGACGCTTTTTACAATGTTTGTAACTTCTGACCACTGTTTGAATTGTCCCTTTGTCTGAGTATATACTGGTGTAGTATAATCAGCTAACCACTGAATTCTATAATGTAGATATGAATCCAATGATGGAGAATATGCATCAACAAACCATTTACCAGTGTAGATCCAGATGGGAACGGTTAATAGTTTTCCATTAGCCTGATCCTCTTCAATTCTATTAAAGAGATCTGCGGCACTATCTCTAATCCAAATATCAGGAATCTTTTTGATAACAGAAGGATTAGTATTTTTGTTTTTATAGTAATCATTATAAGACATCCACCATCTTTCTACATCAATACAGATAGCATGGTATGTTTTATTCTTCAAAGCTTGTCTTAGAGCTAACATTTGAGGATCAACATCATTTGGATATTTAACATGATTTGTTAATTGAGAAGCATAGAATAACATTTTATATGCTGGATTATCAAAGATATATGCACATGCGGGAATGTTTTTGTTATATGCAATCTGTACCCAATTACTTAGATAGGTTGGATCAGTACAGAACATGTCTACACTTTCTTTTGAATTCCAATTGAAAACTCTGTCATCTACTTCTACTGCTTTGAAACCTAACCATTTTAGACCTAAAAGTTCAGACTCTTTTAGATAAGGCTCATAAGAGCTAATATCAATTCCGACTTCTTTCATTTTACTCCTCCACTTTTCCTGTTTGTAAATTTACTACTATATAATCCCCTGTTAGGATTACTATAGTAAGATCATCAGATAAATTAATTATACTATAATCATCGTCTAATATTATAATCTCTGTGGTTGCATCAATCCTGTCTTCGGGTGGGGGTGATGGTGAAGGTGAAGAACTAGGACTTAATGATTGGCTCTCGCTTGGGCTAACACTTCTTGAGGTGCTGGCACTTGGAGATAGACTTGGACTTTCTGATCTACTTTCACTTGAACTTTCACTAGGTGAAAGGGAAGCACTTGGTGATAGACTTGGACTCTCACTAGTTGAAACTGATGGGCTTGTACTTACTGAAGGACTTCTACTTGTACTTTCAGAAGAGCTTTGGCTAATAGAAGGTGAAGCACTCTTACTTTCAGAAGGAGAAACCGATGGGCTTACACTTGCGCTAGTACTTGGAGAAACGGAAGTTGAGGGGCTTATACTTGGTGAAGCACTAGTACTAGGACTCTTACTAGGAGATTCTGAACTGCTTGGTGAAATGCTTGGTGATTCAGAAGGACTTACTGATGGTGAAACGCTAGGACTAATACTTGGTGAAACTGAAGCACTTGAACTTGGGCTAACGCTAGTGCTTGGTGATAGTGATTTACTAACACTTGGACTAACCGAAGGACTTACTGATGGGCTTACTGAAGAACTTCCTAGTGGTGCAGTTGATGGACTTGCACTTGAGCTTGGTGATAATGAAGGTGAAGCACTAGGTGAAGTAGATGAGCTTGCTGAAGGAGAAACACTTCTGCTTGCAGAAGGGCTTACACTACTTGATGGACTTAAACTTGGGCTAACCGAAGCACTTGGAGATACTGAATTGCTAACACTAGGAGAAACACTTGGTGAAACCGATTTACTAGCACTACTTGATGGTGATATACTTGGACTTTGACTTGGTGAAGTTGAAGGTGAAGTTGAAGAACTAGGTGATTGTGATCTACTTTCACTTGGACTTACTGATGGACTGATAGATGAACTAGCGCTAGGACTTACACTATTTGAAGGCGAAACTGATGGGCTAACTGATGGTGAAGCACTTGGGGATACACTAGAGCTAGGGCTTACTGAGGGTGAATTACTAGGAGAAACACTTGA
>Ga0315274_10004476_pt1 | contig 20549 bp, 25 predicted proteins | sample YL17G02_20_MG_FD_203700 | JGI IMG/M metagenome (GOLD analysis project Ga0315274, IMG submission 203700) | Sediment microbial communities from Yellowstone Lake, YNP, Wyoming, USA - YL17G02_20 | ecosystem: Environmental > Aquatic > Freshwater > Lake > Sediment | place: USA: Wyoming | collected...
AGAGTCATATCGTCTGGTTCGAAGGGAACTATTCCGAGTATGAGGCCGACCGGAAGAGCCGCCTTGGAGTCGCAGCGGATCAGCCCCACCGGATCAAATACCGACAGCTCACAAGAAGCTAAAAGGTGTAACGTCCGAAAAAGAAAAAATAACCTCCCCCCCTTTTTTAACCCTACCTGCGGTAGGTCGGGGAGACCGGCAGGAATTTTCAAAGGGCTAAAGTGTTACGAAAAAACAAACAGCTAACCTTTCGATTAGCTCTCCCTGTAATCTTGTTTAAGTTCAGAAGCCCTCTTTTGCTTTTCCGAATCTCCAGCAGGTTTCTAAAACCCTTGGGGGCCGGCTTCCCGTTTAATCACTCTCGGCCGATCTTCCACCGATTTTTTTAAAGTGTTTTTTTAAGGCGGTACGATTTGAAATGATATGGTATAATACCTCTAATGAGGAGGCCTTGTGGATTTTTCACGATTCATGAACGGCATTGTTTCCTTTGCTCACAACCATACGGTTATCGTAATCGTTCTTGTGCTGGTTCTCCTCTACTTTATGTATCGGAGGCCGAAACTGTTTTTCGGCATTCTCCTCCTCGGTGCCTTCCTGGCGGGATTGTTTTATTTGATCACGAGCATTTCTGGTCCAGCCAAAGAGCAGAAAAAGAAACTGATTCACGAAGAAAAACAATCCGATACTGACCGGTGATCGCTCCCCGGGTTTCTTAGGTTAAGTGTCATTCAGGACAGATCCCCTATCTAAAGAATACGCCTCGATCAATACCTTCTTACGATTGCCTGCGAACCCCAAATCTTGATGAAGGTCAAATAAAAGAACCAGATCAAAAAGCGGATCGAATGAAATGCATCATTGCAAGACTTCGGTGACCCCGCTCCGAGGCGAAGCTGAAGCAAGCCCGGAGATTCCCTGTTTCGCTCGGAACTGCTCCGCAATCTGATAGTGGAAAGGTTAGCATGGAAATTGAAGGATTCGAGCAAAAAAGGAAAGAAAAAATACTTTATTACGATTGGCAGGCCCCATATCCTGCCCCGAGGATTCCTTCCTGAAGTCAATGAGTTACATTTCGACAAAGCGTGCTTGTTTTCAATTGGTAATCATCAACAGTTGGTTCTTGACATACAAGTCCCCTTTTTGTATGGTTGATTCATCCACTTCAACCATTTTCGTAGCCTTGTGGCATCGGGGCACAAGTTGTGGAAAACCAGGAAAAGCAAGCAGCAGTCCAGCGGATAGAAACTAATATGCCGAGTGTCGCGCATCTCGAAACCTCTTTGCGAGCCAAGCGCGAACTGGGGCACATTCTCGGGATACACGGCCCACCTACTCCTCGCGGTAAACAGATTGCTGATGGTTACGTCCGACTTGTTGAGAAAACTACCCTTGAATATCAGGAGTCACGTGAGAAGCTTATCGCCTTCTTCAAGGACGGTACCTTTGATCATTATTGCCGCGCACAGGATCATTTTGAGTCGAGCATTCACTCGCTTCATCGCGCTATCCTCTACCTCGACCAACTTCGAGGATTGGGCTTTCGCCGAAGCGATGGGACGCCTTTTGTCCCTCGCCCCCGGGATCTCGAAGTATTGAGAGAAGATGTGAAAAGCCGTGTGCGCGAGTTTCGAGATCTGGCCGAGCACCTAGATAACTAGATAAGGACATCATAGAAGGAAGAATCTCTGACAATGCAGATGTGGCGATTCATCTTGCCTGGGATAAGGCCTCGCTCGGCGAGGCGCAAATCCTTTACATGGATTTTGCTCGCTGGATCGAACAGCTACACTATTTTGCGTTGCTCCTGAGCCGTGTTCAAGTGATAGTTGGTGAACCACCAACTAAGAGTAGTGAAAAGACCGATCCCTAACCTGCCGTCCAACCGAGCCCGAAACCAGCGGCGCTCCCCTTGCTGTTTGCGGGTCGATTAACGGCGTCACGTTGGGCCTCCATTTTGAATGAGGGTTTCTAATGTTGGAGCAGAGAATATTGGATTTTATTTCTCGACACGCTGAAAGAATTGGAAATGAATGGTTCAAGTTGATGGAATGGATGCTAATTATTGCCACTCTATCATTCGCTTCTAAATTTAGCGATAACTTTCTCGTCAAAGGACTATGGGTTCTATCTATTGCCATTCTTTTTGTGTATTGCCTTTTTGGTTACACGGAAAGATATTTGAAATCTATAAAACCGATCGATGCAGAAAAGGCAACATGGAAAGAAATCGTAAAAGTATTTATAAGGTTGTCGATTGTCTTTTTGCTAATTATGTTTTTTAGTCAGAAAATTGCTCAATTGGCTTGGGAGTTTGCTACAACGCTTTCGGAAAAATTAAAGTGATGACATGGCCCTATTTAAGAAATGTGACGTGCCTAACAAAGCACTACCAACAGATGGCTTACTGCTACCGCTTATTTAAAGCTTTATGCAACACCATAATCTCATATGAAAACGGATATCAACATTTGTTATCTATGTGGACAGCCTCTTAGCGATGAAATTTGCAAGGACCATGTTCCGCCCAGGCAGTTTTATGCGCGCGAGCTAAGAAGAAAATATGGTCCAAATCTATTCACATTACCTGTGCATCCGTCCTGCAATAAGGCATACCAAAAGGATGAGGACTACTTTGTGCATTCTGTAGGGCCTGTGGCGATGGAATCGTATTCAGGCAAAGCGCTCTGGGGAGACATATCAGATCGCTGTGAAAGGCCTCAAAACAAACGAATTGTCCAAATGGTTTTGAAGGAATTCGACGAAAGACCTTCCGGTCTAATACTCCCATTCGGAAAAGTAGCAAAGCGCTTTGACGGTGAAAGGGTATGGAGGGTCGTATGGAAGATAGTCAGAGGTCTTTTCTTCAAGGAAATAGGCCAAGTACTTCCTGACGATTTGCCAATTAAATATGAAATCTTGTCTCCTGGAGAAAAACCTCCTTCGGAATATGACATTGTCCATACTGCGCCTCCGTTAGGACAATACCCTACCGTATTTGACTACAGATACGTAGGGATCCCTGAAAAGATGTATCTCTGGGCCATGCTCTTTTGGGACAGAATTATCATGTTCGTAGGGTTTCACCTCCCTGGATGTACCTGCAGAATCTGCACTAATAACCATATTGGTGATGCAAAGATGATTACTCCTCTGAGCGTGGGGAAAACGAGACATAGGCATGAACCCTGAACCACAATAAATGACCGTGTATAACAACCGGCTGCATTGGATCGCCGACAAATCCGGCTCCCCGTGAGCTGTGACGTTGGCACAAAACAGATGAACTCAGTGGCATTAAAGCAAGAGATCAAGAAAGCAGCCGCGAGCTATGCCCGCAAGCGGGATTTGCCGATAGATGACTCGCACGCTTCTGCTGTAATCTTTCGGAATCTCAGCGACAATTTCTATCCCGAGTCATTCACGAGCATTATTGGACGACCTGACTGGCACCAACGCACAACAAAAAAGCACCAAAATGTGCCGGGTGTGCTGGAAATGCAGTCGTCCAATAGTAGTGACACCCTTCTGATGAACATCTTCTGCCACCCCGACATACGACGGTGGAAGGGAGTCAGAAACCTACTTAAGGAAGAAATACAAGCAATATCGTTCGGATTCCCGGGACAGGTCCACATCAATGGAGGTCAACCTGACTCAACAGAGATCGACATGGCGTTGCCAGGTGTATTCTGTGAAGCAAAGCTCACGGAATCCGACTTCACACAGAAAAGGGTTGACATAGTGGAGAGATACGACAATCTTCAGAATGCCTTTCATGTGGAGGCTCTGCCGCGCATCAAGGACGACTACGATAACTATCAGATCATCAGAAACCTCCTTGCGGCAATCCAGCACAACCGGAGGCACATCCTCCTGTGTGATGAGCGGCGACCAGATTTAGTGGTCCGATACATGCAGACCGTCTCATCTTTACGCGAAATTGGAAACAGGAAGGAATGCCGAGTTATCTTCTGGCAGGAAGTTGTGGCCGCATGTGGTGCACCGCTACGGGCATGGATTGAAGAGAAATACGGAATGTGCCAGCAAGCAAATCCAGCGGACGCGGAATAGCCGCTTTTTCACTTTACGAAGGCCGTTACCCATGCCACTGATTTTGGTCTTCATACTTTCTTTCAACTGGAAATCACCAACCCATAATGTGGGCCGACCAGCACTCTTTGTAGGTGCAATTTTCACCGGGTGTAGGAGTTCTTGCTGCCCACTCTCATGATGAGGCTTGTTACTCTCCTTATCTAATCTCTGTTTCGAAATAGGCACCTACGACCACATCTCCTTATTCATGACCTTGCCAAATGATGTTAGATGGGCTTGTCCTCCCCTGTCAGAATCCTCCCATTTTCAGGGACACTTTCATTGATTACCGTCTGAATTCGATAACTACAGAGTCCGCATCCAGCCGTCGGATGGGTATTCTCAATGGAGGTTTGGGGTTTGACCTTATCAATTATCAATAGAAATCTTCAATCTTTGGGGTATGTTCCTTAGATTTTCGTTCGAGCAATCCATTCCTCCTCACCACCTTGAGGGGTTCAAAACTGAATGTTTCTTCCTGAAACATTCGCTTCCAAAAAGTTTTAAAAAGGTGTAGATTACAAGGCGGAATTGTGTTCTGTAGAATATATTAAAATAATCCTTTTAGGGGGGGTCTAAAATGAGAAAGGGTGGTTCAATCTATAAGAACAGTGGAGATAAAACTGGACCCGAGGTTGCTCCGGAAATAGGAATACAGCTTCTTCAAAGACAAATTGATGAAGCCCGATCCCTTATTTCCAAAAGGCCGATTGATTCCGGGGCGTACAATTCCTGGCGCGATGCTACCCAGACTTATTTGAATAAAGCTTTCGGGAAAAACCAAAAACACCTAAGCGTTCACACCACGGCATTCGCGGTTTTTACTGGGAAACATGAAAGAGAACTAAGAATTGAACAAGAACATTTTGATTCCTTAAAAGATAACATTATTCAGCTTGAAGGTTTTATAAAACTATTACAGACTGAAATTGAAATATACTCCCTTTCAAAAGAAGACACAGTTGCCCCAAAGCAAGGAAAAGATGTTTCTTCCACGGTTTTTATTGTGCATGGTCGAAATGAGGATGTAAAAATTAAAGTGGCGCGGTTTATAGAAAAAGCTGGGCTAAAAGTAGTAATTCTTCACGAAGAACCAGGAGGGGGCCAAACAATTATTGAAAAACTTGAAAACCACTCTTTAGTTGGATATGCTGTGGTACTTCTTACTGCCGATGATGTAGGTAAAAGCATTGAGGAAACTGATCTTCGGCCTCGTGCCAGGCAAAATGTCATTTTTGAATTGGGATTTTTCTGTGCATTGCTGGGTAGAAAGGGGATTTCAGTCTTATACGAGAACGGCGTGGAAATTCCAACAGATTATAGCGGAGTTGAATATTTACCTTTAGATGGTGCTTGGCAAGTAAAACTCCTCAAAGAATTGAACAATGCGGGATTTAAAGTTGATTTCCCAAAAGCCTTAAGTACAATTTAAAATAATTTTATACTGGAAAAATGACTATTGCTGACCCATTCAAGCATCAAAAATGGCCTTTTAAGGGACTGAAAGGTCTGGTTTTTAGGAGAAACATCGCAGCAGGTTTAGGAAATTGGGGGCAGACATGACTAATTTCTTATTTATTGCTTCCGATTCAATCCATAAAATTAAAAATTGTTCGACGAATAAAGACAGGCCTTTATTTATTGTGAGCCAATTCAAGAATTCAAAGCGTAATATTTTCGGTTAGCTATTGGGCACCTCCTATGTCGATCAACCCAATTTTATTTATTCGATTACGCTCTGCCTGATACTTTTTTACCCCATTCTTCCTTAAACCTACTTCAAACTGTTCAAAAAGTTTCCCAACAGAAGTTAATCACCTACCACCGATTGTCTCCACCACCTTAAACTGTTTCCCCTTGAAGACCATCACCCCCTTTCTACGGCTTTTACCAAATTCCGAGACTAACTTTATCCTACCCCCCCCAAAAAAAAGTCAAGTGGTTTTTTACCTATTTGCAAAGTGTAATATTTTCCATTAGATGTTAGTTCAATCCAATGTCGATCAACCCAATCGTTTGAAATTCGTTCATTCTCGGGACTACGCCGTCACCTCAGCCTTTTTCATTCCCCGTCTCATAGCCAAGACATCCAACCGTTGCTCGTCCCCTGGAACTTCCTCTGTTAATTTTTTTTAATTCTCCGACACTTTTTTCTTGACAAACCTCCATTTTTGTGATTTTATTGGTACCAATATGTCCGACATTCATCCCACCCCTCAAACCAAACTTGCTATCATCAAGGAAGCCTGGGCCGGCCGAAAGATTGCCCAAATCGCCAGAAAATATAGAGTCTGTAGGGACTCCATCTATACCTGGATGCACACCGCCACTCAAGCCTGCCTCCATGCCCTCAGCCCCCAAAAGCGTGGACCCAAATTCAAAAAGCTCTTAAAGAGCGAAGAAGTCATCCTCTCCCTTGAACAGAAAGTGTCCAACCTTGAAATGGAAATAAAGAGACTATCACATGATTCCCAGTCCATTCCTTCTGTCAAATATGCCAAGTTAGTTCGCCCTGATCACTGCCCCCATTGCGGCCATACCCGCATCCTGCTCAATGGCCACTATCCGGTTAAGGGAGCAGATGGCGCTTTCGTCGATATGCCGAGGTTCATTTGCAAACAGTGTCGTAAACGCGTCTATTTGTAACTCCAGGATCTCAGATTGAGAAATCTCTTCCCCTTCCATTTAGGGAATGTGATCCGAAAACTCAGTGAGATCCGTATTGCCATTAACCTCAAACATCAGCAGCCATTCCCTAAATCAAGAAGCAGGCTCCTTTCCTATTACTGCTTTGTCCCCAGAAGGATCAAGATCAATCCCACCGGAGAGATCGCCGGTGGACTCTCCCGCTTTGTCACTTCCCTGATCGATTTCTCTTTCGTGAGATCCATTGTCGCAGAAGCCTATTCCTCCGTAGGTGGTCATGCCTATGACCCTGTTAGCCTCTTCCTTATAGAACTCTTCAGATATCTGGAGAAGTTCCCCGATCTGAAAACTTTCCTCTCTACTGTCCGTGATGAAGAAAAGGGGAAACATTATCGCCTCTATGCCGGTATCTCTCCTTCTCATGTCCCCTGTGAAGCCGATTTCACTCACCTCAAAGATCGCTTGGGAGAAAAACTCTATATCGAAATCTCTCAAGTCCTGGTTGAGATCGTCCGCCTCCTTGGCCTTCTCTCCTTCGCTATCCTCTCCACCGATGGCACCCTCTTTCCCTCCTACTCCCACTACAAGGGCTGCACTTACTTCTGCGAGGAGTGTCAGTCCATCGAATTCAAAGGCCTTATCGACAATGTCCGAAGAAGAATCCTCTATAAATTGCAAGACCCCAAACGCCTGGCCCTCGGCAGAGAGATCAAGGTCCGTGTCGATTGCCCCTCCACCCGATTCCCTGAAAAGATCCCTAAACCCAAAGTAGAACTGATGAGCCTCTCCCTCAAAATCGCTGACCCCGAACAGCCAAGCCCTTTTAATAAAATCTTCGGAGTCGATGAAGTACTAAAATCTCATGGCCTCGATGTCATCGTCCGAAAGATCAACTTCCACAGCATCAGCCTCGATCAGATCGATTCCTTCTTCTTCCGATGCCCCAAACTACCCTCTGATACCGAGGCTCGTATCGGGGTAAGAAGAAACCCCAAAAACCCGGATAAGGTCGAGAAGATCTTCGGATACAATGCCATCGTCAATACTTCGATCGAACTCTCCTTAGGCCTTGAACTACCCGTCGGTTGCCTCACCATCTCAGGAAATGCCGAAGAAGGAAATCAATTCATCCCCCTCAAAGAACAGATCTCAAAACATCACCCCAACACCAAAATCGACCTGGCCGACGCCAAATACGATGAACTCCACAACTACCAGTATGCAAGAACCACAGGCTCCGTTCCTCTCATCGACTATAACGTACGTAATGAGGATGTTTCTCTCGATGCCCTAAAACTCAGAGGCTATGACCGAAATGGCTGGCCCTTTGCCCCTTGCGGGGTCCTCTGCCGTCCCAATGGCTTCGATTTCAGTTTCCAAAGAGCAACTTTCACCTGCCAAAGGCAGTGTGTCTTATCCAATGAACCAAGATTAAAGGAATACTCTCAAAGCTGCCCCTATTTCATCAACTACCATGGTTTCATTAAACATATGTCTGTCAAACAACACCCCAGGCTCATTACAGAAGTCATCAGGGGAACCCCCCGCTACCAAAAACTTCGATCCCTCAGATCCGCCTCCGAAAGATTCAATAGCACCGCTAAAGATGATTTAGAGATCCTTAACAAACCAAGAGTCAGAGGACTGAAACGAGCAGGTATCCTCGTTAAACTGACCCTGATCACAATCCTCCTCAAACGTGTCGCACAATTTATCATCAAGGTCACCCTCGCCGTGAGAAAAGAAAGAATCAAAAACCCTCACGGCTTTATCATCATCCGGGGACCTAAGGTCCCAAAGTTTATCCTTAACCTCACTCAAAGGGAGTGAAGGGGTCATGGGCCTGTACCGTCTTATTGCACCTATCTCTTCTTTACCAAACCAAAGGAGATCTCTTTCCCTAAGCCGTTCCAGACCCGCAAATTCTACCTCTTCCACCCCCTCGCCAATGTCTTAAATCCTACAATCCAGGGCTGATCCATCCCCTCTCAAATACGATCCGCCCTGGAAACACCGATCCGTTGGTTCTAAACCGAATTCTTCAATTGCCTCATTGTAGGAAGTTTGATGCAACTTATCCCAATCCGGTCAGCCTTTTTAGATTTTTAGAAAGTGTCCGTTTCTTTCTTTCCATCCCCGATCGGCAGAAAGAAGTTTTCCAATTCCCGCTCCACGATTAAATTGTAAAGCTGCCAGGAATCGGTAAGAATTTTGGATAAAGATCCTTGACAGAACCGAACAGGGCATAACTTTACGGTGAGCTATGGGTGACCCTGAAGCGGACGGTTATGCCGCAGCTTCTTCGGGAAGTTCCCAGCCGGGGAAGACCAGAGCACCTGGGTGACACTTCAGGGCGCGAGCCAGAACCTTTGCGCGCTCCACCCCAAGACGGACCCGATCATTTTCGATTGCCGAAATCGTTGCCTGGGGTATGCGTGTAAGCTGTGATAATTGATTTTGGCTCAATTCCTGAAGCTCACGAATGATTCGCACAGATTCCCCAATCGAAACCGTAATCCGTTTCTTTGCAGGACGATATTCCCTCATTTTAAGACCTCCGGTAGTCATGAGCGGTTATCGAAGCAACCTGGAATAAAAGTTTATCGACAATAACTCGGTAGATCACCCGCCATTGTAAACCAAGTCGAGAGGATCGGTAGCCTTGCCAGTCGCCCGATAAGGCTTCGTCGTGAAACCCTTTTATCAAACGCAGTCCAAGTGGACCAGAAATTGCGGCGATGTCTTTCCATTTCTCGTACCGTTTCAGGATCTCCTTCGGGATTGACGCGACTTGCTTATCAACCCGCCGGTGCTCTTCGATTCGCCACATACTATATAATATCTATACTATATTTAATATGTCAAGTGCAATCTTTCGGGCCCGAAGGGAGTTGCAGGGTTTGGAAAAGAAATTAGAAATTGGGGGTTAAACCTTCAAAATTCCATTCCATCCGATCAGTTTTTTTAGATTTTTAGAAAGGATCCATTCCTTCTCCTCATCCCCGATCGACAAAGAGTTTAGGATATCCAAACGATATCTACCAGATGTTCTACTTTCTTAAATTCTGGGTCACCGGTTACTAAGGTAGCTTTATGTTCCACGGCGGAGGCAAGGGCAAAACAGTCAGTATAAGAGATGGCATATTGAGCCTTATATTCGGCGGCCTGGAATATCAAGTTGTTAGGGATGGGCAAGATAGTGAAGCTCAACCTCTCAATGTTTGCCAGAACCTCTAATTTCTTCTGGTCGCCAAATTCCTTTTTTGTCGAATAGATGATCTCTCCAAGATTGATGGCGTTGATGTATTTGGTCGCTCCGGTTTTTCTTATTTCCTCAAGTAGATGGACAACCTTTTCATACCCCTTCTCTTTTTGAAAGAACTTCAAGAGGGCATGACTGTCGAAGATAAACGGCCCCTTCTGCATTATTTGAATTCGCCTTTCCGTTCCCTGACGAGCTTCTCAGCAAGAGATGGTTTAGGGGGCAAGAGACCACAGGCCGCCTTGATCGGGTCCTCAACAGGGGGAATAAGGTAGATGATGCCACCATACTCCATCACCTGAATCTCCGTACCGGGCTCAATGTGGTATCTCTTTCTTATCGCAGCTGGTATGACAATCTGACCTTTCGATAAAGTTTTAACAATAGCCATAAATTTCTAACCTCTCCATATAAAGTTGAACGATCTGTATAAAATGTATAACTTCTCAAGTATCTTGTCAAGATAATTCTTCATGGTACTCGGGGTTTGTCTTTGATATTTGATAGGCAAAGATGCCTGATCTTGAAAGTGCTCTTTCTCAAATTCCGAAAAAAACAGGGAAGGGCATGGCAACAGTTTTAGGACCAATGGGGGCACTTTCGCCCCCTGAATAAAGAATAATAGAAAAGAGAAGCCGTTCCTTTAAGTCTTCAGCCAAGCGGTTCAAGTTTTTTATGTCTCGTTCGTCGATTCGATGGCCCCACTTCACTTCAATGGCTACCACTTTCCCAGCCTTCTCGATTAGAAAATCGACTTCCTGGCCTGTCTGGGTTCGCCAAAAATAAAGTCTAAATCGGTGATCCAATACGGGCATGAGCTTCAGCAACTCACAAGCAACCCATGTTTCGACCATGGGTCCGGCATGACCTTGATTCTCCAGGGCCTTCCACTCATTTACTCCCATGAGATGAGTCGCCATTCCTGTATCATTAAAATAAAGCTTGGGGGTCTTCACCAGTCGCTTCCCCAGATGAGTGAAATAAGGCCGTATGAGAGAAATTTGATAGGTTACATCGAGCAGATTCATATACCGGCGGAGTGTTGTAAAGGGTAGCCCTGTTTCTCTGGAGAGGTCGGAGAGGTTGAGGAGTCTCCCCGTTCTCAGAGCGGCAAGGCTGAGGAGGCGATTAAAATCCGGCAGGTTTTCAACCGATCTGATATTCAACAAATCTCTTTCCAAATAGGTTTGACGGTAGGAGGAAAACCACTGTTCCCTTGCTTGATCAGAGTCCATGAGAGCGGGGGAAGGGTATCCTCCCTTTAACATTGTCTCAATAAGATGGGGTTTATAGTCTTTCAGCGATGTTGCAGGATATTTTGTAACCGTTCATGGGGTCTACTGATCTCACAGCTGTTCTTTCATAGGCGAAACGCAGCGGTAGTTTTGGAACATCAGTTGTGCTGTGAGATGATACAGATAAAAGTGAGCAGGTAGATTCTGGGCGGCTGGGTGAGTGTCACGATGAATCGAGTAGTAGTGAAGGGGCAGGTTGATCATGGAAATAAGCCCTGACCGATTCCAGAATGAAATTGAAAGCTGATCGACCTTGCAGAGAGCATGTCGCTATAACGGTCCATAAACGTTCATTGCTTTGTCTTCCCTTTACACTGCGTGTGCCTTGCGTTACATGACGATCTATCACCACAAACCGTATAGCTTGTTCTGCCACATTGTTGGTAGGATCTATGCCCGGGGTTGTGATAAATTCAAAGTAGGCTTTTCCATAAAGACGAAAACGATTCACCATGTTTTGGGCTTCCCGTTTTTCCTCTTTCCCCTTCTTGTTCACTCTGCTTGGGACATTGTTTAAGGCCGTAGCGATGATTTTTTGTTTGGCATGCTCAAGTGCAGCCGTAAAGGTCTGTGGCGTCATGCTGTCACGGTTATGAATGACTTTAAACATGTTCTTGACTTGATCAAGCAGTTTTTGACCATAGGCATTTGTTTCTGCGTCGGTCAAGGTAGTTAGGAATCGGATATCCCGAATCAAATGGGCAAGACAAAACTGTATTGAGATGTTGAAATCCTTCATGTACTTCCGATATGCGGAAAAATAATCACAACCCAGCACGCCATTGAACTCTTTGCCCAGGATATCAATCAATACCTTTGATCCGCGGGATTTGTCAATTTTGAATAGCACATACAGTTCAGCCTTGAAAACCCATGTCCAAAATTTATCTCCGTTTTCCTTGTGTCCGGTTTCGTCTACATTTACGATTGTCTCCAAAGGGAGACGATCGAGCAATTCGTTGTATGGAGCTTCGAGAGACCGAGATACTTTCTCTATTACTTTACGCAGATATCCTCGTGAGACCTTTTCACCAAGGACATCTCTAATATACTTTCTGATAGTAGAAAAAGAGGCGTGGCAGACATTCTTCATGTAGGCCACCAGCGATGTTAATCGTTCTTTGAGCAACCCTTCTTTATAGACCTCAGGGGGGAATGGCATATAATGAATCTTGCCACATTTTGGGCACCATACCGGATATGAGCGATGTTCTTCTCTGATCAACGGGACTTCAATCAATTCAACTTGCTGAATGATACGAGGCTCGCCGTCCATGATGCTGACTTCGCCATGGCAGTCCGGACAAGTAGCCAATATGTAGGGATGAAACTTGTCAATCTCCTCTACGGCAAATAGAGGACGATCATGTCTCTCATGGCCTGGTTGTCCTCCGATTTTTCGCTTATCCTTCTTTGTCTTCTTTTTGGACGTAGGCTTTGTAATGTCATCGGAAGAAGGAGGTTTGCTGGAATTGGATGAGTTCTTTGAAAGCTTCGCAACCTTGACCTCCAGGGCTTTTATCTGCTCTTGCTGAGATTCAATAGTATTGCTTAAATCACACAGGAGTTTGGCTACAACTTTCCGTCCGGCAGTATACAAGGCCAATGCTTCATCATGCGTCATAGCATAACTCCCGACGAAAGTTTTTAGTCAAGGGATAGACATAAACAGCCTTTTTAGAAAGTAGGGGTTGACGCGATTTGCTGAGCTTGCCCTGACCCGTTGTCTGGCCCACGCAGAGCCAATTGTCTGCCTTGTAACAGGTCCCAAGATATCGCTGAGTGTCAACAAATGTTTCAAGCAGATAAACGGGGTGGTCGTATAAATCTTGCCAATCTTGTGACAGACAACGACGGTTCAATGCCAATAGATATGACGCTAAACAGGAAACTTGAACCCATGGCAGGATCAAAAAACGGAGATTATTGGCGATCAGATGAAGGTTGTTTTCTCTGGTCTTTTTGCTCCAGCCAATAAAACGATCTCGTGCGCCAATATACCACGGTGCAGAGCCCCATGCCAGACACGCAATAGGGCGGTCACTGGAAAATGCAATATATTTGAGATGCTCTCCAACCGGCTGAGTGTAGCCAAGATAGTGGTGTTCGCTTACAAGACCATTGAATATCTTCTCAAAACGAGTTTTGCGAACTTGTTCAAGCTTGATAGGAAACAGGTCGCCGACAGAACAATGAACAGGAGTTTTATCGACTATTACCCTGGATGGTTTCTTTCGCTTTGCAAGAGGGTTGGCAGGGGTGAATTTTTTGGCAGGCAGTTTAATGAAGCCCTTTAATTCCAAAAGAAGAAGCAGGCTCCGGCAGACCATATCTTTGAGGACACCATTAGGCTGCCTCCAATCCCACTGCCTGCATACTTCTTGAGAAATGAAGCGTCTGCTTTTCTCAGGATGTGAGGCAATAATCCCCCTGATGGTCGCTATATCTTTCCTGGTGACCGATCGCCTCCGGTATGTTATGATTGTTTCCATTCCTGACACTATAAGACATCAGGAATTGGAACGCAAATTATTTCTCAAAAAAACTTACTGTGAGGTCTTACATCTTAAACTTAGAGCGATTATTGCCCGTGAACGGCTACGATATTTTTTTAGCAATGTTTTTGAATCGATTCCGCCAAAAAGGTCTTTTAAAATCACCGGCTCTGGTTTTTCAAGAAATTCCGGCCAGCAAAAGGGATGAAGGGTGTGAAGAGCGATTCGCCCTGCCAGACTCTCGGAGACGGTCGCCAGAGTCATGATATTTGCGGACCCTGTTAGAAGATATTGCCCCGGCTTTCGATTTCGATCGATGGCTCTTTTAATGGCCCTCAATAAATCAGGTGCTTTCTGAACTTCGTCGATGACAACAGGCATCGGAAGTCCATTGACAAACCCATCGGGGGTCCCTGAGGGCTGCATCGAGGATAGGACGGTCATCGAGTGTAAGGTAAGCTGCATCCCATGAGGCTCCGATCAGTGCTTGGGCCAGGGTGGATTTACCCACCTGCCGGGCACCTGTCAAAAGAACCGCAGGAAAGTGTTTAAGGGATTCCAGTAGCGGGTCTTGTAAATATCGCCGTATCATGGTTAATATTTAGCCATCAAATGGCTAATTTGTCAAGCCTTACTTTTAGGAAAGTGAAATTATTTCCTCATCACAACCCAGAGGCCACCCTCAGTGGTGATCTCACACTTTTCTTCGAGGTGGCTTGACCTCACTTGATCCCGCACACTTTCCAGCGTTATCCTCACTCTACCCATTGCAGCGTTGAGTTGTTCCGAACGTTTCCCGATTCGACTAATGACTTCGGCTGGTGTATGCTTCCCGAACCCTCCGCCGACAAAGGTGATTCCTCCTTTCCTTAGCGTCCTGTAAATGGCCCCAAAGTCAACCTGAAAGAGGGTGGGGAAAAAGAGGGCACCCCGGAAGATCGCCAGATTAACGCTATCGTCCGCAATATTGATTAAGGAGCTATCGCTTTCGATGATCCTGACCCTGTCTTCCAGTCCGTGCTCTCGGGCCTCCTGCCGGTAGAGAGGAACCGTTGCTTGCGGAAAGGCAGCTATGGAGAAACTCTGGCCAACATTCTTCTGAGCGAGAGTAAATATGAGGCCCGAAAAGGGGCCGATTTCCAGGATATACCCGTCCCGGCGGCCATAGAGTTCCTCGATCTGCCTCACGAGGAAAGGTAGGATCGGCTTCCAGAGAAGATTGAGTTCTTCGATAAGAGTATCGGTCTCCATTTATCACCTTCCGATTTTTTCAATGCTGTAATTAGGCACTATTCCATTCTACCCCATGTTGCGTGGAAAACGAAAGCACCCTCCATAAATTTTTGGAAATTATTGAAGAGGCTTTTTTCTTTGACATCCAGCTCCGTTTTTCGTATATTCAACTCACCCTAAAGCGAGTTTTTATCATTTAAGAACAGTCCGTTGAGCTGAAATCATGACTTCTGAAAAAAATAGAATAGAGGATATGACGCTAGACGAAATCAAAGCGCTAGCCGGGACAAAAGTTAAAGAAGAGGTTTGGGAGTGGATCAATGGCGGAACTGAAACAGAGTTTACGCTTCAACGCAACCGCATAGCACTTGAAAAAATAATGTTGCGGCTGAAGGTTATCCATGGATTAGAGACGGCTAATACCACTGTGAAAATTTTAGGGCAGGCAGTGAAAACACCAGTAATTGTAGCGCCCTTTGCCAACATGGCGAGAGTCCATCCAGAGGCTGAAATGGCAATAGCAAAAGGAGCAGAAAAAGTGGGAGCCATGATGTTCCTTGGACCTGTCTCCACCTATTCAGCCAAACAAATCGTTGAGGCCGTCAACACCCCCATTGTCTGGAATGGTGACCCCTTAAAAGACAGAGAAAGGCTTTTAACATTAATGAATCAAGCGGAAAAGGCGGGTTGCTGTGCTGTCGGATTATGCGCAGACGACTTTATGGGAATAAAGATTAAAGACCGTTTGAGGGCTCTTTCAAATATCTCATTTTCTACAGAAGCGATTAGAGAGGTAAGAAAGGAGACATCTCTGCCTTTTTTTATCAAAGGCATAATGACGGTAGAGGATGCATTAAACGCGGTCGATGCTGGGGTAGACGCCATTGTAGTTTCTAATCATGGAGGCCGAGTTCTGGACTGTTGTCAAGCTTCTATTGAAGTTCTTCCAGAAATCATTAAAACTGTAGATGGTAAAATCGAAATCCTTATAGATGGGGGTTTCCGAAGAGGCACTGATATTTTGAAAGCACTGGCCTTAGGAGCGAGGGGGGTTCTTATTGGTCGCCCAATATGCTGGGGGTTAGCAGCAGCAGGCGCTGAAGGAGTGGCTAAAGTATTGCAAATGATGACGAGTGAGTTGATCAGAACAATGATCCTGACAAACGTCCCTGACGTAAGCAGTGTTCCAAGAGATGCCGTAGTCTTGACGTAACACGATGACTCCTTGGCTTCTCTTCCGATGGCTAATAAATTCGCAAATATTGCAAGAAGTCGTAACCCGATCATCTCAATCCAATCAGTTTTTTTAGATTTTTAGAAAGTATCCTTTCCTTCTTCTCGTCCCGATTGGCAGAGAGAGAACTTTTTCTAATTCCCATTATACGATTCTGTATTATCTTCTTCTAAATCTTGTCTGTGAAATAAGGAATGATTATCTTTAAGTTAAGATGATAGTTATTTGTCCTGGTTTTTGGTTTTTTTGGGCAAAAGGAGGGTATAACCCAGGCGGAGGGAGCTTGGGATGATTTTTGTCTCCCTTGGCCGGAACATGCCCCGTCCCGCCTGCCGGTAGGCGGGTGCCCCGCCTATCCCGCCAGGGCAGGAAGGGGCACAATACAAAAATAATAAATCATTGCCCAAAAGTCCCACTCTGTGGGCGGGGAGCTTTACTATTGATACAATAAGCCTAATTCAAAGCCCTGCTGATTTCTATTTTTAAGAAAGAACTTGAGATTGCAAAAATAGAAGTTTAAGAGACATCAAAAAGCAGACCCCGGGCCTTTTACCTTGGCGGTATTTCTCCCATTGAAATACCCTGAAATTCTTCATAAAATTATCTTATCATAGCGATGCGAGAAGGTTGATCCGATAAGAGGGAGAATATGTTAAATCCCGAAACAGTTTCCGAAACACGAACCCATTTCTCCGGCCAATATATTGTCCAGGCAGAGAATTTATTGAAAAAATTTGGTGACTTTGTTGCAGTCAACCGGATCTCTTTTCAGGTAGCAACCGGTGAATGCTTTGGGATTCTGGGCCCGAATGGTGCCGGGAAGACAACCACGGTCCGGATGGTTTATGGTTTCTCTCCCATGAGCGGGGGGAGCCTGAAGGTTTTTGGACTTGATATTTCCCGAGATTGGCGCCAGATCAAATCCCGCATTGGTGTTTGCCAGCAGGAGAACAGCCTGGATCCGGATCTGACAGTCCTTCAAAACCTGGAGGTTTTTGCCCGGTATTTCGATATGCCCAAAAAGGAGGCCCGAAAAAAGGCGATGGAGCTCCTCGACTTCATCGCCCTGAATCATCGCTTGAATGCGCCCGTGACCGAACTATCCGGCGGAATGATGCGCCGCCTCGTCTTGGCCCGTTCACTCATCAACAATCCAGACCTACTGATCCTGGACGAACCGACCACCGGCCTGGACCCCCAGTCGCGACACCAAATGTGGGACAGGCTTGAAGAGCTTCAGGGAAAAGGTATTTCCATTTTGCTGACCACGCATTACATGGAAGAAGCCTCCAGGTTATGTGACCGGCTCATCATCATCGATCATGGTCTGATCCTGGTGGAAGGAAAACCAGAGGAATTGATACGGCAGCATGTGGGCGGGAATGTGATCGAAATCGCCGGGCCGACGAATGAACTCAGGTCCTTTATCCAGTCCCACCAACTTCCATACGAGGATCTGGGGCACCGCCTGGTCGTCTATTGTGAAGACAGGGGTGAACTATACCAGAGGATTACCCGGGATTTTTGTACAGAGGGCTGTGTGATGAGGTTGGCCACTCTCGAAGATGTCTTTTTAAAGTTAACGGGTAGGGAGTTGAGAGAATGACTGAAACGTTTCCGATCAGGATATCCAGACGGTTCCTTCGGGTCTGGCAACGAAACCTGAAGGTTTACAGGAAGAGCTGGAAGATCAGTTTCATCCCGCCCTTTCTTGAGCCCCTCTTTTATCTTATCGCTTTTGGTGTCGGTTTGAGCGGCCTTGTGGGGAATATCCGTTATCAGGGCTCTGAAATCTCCTATATGAGTTTCATCGCCCCTGCCCTGATCGGAGTCAGTATCATGTATAATTCTTTTTTTGAGACCACCTACGCCTCTTTCGTAAGGATGTATTATCAGAAAACCTTTGATGCCATGCTGGCCACTCCCCTCTCCCTTGAAGAGGTCATCACCGGCGAAATTGTCTGGGGGGCGACAAAATCGTTGATCGCGGCTGCGATCATGATGGGGGTGATCAGCTTTTTCGGGCTCATCCGATTTCCTGGAGGTCTCCTCATCCTGCCTCTATCGGTCCTGGGCGGGCTTGCCTTCGGATCGATCGGCATGTTCTTCACAGGGATTGTGACCAATATTGAAATGTTCAATTTACCAGTATTCTTATTTGTCACGCCCATGTTTCTCTTCAGCGGAACCTTTTTCCCCCTGGAGAATCTTCCCCATTGGGCTCAGCAAGCTGCTTTCCTCTTTCCGCTCACCCATCTCGCCAATCTTGCACGGGCTTTTAGCTTCGGACAAATCCATATCTCCCTGCTCTGGGAAATCGGTTATCTTCTGCTTTTCAGTCTCATCTTCTTTCCCCTGGCCATTCTTAAAATGCACCGACGCTTAATCAAATAACTTAAATGGCTCATCGTGGAAGTGAGTGGGTAGAAACGACTTGAAGATATGGCTATAATCCTTATGATCCCCCTTTGGTAATCCTTTTCCTGCCATAGACAGGCAAAGGGGGATGGAGGGGGATTTTAAGAACAAATGCTTTCTTATGATAAACAGTTGAAAGCGTTATCGCAGCATCTCAGAAAGAACATGACAGATGCTGAAAACATGTTGTGGCTAAAATTGAGGCGAAAGCAATTGAAAGGGCATCAGTTTTACCGCCAAAAGATTATCGGGAAGTATATCATTGATTTTTACTGTCCGAAGGCCAATCTTGTGATAGAACTTGACGGTGGGCAACACTATTCTGAGACTGGTCAGGCAAAGGACAGGACAAGGGACGATGTTCTTACAGAAATGGGAATAAAGGCTCTCAGGTTTTCCGACAGGGATGTCTTTGAGAATATTGGCGGAGTGATGGAAGGGATATGGAGTTGTCTATGATTTATAAAATCTCCCCTCGCCCCTCTTTGCTAAAGAGGGGGAAGAGAAAAGGCAGAAATTACCCACTCGATTACACGAAGAGATACTTAAATAGAACTGTTTCGAAAGAATAATGTTTTCCCTAAATCAACGAGAGGCTGTCGGCCACTGCAAGGCCGGTTTGAGTAGGATAGAGATAGCCATTCTGGATGGAGATGAGTCCTTCTTCCTGGAGTTTGTCCAACATTTCCTTTTTTTCGGTGAAGAGATCGTAGTCATACCGGTTCTTAAGATCCTGGAGGGAAACTCCCTTTTTCGTCCGGAGACCGAGGTAGAGTGCCTCTAGCCGGAGTTGTTCTATCATCAGGATTTCTGTCTCTTCAATAGGAAGGTTTCCCGCGTTGATCGCAGCGAGGTATTGATCAAGGGAAGGATGGTTCCACCAGCGTTGATTGCACTGGAAGGAGTGGGCCGAAGGACCAAGACCAAGGTAAGGGGAGTGGTCCCAGTATTTTTGATTGTGCCGGGATGTGAACTTTGTTCCCAAAGCAAAGTTCGATACTTCATAATGGATATACCCGGCATCTTCGAGGAGTTCGGACGTCTTCATAAAGAATTCGTGCTGCAATTCTTCTCCGGGGAGGGAAAACTCTCCCGCCTGGCACCTCATTCCTAAAGGGGTTTTCGTCTCGAGAGTTAATTGATAACAGGAGATATGTTCCGGTGAAAAGGCGACGGCCTGCTTCAAGGTATCCAGCCATGAGTCTATACCCTGCTCCGGGACACCGTAAATCAAATCGAGTCCTATGTTACAAAACCCCGCCTTCCTTGAGGCCTCAATCGCTGAAATTGCCTGCTTTGCAGAATGCCTTCTTCCCAGAAAGTCCAGCACTTTCTCATCGAAAGATTGGACTCCAATATTGATTCGATTGATTCCAATCTCACGCATCGATTCAAGGAAAGATCGATCGAGATCAGCCGGGTTCGTCTCGACAGTTATTTCCGGGTTTGATATCAGATCGAAGTTTTTCTGTACGCTCATCAGGATGTCTTCTATCTGTTGAGGGCTGAGAGCAGAAGGGGTTCCGCCTCCAATGTAGACCGTGTCAAAAGGATTGAATCGGTTACAGTACATCTCCATCTCTTTGAAGAGAGCTTCCAGAAAAGCAGGAATAGCAGAGATGGATGTTAACGAATAAAAGTCGCAATAGTGGCATTTGCTAAGGCAAAAGGGAATGTGAATATAGAGGCCGGGTATCTTCTCTGAGTTCATTGAGCTACTAGTATAACGTTTCATTAAAACATATACATTAAAAGTTTTGTGCAAAATTGAATTTTTTCCATCTGTGTACAACAGGAGAATCATTGATTTCTTTAATACCGAGAAGAATTCTATCTTTGAGTTCCTTCTTGGAAGTCACGCGAATATGTTT
>Ga0315274_10004477_pt1 | contig 20546 bp, 14 predicted proteins | sample YL17G02_20_MG_FD_203700 | JGI IMG/M metagenome (GOLD analysis project Ga0315274, IMG submission 203700) | Sediment microbial communities from Yellowstone Lake, YNP, Wyoming, USA - YL17G02_20 | ecosystem: Environmental > Aquatic > Freshwater > Lake > Sediment | place: USA: Wyoming | collected...
GTAATTTGGATTTATTGTCAAAACTGTTATAAAAAAGCGCGCTCTTGACAGCCAACAGACCTGATTTCAAGCAACGAAGTTTATAAAGAGCACGATCCATGAAGCGGATCGTTTGATTACCCCTACCCTCTGGCGTCATCGTCTGGATCCTATTTTGGCTAGAATCCAGAATATAGAAAACCCCGTTTGTGTTGATATCCATAGAATCGGGATTAAAAAACTCGCCCGGTCCTTGGCCTCTCCGACCGAATGTCGCCAGATATTTGCCGTCCAAGCCGATTTTCTGAACCCGGTTGTTGGAAGAATCCAGGACATATATAGTTCCCGATGTATCCATGGCGATATCAGAAGGATAGTTGAATGCCAGATTTTCGTCTGCCGCGTCGAAGTCGCCGATTTTTCTGATCAATTGAATGGAAACGCCAAGCTTGCTGCCCAGCTTGCCTCTTTTTGCATTGTGGACGATACGGCCGCCGTTCACCGTCTCAATTTTCTGCGACGCAACGAAGATCGAAGCGAGAAATATAGCCGAAAGAATTCTCAATCTGAAATTCGTGACTTTTCGTAGCATTTTTCCCCTTACGGCTGCTTGTCAAGACAATAGCACTAATAGTGCGGTGAGTCAAATTCGAGAAAATAGAGCACTCCCTCTTTGTCACCCATTTGTCACAGAAAATTGTCTAAAACCGCCTAATTCCAGCTAAGGGAGCTAAGAGTTAAAGAGGCAATTCCTCTGGGGAGAAGGGGAGGACGTGGGGTAGAGCAGCCTGGTAGCTCGTCGGGCTCATAACCCGGAGGTCGTTGGTTCAAATCCAACCCCCGCTATTCCCTTTTTCCCCTAATTCAATTGACCGAAAAGCCATAGTTCGCAAGCAATCCGTTTGGGTTTATCACCAAATCGTCACTGACCGGAATCTTTTTCTCCATCAAAAGCTCTACCGCTTTCGCCTTCCTCTTTGCGTCTGTCAAGGTGTAAGTCTGTGTCTGAGTGAGTGAGGCATGGCCCAGAAGCTGCGAAATGCTGATAAGGTCCGATCCTGCTTGAAGCAGGCGACTGGCGAATGATCTCCGCAAGTCCAAGAGCAGAAGGTTTTTGATTCCGGTTATCCCTCTTCGCTTAAATCTTCACACCCACTTTGGCACGGGTCGTGTAATCGACGGTCAGCCCCGTCTCGGCGCCGAAGCGTGCTGAGGCCTTTGCTTCCGCGGTGGCGGGGCCCAGGTTCGCGGACAAACCCGCCTCATCCTTCACGCCATAGTCAACCATCTTCACGCTGTCGCTGCCCAGCTCGTAGGTGACGTAGGGTCCGATCTTGCCGGTCAGGTTGGCCGGGCCGAGCGGTATGTTCTGACCCAGACCGCCCCACAGGGTTACCTGATCCTCGGCTGACGTCTTGCCCCAGCGGTACTCCCCCGAGACGAATGCACCTGCGGAGAACTCCACTTTCAGCATGTCGCAATTGCCTTCGACCTTGGCGATGCCAACGTTTATGAACATGGTGCCCGACCGGCACTTCATCGGATCGTCCGGCCAGACCTTGAGCGGGCGGGGAACCCAGGCTTCGCTCTTCTCCTCAAATGCCACGCAGTCCTCCTCGGTAAGTTGGGCCATGAGCGTGGCTTCCGAGGCGGCGAGCGCGTAGAGGCTAGTCGCCTGACCCAGGATGTAACTCTGGCGGCTCATGTTGTAGATCTGGTTCGCTCTGGCGTCATGGATGTCCTTAAGCCACGGTGTGCTGAAGGCGTGGTAGTCGGAAAGGTCTTTGTGCGTGCCCTGCCAGAGCTCCTGCCAGATGGGAAGAAACCGGCCATGCACCTGCGAGGCAAGGGCGTGACGGGCGCGGCAGGCCTTGAGCTCCGCGGCCTTGACGCAGCGGTCGTCGTTGCTGCCGCAGGCGGCTATGTCGGCTTCGAGTTGCTTCAGGATGGCCATTTGCCGCTCCTGCGCTCCAGCCATCAATTCGTTAAACTTGGCCATCAGGCGCTCCGAGCGTTCGAAAATTCGGGCATCGAAGATGCGCCACAAGTCGTCGAGGACAAAGTCCTCCTTGTCGTAAGGATTTCGGAGCACGAGACGGGAGCCCGACGATCCCGAGCCGGCCGCAGCCTCGCTAGCCATCGCCGAGGAGGCAGCCGCGGCTTGCTGTCCCAGGTCTTCGAGCTGCTTACCTCCCTCCTGGACGAGGCGTTGAAAGTCATCGAGCCGCCGGCCCGTCTCGCGCGCCGATCCGCTTATCGGCGGATCAGGCAGGCTGATCCCCTTGCCGCCGCCCTTTCCGGCCGGATGCTGAATGGGCGTGTTCTGCCCTTCGCTCTGCCGGGATCGGGATCCGGGCGATCCTGGTTTTCCTTCCCCCGTCTTGCTGTCGTCAATGTTGCGCGTCTCCTGCAGACCCGCCCGGGCGGCCGGCAGGTACATTTCGTTCATGGCCTTGCGGAAGTAGCGCGCCGCGGCGGCCTCGTCGCCCCGGCAAAGCGCGAGGTTGCCGAGACCCGTGAGGGCCGCCGGATGGTCGGCGCGCGCGGCGAGCGCCTGCTGGTAGAAGTCTCCGGCGGTTTTGCCGTCTCCGAGTGCAAAGGCCACGTTGCCCAGGTTGGTGAGGACGATCGGTGAGCCGGGCTGGAGGGCGTTCGCGTACGATAAAACCGCAAACGCGCTGTCGTAGGCACGCGCGACCTTGAGGACCGAACCGAGGTTGTTGGCCGTGAGCGCGTCGGCGGGATCCCGTTTCGCGCTGATGGCCGTGGCGTAAACTGCGGCGGACACGTCGTTGATGGAGAGGAAAATCAGGCCGGCGTCCGCGCCAGCCGCCGCACGAGGCGCCGTAAACAGGTTACGCTCCAGCGTGCGGATCCCGTCGGCCGACATGTCGCGCGCCGCCTTCTGCTGCTCGCGGATCACGAGCGCGAGGTATTCCTTCTCGGTAGGAGCCGCCCGGCCTGCATAGCTCACCTTCGGCTTCGCGGCCGGACAGGAGAGGCCGGAGACATCTTCCTGGGCTGATGCGGCTGCACAGAGGGCAATCAATGCCGCAGCCAAGGTTAGCTTTATTCTGCTCTTCATAGGTTCCTCCTTGGAGGATAGAAATTTGCTTTTTGGCGCGAGCCGAAATTCCTTCCCGGCTACCTCGGAATCAAAGCTTTCCATCTCACAAAAAGGATATTCCCAGTTGCGGAGCGAAGTCAAGAAAACAACGTGGTCCGAGGCGGGCGCTCCGGCCGTGTCATCGACGAGGCAGGCCGGAAAATCGGCCAAAAAAGCAAGACCTCTTTCTCTCAGGAAATCGACGGCCTCAAAAATATTCCGCCCTCTCTTTGGCCGCCATCAAGGCGACCCGATGGAAGACATGGGACGGCAGAAGCTTTTCCACTTTGATCTTTATCTGGCCCGGGCATATAGAAGCAGACCTCTTCCCGTGTTCCACCCGTGGGGACAGGGCGGGGGACAAAGACAGACTTCTCCGAAATTTTGTCAATAATTTGTCACGAGATAATGCTTAAAACCGCCTAATTCCAGCTAAGGGAGCTAAGAGTCAAAGAGGCAATTTCTCTGGGGAATACGGGAAACTGCGGGGTAGAGCAGCCTGGTAGCACGTCGGTCTCTATGCCTGTTACCTTCTATTCCCAATTCATATTGTAAACTATCAGTTCCTTATAGCCGGAATCTTTCTCTCTCAAACAGTACAATTTTTGGCTCTTCATGCATGCCCAGAGGTGATTTTCCCAAACATACACGTTTAAGCTTTTTCTTCCAATAAAAACGCCCTCTTCGTTGAAAATATCGAACATGAATTCTCCCTGGCTTTGTCCTGGTTCAAACGTCTGGACTAAAAGCGTTCCATCTTCGCCGGCAACCAGGGATTGAAAAGGCGGATGGAATTCGGGGAAATAGGCGATCTTTCTCATCGCCTCCGGAAAAGGTTTCAATATTTTCTTTTTATCGCTCTCAGAAAAAGGTATTTTCCTATAATCTTTTCGGATTTTGCGAATCAGTGTCCCTCCGGAATCGTATACCCATATTTCGTTTCCTTTGTCTTCATTAGCCACATAGATGTTATTCCTCGAAGCACTCCAACAAAATAGCGGCTCCGTCGCCCTGATTTTATCTCGTCTCATCTCAAAGCTATATTGATCGATGAATTTTCGCCCTTCTAAATCAAGGTCGGCCACTTTCAAGAAAAACAATTGCTTGCTGTTTACACCGTCAAAGGAATTTTCCAAGACGATGAGTTTCTCTCTGGGACCGGACGTGATTATGAATTCATCTCTCGTGAGCGAATAAGATTTAATGAAATCGCCATTCTGATCGTATCGGACGGCCATCATTCTGCCCGCATCGGAAATGAGGACGCGGTCTTCGGTGTCGAGGGCAATATGATGCGGGCGTTCCAGTTCGCCCGGGCCTTGGCCTCTAGGCACAAACGAATTGACGAATTGTCCGTCTCGGTCGAATTTATATACAAAATCACCCTTTCCCTTGACCGTTTTGAGAACAAATATTTCCCCTCCGGAATTGACGTCAAAGCCTCGAATGTCGATCAGCCCGAGCTTTCCTATCTCATCATTTTCTGTATCGATACGGAATAATTCTTCCAGAGCCAGATTGACCGCGCCGCCGACATGGTATGGCTCCAAATGATTAATGACGATGTCCACGCCATTCTCGATCCTTCTCTCCACTTTGTCCTGTTTTGGGCTGCAATAAGCCATTAGCAAAAGGCAGAATACGCTCGAAAGCTTATTTCTCATACTGATTCTTGAAAACGATCCTAGATTTTTACTTAAATGAGACAAACTTCCAGCTTCCGTCCTTTTGTTTTTTCAAAACGCTTAAACCCCAAGATTTGGTTGTTATAATCTCGCCTTTTGTTACAGCTATATAATCAAAATTGTTAACTGAAAATGCTAATTCACCTAAAGCTGAAACTTCAACTATAACGGGCAAATGTATTTTCCATGATACACCTTCTGAGAAGCTCTTAATGTAAAACTCCCGAAGCCATTTTTTATCCCGAATACTGTCGCCATATCCAAAAACGAAATCATCTGTGACAAATGAACAAATGCGGTCTGCATCTTTTGCTTCAAAGGCGTCCGCCCAGGCCATAAACAATTCATTAACGGCATTAGCTTCAGTTTTAGTGTTTACAGGAAGCTTTGGTTTCTCCTTCAGCAAGACCTGGCCGTAGACAACTAGACAAAACAGAAGGACCAAAGAGACGACAAAAAGTAGCTTTTTCATTTTCCCCAGCATTGATTTTGATGAGATTATTAAAGCTCGCTCGACAATGGATGTCAAGCCAAATGTTCGTCAAACCATCTAAGGAGTGGGAGCTTGGGTTGTCAAGGATTACTTAGGTCTTTGTATGCAGCTCGGCATGGAGCTGAAGCCGAAGGAAGCCAAGAAATAAGGGCTTTCATCAAACGAAAATAATTTGCTTTTTCGCAGCGGTTTTTATGGCTTCTTTCCAATTGTGGATAGAAACTTTTTGGTAAAAGAGGCCGCTTTTTCAAGTTCGTTATCTGCTAGAGGCCCTTTCATCCCCCGAACTTCGCAACGAAGAGTCTCTGAGTACACATTCAAGGCTAGGATTTTCGCCACCTTTTGCATAATGCCGGCAGCTCCAGGGAATAGCCATTTTTTTGCCTTTTCCATTTCTTCAGGCTTTATCGGAACAGGGCCGTAGGTGTCAAATATCGCTACCGGTTTTTCTGTAAAACCTTTTTTTCGCAAGCGCTTCAGCACGCGCAAAGCTTTTCGGTTGACTCTGGCCATTCTCGTAGGGGAACCAATCAGGATGAAGTCGAAGTCACTCAAATCCGGGAGCTTTCGGCGAAGATCCTGAACGATAGTTTCGATACCTTGTCTGCCAAGTTCTTTCGCGATGCCCTCTGCGACTTGTTTTGTGTTGCCATGGTAGCTTCTGAAAAGAACGAATGCTTTCATTTTTCAGTCTCCTCCATGCTTAATGGCGATCATGTTTTGCAACAGATATTATCCGAGATTTCCTAAATAATATCTAGATTGGATAACATAACGCCTGCTTTAGTCTGGGGAGTTATTTTGAGTATCAGCTTACGTTGGTTCAAAGTCCACTCCAGCCATCCTTTCTCACGCTTTTTGGCAATCACCATCCAGGGCAAGTCGGAGAGGGAGGGGGAAGAAGGAGGAGCAGCGGAAAGAAAAGCGAGACGGGCAGAGTTTAAAAAATTTTCTAACACCAGCACGTCAAATAATGCCAGATACGTCAGAAATCCTTCGTTGGATTCGGATAAACCTGATATTTCTAGTGTTTCTGACCTAGTTTCACCCCTTTAGCACTTTTGGTTGCCGCAGTCGAGGTAGCGCTCCACGACCTCCTTGATGATCGGCCGGAAGTGGTCGTACTCCCGCTCGAACCGAGTCTCATACTCCGCCAGAAACCGCTCGAAATGATGGAATAACACACGATAGAATAATAACTCCCCTTCCGCCCCTCATTTCAGCAGACCGCGGCGCTTTAAAAGCGGCTCGATCTTCGGCTCGGCGCCGCGGAAGGCCTTGTACTGAGTCATGAGGTCCAGAGCTCCGTATTTCTCGAGGATGTTTTTCCGGAACGAAAGAGCCGTCGCCTTGTCGAACAGCCCTTTTTCCTTGAAGGCCTCGAAGGCATCGGCATCCAGCTGCTCGGCCCAAATGTAAACGTAGTAACCAGCGGAATAGCCCCCATTGAAAATATGGTTGAAATATGTACTCCGGTAGCGGGGCGTGATTTCCGGGATCAGGCCGATGCCGGTCATCGCTTCGTTCTCGAAGCTGTTGACATCGAGACCGGGCTGAAGCCCGGTTATTTCGTGCCATTTCATGTCGAGAATCGAGGCCGCCAAGTATTCGACGGTCTCGAAGCCTTGGTTGAACAGGCTGCTGTTCCGAAGCTTTTGGACGAGTTCGGACGGGATGCCGGCGCCCGTCTGATAGTGTTTGGCGTATAGGGAGAGAAGCTCCGGCTCCAGCATCCAGTTTTCCATGATTTGCGAGGGAAGCTCAACGGCGTCCCGGGGCACGGAGCGACCGCGGAAGGCGCTGTTTGAAAGCAGGGTCGCCAGCGAATGTCCGAATTCGTGGGCGAACGTCTTGGCTTCCTCAACGCTCAGAAGCGAGGGGGCGTCGGCGGTAGGGTGGGTGAAGTTGCAGGTGATGGTCGAGAGGGGCGCCACGCGCCGGCCGTTGTCATAAAACTCGCGTCGGAACGCTCCCGACCACGCGCCGCCGCGCTTGCTGGCCCGGGGATGAAAATCCATGTACAGGACTCCCATATAGCGGTCGTCGGCTTCGCGGACCTCAAACACTTGGACTTCCTGGTTATAGACCTGGATGTCGCGCCGTTCGATGAACTTTAAGCCGTACAGCTTTTCGCATAAGGCGAAAATCCCCTGACGGACGTTCTCGAGCTTGAAATAGGGGCGCAGGACCGAATCATCAAGGGCGTATTTTTCCTGGCGCAGCTTTTCGGCATAATACCGCCAGTCCCAAGGGGCTAACTTGAATTTGCCGCCTTCGCGGTCGATGATGGCCTGCATTTCGGCCACTTCCGCCTTTGCCCGGGCCAGCGCGGGGTCCCATAATCTCTTGAGGAAAGCATCGACGGCGGCCGGCGTCTTGGCCATATTGGTTTCCACGACAAAGGCAGCATGGCTCGGATATCCCAGCAGGTTGGCCTTCTCGCAGCGCAGGTTGACGATCTGGCGGACGATGCCCTTGTTATCTCTGTCGTTGCCGCGATCGCCGCGCATCGTGTAGCCGCGATACAGCTTCTCCCGCAATTCCCGCTTCGTCGATGACTGCAGGAAAGGCGTCATGCTCGGCACCTGGACAGTGAAAACCCATTTGCCGGGCATCTTCAGCTGCCTGGCCGTCTCCTCGGCCATGGCCACGACGGCCGGAGGCAGGCCGGCCAAATCGTCACGGCTCTCGAGAACAAGCTTGATCTCATTGGTTTCGGCCAGCAGGTTATCCCCAAATTTAAGAGACAGCAAGGCCAGCTGCTGGTTCAGCTCCCGGAGCCGGGCTTTTCGCTTTTCATCGAGCAGCGCTCCTCCGCGCACGAAATCGCGGTAGGTGTTTTCGAGGAGGAACTGCTCCACCGGCGTAAGCTTCAGCTTGGCGCGCGTGTCATAGACCGCCTTGATGCGGGAAAAGAGTTTTTCGTTCAAGCGAATGTTGTCGTTATGAGCCGCCATCAGCGGCGCCGCCTCTTTGGCGACGGATTGAATGGCGGGGGTCGTATCGGCCCCCTGCAGCGCCCCGAAAACCCCATTCACTTCGGATAAAAACTGCCCGCCGGCATCAAACGGAGTTAGAGTATTGGCAAACGTCGGTGCCGCCGGATTATTCACGAGGACATCAATCTCGGCCTGCTGGCGGCGAATGCCCTCCTTGATGGCCGGAAGGAAATGCTCGGTCTTGATCATGTTGAACGGAGGCGTGTTCAAAGGAGTCTTGTAGGGTGAGAAAAATGGATTGTCCTTGTCCGCAGCTGCGATTTGACCGGCCGCAACGGGGATTATACTCGCCATGAGAGCCAGCGCTAACGACACGAATTTGATGAATTTCATGAAAAGTTACCTCCTTATAAGAACGCTTTGACCGATATCTTTTTCCCTTGCTCTTCCCCTCAATCCCTCTGAAGAAAGGAGTTTGCTTTTTCCGTACGCTTGAGAGCTATCCCTTCTGAGCCCCATGACTATACTCCCGCGCCCATAAAAATGTTATATCCGGCTGATGATCGATGTCAAGAAAAAGGAAAAATGAAAAAAGGGTGGCGCGCCTGGCCGGACTCGAACCAGCGACATAGGGATTAGGAATCCCCCCTGATGGGATTCTGACCTCTTGAGAAAAATCGGGTTTTCCCCATATTTTTCGTATTTTTCCTTTAAGCACCATTAGCCAGATTTAGGCAAGTTTAGTCAAATCCTGTAACACCGGCGTGACACGGGGAGAGGCCTATTTCAGCGCTAGAGCGGTGGACTTCGAACCCGGAGGTCGTTGGTTCAAATCCAACCGCCGCTACCATCTCGGCATCAATATCCTTCCTGATAAATGAGGCTCAAGCCTCGTTTTCCCCGAGTGGCTTGGGAGGCATGAACCTTCATTTTTTGCCAAAAAATCAATTTCTCCGCGCGGCCGTCGACTAAACGGGTGTGAAAATAGAGTTGAAGGATTCATTGTCGAGAGCGAGGCCAACCGTGAGAATCTTAGTCGTCGAGGATGAGGCGATCATCGCCCGGGATATCCAGAATATCCTGAGCCGGTTCGGCTATCAAGTGAGCGGCCTGGCTTCCTCCGGAGAAGAATCCATCCGAAAAGCCCGAGACCTGAATCCGGACCTGGTCCTGATGGATGTCAAGCTCAAAGGCTCGATGGACGGGATCGAAGCCGGCCATGAGATCCATGATCATCTCCATATTCCCGTTGTTTATCTAACGGCATTCGGCGAGGAAAAGACTCTGGAAGGCGCACAACCGAATAACGGTTTCATGAGAATTCTTAAACCGTTCGAGGAGAAAGACATCCAGTGCGTGATCCAGATGATTCTTCCTCGTAACAATAATTAATCCCTTCCCTAGAAGGCCTGCTGAGAGACCAACTCCCTGGCTCTTAAGACCCAGCAGGCCTTTTTTTTTGCCCATTTTTGACAAGCGGCCGACTATCTGTTAATCTTGTCCTTCGTTGATGGACGATATCTTCAACCCGAATCGAAGAAAAAGGAGAACCCATGTTTGACGCAAAAACTTATGCCAAAAGACGCGAGCTTCTGAAAAAGCAGGTCCCCTCCGGACTGCTTCTGTTCCTGGGGAATGAGGACAGCCCGATGAACTACGCGGCCAATACCTATCATTTCCGGCAGGACAGCTCTTTTCTCTATTTTTACGGACTGGATTCGCCGGGCCTGGCGGCGGTCATCGATGTTGAGGAGCAAAAGGATCTGCTGTTCGGGAACGATATCGGTATCGAAGACATCATCTGGATGGGGTACGTTCCCACTTTGAAAGAGCGGGCGGCCAAGGTCGGAGTGAAGCAGACAGCCCCTCTCAAAGATTTGGAAGGGATGCTGAAAGAGGCCGCCCAAAAGGGAAGGCCGATCCATTTTCTGCCTCCCTATCGGACGGAAAGTCAGTTGAAGCTCCAGGCTTGGCTGGGGATTCCGCCGCAGGAGTCCAAGAGCAAAGCCTCTCCCGAATTTATCAAAGCCGTCGTGGCCCAGCGCTCCGTAAAGTCGGAGGAGGAGATCGCCCAGGTCGAGATCGCGCTCAAGACAAGCTATAAGATGTATATCACGGCCATGCATATGGCTCAGCCCGGGATTTATGAAAAAGATATTGCCGGACGGATTGATGGGATCGCCATGGCCGACGGCGGGGCAACCGCTTTTCCCACGATTCTTACGATCAACGGCCAGATCCTTCACAATCATGACCACGGCAACCTGCTGAAGAAGGGGCGGCTGCTTGTCGTGGACGCCGGCGCCGAATCGCCCCTCCATTACGCGTCGGACATCACTCGGACCATTCCGGCCGGCGGGAAATTCACGGCCAAGCAAAAGGAAATCTACGAAATCGTCCTGGCCGGCCAGGAAAGCGCCATCAAGGCTATCAAGCCCGGGATCATGTACAAGGATGTCCACGTTCAGACGGCAAAGGTTATCGCCGCCGGCTTGAAATCCGCCGGCCTGATGAAGGGCGATGTGGATGAGGCTGTCAGCCAGGGCGCCCATGCCCTGTTCTTCCCCCACGGCTTGGGTCACATGCTCGGCTTGGACGTGCATGATATGGAGAATCTCGGCGAGAGCTACGTCGGGTATGACCACACGGTTAAGAGAAGCGACCAGTTCGGCCTGGCCTATCTGCGCCTGGCCAAGGAGCTCCGGTCCAACTATGTCTTGACCGTGGAGCCCGGCATCTATTTCATTCCGGCCCTGATTGATATGTGGAAAAAGGAAAAGAAAGGCCTGTCGTTTATCGCCTATGACAAGCTCGAGGCCTACAGGGATTTCGGCGGCATCCGGATCGAAGACAACATCCTGGTGACAAAGGACGGCAGCCGCGTTCTTGGCCGGCCCATTCCCAAAAAAGCGGCCAAGGTCGAAGAGGCCGCAACGCTCTAATATCAACGCAATAATGACATCTCAGGTCGGGCGGCGCTTAGGCCGCCCGTAGCCCCCGGGCCCCGGGAACCAGTCCCGCCGGATACTCTTGGAGGGAAACCCTTATTCAGGGTTTCCCTCCAACGATCGCTTCGCTCTCTGCCTCCTTTCCAAGGAGCATCTGGCGATGAATTCATGGGAGGATGCTCCTTGGAGGGGTAGCAGGGCGGGCGGGTATTCCCGCCGCCCGTTGGAGGGGGACCCTGTGAAAGGGTCCTCCTCCAAGAGTGTCCGGGGCCCCCCTCCGCTACGGGGGCTTGAGGGCGGCCTAAGCACCGCCCATACATTGTCACTTTATTTATTACGTTTGTATTAGTTTGCACGAAGCGAGAAATTCGTTTAAGATATTGGCTCATCGAATTCTCCGATTTTCCGAGTGAATCATAGAAAGACCTGATTTCATGAAAATTGCCCTCGTCCAGCAGCAGGCCACTCCTGATCCCGATGAGAACCTCCGCCGGGGGACAGAGGCGTTTCGCCGGGCCGCAGACGAAGGCGCCCAATTGATCGCCTATGCGGAGCTGGCGTTTTTACCGTTCCTGCCTCAGGTCCCGGCAGACCATCGAACGGAACTGGATTCCTATGCCCAGCCGGTTCCCGGGCCCGTGACCGAAGAATTTTCGGCATTGGCAAAAAAGTATGGAGTTGTCGCAGTCCTCAACCTGTTTGAGAAAGCCGGCGGCCGAACCTACGATTCCTCTCCGGTCATCGATGCCGACGGAAGGCTGCTCGGCGCCACGCGCATGGTCCATATCATGGAAGGCCCGGGTTTCCATGAAAGCGGGTACTATGCGCCCGGCGACCAGCCCATCTATGTCTATGAAACGGCCCTGGGCAAAGTCGGCGTGGCGATTTGCTATGACCGCCATTTTCCCGAATATATGCGAATGCTGGCCCTCCAAGGCGCCCAAATCGTCATCATTCCTCAGGCGGGAACCGTGGGGGAGTGGGGCGAGGGCATCTTCGAGGGAGAGGTCCGGATCGCCGCTTTTCAGAACGGCTATTTTGCAGCTCTAGTCAACAGGGTCGGCAGGGAAGAAGTGCTTCATTTTGCCGGCGAGTCTTTCGTCGCCGACCCGTTCGGCCGCGTGATCGCCCGGGCGCCGCGCGGGGAAGATCACATCCTGTATGCGGATTGCGACTTTGGGCTCATCTCCGGGTGTCCTGCGAAAAAGCATTTCCTGCCGGACCGGCGTCCGGGCCTTTACAAGAATTTCAAGCTGACGGATGAGAAATAATAATGGAAAGCTGGTACGTCATCAATACGAAGCCGAAAAGGGAATTCCAGGTCGAACGGCTATTCCAGGAAGGCGGAATCAAGATCTATAACCCCAGGTATCGCGAGGGATTAAAAACGAAGCCGTTCTTCCCCGGCTATCAATTCGTCTTGTTCGACTATCCAGGCCAGTACAAGCTGGTCAAATATACCCGGGGCGTCAAACGGATCGTCGGCAATGAGGAAGGTCCGATTCCGATTGAGGAGAGGATCCTCCGGGAAATCCAAGCCAGGGAAGTGGACGGCTTTATCGAGTTCTTCAAGTACGGACCCGAGCCTCAAGTCGGGGACGAGATCGAAGTCGCCGAAGGCCCGCTGAAGGGCTTGAGAGGGGTTTTCAAGAAAGACCTCTCCGACCAGGACCGAGTGATGATCCTCCTGGATTATGTTTCTTATCAGGGCCAGCTTCTCATCGAGAAGAAAAAGCTCAAGAAGGTCATCTACTGAACCGTCGGAGCCCGTCCCGATCTCAGGCTCTGTAAAAAACTCTCCGTCAGGCTGGAGCTCGAAAAAAATATCACGCCGTTCCCGCCCAGCCGCTGACTGATATTCATCTGTTCCAGCATCCCGGCCGGCGTGTTCTGATTGTGCGAAGTCCCAATGCCGATCCCGGGACAGACGAGCACTCGGCCGCTGCCGATATCGACGGCGCGGCGGGCATATTTTTCAAAAAGGCCGTGATGGTTCGTGTAGAGCATGGGGCAGAGCATGTCGATCAAGCCTTGTTTGGCCCATCCCTCCCAGTCCTGGCCGATCAAGACTTTGGCCTTATCGGCGGCGGGAAAAACGGCGGCGGAAATTTTCACCGGGCGGCCGGCGGCCTTGACGGCTTCCCGCAAATCGCGGACGAACTGCGTCACCTGCTCTCCGTTCCACTCGATCCATTCGTTCCAGAACAGGTTGCCCGAGTCCTTGGCTTTGAGGGCCAGCGGGTCTTGACCCCGGGCTTTTTCGAACAACGACCGGGTTTGGGCGTCAAAGCTGAAATAGGGTTCCTCCGGCGAACAAGGGAAACGGATATAATCCAAGTGGATCCAATCCACGGGATACCTTCTCAAGAGCTCCAGCATGAGGCTGAGCTCATATTCGCGGGCCTGGGGAAGAGCGGCGTTGACCGCGGCCGTCATTTCGCCCTTGTCGTTCATGATCAGCCATTCCGGGTGCTCGCGGACCCGGCCCAAAACGGCCGATTCCGGGAAGACGCAGAACCAGGGATGAACGGAGATATTTCTTTTCTTCGCCTCTTCGAAAAAAATCCCGAAAAAGTCCCAATTGTAAGCGGGGTCCTGGACGCCGAGCTCACTTTGGAAGTAGACGTGTCCCGATGTGGACTTGACCAGGATGATGACGGTGTTGATGCCGGCTTGGATATATCCATCCAGAGTCGCCCTGATTTTGGCGGTGGCGGGGTCCTTCTCTGTGCCGAAGAAGCCGGGATGGGCCCAAACCCCCCGGATGGCCATTTTCGTCGGTGGAGTTGGCTGGCGAAAAGGCGCTCCGGAAAAGCTAAAAACGCCAAGACAAAGGATGAGGCCGAGGACCAGAAAGCCCAAGTTCCAAAGCCTTTGTTTTCCTTGGTTGAGAAAAGAGAGATTGCCAGCCATCGTTCGTCCTCCCTGTAAAAAAAATTAAAACGGATTCTGCGCTATTTCTGCTTAAGGTTCAACCGGCCGTAGCCGGACTTGTTGTCTTTGCCCGGTTCGCCGAGGTCGATCGCCCTTTTCTCAAGGATTTTCCGGACCTGGGACATCGAGTAGGGTGAATTTCCCTTGATCAAGGCGCAGGCGCCGGCGACATGGGGCGCGGAGGCGGATGTTCCCCAGAACCCGCGTTGACCGTAAGTGGACGTGGAAACTCCGGAGGGGGCTACGAGGTCGGGCTTGATCCGGCCGTCGTGAGTCGGCCCCCAGGAGCTGTAATAATGAAGCGAGTCATCCACCCAGCTCGTCGCGCCCACCGTCAGGGCGGAGGCGGCATCGGCCGGTACCGTGATGCTCCCGGAAGAGATAAAATATTCAATGGCTTCGTCGTTGTTGTAAGTGAACAGCTCCAGCCTGACTGGTTTTGCGGCGCTGGTTTTCCGGATGGACACGGCCCACTTTCCTGCCGTTTTCGAATACCACCCGCCGATTTCCTCGACGGGCCACTGGTCGCCGTTTTGCTGGTTCGAGGATTTATCGACGAAATCCCAGCTCGAGCCGGACCAGAAATAGAGATAGAGGTCGAAGTCTTGGTTTGACCCGCTGTAGTCGTAGCCATTCCAAGTTCCCCAGTCGTTCCAGTTCAAGAAAACGGCGATCGGCATATTGGCCGGCGCGTGAAATTCCAGATATCGATCGGTCCCTGAAAAGTTGTGCCAGCCGTCTCCGTCGGGATCGTTGAAATTTCCTTCCCAGTGGTCCTCGGCCCCATTGCCCGCCGAGGTGGCCCAGATGATGTCGTGACTGGCCGCGGCCTCCACATCGTCGCAGATCGGACCCGTTCCATCTCCCGCGCCGACGTTGAACCAGCCCAGCGAGTAAGAGATCACTTGGATCTTCTGACGGATGATCCAGTCCACGGCGCTATGATGCTCGACGTCCGTTTCGAAGTTGACCAGCCAGAGCTTGGCGTTGGGGGCCATGTCATGGACGATTTCGGCATTGGCCGTGCCGTGGACCTCGTCGGCGAAGATATCTTGATCGGCGCGAAAAGAACGCGTTTCGACGGTCGCTGGCAGCTCGCTGCCTAACAGGTTCGTGTAGCCTTTGAAGCCGAGGTCGAGAATGCAGATTTTCGCATCGGTCTGGGCCCGGTAAGGAACGATGTCTTTCCATTGGCTGGCCCCGGTTTTGGAGACCCCTTCACTGACGACTTCCAAAGGGACCGGTTTCAAAGGGAGGCGGACATATTTGACCAAGGGATCTCCGGCGAGCGTCTCTAGGGCCTCGATCGGAACGTAATTCTGGATGAGCTGATGATAGGCCAGTTCGATTTTTCCGCCCAGGGCTTCGATCTTCTGTTTCATCGCCGAGACGACCATTCTGGTTTGGAGCTGATTGGGCATGATATTTGTGACCGTGACAACGCGGACGCTGTCCTCAACCATGTCCATTTTTCTCAGGCCGGCGAATTCTTTAGCCCTTGCCGGGCCTGAAGAGTAGAAAATCTCCTTGAGTCGAACCAGCGCCGACTCCATTTTAGGGAGGCCTTGTCCGGGCGCGTTTTCAGCCGGGCTCAAGCCTGAAAACCTAAGCGGCGGCCGCTCGACGATAGCCCGGGTCGGCATCAAGAGGATGACGAGCAGGAGGCAAAAGAAAACGATCCATCCGGTGGGATTTTGTTTCATAGCTCTCTTCATGTTGTTCCTCGTCGTTTCATCTGAGCGAAAACTTCAGCCCGATTCCGAGCACGATCGATCCCTGGTCGAGCTTTTCGAGGTCGCCCGAGATCTCCTCGTTTCCGGCGAGCTCGGTCATGGTCCAGGCCGCGTTGCCTTCGGCGAAACGATACTTGGCATCAAACACCAGAGCCAGACTTCGGTTCAAAGCGACTTCCAGGCCGGCGCCAATATGAAAGCCGATGGCATTGTCCAATTTTTCCGTAATGCGGAAACCGACCTTTTCCCAATTGGCTACGATCTGCGGGTCGAGGCTGAATTGATAGATGGAATATCCTGCGCCGACTGCGAAATAGGGCGTGAATCTTCCGCCGGAAAGCGGCAGCTGCCCCTTGAGGCTGACTTCAAAGGGTAGAACGGCGAGCGTCCCCTTGCTCAAGCCGTCTTCAGAGCCAGCCACGGAGGACTCATATCGAATACCGCTTAGCTCGATGGCAAAGTATTTATGAAGGTCAAAGGACAGTCCGGCTCCATAAGCGAAGGCCTGGGCATAGTTCTTTTCCGTAGGAAGAGCGTAGCCTCCAAGGATGTGGATATGAATGGCCGCCTGAGACGATCCCAAAGCGATGATCAGGAGAAGAATGGCCGACAGCGCGGCTCTTTTCATTTTTCCTCCTTTCGGTTATTACGATTGATTGAATTGCCCCGTGGCTTGCCACCGCGAATGGCGACGCGGGTTCCCCTTCCAATTTGAGTGCCGTAGCCGCCTCCGCCGGGCGTTTCGATCCGCAGCACGTCTCCGGCTTTTACATGGAGGTTGACTTTCGATTTCAGAGTAATTCTCTTGCCGTCCGACAATAGGACATTCTTCCCCGGTCTGCCCGGCCGCCCTCCCTGCAGGCCGTAAGGAGCAAATTTCCTTCGCTCAGACATGATGGTAACCTGCGTCGGAATGGCGAATTCATATTCACGGACGATCCCGTCACCCCCCCGGTTTGCGCCGCGGCCGCCCGAGCCGTTCCGGAGGCTATATCTTCGAATCCGGATCGGCAGATACTTCTCCAAGGCCTCAAGAGGAGTGTTCCGCGAGTTTGTCATGTGGGTGTGGACTCCGCTCACGCCGGGATTCTCCCGGCTGGCGCCCATGCCGCCGCCGATGGTCTCATAATAAGCGAAGGGCTTCCTTTTGCCTGGGTCATAGCCGCCGAACGCCACGTTGTTCATGGTGCCGGAGCTGGCCGCGGGAACTTTGTCCGGAATAGCCTTGGCCAGGGCGCCGAGGAGAACATCCACGATCCGCTGAGAGGTCTCGACGTTGCCGGCCGCTGTCGCGGCGGGATATTGGGCGCTGACGACCAGGCCGGGGGGCGCGATAATCCTCAGCGGACGCAGCAGTCCGGTATTAAAGGGGATATCTTCTTCGATCAAGGAGCGGAAGACATAGAGGACGGCCGACAAGGTCACCGTGGAATTGGCATTGACGCTTCCCTTGACCTGGGGCGAAGAGGCGCTGAAATCAATGACGGCCCGGCTTCCCCGGATGAGAATTTGAACGGCGATCCTGACGGGGTCCCCGGAAATGCCGTCGTCATCCAGATAATCGGTGAACTCATAGGTCCCATCCGGAATTCTCCGGATGGTTTGTCTCAAGAATTTTTCCGTGTAATCCTGGATCAAGGCCGCGTAGCGCCGGATCTTGCCCAGCCCGTACTTGCGGACCGCTTCCCGGGTTCGTTGTTTTCCTTTTTCGCAGGCGGCGATTTGGGCGAGAAGGTCGCCCTTGCGCTCTTCGGGCGTGCGGACGTTGGCCAGGATCAAGCCAAGAATGTCTTCGTCCAGGCGGCCTTTTCGAATCAGCTTCAGGGGAGGCAGGATCAGCCCTTCCTGGAATATCTCGGTGGCCAGCGGCATGGAACCCGGCGTCATCCCTCCCACATCCGAATGATGGGCCCGGTTGGCGGCAAAAAAAGCAAGTCTCTTCCTAATAAAGACGGGCGCGATGCAGGTAATATCCGGGAGATGGGTGCCGCCCCGGTAGGGGTCATTAAGGATGACAAGGTCTCCCTCTTCGAACGTCGTAGCCTTCATGGCCGCTTGGACGGAGAGGGGCATAGCCCCCAGGTGAACCGGAATATGGGAGCCCTGGGCGAGAGTTTCTCCTCGATCATTGAAGAGGGCGCAGGAGAAATCTTTTCGTTCTTTGATATTGGGGGAGAGAGCCGTCCGGCCGAGCACGGCGGCCATTTCCTCGGAAATGGAGACAAAGATATTCTTGAAAATCTCAAGTTCGATCGAGTCGAATGTCTTCATGGATCCCTATTCTTTATGAATAACCAGGTTCAAATATCCGTCGACTTTGAGCTTGAATCCCGGGGGCAGGAATGTCGTGGAGCCGAAATCGACGAGAAGGGCCGGCCCCCGGAGACTGGTCCCCGGAGAAAGCAAAGACCGGTCATAGACCGAGCCCACATATTGTTTCTTTTCAAAATAGACGACCTGCTTTCTAAGAAGAGCGGCGGCCAAGGGCGCCTTGGATTCAGGCGCTTTTTGGAGCTTGATTTTCCGGCTCAGGCCCCTGGCGTTGAGACGGATATTGACGATCTCCACCTGTCCTTGAGGGTGATGATAGGAATAGAGCCTTTTATGCTCGCGGTGGAAATCGGCCAGCTGGCGGCTGGGAGATGTCTTCTGATAGGGCATGGTGATCTCGTAGGACTGTCCTAGATAACGAAGATCAAGATAACGCTCAAGGACGATCGACGGCCGGGCAAAGCCGTCTTGCCGGAGATCTTCGAGGCCCCGCTGTTCCAGCTTGGAGAAGAGGCGTTCAAGCTCCTGCCGATCGATCTGGTCGATGAGCTTGAGTATCGACCGGGAATAATCTTTGACCGAATCGGCCAGAAGAAGCCCGAAGGCCGAAAGAACACCGGCGTTTTTGGGGACGATCACGCTATTCATCCGGAGGTGGCAGGCCATGTCTGCGGCATGCATGCCGCCGGCGCCGCCAAAGGAAAAGAGAGCGAAGTCCCTGGGATCAAAACCGCGCTCGATGGAGATGACCCGGATCGCTTTTTCCATGTTGGCGTTGGCGATATCGATGATGCCCTGGGCCGTTTCCAGCAGCGTTTTCCCGATCTTGGCCGCGATTGTTTTCACGGCCCGGCGGCTTCTTTCGGGATAGATTTTCATCGTCCCGCCGAGAAAAAAGTCGGGGTCGATCCGGCCCAGGACGAGGTTGGCGTCCGTGACGGTCGGCCACTCGCCCTTTCCATAACAGGCGGGACCGGGGTCCGCTCCGGCGCTCTGGGGCCCGACCCGGAGAGATCCGCCTTTGTCGATATGGGCAATCGAGCCGCCCCCCGCGCCCACGGAGTGGATATCGATGATCGGGATGCGGACAGGAAATTCGCCGATGGCATTCTCGCTCGTCCTGCGAATCCGCCCTTCTATCAATGAGACATCCGTGGATGTGCCGCCCATATCAAAGCTCACGATCTTTGGAAAGCCGGCGGCCTTGGCCAGATACAGAGATCCCACGACGCCTCCGGCCGGTCCGGACAGGGCCGTCCGGATCGGCTCTTTGTTGGCTTTCTCCGCGGAAATATAGCCTTCGTTCGATTGCATGATCCTGAGATCGGCCTTCCGGAGTTTTTTCTCGAGAAGGCCGAGGTAATGATGGAGAATCGGCATCAAATAAGCGTTGACGGCCGTCGTCGATGTCCTCTCATACTCTCGATATTCAGGGAGGATTTGGCTGGAGACGGAGGCCAGGATTCCGCGTTTTTCGAGCTCATGGAATACCGCGTCTTCATGGACCGGATTGGCGTAGGAATTGATGAGGGAAACAGCCACGGCTTTAGCGCCCGAGGCTCTGATTCTTTCGGCGATGGCCCGGATGTCTTTGGCGGCGGCGGCCTTTTCGACGAGACCGGCCGCCGTGACGCGCTCATCAAGTCCGAAACAGAGCCGGCGGTCGACAATGGGATTCCTTCGTTCGCCTTTGAGGCTGTAGAGATTGCGCCGGGTTTGCCTGCCGATCAAGAGAATATCCTCAAATCCTTTTGTCGTGATGAGCGCGATCTTGGCCCCTTTACGTTCAAGCAGGGCATTCGTGGCGACGGTGGTTCCATGAATGACGATGAGCCGCGCTTCCTGCTCGAGAAATTCTTTGATCCCTTCGATAATGGCCAGCGAGGGGTTCGAAGGCGTCGAAGGGACCTTCTTGGTGGAGATCTGACCGCGTTCGAAAATAACGAAGTCGGTGAAAGTCCCTCCCGTATCGACGCCGATCCGAACTTCGCGCATGGTTGAAGAAATATATTTTTACCTTTACCTTCCGAAAAATCAAGGAAATAAAGTAAGCATCGGCGTCTGCGTGATTTTCTTTCGGTGTCGGGATCGCCCCCGGCTCCCTGGGGAACCAGTCCCGTCGGACACTCTTGGAAGGAAACCCTTTGGCAGGGTTTCCTTCCAACGGTCGCTTCGCTCCCTGCTATCCTTCCAAGGAGCATCTGGCGATGAATTCATGGGAGGATGCTCCTTGGAGGGGTGGCAGGGCGGGCGGGTATTCCCGCCGCCCGTTGGAGGGGGAACCTGCAAAAGGGTCCTCCTCCAAGAGTGTCCGGGGCCCCCCTCCGCTATGGGGGCCTAGGGGGCGATCCCGACACCTTCTCTTTCTCACATATTTGGAGACGCTTCCGAAATAAATGATCTATGATCTCGAGGGCGGAGATGCGGGCGAGAGGGGATGATTTACTTGCAGGTGGCG
>Ga0315274_10004479_pt1 | contig 20544 bp, 18 predicted proteins | sample YL17G02_20_MG_FD_203700 | JGI IMG/M metagenome (GOLD analysis project Ga0315274, IMG submission 203700) | Sediment microbial communities from Yellowstone Lake, YNP, Wyoming, USA - YL17G02_20 | ecosystem: Environmental > Aquatic > Freshwater > Lake > Sediment | place: USA: Wyoming | collected...
GTGATGGCGCCAGACATCGGCGACAACACGCACCGTCGCGCGGGAGTGATCGTCGCGCACCCGGATGACGAAACCCTTTGGGCGGGCGGCGCGATCCTCATGCATCCGCAATGGGAATGGACCGTACTGACGCTTTGCAGAGCGAGTGACCGCGACCGGGCGGCCAGATTCGAGAAGGCGATGAGCCGCCTTGGCGCGAGAGGAAGGATGGCGGACCTGGATGACGGGCCACAACAGCTCTCCCTGAACCGGCGATTGGTCCAGGAGACGGCGCTCTCTCTCGTTGGTTCGGACCCCTATGACCTCATTTTGACACACAGTCTCTACGGCGAGTACACGCGTCACCTGCGACACGAAGAGACGGCTTCGGCGGTTTTAGCGCTCTGGGAGTTGGGGCGGATCCGAACCGACGAACTCTGGATGTTTGCCTACGAGGACGAAGGGGGCAAGATCCTGCCCCGGGCCGTCAAGACGGCTCACAGGATCGTCAAGTTGCCCGAGACCGTCTTCGAGGCAAAACGGCGCATTATCGGCGAAATCTACGGCTTCGGTCCGAACACATTCGAGGCGAGAACCGCGCCGTGGCGCGAGGCGTTCTGGATCTTTCCGACACCGGCGGACGCGCGCAAGTGGCAGCGCGAGAGGGAGGAGGCGAGATGAAGATCCTCGTTCAGTACGATTACCCCCCATCGCCGGGGGGACTGGCGACTCAGGGAGATCTCCTTTACAGGGGCCTAAAGGAGCTGGGCGTCGACGCATTCCCCGTCAATTTCGAGTCCCCTCAGGAAAAGGAATGGTACTACCGCTGGCTGGAGCCGGACGTCGTCGTCGGCGTCGGCTACTGGGGGCACACCCCCCATCTGGTTCTTCACCCCCAAAGATACGGAATCCTCGCCGTTCCCTGGCTGGTGGCTGACGGTTACATGGCCAACTACCAGGAGGCCCTGGAGAACCTGCCGCTTGTGTTGGTGACCTCCAACTGGGTGAAAAGAGTTTACATGCGGGACGGATTGAAGGGCGACAACATCGAGGTCCTGCCGGTTGGATGCGATACGGATTCATTTGTGGTGAGAGATCCCAAGGATCCCAAAGTCGGGGCGGTGCGGGAGGCCCTTGGGGTCGCCCCGGACCAGATTATGGTTCTCACTGTGGGCGGCGATGCCGCCTCGAAGGGCGCCCAGGAGGTCCTGCAAGCGCTAGCGCTCATCGACACCAAGGCCCCTGATTGGAAGTACGTGTGCAAAGTGTGGCCCCAGCCAAGGACGGACCAGCAGAACCTGGCGGATCTGCAGTTGGCCACGCATCTGGGAATCGAGAAGAACGTCGTCTACACGATGAGCAAAGTCTCGCGCAACTTCATGCCCTACTTGTTGGCGGCCTGCGACATCTACGCCGCGCCGTCGCGCCTCGAGGGGTTCGGCATGCCGCAGGTCGAGGCGGGGGCCTGCGGCAAGCCCGTAATCGGGATCAAGGCGATGGCCATGCTCGACACTCTGGTGCACGGCAAGACGGCGTTTCTTGCGTCCGTCGCTCAGGAAGTGCGGCTGAAGGAGACCATTCTCGGCCAGGACCAGGGGTACGAGGACGGACATCGCGTCGTCTTCAAAAGAGCCCGCACGGCCGACTACCGGGCGAGCATCTATGATATCGCCGAATACCTGCTCAAGTTGATGAACGACGCCAGGCTGCGCGGGGAAATGGGGCGGGCGGGACGGCAACGCGTGGCAGAGCTCTTCGATTACCGAGTCGTGGCTCGTAGACTGCTGCAGATACTGAGCGACCGCCTGGGAGTGTCCTGAAATGGGGCAAGGACAAACCACGTCGGTGGAACGGGCCAAGCAAGCGGCGCTCGAGGCGCTTCTGCATAATGCCTCGGGACCGTATCATGGTCTCCCTCGGGCCGCGGGGTGGGGGTACCCGGAGCCGTATACCCGCGACCTCATGATCGCGAGCTTCGGGATTCTTGTGTCGGGAAGCGAAAGGCTCATCCGACGTCTGCGTCGGGTCCTCGAGGTCCTGGCGAGAAACCAAAGCCGTCTTGGGCACATTCCTTCTCTCGTTCACGACCCGGAAGATCGTGGGGCGAGCGACACGACGCCCCTTTTTCTTCTTGCCGCCGCCGCGTTCCGCAGGGCGACCGGGGAATCGGGGTTTCTGTCCGAGGCGGTCGACAAGGCCCGGGTCTGGATGGATTACCAGAGCCCGGAAGACCGCGTCCTGGTGGATCAACTCCCGACCAGTGATTGGAGGGATGAACAGTGGGTTCAGGGATTCGGGCTGTACGTCAACACCCTCCTCTACTGCTGCTTGCGGCTCTTCAATGAAGACAAAAAGGCCGATCAACTGCGAGAACTCATGAGCCAGTTCACCATCAACGCGGAGGCCAAGCACCGACACGTCCACGAGGGACTCGTGCTGCGGCGCAAGCCGTACTATGCCATGTGGTCCTACAAAATGTACGGCAGCGAGAGGTTCGATCTCTTGGGCAACAGCTTGGCCATTCTCTCCGGCCTGGCGTCTCCTTCCCGGAGCCAGGCGCTCGTCTCCTGGATAGAGCGCGAGTGCGAAGCTCTGAAGGAAAAGGGGGAACTGGCGTTGGACCTGCCGCCCAATTGCTTCCCCTATATGCGCCCCGAAGACCCGGACTGGCGGCCGCGCTACGCCAAGTACAATCGACCCGGCGAGTACCACAACGGGGGCGTTTGGCCCTTTGTCTGCGGTTTCTACGTCGCCGCCCTTGTGGCCGCCGGCAGACGGAAACTGGCCGAGGAGAAGCTCCTGGCGCTCACGCGACTCGTCCGGCCCGCCCGCGAGGCAGAAGTCGACTACGGGTTCAATGAGTGGTTCCGAGCACAGGACGGAGAGCCGTGCGGACAGGATTGGCAAACTTGGTCCGCGGCCATGTATCTGTACGCGGCCGCCTCGGTCGAGACGGGCGCCACTCCGTTCTTTGACGCTATCCGTCGCGCCGGGGAGGACCGCAAAGAGCCGCGGGCGCGCCCGCAACAGTCGGAGGACGGCGGCGAATCGCGGCTCGCGAGGAGCAACGGTGAGCGGCCTCCCCGGCAAAGTTGAGGCGTCGGCGCAAGCCGAGCGCGAGCGGAAAAGGAGAAAGACGCGAGTGAAGAAGATAAGAGAAGGCTTCATCTTGCCGAGCGCGGCGTTCACCGTCGCGCGAAGCCAGGTGCACGGATACCGCCATGCGGACAAATCGCCGGAGGCCGGGGACCTGGCCTACGGAACGGTTTGCTACATCGGTCAGCATTCCTCCTTGGAGAACAAGGAAGGACGCATCCACGCCATCAACGACGGGACAAAGGCGATCTTCGTCTTCGGCAACCGCTACGCGCCTGATTTCTACGAGGGGTCGGTGCCGCGGGAATTCCCCAAGGAGACGGACATGCTCGCCCGCTCCGGCATCGTCGGCGAGGTGAAATGCAAGAACGCCAACGTCAAGGACCCCACCCGGGTCCGCCTGTTGGGGTACGTCTGCGATCAGGAAGGCGCCGTCCTGAACACGCGGAGCTTCAGCCGCATTGCGTCGGATGACGCGGAGACAAAAGAGGGACGCGCCAAGATGATTCTCAACATCGGCACGTCGATGAACAGCGGCAAGAGCATGACAGCGGCGGCCTGTTGCTGGGCGTTGAGCACGATGGGGCGCAGGGTGCGCGGTTCGAAGATAACAGGAACGGCCGGCTTGAAGGACATTCTGCTGATGGAAGACAACGGGGCGCATCCCGTGGCGGACTTCACGCACCTGGGATATCCATCCACCTACCTTGTGGACCGGGAGGACCTGATGCGCGTCTTCCGAACGCTCGACTCTCGCTACGCCGGCAACCCGAAGAACTACTGGGTCGTGGAGATAGCCGACGGGATTCTGCAGAGAGAGACGGCGATGCTCTTGCAGGCCGAAGAGGTCCGCAGCCGCATCCACAGACTCATCTTCAGCGCCCACGACGCCTTCGGCGCCATCGGTGGGTTGAAGGTCCTGAAGGAGAAGTTCGGTCTTGTTCCCGACGCCATATCCGGCGTCTGCTCCGGTTCGCCCCTGAGCATCCGGGAGCTGGAGGGTTTCACGGATCGTCCCATCTTCGACAGCATCCGGCGCGACTTGGAGCGGCTGGCCGCCATCCTCATCTGACTCCAAGGGAACCCGTCTCGAACTCCCGGACTGAGATCGAGTCGGACGCGCCCTTCCAGAGCGCGGCAAGCAGCGGCTTGCGGCGCGTCGAGCGACGCGGGCGCGAAAGGAAGAGGCGCGGTAGCGGAGGCGCAACAGCGAAGGCGCGAGAGTGGAGGCGTCTTGACACGCGCCGGCGCCTTGAGTAGGGTGGCGGCCGTCCATGCAGGCGTCGCCGTAAGGAGTCAAAAGGAAAGGCTGAAAGGATGACCAAGAGACAAAACCGCGGAGACAAACCGGATCGGCGCAAGGCGAAGGACCCGCGCAGAGTGCGCATCGCCATGGTCGGCGCCGGAGAGATGGCCAACGTTTTCCACTACCCCTCCCTGGCCTCGTTCGAGGACGTGGAGATCGTCGGCGTCTGCGACGTCGACCGAAAGCGCCTGAACGCCGCGGCCCGCAGATACGGCGTCAGGAATCGCTACACGGACTACGCCAAGATGATCGGCGAGCAGGAGCCGGACGGCGTCTACGTCATCGGGCAGCCGCACCTCATGTACGACGTCTGGATGTGGTGTTTGTCTCAGGGCCAGAACCTGTGCATCGAGAAGCCGATGGGTCTGTCGTTCCATCAGGCGCGGTCGCTGGCGTACCTGGCCGAGCAGAATCGGTGCATCACGCAGGTCAGTTTTCAGCGCCGGAGTTCCCCCTTGCTCGTGAAACTGCGCAACGAGTGCCTGAAACGCGGCCCCATCACCCATGCCTTGTGCCGATTCTACAAGTGCGAGATCGAACCGCGCCTCGACGCCCGCGACCACGTCATGGACGACAGCGTGCACTCCATCGACACGCTCCGCTGGGCGTGCGGCGGCGAGGTGGCCGACGTGGAAAGCCGCGTCCGGCGCGTCGGCGTGCCGGACATCAACTTCGTCTCGGCCACCCTTTGCTTCGACAACGGCTCGGTCGGCTGTCTCGTTAACAGCTGGTCGAGCGGGCGCCGGATCTTCGACGTCGAAATGCACGCGCCCGGCGTGTGCGCCGAAGTCGAGATCGAGGAGAAAGGCACGATCTACGCCGACGGCGACACGACGGGCGTGACCTACGACACGCGTCACGCGGCCGGGAGCGACGCGTTCCACGTCTACGCGGGGTTCCAAGCGAAGAACCGCGAGTTCATTGACGCCCTCAAAAAGGGCGCGCTCCCCGAGTCCAACTTCTCCGACGCCCTCAAGACCATGGAAGTCGCCGAAAAGATCCTCGCCCAGGCGACGCTCTTGGATCTCTAGACCCCGTTGAACGGTGCGGCTCCGCCGCTCGGAAGAGGAGTCATGGCATGGTCAGCTTCCTGGAAGTGTGCCAACGCGCGGAAACCGGGCCTCGGGTGGAGGAGCGGACCTTCGACCTCGAGCGCGTCTTCATGAACGCCCGCGCCGTCTGCGAGAAGTACGGCATCGCCTACGACCCCGACAACCCCGTGCCGGCGGACGACGATCTGGCCGACCGCCTCTACCAGGCGGCGGTCGACTTCTTCGTCGCGTGCGGCGTTCACTGTCCCGAAACCGGGCGCGTCATCGAGTTCACGCGCGAGGAAGCGCTGGAGGCGGTGGCCAACTCCAGGGGCGAGTGCGTCATGGGCGAGGGAAAGGAGCGGGGCGTCTTCCGGCCGAGACGGCGGTGCTGAACGTCGCCTACATCTTCCTCGGGTTGCTGGTTTTCAAAGCGAACTACCACCTGAGCCACCCCGAGTGCTATGACGTCGACCGCGGCGAGCCGTGTCAGGAGTGCGTCGATCTCTACGGCGAAGTGAAAGAGGAATTGCGCAGTCTGGGCTTTCGGTTCCGGCCCGGCGGAATCCGCTGTTGACAGACAAGAGATCAGCCTGTAGAAGGTCAGACGGCCTTCCCGTCGGGGCGTGGCGCAGTTGGGAGCGCGCAGCGTTCGGGACGCTGAGGTCGCCGGTTCAAGCCCGGCCGCCCCGACCAGTCAGGCGACTCGCCGCCGACCTCCGTGGCCTCTCGCGAGGGGCTTCGCGAGCCGCCCAGTTCCCTAAGCGGGGCTCCCGCCTGCATGTTCCTCTACACCACCCTCGTTCAGCGGACGATTGAGGACATGGCGCGGACGGTCAGACCCCTGCGCCACGTCGATGCGCGCCGCTTGGCGGTGGTGGCGGGGCCGCGAGCTTGCCGGACGCGGGACGGCGGGCTGGCTCAGTGCTACGGTCTCCGCCAGCCGGAGGAGGATGATTTCACCTACTGGTATGAACCACGGACGCGGCGCGTTGTGCGCGTGACGCCCTGGGGCCGCCACGAGAACACGCGCGTTACGCTCCGCGGGGTTGAGATGCTCTACCTGGTTCTGCTGCGCCTGCCCCGTCTTCTTGACCATGATCCCATCGCAACCATCGTCCATGAGCTGATCCACATCAGCCCGGACTTCGACGGGCGATTGCGCGAGATGCGCCACGGCCGGAGGTTCGACGCGGTCGTCAGCGAGTGCGTCAGTCTATGGAAGCGGGCGGGGGACCCATGCCTGGTGGCTTCGCTCAGTATGAGTCTGGAAGCGTTAAGGGCTCGGTGGGGAAGCCTGGCTGCGCACTCCTTCGGCCCGCCCTTCGTCTCGCCGCGGCTGTGTCCCGTCAAGGACCCGCCTCCCTTCGACGCGCATCCCGATTTCCGCCGTAAGCGGCTTGTAAGCGCCCCGGACGCTCTGGAGGTCGTCGCGGGCAAATGGACTCCCGCGAATGTTCCATCCCGCCTCACGGAGAAGGACCTGGTTTATCGCGTCTACACGCGCCAAAGCGCGCGAAGGATCTCGGCAGCGGCCGTGCGGCACGCCAAGTCCCTGGACTCTCGATGTCGAACTCCGATGGGTTGAGAGCGGAAGAAGCCTCGCGCAAAGGCGCGGAGACGCCAAGGGGCGCGGAATCCGCCCGATCCGTTTTATCCGCCGGATCCGTGTTCGATGGAATCACGGTCAATGGAAGGCGGATCCGACGGATAGAACGGGTCATGGGGACTGACGCCAGCTTTCTGCCGCCGGGCCTCGTAGAACAAGATGGCGGCGGCGGCGGCGACGTTGAGCGAGCCGATGGCGCCCTGCTGGGGCACACGGACCAAGCCGTCGCAGATTTCGAGGAGCGGGGGACTGATCCCCGCGCCTTCGCTGCCGAGAACGATGGCGGCGGGCCGTCGGAAATCGCACGCCGCGCACTCTTGGCCCGCTTTCTCGCTCGCCCCCAGGATCTTGACCCCAAGCGCGTGGAGCCGGCTCGCCAGGGCAACGAGGTCGGCGACGCGCGCGATGGGAAGGCGATTGACCGCGCCGGCGGAGGTCCGCGCCACCATGCTGGTCACCTCAACCTGCCGGTCCTCGCCGATGAAGACTCCGTCGACGCCAAGCGCTTCGGCGGAACGCACGATGGCGCCGAAGTTGAACGGGTCCTGAATGGCGTCGAGGATGACAAGGGTGACGGCATTCGCCGAAGCCGTGTCTGCCGACAGGCAGGAGGACGCCGGCGCCTCGGCCTCGCCGACCGGCGCTCGCCGAGCGGCGGCGCCCGCGGGGGCCGCCGGCGTCCCGCCGCGATGGACCCGCGACAGGATCTCTGAGACGTCCGCGTACGGGAACGGCGGCATTTTGGCCAGATAGCCTTGGTGCTCGACGACATGGCAGAGCTGGGTCAGCCGCTCCGCCGATTCCACGCGGACCGCGGCGCCGCGCTTCTCGGCCAACTCGCGCGCGCCGTCGAGCTCGCCGGAAGGGAGTCTGTCGGACAGAACCAGCTCGATCGGCGTCCAGCGTCCGGCCTCGAGGATCTCGCGAACCGCGTGGCGGCCCCAGATCCAGCATCGCTGGTGGCTGCCCAGGAGACTGCCCCCGCTCTTGTTCCTGCGACTCTTGCCCCGTCTGGATGGTGTCATGAGGTGTGACATCGTCCTTTCGCCGGGAAAGAGCGCCGCGGCGGGGACGAGACGAGCGTTCCCGGAAGGCGTCGCGCCCCCGATTCCCCCTCACGCGCCCCGCGCAAAGGTCCGCAGACGTTGGCGCAACGTCTTGCCCAGGCGACGGGCTTCCTCGATCGGCTTTGGAGCGTGCGCGACAAGGAGGAAAGGGCTGTATGGCGGCACTGGCATTCTGCCCGTGGATGCCTGCAAACAGATGGGTGGCGCGCCCATGCCACGTTCTTTTTCGTATTCCTACAGGGCCTTTCCGCACACGCTCTGAACCCTGCCGGACTGGCGCGGCCCGTCGGTCCGTCGCCATCCTCCGCACAGTCCCCAACGCCCGTCAAGCGCAATCCCTCTTATGCGGCCCGCAATCGGGATAGGGAGAAACCTGGCGCCCCCTCTCCTCCCACACCACCGGGCATACGGGTCGCGCACCACGGCGGTTTGGTTCGTTCGTGTCGGGCGCGAGCAGTCGTGGGACCCCCCGCGAGTCGAAGTATCGCCCCGGACGCGCCACAGCTCATATCCGGTTCCTGTTCGTCGCCGGTTCCTGTTCGTCTCCGGTTCCTGTTCGTCGGCCGGCGCCTTTGGATTGGGCTTGCCCCGGAGCCCGCCTCGCGACGACGCCCTTGCCCTGCTCCTAGCGCTTCAACTCCGCGAACGCCTGTGCAGAGGTCTCTCGCCTCCTAGCTGTACGACATGCCCGGCACACACGACCTCGGCATCGGCTGCGGCGCGTAGCGCCGTCAGCTGCATGCCGTTGTTAGGGAGGGGGGCGGCTACATTCCGTCTTGGTGGAGCTTCCTAGTTCTTGTATCCCTTGACGCGCCCAAACCACTTCTCGACCAGCTTGATCTCTTCTCCGAGGGTGCTGATCTCGGGGGCGACATAGTTAACCATCCCACTCTTGTCGTGGCGCTTCGCCCATCGCGAGACGCGGCTGTAGCTGGCCTGGAACTCTCTCTCGTCGGCGTCGGAGAAGCGGGCCAAGATCTTCACCATGTTCGGGCGCACCTCCAGCCCTCCCTCCGCCAGAACGGGTCCGAGGATCTCCTGGCTGAACATGCGCTCCCACGTTTCGGACAGGTTCCCCGCCCAGGTGGCCACCTCGGTCTCGTAGGTGGCCTCGTCCCAGTCCTTGCGGTCTCTCTTGATGCGAGCCAGCTCGCTCCGAAGCTCTCCGAGGCGCTCGGGAACGTCCTTCGCCTTCCATGGGTGCTTGGTGCTGCATGCCCCTGGCTTTCTTTCTCCTCCACGCCCCCTCGTCACCGACCGCTCGCCTATCGGGACGCCCATACCTTTGGCCTCTCGCTTGAGGTCCGCGACGAAGGAGACGTCGTGCGTGAACACGACGACCTGGCGGGTCTCGGCGAGCGCCGCAAGGCGCGCTGCCACGAGCCCCCGACGGATGTGGTCGAGGGAGCTGACAGGGTCGTCCAGGATGAGCGCCGACTTGGAAGCATCGAGGTGAGCTTCGGTAAAAAAAGCGGCGAGGCCGAGGGCCGTTTGCTCGCCTTCGCTGAACACGCGCGGCAGCGTGATATTCTGACGCGCGCCGACGAGCTTGGGCTGATGCAGCAGCACGCCCCTGTCGCCCCGTGTCTTGGCGATCGTCACGCGCTCGAGGTGCAGGCGGTCCGTCTCGCGAGTGAAGGAGTCGCGGACCACTTCTGTAATGTTTGCTTCGGAGATATCCAGGACCTTCTTTGTGATCGGTCCGGTGGCGGCGCCGCTCTTGGCGGCTTCGAGCGACTCGCGTTCTTTCAAGCGTCCGATCTCATCGGCGATGAGCTTCCGTTGGTTCTTGAGCTCTTGGAGAAGATCCAGCCCCTTCCTCTTGGTCGTGACAGCCGCGAGCCGCTCCTTCATCTTCTCCGGGTCCGAGAGACCTTCGGCCACGGTCCTCGCTGTCGCCGCGGCTGCCTCCAGCCGAGAGATGATCTCTGCTTGCACGATACCAGAGCGAGGAAGGTCCCCGGCACCGGGAAGGGTATCGACGATGCTGGCACGTGCGGCCTCGTACTTCGCGAGAAGTGTCCTCGTCTCGCGAACAAGCTCCGCGTGGTCCGCCTCCAGGTCCTTCAGGTTCGTTTCGGTGGCTTCCGGCGTCATGCGGAGGTTGGTGAGGCTCTCAACCCGCACGTCCCACATCGCGCGAGCCTCACGAAGCCGCGTCTGCGTGTCGCCCTGCACGAAGCGCTCGAAGCGAGACAGACGTTCGCGGGCTTCTGCCTCGAGGGGCTGCTGGCAAAGTACGCACCTAGCATCTTCGCCGACGACCGGGAAGGCGTCGTCGGGGTACGCGTGCGCTTCCGAGAAGCGCCGCGCTGACTCCCACAGCTCCTTCCAAGGCGATGTCCCAACGCCATGGAGCGGCTCCGACTCAAAGGACTTCGCGAGAAGGCTGGCCGCTTGCTCTAGGGCCTTCAGCTGATCCCGTTCTTCCTGAAGAGCCGCTACGGCGTCGTCTCCCACCGCCCTTTGAAGGCCCTCGAGATGGGTTCGCAGCGATTCGAGCTTGACGGCCTGCCTGGTGAGTTTCTGCCTCTCCTTCGTGGTGTCGGCGATCCGCAGTCGGGCCTCTTGGTCCTTGAGTTCGTCGATCGCCTCCGGCGAGAAGCCTAGCTCCTCGATGAGGCCGTCCAGAGCCTCGATCGAGGAGCTTCCTGAGAGCTGCGCCAAATACTTACCGACCTCGGTTTCTTTCACGTCTTCGTCGACCACGGGCAAGGCCTTGGCGGATCCCGCGTTCTCTTCCAGTTTGGCGTCAATGCGGCTTCTGATGGCGACGCAGGCCTCGATGAGGCCGTCCATGACGAAGAGGGCTGAGGGGCGGTAGGGGAAGTCGGACTCCGCGGCGATGTAGGCCTTTCCGCACGCCTCGTCGTAGAAGAGCATTCGCTGTAGCTCTGGTGGGGTTGACTCGGGCCAGGTGAGCGACGTTTCGTTGTCGCCGACCCTCACCGTGAGGGCCGCCCTTGGCTTCGCGAGCGCCGTGTCGCGGAAGACGTCCGACAGGACCTCTTCCTGATGCCGCGCGCGAGTGATGGGCTTTAGGAGGCGTGCGTAGCCCGATTTTCCGCTCGCGTTGTCCCCGTAGATGATGGTGAGGCCGGTCGCCTCGAAGGTGAGCGGCTCGTCGGATGCGAGGGCGTTTAGGTGCTCGTGATGTGCGATCGAGACGAGCCTGACCGGAGGGTCGCCCGCCTTGACCTGCGGGAGCTGCTCAAGGCCGAAGTTAGCGTCGCCGACCTCCTTGGATGCCACAAGGGCGTCCACCAACTGGTCGTAGTCCTTGTCGGAAAGCTCGTGCCCCATCGCCACTCGTCTGAGCACCGCTCGTTGCCAAGGCGGCCGTGAGGCGCTCCACTCAACGATTTGCTCTTCTAGCGACACGTGAACTGTCTCCGTGGTGGGTCGCAGAGTCGCGATCCTTCGCCTTGCCCGCGCATAGTTGCCTCATCACAATTGGCTCATCTGCCTAACGTCGAGCATGAGGCGTAAGGAATAGCACGCCCGGCGCGCTATTCCTTGTCGCCCTCCATGCTCTTGTTGGGCGTCCTCTCATACCAGGGAACATCGGACTTGTCCTGTCCCCAGATAGTGTCTTGGTCCCTCTCCTTGATCATCTGGCGATACCGTTCATCCGGCAAGACTCGGTGACGACCCCATACCTCCATCAGGAAGAAAAGGTCTCCAGCCAAGTCCTGTCGGGAAATAAAGGCCGAGCGAAGATGGTTCAGTTTCGCGGTTGCCGAAGAGCCTTTCGCAATGTCTATCCACGGAGATAGAAACCCAGCAATCTGGCCGGCCAGCATCTCAATGCTGATCCATTTTGTACGCTGTCCAAGAGAATTGCGCGCCTCCTCGAAGCGTTCGTTCAACTCCTCCGTCAATCGGTCTGTGTCGATACTTAGCTTCCGACGCACTGTCTCTGATCGCTCCTTGAGCAAGTCGCCAAAGAGGCTTTCGAGGTTCCGCAAGGTTGCACGCAGTCTCAGGAATTCCGACTTGTCCCGGAGGGCGGAAAAGAGTTTGTATTCGTCTGCGATGCTGACGTCGGGCAACGCCTTTCTACTCAAAGCCGCGACCGACGCGGCAAGAACCGGCATGTCTTGTTCGGGAGCGAATACCGTGACGTTGCCCGGTGTTGAGGCCAGAGCGTCTTGCACGAACGGCGAGTATTCGTCGCTGTCGTAGAGCCTTGGCATCCCGGTCTTGCGGCTGAGAAACAGACCAGCAATTGCCTTGGCGATGATTCGCTCAAGTGCCCATACCAACTCGTTGCACAAAGCATCGTCAATATGACCTGCGCGGAGCCGGTCTATTCGCGTCTGGACTGCGCTGAGCCTCGTAACGTGTGTCCGTATCTCTGCATCGTCTTGGGAAGGGCAGGCGTAAATGGTTTGTTCCAGGTAAGCCGCGTACTTCTCATGTGTATAGACGGACAGCGTGCAGAATTTGCTCTTGGCAAATGCTTGCCCTTCCAGCGGCAAGTACCGTCGCACGGTTGCCGCGGCTATTCTGCGGACTTCAGCGCGGCTTTCGGGAGCCAAACATGACTGGTAGTCGATTGGTCGCAGAAGACCCCACGCGACGAGTTTCTGCGCGCTCCGCGCTTTCATGGCCGCGAAACGGGTATCCTTCTTTGGGTGGAGAATGGCCGCGAGGTCTTGCTGGTCAATGAACGCCTGCTCGTAGAGTAGCAGGGGTTTCGGTGAGACGAGCCAAAGGGTCTGGCATTCGGGGGTCAGGAGTAGCGCACCGGCGGGGTGGCTGGCGGCCGGATCCTGCTTTTGTGCCAACCGACCGGTCAATGTCGGATTGGATTCAGTCATGGTCATTTCTCTCGCCCAACGTCTTAAGCGTTTTTGCGGCGCGCAGCGACCGCAAAGGCTCCTGTTGAACTGAGCCGCTTCGCGCGAGGGCGAAGCTTGGGGATTGTACCGGGTCGGACGCGCCCTACGAATCCATTATGAACGAGTGGAGGCGGGTGTCAAGCGCGAAGAGATCCGTTTGCGCCGTGAAGAGATCCGTTTGCGCCGGGCGATTCTCGGCGTCCTCGCCGGCGCGTTGGGTGGCGGCGCATCTCGCTTCCGCTCCCTTCGCCGAGTTCCTGTCCGTCAAGATGAGGCCACCGCTGGGCTTGCCCCAGCGGGGTCATGACTGGCGGCTAAGTGCTCTCCTTCGTAAGTTCGGCGACGTATTATCCTCTGACAGGATTAACAAGATGAACAGGATGAAGCTGGGATTGTCTCAATCGTGTCAATCCTGTTCATCCTGTCGGGTAATCTTGAGAACCCGACCGCACGTCGCAGCAATCGGGAATTGCTGTACTAAGAGGGCGCGACTTCTTCTCGGCCTTCGCCGCGGAGGCAAGATGCGCCCCTTGCGTGGCGGAAACACGCATTTGGGTAGCGGGAACACGTAGGCGAGGCTACAATGCGCTTCGATTCCGCCAACCGTCAACGGAGCGGCTCCGCGCGGCAACGGGCCGACTCCGGGCGGCGAGAGGCGGGTCCCCGTGGCGGAGGACGCTGCCGCTCCAAAGAGCGAAAGTCTGGCAGAGGGAGAGCGAACATGAACGTCGATGGCAAACACTACCGAACGGTCTGGCTGGAGGGCGCCGTAGTTCGCATGATCGACCAGGTGAAGATCCCACACCGGTTCGAGATCATCGACCTGCCCGACTGCCACGCCACGGCGCGGGCCATCCAGACGATGATCGTCCGCGGGGCGCCCGCTATCGGCGCCGCGGGCGCTTACGGCATGGCGCAGGCCGCGCTTGCGGCTTCTCCCGAGGCTTGGCGCGCGGAGGTCGAAGCGGCCGCCGCCGAGCTCGCCGCGACGCGCCCGACGGCTCAGGACCTCTTCGACGCCATCGCCCGCGTGCGCGAGGCTTTGGCAGGCGCTCCCGACGTGGAGACCGCCCGCGCCCGCGCCGTTGACGCCGCCGAGACTCTGGCCGACAAGAGCGTCGCCGACTGCGAGGAGATCGGCCGCCTCGGAGCCGACCTCATCCCGGACGGCGCCCGCGTCTTGACCCATTGCAACGCCGGATGGCTCGCCACCGTCGATTGGGGGACAGCCATCGCCCCGATCTACAAAGCCGCCCGCGCCGGGAAGAGAGTCTTCGTTTACGCCGACGAGACGCGGCCCCGCTGCCAGGGCGCGCGTTTGACGGCGTGGGAGCTGTGTGGCGAGGGCATTCCGCACGTCATCATCGCCGATAACGCCGCCGGCTATTTCATGGCCGCGGGCGAGATCGACCTCGTCATCGTGGGCGCCGACCGCGTGGCCCGCAACGGCGACGTCGCGAACAAGATCGGCACCTACGAGAAAGCCGTCCTTGCCCATCGCCACCGGATCCCTTTCTACGTTGCCGTCCCGGCCACGACCATTGACTTCGACTGCCCCACGGGCGCGGGCATTCCCATTGAGGAACGCGACCCAAGCGAGGTCCTCTCGATGCTCGGCCTTGGCGAAGACGGCGCGATCCGAACGATCCGCATCGCGCCCGAGGCAAGCAGGGCCCGGAATCCGGCCTTCGACGTGACGCCGGCGGATCTCGTCACCGGCCTGATCACGCCGAAGGGCGTCATTGCTCCCCGGGACCTGGCGCGGAACGAGGCCGCGCTCAGGTCCTGACGATCGGGAGGCGCCTCCGATTTTCGTTGCCTTTGGTCTGGCGGACTCGCATGATGACCGGCATGAAAGACGCGGACGCACTGGTGGAAAAAGCCCTGGAGTGCCTCGAACGCGAGGACCACGAGCAGGCTAAAGTGTATCTGAAGGAGGCCGCCACTGCGGCGCCCCTTCGCAGCGACATCCGTGAAATGCTCAGGTACACGCTGGAGGAGGCGCCCTCTTCAGGGCGCGTCCGCGCTTCTTCCGGAGGAGAAAGGAGTGGGCGCATGCAGCCGGCGATTGCCGTGGCGCGGCGCAGGCGCTCTCTCCGTATGATGGCCGCCACCGTGGGGGTGTTCTTGCTGATGGCTTGCCTGGGGAGCGTCGTTGCCTACCTCGCCGGCTATCGGCCCCGCGCCTTGGCCTGGCCCCGACTGGGGGGGGCGCCTCAAGAGGGTCTCTCTCCGTCGTCGGAGCCCACGCCCCTCACCGAAGTCGACCCCCTCGCGCAGGAGCGCGCCGACCTGCTCGCGGCCGCGACGGGCCAGATCGTCGAGATGAAGTTCTCCGAAGCAATCGAAACCCTGAACCAGGCGCTCAAGCTCGATCCGCCCGATCGGGCGCCGATCCTGAAAGAGCTGGGCAGGTGCTACTACGAGCTCGGAAGGCGATCCGTCAGGGCGAGAGAAGGGCCGAAAGCGGGGGAAGAGGCCATCGAGCACTTCAACAAGGCGATCGAGGCGGACCCGGGCAATCCCGAGTACCACTTCTGGCTGGGCTGTCTCTTGCGCCTGAAAGGAGTCCCCGCGAAGGGAGTGGAAAGAGACACGGCCCTCCGGGCGGCCGAACGCGCTCTCCAGAAAGCGATTGATCTCAATCCCGAAGGGCCGCTCAAACTGGATTGCCACATGGAACTGGCTCAAGTCTGCATTGCCCAAGACAAGAAGCTCGAGGCCGGCAAGCACTACCGGACGGTCATGGACCTGGCGCCCGATTCGGCCCAGGCGGAGGAAGCGAGCAAGAGACGCAGATCGATGGGCATGAGGAATTAGTGTCATGGAAAAAGGCCTTCCCCCGGCGAACGATGCGCGTCGCTACGTTACCTCGGCCAAGCAGGCCTTTGCTTCCTCTTACCCGGATCGAGTGCTCGCGCTGGCGCCCTCGGTCCTGGCCGCGGATCTGGCCAATCTCGCCGATCCGTTGCGCAAAATGATGCGAGCCCACTGCCACTGGGCGCACCTGGACGTGATGGACGGGCACTTCGTGCCGAATATCAGTTTCGGACCGCCGGTGGTCCGAGCGTTGCGCGCCCTATCCCCGCGCCTCTTCCTCGATACGCACCTCATGATTGAGAAACCCCTGGACTATCTGGACGCGTTCGTCGAAGCGGGCGCCGATCTGGTGACGATTCATGCCGAGGCGGTCGAGAATCTGCCCAAAGCCCTGGCGGCCGTTCAAAAGGCGGGTGTGCGGGTGGGGCTCTCGATTCGTCCGCACACGCCGTTGCGTCTCATTGAGCCGGCCCTCGACAAAACCGATCTTGTGCTGATTATGACCGTCGAGCCGGGCTTTGGCGGGCAGCCGCTGCTGCCCAATGCGCTGAACAAAGTCCGCCAGCTCGCCCGCAAGCGGGAGAGCGAGCGCCTGAAACTGCTCATACAAGTCGACGGCGGAATCAACGGGAAGACCGCAGGGCTCGCGGTCGCGGCCGGGGCCAACGTTCTGGTCGCCGGCACGGCCATATTCAACGGACGAGACATCGCTCAGAATATCGAGCAACTCATGAATGTCGCCATGCGCATGGGATCGTGAGCGGGAGGAAGCGTCATGCGAACCAAGTTCGCGGCGTGGCTTGCGGTCCTGGCGGCGGTGGTCGCATTGGCGCTATGGTTTGGCCGCTCTCCCGACAGGGGCGTGGCTGAGGGCCGCGGGGCGGCTGAGGGCCGCGGGGCGGCTGAGGGGCGGATCGGCACGCTCGGCAAGGCCGATCCGGCGAAGGTCGCGGTCCGGGAGATGCGCATGTGGCAAGCCTACTACGGCCGCGACCTCAACGGGCTCAGCCAGGAGTTGGTGGCGCTCTTCCATGAGGATTTCGGCTTGCCCCGTGAAGACGCGGTCGCCGTCGCCGGCTGCTTGGCCGCGGCGGCGTTCAAGTTCATCGGACTCGGGGGCGACTATGAGACGCGCGTCTTGCCGGACCTGGAACTGGCTTACGAGACGATCCGAAGAGCGACGAAGGGGTCATGGGACGCGAAAGCGGCGGCCCGCGCCGAATTGGCCTGGTGGGTGGATCGCCGCATTCCCGAACGCTCGAGCGTGGAGAACGTGGGCCGATCGATCGCCGGGCTCTACGCCGTGCTGCTGGGCAAGGAGAACGACGAGATCGCCCGGGCGGGCTATCTGAGAGCGATGGCGGCCCACGTGCACGACACGACGGGCGACTGGGCGAAGGTGGAGCAACTCCTCACGGAATCCTACCGGACGTTGGCCAGAGGGGCCCGGCGATGATTCGCGTTACGGGGGGAGAATGGAAGGGGCAGAAGCTCAAGACCCCCCCCGGACGAGCGACTCGCCCAACGCCCGCCCGCGTGCGGGAAAGCCTCTTTGACGTGCTCGGGGACGCGGTGCCGGGCCGGGAGTTCTACGATCTGTACGCGGGGTCGGGCGCGGCGGGACTCGAAGCGCTCAGCCGCGGCGCCACCCGGGCCGTGTTCGTTGATTCCTCGCGCGTCGCCGTCGCCTGCCTGCGAGACAACATGCGGCGGCTGCATTGCGAGACGCGCAGCCAGTGCGTGACGCAACGCCTCCCCGGCTGGCTCCGGTCAACCGCTTTTCGTCCACAGGCGCCCGTTGTGATGTTCGTCGATCCTCCCTATGAGGAAAGCCTGGCGGAGAGAACTCTGGAGGTCCTGGGCGGGCTCGAGATGCCATGGAGCGGCAGTTTGTGCGCCGTACAGACGGGGAAAAGGGCCGCTTTGCCCGAAAGCTGCGGACCATGGCGACTGCGCAAGCGCTACACCCACGGCGACACCATTCTCTGGCTCTTCCGCGCCGAATAAACCCCTCGCCGCAACCTGACGCAACCGGAGACCGAACTGCGCGCTTTTGCGCTTCGTCCTGTTCGGTAACGGAGACCGTGACAAGAGACGGGTGCCGTCTTGACTTCCGAAGGTCCGACGCGGGATAATGGACTCGACGGGGATATCCCCTTACGAGGAAAGGCGAGCAAGGACCATGAATCGCATTGAAGAGCATTTCGCGAAAGCGCGGGACGAGAACCGCAAGAGCCTCATCCTGTTTCTTACGGCGGGATTCCCCGACCTCGACACGACCGAGAAGATCATCGAGACCATCGCGGCTTCGGGCTGCGACGTGCTCGAGCTGGGCGTGCCGTTCTCCGATCCCATCGCGGACGGGCCGACGATCCAGGCCTCGTCGACCGCCGCGCTGGCCGCCGGAACCACCCTTGCGAAGATCCTCGACCTGGTCGAGCGCCTCCGCAAACGGTGCGACATCCCGATCTTGCTGTTCGGCGCGTACAATCCCTTTCTTCGCTATGGACTGGAGGACCTCGTCGAGCGCGCCCGTCGGATCGGCGTCGACGGGTTCCTGGTCCCCGATCTCCCCATCGAGGAATCGGACGATTTCGAGGCTTTGTGCCGGAACGCCGGACTCTCGCTCGTCTATCTCGTGGCCCCCACCACGCCCCCGCAACGGATGAGGCGAATCGCCGAACGGAGCACGGGATTCCTCTACTTCATCTCGATGAAGGGGGTGACGGGCGGACTTCTTAAGGTGACGGAGGAACTGCGCGAGCAAATGCGGACGCTCCGGGAAGCGGCCGGCGACCTGCCGGTAGCGATCGGCTTCGGGATCTCGACGCCCAAGGACGTGGCGGAGCTCTCGACGATCTGCGACGTCGTCGTGGTGGGAAGCGCGATGATTCGTCTGATTGACCGATGCAAAGATTCTCCGGATCTTCTCGACGAGATCGCGAAGTACGTGGGCTCCCTGAAGGCGGCGCTTTGAGGGGCCCGCGAATGACCCGGATGACGCGAATTCAGCGGTTATCGGGTCCATCGTCGTCTTCTTCGAGGGGTCGGTCGCCGGGTGGCGGGGCAAGGGGGTGCGGGGCCTGTTCGTCGTCAGGTTCGTCCCCGTCTTGTTCGTCCCCTTCACTGTCATCAAGGAGCTTGATGAGGCGGGCGATTTCCTCGTCGTCCATTGGGTCGCGTTCGTGGTCGGGTTCGGGGGAGTGGGGCTCGAGTTGTATGGCGTCGCGGTGGATGGTGCGTCGGGCGAGTTGGATTCGGCGGAGGATTCGGGTGGCGGTGTCGAGTTCCCAGAGTTCGGGGGGCGGAGGGGGCGATGGCGGGGGGGCGCCGCCTCGGGAGTCGGGGTCGGGGGGGCGATAGGGGTCGAGGAAGTCGGTGACGAGTCGTTCGGCGATCTGCCAGTAGTCTTGGTTGGTTTGGATGAAGCGCTTGTAGTCGGTCATGGCGGTGGGCTCTTTCTTCTTGACAGGATGAACAGGGTGGAGAGGATTTGGGTTGATAAAGGGCGAAGGCGGAACGATGAAGGAGGAAAGAGGGATCCGGGATTAGGGAGAGGGGGATCTGTGGGACTGTGCTAGCACAGTGAACGCTCTTTTTAGTTGTTCTGATAGGGGGCGGGGAATGCGGATACGGGTCGAGAGGAAGAGCGGGGTCGCGGTGTACCGGCAGATTGCGGAGCAGATGCGGCTGGAGTTTGTGTCGGGCCGGGTGCGGGCGGGCGAGCGCTTGCCGGGACTGCGGGAGTTGGCGGAGCACGCGGGGGTGGCGGTGGCGGTTGTGAAGCGGGCGTACGGGGAGTTGGAGAAGGCGGGGTGGATTGAGACACGGGACCGGTCGGGTTCGTTTGTGACGGTGGCGGGGACGAAGATGGGGGCGCGGGAGCGGGTGAAGCGGGTGGCGGAACGGGTGGAGGAGTTGCTGCGGGAGGCGAAGGCGTTGGGGTTCAGGGGGAGCGAGGTGGTGAAGATTGTGAAGGAAGTGGAAGGGATAGGGAAGAGGGAGGAAAAGGGCAGGAGAATTGAGGAAGAGCATGGGGGATTGTAGGGGGAAGCGAAGGGGGAAGGAATAGACAAGAGGGAACAAAGCGACCCAAGAGAAGCATGATATGAGGCAGGGGAGAGTGAAGGCGAGAGAGGAAAGTTTGGCGGGGCTACGATGCGAGGAAGGAAATGGAAGGGCGGGAAAACAAGGAAATGGCAAAGAGCAACAACGGAGCGAACCTTGGTTTTGAGCGCGAGATGTGGCAAGCGGCGGACGCTCTTCGGTCGAACATGGACGCCGCCGAATACAAGCACGTCGTGCTCGGCCTGATCTTCCTGAAGTACATCTCCGACGCCTTCGAGGAGCAGCACGCCCAGCTCGAAGCGGAACGGGCAAAAGGGGCCGACCCGGAAGACCCGGACGAATACCGGGCCGTCAACATCTTCTGGGTGCCCAAGGAGGCCCGCTGGTCGCACCTGAAGGGCAACGCCAAGCAGGTCACCATCGGCAAGGTCGTTGATGACGCCTTGCTCGCCATCGAGCGCGACAACCCCTCACTCAAGGGCGTGCTGCCCAAGGACTACGCCCACCCGCGACTCGACAAGCAGCGGCTGGGACAACTGATTGATATGGTTGGTAACATCGCGTTGGGAGACACGGAAAACCGCTCCAAGGATATTCTTGGCCGGGTCTACGAATACTTCCTGTCCCAGTTCGCGAGCGCCGAAGGGAAAAAGGGCGGACAGTTCTACACGCCCCGCTGCGTCGTCCGTGTGCTGGTCGAGGCGCTCGCACCGTACAAAGGCCG
>Ga0315274_10004480_pt1 | contig 20541 bp, 21 predicted proteins | sample YL17G02_20_MG_FD_203700 | JGI IMG/M metagenome (GOLD analysis project Ga0315274, IMG submission 203700) | Sediment microbial communities from Yellowstone Lake, YNP, Wyoming, USA - YL17G02_20 | ecosystem: Environmental > Aquatic > Freshwater > Lake > Sediment | place: USA: Wyoming | collected...
CCCCTCACCCTAACCCTCTCCCCTGCCTTCGCCGAAGCGGCTTCGCGCAGGCAGGCCCCAGGGGAGAGGGTAGGCCATTCATCCCCCCAGCAGAGCTGGGGGGTATTCTGGCATATTTTGATAAATTGTTTCAATGCAATCCCCATTTCAGTTCCTTCAGCTGCCCCGGCTGTCAAAAGGGCGCAATGGGAGGTGAGGGGGATATTGGAGAGCTCGATTTTCCGCAGCCAATATAATCCCGTGAACATTCTGTGCAGCAATGATCTGTGACATCCTCATCCCTCCTCTGTTAAAAGTAATATCCTTCATTAGAAAAAATTTCAACAGAAAACTTGAATTCTTATAACACTTTAGCGCTTTGAAAAAGCCTTCATAAAATCCCTCCCCACCTCCCTTTGCCAAAGGGAGGAGAAATACCTCCCCCTTTGAAAAAGGGGGATTGAGGGGGATTTGAGATATTACGATATCTTGATCAGACCTCTTTTTCAAAAAACTAAAGTGTTACGAATTCTTAAGATCTCTAAAGCCACCCCATCCCTCTCCCTCATGGGGAGAGGGATGGGGTGTAAGGAGAGGTGTGAGGGGGGGTTGACAAAACTTCGCTGACTTCATAAAATTCGGCCCAGCATGATGAGAAGATTGATGAATGCCAGATCACATTCTAAAAACCTGGGGAGGAGAAAATGAAGACGAATGCAAAAGGGACAGATGTTTATTGGAACCCTATTGTGGAGACCCTTCCATTGGAGAGATTGAGAGATCTTCAGGTCAAAAAATTTAAAAAGATTTTGGAGTGGGCCTATGAGAGGTCGAAATTTCATCGAAGCCTCTATCAGGGGGCAGGGCTTGAACCTGGGGATATCAAATCCTATGAAGATATCATCAAAGTTCCCAAAGTGGAGAAGGCGATGATGAGAGATATTCAAAGAAAGGACCCTTTCCCATATGGGGATGCCCTTTGTGTCCCTTTGGAAGAGGTCACCGAATTCAGACAGACCAGCGGGACCACCGGAACACCGATTTATCAGCCCGACACCTGGCAGGACTGGGAGTGGTGGTCCGAAGCCTGGGCTTACTTACTTTACGCTCAAGGCTACCGAAGACCGGACAGGGTATTCCTTCCCTTTGGATACAATATTTTTGTCGCCTTTTGGGCGGGTCATTATGCGGCTGAGAAGATCGGTTGTGAAGTCGTTCCGGGCGGAGTGCTTGATACAGAGGCTCGGATTCTCAAAATACAGGAGCTTCGCGCCACTGCCATGATGGCAACCCCGACCTATGTATTGGGAATGGCCGACACGGCGAGAAAGAAATTAGGAATCGATCCGGCACGGGATCTCACCATCCGAAAGATCACATGTGCCGGCGAGCCAGGCGCCAGCATTCCATCCACCAAGCAGAGAATGGAGGAGACCTGGGGGGCTAAGGTCTATGATCATGTGGGTGCAACAGAGATCGGGGCATGGGGCTTCGAATGCACGGCCCAACCGGGCGGCATGCATGTGAATGAGGCTCTCTTTCTCCTTCAGTTGGAGGATCTGGAAACAGGGAAGATCATCGAAGAACCAGGCCGGAGGGGAAAAATTGTCATCACTGCCCTGGATCGGATTGCCCAACCCTGCATTCAATTCGACTCCAAGGATATGGCAGAATGGTCGAAGGACCCCTGTCCTTGCGGAAGAACATTTCGCATCATTAAAGGAGGGGTGGTTGGGAGGGCTGATGATATTACCAAGATCAAAGGCGTTCTCGTGGCCCCTTCTGCGATTGAAGAGGTGGTCCGTTCCATCAAGGGTTTGAGCAACGAGTTTGAGGTAGTGGTCACAAAAAAAGGAGATCTTGACGATATCGCGCTCAAGATTGAAATTTTACCAGATGAGGAGAAGAATCGTGAAATGATCCTCACCCAATTGAAAGATCAACTTCGGTTGAAAACAAACCTGGGTTATAACATCGAAGTTCATCCTTACAATTCCTTGCCTCGCTACGAGGTCAAGGCGAAACGATTCAAAGACCTGAGGAAACACGGTTGATGAAGAAATCCGAAGCACGAAATCCGAATTCCGAAACAAATTCAAATGACCAAGCTTGTAGGGAACGGTTTCAAACCGTTCCCTACGAAATTTGAATTTTGAAAATTAGGATTTGTTTCGGATTTCGATATTCGAATTCCGAATTTTTGAATAACCCAAAAAAGGATGGTGCTTATGAACCGTAGAGAGATGAAGAAAATAGATACAAGAATCAAAACCATCAAGAAGGTTGCTCAGGAATTAAAAGAGCTCTCAGTCGGGATACCCGCAGTCGATCGAAACACCGAGCGAATCCTCGCGTCTGTGAAGATGCTGGAGATCAATATCACTGATATTTTAGATTTGAGATTTTAGATTTACGATTTTAGATCGGAAATCTTAAATCGGAAATCTGAAATATTTCCATTAAAGTCTGATCCATCTGGGAACCACAACAATCCCTGAACCTGTCACCGTGAATCGCTTCGCATCTTCATCCAGATGGTAACCGATTTCCGTACCTTGGGGGATCTGCACGTCCTTATCAATGATCGTCCTCCGGATTTTCGCATACCTTCCAACATCGACACCCTCCATAAGGATGGAATCCTCAACCTCAGCGTAACTGTGAACCACCACTTTCGGTGAGAGGATCGATCTCTTGACACTCCCTCCACTGATGATACAACCATTTGAAATGATAGAGTTGAAGGCTGTCCCCATTCTACCCTCCTCCGCCCATACGGTCTTAGCGGGAGGATGATGCGATTGGTAGGTCAGGATGGGCCATTGGGGATCATAGAGATTGAGTTGTGGGGTAACAGAGATGAGATCCATGTTTACCTCGAAGTAGGCATCGATCGTCCCTACATCCCTCCAATATCCTGTTCCTCCCCGATCCGCATGCTTAAAATCGAAAGCGAAGACTCGATCCTTCCCAATCATCGCAGGAATGATATCTTTGCCAAAATCGTGTGTGGAATCAGATCGAGCATCCTCAATCAGCCGCTTCACCAATATCTCCATATTGAAGACATAGACCCCCATGGAAGCCAAAATCCCTTCTGGGTCTCCTGGAATGGTCTTGGGTTCTTCAGGTTTCTCTTGAAATCCGACGATCCGCCAATCTCTCTCCACCTCTATCACGCCGAACTCTCTCGATAGCTTTCGATCCATCCGAATGGCTGCTACGGTCAGATCAGCATTCTTTTCCAAATGGAGAGCAATCATCTTCCGGTAGTCCATCTTATAAATATGGTCTCCAGAGAGGATGAGGACGAGGTCAGGCATTTCTCGTTGTAGAGTATAGATATTTTGAAAAATCGCATCGGCTGTCCCCTGATACCAATGTTCGTCGATTCTTTGCTGGGCTGGAATGACCCCTATGAATTCTCCCAAGGGAGCTGAAAGGATGTTCCACCCTAATTGGATGTGGCGATGGAGTGAAATCGATTTATATTGGGTGAGAGCATAGATGCGGCGGACATCAGAATTGATACAATTTGAGAGGGTAAAGTCGATAATCCGATAAATCGCACCAAAACAGACAGCAGGTTTGGCTCGATCTCGGGTAAGAGGGTAAAGTCTCTCCCCTCTTCCGCCAGCTAAGATCATGGCCAAGACATTCTTCACCGGGCCTTACCTTTTTCTAAAAGTACTCGTATTTTATCTTTCAACTCTCCGAGATCGGCCGACTTCGTCACATAGGCGTCTGCTGCCCAGCTCATAAAGTCCTCCCGATATCCGGAATAAGAAGTATGGAGGATGATGGGGATCTTTCTCTCCTTCCCGACAATCCGGCCGAGGGCTTCCATCCCATCCATCACGGGCATGACGATGTCAAGGATGATCAAATCAGGCCTTCCTTGTTCCATTTGTTGGATGGCCTCTCTTCCATTCCCAGCGGTCAGAACCTCATATCCTTCCGACTTCAGCTCTTCCTCATAAAGAAGCCTTAGACTCTCTTCATCCTCAACGACCAGAATTTTCTTCTTCATAAAGATATTATCGACAATCTTCTGCGAAAAAACAACCCTTTTAAAATTCTTTAAATTCCCCTCACCCTTCCCCTCTCCCCAGAACCTGCCTGCCGCAGGCAGTGGGAGAGGGTGGGGTTGAGGGGGACTCCGAACTACTGTACGGAACGGTTTCAAACCGTTCCCTATCGAGCTCTAAACTTTCTATTTTCTTTCCACTTTTTTTCTCTGTTCCATAGCCAGTTTACACTCGGCGCAGATAAATCGAGGTAGGGTATGGGGATATGCAATCCGTTCCTCTCCAAACCCCCAATCGATGATATCCCTCACCAATAGCTCCTCTTTAAAGACATGCCCCAGGCAGAGGCCCATCCCACAGACAATGCAGATGGCCACCGCATCCTTATCAATTCCTTGCTTCGCGCAGATATAACATTTCATCGTTATCCCTCCAGAGTGTATGTATAAAAATTTACCATATCAATGATAAAAATGCCAAAAGATTTTTCATTGGAAGGCGAAGGAGGAGGGACTTGAAAGGAAAGTTCTCCTAAAACTCTTTTCTCAAGGAAAATGTTAATAGATTGGCATCGAAACTGTCACGTCGATTAACGTGATCATGCAAGTAAGTCCTCTCCAAAGTCAGGTTATGCACACACTCTATTCTAATAAAGAACGTTGTGACTTCAGCCCATATCTTACAGGCCTGGTATGTTTTTCCATCACACCTTCCTTAACCAATCGCTGAAGCCACTCTTTCGCTTGGCTTTTCGACACCTGCAAATCAGCAGCCACCTCGGCGTCGGTCTTGGGCGTTTTCATCTTCCCTAGCAACTCCCGCACCTTGGCAAACAGTTCATCGGCAGGTGCCAAGGGCGATTCTACAGACAGCAGGGGGAAAGAGTCATTGATAGGGGACGAATTCTGCGAGATTTCATACGCCTGCTTGGGCTCCTCGCAAACTGAAGTAAAGAATTCTTTTTGCACCTGGATGCCTTTACTTGGACCTACCTCAGCCGCAAGCGTCTCCACTAGGGCCTCCTGCGTTTCTGGATTGGGCCAGAGTAATGCGCCCTTACGTCGGAGGGCCTCCAGCCCCTTGCCGGTTTCCCCGTTCGAGCGGACGTAGACAGGAACGAGCCGTAGCTTCTCCAGTTGCTCGACCGCGCCAGCCCAAGTACCCCCCTTCTCGTAATCTGAACTAACAACAAGCGCGGCATCCGCCAGCGCGTAGATCAGCTTGTTGCGCTGCATGGCGTGTCCTACGTTGAACCCGGCTATAGGATCATAGGGCGATATCAAGACCAGTTGTCCATCCATCAAGAGGTTTCGGTTTTCGCGGTTCAGGGCCGCTCGTTCCAGGCTGTCAGCCAAGACCCCCACCACCCTGCCACCAGCTTCCAGCGCGCCGCGCATGGCGGCTTGATCAATGCCGCGCGCACCACCCGAAACAAGGGTGCACTGCGCTTTCGCTGCGAGCTGGCCGATGTTCTCGGTGTAAGCGAGCAACGCATCATCCACGTGCCGAGAGCCCACGACCGCCAACCCGCCCGTATTCAGAATCGCCGCATCCCCACAGCCGTAAAGAATCGGCGGTGCATCGTCTTTGAGGCGCGTCTTCAGTCGCCTCGGATAGTCGGCATCGGCGCGGCTCACTACCCAAATCGCACGCGTCTGCCAGCGCTCGATCGCCTGGCTCAGCAGAAAGCCGCGGGCCAACAGCCTATTGAGACGGTCGTTGTCGATGAGTTGTTGGCACTCCGCGAGCAATTCCCGATCATCGGGAGCGAGTAGATCAGCCGGCTGCCGTTGCTTGTCGCGGAGAAATCGCGCCAACCGCTTGTACTCGCTCGGCGTCAATAAATCGGACGAAGGCTCGGCTCGCCCCGCAATCAGGGGCGCCGTCAGCAGCAGGATTGCCTGCGTGTTGGGTAATAGTGACATGCTCATCTCTCGTGTCCTGTCAGCGCGAGCGCCAGAGGGCACACCTCGCCGCTGCCATGTGAGCGCAACAACCACGCCGCCACGGTCAAGGTCCAACGCGAATCCACCATGTCATCCACGAGCAGCATCGGCTCAGGGCGTAGCGTTTGTGCACAGACCGCCAGAGACCCATCAATATTGCGCGCCTGCTGCGTGCTGTTTGTCATGGTCTTTTGCTCCGGCCGATTGTCGGTCTTCTCCAGTACCGCCTCGAACGATAGGTTCAAGGCCGCCGCCAGCCGCCGTGCGAAGTCCGGCACCAGATCGGGGTGTCGAAGGGACGGGATGCTGGTCACCCAGGCAAGCGTCGGTTGCGGGTTCCACTCCCGCACCAGGCACACACAGGCTTCCACCAGTTCGTCCGAAAAGTGCCGGTCCTGGTACTTGCCCTGGCGTACCAAGCCGCCCCATCCAGCATCCCCCCAGATGCAAAGCGCCTTGCCGGGCTGTGCCTGAACGTCGGTGGCAATTCGTCCGCTGAGACAATACTGCGACATCCCACCCGTCGGCCATTGCTTGCGCGGTTCAATCGGTAGACTGGTGCGGCGAAGAAACGCCACGGCCTCCCGCACCAGCACCAGGTCCGTGTTAGTCGGCAGCGGCGGCAAAGCGGGTGGGTGGATCGTGCCCGGATCCCCATCCAATGCCCGAATGAGAAACTCCATATGCCCCGAGGTCAGACTCACGTAGTCCTGCATCTTCCGCTGTTCGTCGCGTCGCAGCTCGGTCAGCCGCTCCGCTCGCTGCCAGAACGCCTCACTCAGGTCGGCCGCCGTCAGTTGCCATTTCGTGCCCTGTTTGGCGATTGGCGCCGGAGATTCCAGCGACAACAGCGCGATGGTCTTCTCGATGCGGCCTTTGCTGAGGTTTACCTTACCCAGCAGTTCGGGAACCGAAAGACCCGCCGGCGCTGCCTCCAACACTTCGAGCACACTGCCGACCTCCGCCCGCGTCGGGAATGCGCTCTCGATGAAGTAGTCGGTGATGTCTGTCTCTTCCTTGCCGCTAAGCAGCACCCCGTAAGCTGCATCGAGCGCCCGACCCGCCCGCCCAACCTGCTGGTAATAGGCCACCACCGAACCCGGCGTCTGGTAATGGATCACGAAGGCCAGATCTGGCTTGTCGAATCCCATCCCCAGCGCCGTCGTGGCCACCAGCGCCTTCACCCGGTTCTCCAGCAAGGCCTGCTCAAGTTCGGCCCGATCCTCGCCCGTCTCGCCCGTATAAGAGGCCACGTTCAAGCCGCGCAACCGAAGCCACTCCGCCACTTGTGCCGCATCGCGCACCGTAAGGGTGTAGATGATCCCGTGGCCCGGCAGGGCGGCCACCTGCGCGGCCAGCCAAGCCAAACGCTCCGCCTGACTTGGCAGGCGCATCGTCTGCAGCACGAGCGATGGCCGGTTCAGGTCGCCACGAGAAACATCGAGATTCGGCCCGAGCACCGTCCGCAAATCGTCCATCACCCAGTTGTTCGCGGTGGCCGTCGTGGCCAGCAGCCGCAGATTCGCGGGCAACGTGCGCACGATGCGCTCCAGCAGGCGATAGTGGGGCCGGAAATCGTGTCCCCAGTCTGAGATGCAATGTGCTTCGTCAATCACCAATAGGGCGATCCGCCCCGCGACGCCTGCCAGCACTTCAGTGCGAAAGCGCTCGTTTGCCAACCGCTCGGGTGATATCAGCAGGATGTCCACTTCGTTGCGTTGAATCGCCGCCTCGACATTTGCCCACTCGTCCTGATTGTCGGAGTTTATGGTGACTGCCCGCACGCCCATCCGTTCCGCCGCTGCAATCTGGTTGCGCATCAGCGCCAGCAAGGGCGAGATGAGCAAGGCCGGGCCGTTGCCCGCCTCCCGCAGCAGCTTGGGTGCAATGAAGTAAACGAAGCTCTTGCCCCAACCGGTTTTCTGTACCACCAGCAGCCGTGCTCCTCGGCCCTCCACTACACGGCGGATAGCTTCTTCCTGGCCTTCCCGGAATTCGGCATCAGGGAGACCGGACCCAAGTTTGAGAAGTTCAATAGCTCTGTCTTTTTTTAATATCATTTACTGTCTCAGTAATACTTCTGTACTATGTGCATAACGACCAAGGTCACCGGCGCAGGCTTTTTTGCGTCCAGTGCAGCGCCTTGTTGGCCAGATATGTTGCCATTTCTTCAAATAGCATGAGTTGCTTTGATTCTGTCGCGGTATAGAGAACCTCCCCCTTGGATAAGAGGACATCTGCAACATAGGAATCGACATCTTTCTCCCGCCGTTCAAGAAACGCTTCTTCCCGATCAAGACAGCACAATTTGTGCGCCTCACATAGTAGCTGCCCCATTAAGATCACCTTGGCATCGGCCAGAGATACCGCAAGCCCCGCAGACTTCAACATAGAAACCTGAGCGTTAGCTGTCTCGATTGCCGTATGCAACGCATCGTGGGTTGTATCACGCATATTCGCTTCCGATGACTTGCGGCACAAAAGTATAAGGTCCAGATGGATCGGCGACTTGGCCTGCTGCAGGGGCATTGAAACAGACATTTCCGCCTTGATGGGGTATGCTCGTATACAAACAAAGCCGGCGTATCTTATGGCTCGATGAACAGCAGTCCAGCCGTCGTGTCTCGCGTGATGATATGAGAAGACAAAGAGCCCGTCGCTTTTAAGTACACGCCGACACTCCGCAAAGACGGATGTGAGCTTGCTTGTGAACAGGGACGCATCCGTATCTTGCACTTCTGCCTGATGCCGCGTAGTGTCCCGCGGCGACAAGTTCAGGACATGGTTCAGCCAGTAATAGAAGAAGTCGGCTAACTGAGAATAATGAACGTTGTCGAAAAACGGCGGGTCGGAGACAATGACATCTACAGAACCGTCGGGAATGTCGGTACAGCCTGAATCGCCTTGGCTTATATAAACGCTGTCGCGATTATTCTGAAACTCTTGATAAGATGCGGCGATGGGTGCGGAAAGAGGATGATTGAACCCACCCGCCTTGGCCCCGGAGTGTGAATCAATGACAACTTCAGTCGGATTCGCCTTGTAGTGAAGTGCACGTTCGATGCGGGAGTGATAAAGGCAGGAAAAGGCCCCAGACGACTTGGTTGTTCCCCATATATTTGCCTCAATGGGCATGAGTTCCGGCTTCAGAACGTGATTAGCAAACATGTGTCTTACCGCACCAGTTCCTTCTCCCTTGAATGAAGCGAACAAATTATTGAACTCGAGCGTTCCGGAAAACAGACACGCGAACAGGCGGCGAATATCGGGGTTCTCTATCGCGCGTATAGCATCTGCGAGCTGCCTGATGCACAGAATGTGACGGTCAGAGAACAATTCATGCCAATAGCGATAGTTGTGTTTGAGCATTTGATCAGTGTTATACCCTGATTCCACGCGAACTCGCGGAAGCCCATCAACAATCGAGCCATACTCTTCCGCCACCATCTTCTCCATTTCGTGGTCATATTCGTTCATCGGCTCATAGACCTTGCGACCGTCCTGTAATAGAATCATCTTCGCATATCGGCGATAGGCAAGTGGTCCGTCAATGTCCTTCATTCTATCAACGAGCTTAAAGCGTGCATCGCAATGTGGACATTGGATATGGGGACCAGAGACCGTGCCGATCTGAGGGTTGAAGCGTTGCTGGCAGTACGGGCAGGACGCGTCTTCAGCGTCATATCTTGTGTGTGTAATTGCTCCGCATGCTGGGCATGATGCGCGCGCCGAGGGGTCTTTCTTGGGCATGGCGTTGGCGGAAAATATGCGACTCTTGAAGAGATCGATGGTTGCACTGCAATTCGGACATCCCACGACCTTGACCATGAAGTAGTAGAGTACCGTAGCCGGTTCGCCCTTTGTAGAGCGCGTCTCGAATAGTTTGAGCAACTTCGGTGCAACATTAGACTCTAGCACTCGGTAAGCCGCATCAATCTCCCGGTAATCGTAACGCGAAAAGGCAGCCTGGCAGGCTGTGACCGCGACCGGGTTGATGTCGCGTCCCATAGACCTGCAGCCGAGTTTAACGGCTTCGCCTATGGTGACTCCACTACCCATAAATGGGTCAAAAATCGAAATCTGGCGAAAGTCGTTTGAGCCGTAATATTGTTGCCAGAAGTCTTCGCGCTCATCCAAGCAAGACCCAAGAATGATGCCGCGAAACACGGAGCCAAGCCTGCGCGCCCACCACTTGTGAATGTAATAGACAGGGCGGTATACTTCTTTTCGCCAAGATTCCTGCTCGGCAATTTTGGAGAGGCGGGCAAAAGGAAACTGAGATTCGATCCACTTCGGCATCTATGTTACTCCATGTCCCCTGCGGTCAAACACTCGTCGTCTGTGGCGGGGTCTGGTTCGTTCTCGCTCAGGGTCACGGGTTTGTCGGAATCCTTGTCGAGACGGTATGCGTCAAATGAGTGTACTGTGCCTGCAGATGGATTTGGCACAGTCTTGGGAGTTATCTGGTTAGTCTTGAGGTCGAATTCATACCCCACGACTAGATTCACCACCTCAACGCGGTTAAGCGTGCCCACTTTCTGAAGGCCGGGCGGCTGAACCCATGCCGAGGGAATAACAAGGGTGCGTGTTCCCGTGAGACCATTGGCGACGGCAAAAGGTGTGGGGGCCACATACATCTTGCGATCACGGATCATGATGTCCCCGTAGCTGCCAAACCCTTTGACGCTCTTGTTCTTGTGCAGATAATCGTGATCGGCGTTGAGAAAATCGCCGTGACACAGGACGAGATCGATAACCGGATATTCTTTACCGACCTCATCTGCCGGGGGGTAGCGACCGAAAACATAAAATACATCACGTCCGTTGTGAAAGCCTGTCGGCGCTTGGCTGTTGCAATCATATGTTGATTCACGTCCAGGCCACGCAAGACCCTTGATCTCGTATCCCTCTGTGAATGCGACAAGGACAAAATCCGGATATGAATTCCGTCCACTCTTGTCAAAATTGACTCCAGTCTCGCGCAGCCTCGTCTCGAACCAGTTCTGGAAGTGGAACTCCTTATCGGTTCTGCTGACTCGCCGAATCAGGACACCATTGATGATTGCTTCTGCACACGCTCTGAAGACATCGAAAACTTTCGTCGGTTTCATGTTCCATCCTTTGTATCACGTTTGGGAATAGTCATCCATCATCTTCCGGCCAACGATTTAGGTCAGCGGTGGCTGTAAGCCATCCGCTGGAGTGAATTGTTATATGTTCTCTCTCACATATTTTCTTAAATCTTTTTTAAACCCGAGCATTTTTAAGCGACTTATTTTGTGCATTCTGCCTGACGAATCAAGCGCAAAAATACATTGAATATTGTTGTCTAATAATTCTTTAAATTGGTCTGGTGTATAAGCAAACATCTCATTATGTTCTTCCCCATCTTTGATGTAAACTGGAAGATTTCTTGGTATGATTATAAATTGGCTTCGTTTAAAAAGCTGCCACCACTTGTAACCCCAATAACCAATATTTGTAATCTTTAAAGGACGGGAACCGATGTTGCTAATTGTGATTGATAAGTAATCGTCTTCTCCGATTCTCGGATTGTCTTGCTGAAATATTTTTGCAATCATTACATGCACCCTTGCTCTGGGTGTTCTCCTCAACTCATTTAAAATATTCCATCCCAGTGATATGCACGCAATTATAAGACCCGATATTGCTATAAGATTTGCTAGGGTTATATTTTGAAATAACTTATCCATATAACTTTGCTTTTTATACAGCCTCTCTTCATCTCCCTATTGTCGGGTAAATTCCAAGGTTCCTGCAACAACACCATCAGTGGTTCTTCCGCGGCCGACGAAGTACCCAACCATCTTTTTTCCACCACGCTCGAAATGAACTATACCTATGGCATAATTGATTGTCTCGGATACAGCGTTGGTTACGGTCAAACTTAGATACTCGCTCTCGAAAAATCTCCCTTCAATTTTATACTCTGTCGCACCATTGCCTGTACTAACAAGTGTTCCCTTAATTATAGTCCATTTCTGCTTAAAAGTGCATGTAAATTCATGGATTTTATCAGAGGGGAGAGTATATTTTGCCTTCCCTACCCACAGACCCGATACGTTTCTAGGCTTAAAGCGCAACCTATCGATTATTACATCTCTGTACGCGACAAGTAGCGCAGAAGTTGCAGAAGATATTGTGACAACCCCAGTGATTATTGCTACAAGTACCGCAGTCTCCATAACCTTCTATTCCTTTTTCGCTTTGATCTTCGTTCAGTCATTGTCATATATAACAGATATTAGACAGAAAAATTATATTATGATATGATAATTCCGTCTATCATTGTTTGCATTAGTTTTGCCTAACCTGTTAAAATAAAAAGGCTTTCTATGGTGAAAATCATGGATGCCCGCAATTCCTCCAAAGAGCGCAGTGGTTTTTGGGAAGCATACCGGGCGTGCACGGAAGAGAACCGGGTACAGCCAGATCGTTCGCCATTTTATGTGAACTGGGCGAAAGACTTTGCCAATTTCCTGCCAGAGAAGCCTTTGACAGACAGGTCCAGAAAGGATATTGAAGCCTTTCTGGCTGACCTGGGGAAACGCCGGGGCATTGCGGACTGGCAGGTCCGGCAGGCCGAACATGCGCTGAAGATACTGCACGAAATCTTCCTGGTCCAGAAGGCCGTGAAAGAGGCGGCTGCTGAGGCTGCGATTAACAAGAAGGTCAGTTGCCATACCTTGCGCCACTCCGGAGTTTATCCCGCTAAAGGCGGGACCACACATCTTCTTGAAGCGCATTATGACATCCGAACGGTGCAGGAACTGTTGGGACATGCCAGTGTCGTCACCACCATGATCTACACCCACGTACTGAACAGGCCCGGGCTCTTTACCCCGTTAGAAAGGACGTGGCTTTGACCCCGACCTTTCTGTGAGGAATTGAAGTTTTATTTATATCATCCCCGCCATGAATGGCTGGGCTTTCTAACGGGGTAAAGAGCCCGGCGGATATCTGAAGAAGGCAAAGCACTTTGTGCCTTCCTCTTGGAGGACCTCTCAGAACTCTTCTCGGTCCCGGTCATCTCGAAAGATCTCTCTTCTCTCAATTCCCCCCGAACAATGGTATGGTGCAGCTCCCCGGGCATCCAGCCTCGGTCTTCTCGCCATGGTCAAATACTATCAAGAAAGCATAGAGTCATTGGAGATTGGGACATTGGTTCAAATGCAACCTGAGTATATCTCCTCAATTTAGGAATCTCACCGTCCTCGCGCCATCGCATGATGCAACGCGACAGGATTGTCCAGCCTCGGTCGCCTTGGCATATGGTCCCATCCTATCTATTTTCTCACTCCACGTCAAATTGCTTTTCTACTCCGTCTCCGCTTCCGTTGTCCCAAATTATGACGTAATTCCCAAACAGATATTCTGGCTGTTTATTTTTCATAAACCGTGAAGAATTTTGGACCGTTGAAGTGAATCATATAGGCGGGGTTCGCTTCTATCCAGACTTCAGTTTCCCATGCAATGTTATCGATATCCATAGAGGGACACTCCCTAATTTAAATCACAATTTTGCAAGCCTGCCCCCAGATCCATGACCCCAAATATACCTCAGGCCGTTCAGCTTGAAGAACTCTTTGCCATCATTGCACTTTTAGCGTTTTAAAGAGGAATTTATCTCATCCAGTCGCTTCTGAGCGTCTGGAGCGTTACTGAATATGAAATCGAGTTTATGGCAGGAGAAACATTCCTTCCGATTATAAATTGGGTTAACATTTCTGAAGATTTTTTCTCCTTGAAGAGAGGAGTAAATAACTGTCTTATTAAGCGCCTTCGTGGTTCCATGGTGGCAGACCTGGCATGTAGGATCACGGAGTTCGATGATTCTTCCCATGTCTTTATCATTGATGGAGATAACAATCCGGCCAATTCGATTGAGGATGAAGATGTTCTTGACATCCGGATATTGTTGCACCGCTTCGAGGATATACTTCATCTCATCCTTGTTTTTAGATAACATAGAGCTTTTCAGAACATCATTGACCATTTGAGTCAGATGGGGGCTGATGTTCTCCTGGAGGTTGTAGATCATCTTTTTTTGATGGTGAAAGTATTGGACGGTGAAAAGGATGGTCATGGTGAGGGTGAGAAGACCGATCAGCCCAAGGATGATCTTAAAGCGAAGGCCTTTATAAAACTAGGGCAATTTGATAAAGCTATCGAAGAGTTCAGAAAGGCAGCACAAAGTGATCCCAAACATGTCAATAGTCGATATAATATTGGCCTTGTCCTCCTTCATGACAAACAGGATATTAAGAGTGCTATCAAGGCATGGGAAGAATATCTAAGAGTGGACTCCAAAAGCGAGAGGGCTGAGCGGATAAAGGCTCAAATGGAAAAACTAAAAAAGATGGTCAAATAAATTTCCCCTCACCCTTTCCCTCTCCCCCTCAGGGGAGAGGGTGGGGTGAGGGGTGGTGACATCGTATCATGCAAGAAGAAAAAGAAGAACTTGAGGAAGCGAAGGAGTTGTTTAAGGAAGGACTGAAGAAGATCTTTCAAGCCACCGAAAAGGTCTCGAAGAAAATCGTCGAAGGTTTCCGTGAAGGATATGCTAAAGATGTCTCAAAAGAGAAAGATCAATAATTTCAAATTCCAGATTTTAGATTTCGGATTTAGCAATTTGCAATTTACAATTTACAATTTTTTATTTCATGACTCCTACCTGCACCTTTCTGAATCTGGCCGGCGCTGCCCCATGCCCCACATGAGCCACCTGCCCAGGCTCTCCCTTTCCACAATTGGGCGTTCCCCACATCTGCCAGTGATCTCTATTCCCAAGGGCATCACAAGAATTCCAAAATTTCGGAGTAATCCCGGTATAGGTAGGATTTTTGACCATCTCGCCCAATTTACCGTTTTTGATCTCCCAGCCAATTTCAGTTCCAAATTGGAAATTGATCCTTTTGTCATCAATGGACCAGCTTCGATTGGTGCTCAAAAAAAGGCCTTCTTCCGTATCACCGATCATCCCTTCTAACGTCCACTCTCCTGGTTCGATGTTGATATTGGTCATCCGGATGAGGGGGATCCGATTCCAACCGTCCGCCCTCATCGTGCCATTGCTTTCTTTCCCCAGATAATGTGCTGTCTCTCTGGATGTCAAAAGATTGACCAGGATCCCTCGAGAGATAATGGGAACCTTTTGGGCCTTGATTCCCTCATCGTCATACCCGAAGGTTCCCAGTCCTCCCGGAAAGGTCGCATCGGCCACGATACTCACCATCTCTGAACCGTATTTTAAATGACCAACCATCTCTGGTTTTAAAAAACTGGTGCCCGCATAACTGGCTTCTGTTCCGAGGATTCGGTCGAGTTCAATGGGATGGCCGATCGATTCATGAATCTGAAGGGCCAATTGGGAACTGTCCAATATCAGGGTGGTCACCTTTGATGGGCAGGGTTTTGCTGAAAGAAGCTGAACAGCTTCTTCAGCCACCCTTTCTGCATGGTCCCTGAGGGAAAGATGCTCAATCCACTCATAACCCTTGGTTGCAAAATTTCCCCGAAAGGAGTTGGGATAGGATCGAACCTGAACCTCTCCGCCTTCTATCGCAGTGGCTGAAATTCCTGCACCGCACTCCACGATCTCCTGTTCGATATACGAACCTTCTGTAGAGGCAAATGTCTTCTGCGTTCTATAACAACCCATAAAGGACTCTGAGATCTTCACCTTTTTATTCCTACGAATGATCTCATCGGCATTTAGGAGGAGATCCAGTTTTGTCTCGACGGAGACTTCAAATGGATCGCTCGACGTGGCAGTTTGATATTGACCCACCACTGTTGAAGCAGGAGAGAGAAAGATATCTTTCCCTTTGGCCTTCGAACTGGATTCGGCAATCTTCAATGCTTCACCTAACACAACCTCCATCTCTCTCTTATTAACCTTTGAACTGCAAGCAAATCCCCATGCCCCTTGGAAGAGAACCCTGACTCCGAAGCCAACATCCTTGTCATGGGTCAATGCCTCCACCTTTCCATTCTTCACTTCAATTTCTTCGCTCTGGCGACGAACAGCTCGAATATCAGCGTAATTCGCCCCCTTCAATCTTGCCAGATCAAGGATATTCCCGATAAGTTCTTTCATCCCTTTCCTCTCTAAACAGTGCCTAAAGTTACGAGTGACTAAAGTGACTAAAGTTATTTTTTTCCAATAGAGGTAAAGATTGCTAACAATTCACTACATTCATCATATTCGGGTTTCAATCTTTCCCAGGATAACCATTGAAGTTCTCCAATGATTTCCAACCAATACTGTGTCTCGCTCGCTTCGCTTTGACAGATTTTTATTTTGCTTTTAAAATCGGCCCTGCTCCTGGCCCTGTTTGCCTTTTACCCTGTTAAATAAGATTTGAGCCTCCTTTTCAGAAACATTTTACCATGATACGTCTTGAAATATTTCTCCCGCCTTATTGCATCTTCGATGTGGAGGCACGCTTCATAGTAAATCAACTTTAATGGTCTTCTTTGCCGTGTAGATTCTATTCGCCCTTTTGAATGATGCTCAAATCTTAGCTTGAGGTTCTCAGTAAAACCGGCGTAAAAATGGTTATCTTTCAAGCTTTGCAAAACGTAAGTGTAATACATATTGTCCTCAAGCTATTTAACAGGGCAAGTAATTCGCTCCAATAGAAGTCCCTGATTTGGTAATCTGTTTCCTTATCTCCATTCCCTCAGGAGTATTGGGCAAAGCAGTTGATAACCGAATAATCTTGATACCAAAATCACGGGTCCTCTTCTCAAGTAGTTTTGAAAAATCTTTATTGTCCATCATTTTTAACTTTAGTCACTTTAGCTCACTTTAGCTCACTTATAATGCGGAGACTCCCGAAAAATTGAATCCATCCACTTTGATGGCAGGTGCGACCGTGCCTGTGATAAAACGTCTTGAGTAGACCGTTCCTTCGGAACAGACCCTTCGATCCCTGGAGATGGCGCTCACCCGTGAAAGGGCTCTGAGAATCGATTCGGTAAACCTCAGATTTTTGATCGAGCTTTTGACTTCACCTTCTTCAATCAAAAAGGTTCCGTCTCGAGTCATCCCTGTTAGAATAGCTTTCATGGGTTCGACCACGTTGGTATAGTGGAATCGCGTGACATAGATTCCTTTCCGGACAGACTTGATCATCTCTATCAGGGAAGATTCTCCTGCCTTCATAAAAAGGTTGATGGGGATTGGGCCTTCTGTATTGGGTGCAATGAGGCCGTGCCCCGTGGAACTCTTCCCCTCCCGGCCTGCAGTGAAGGAGTCATAGGTCACCCCTCTTGCCACCCCTTCTTCAAAGAAAGTCACCTTCTGCTTTGGAATGCCCTCAAAGTCAAAAGGAACCTGTAATCCTCCTGGGTCAAGGCCATCATCATAGATCGTCACCTTTTCGTCCACTATCTTTTTGCCAAATTCGTTGCAGAAGAAACTTCTGCCCTCTTGCACTGCTAAAGCATGAAAACCCAAATAGCCCAGAAAGGAAAGGAGTTCACTCACTGCATAGGGTTCTAAAATAACTTCATACTCCCCAGGATCGATCTGAATCGGTCCTCCCTTCGATGCCTTCTTGATCGCCTCTCGGGCTAAAGAGTCGAGGTCCAATTGATCAGGGTCCCTCGATACAAAGCTGGCATAACCGGAGCCTCTCTCATCTTCCGCGATCAGATGGAGAAAGAGGTCAGAATATCTCTGATAGGCTTCCACCCCTAAGGAATTGACCACTGCCAACTCCACCTTTCCATGAGAAAAGGCCCCCGATGCCTTAAACCCCTTGTTCTTCACTATCGTGAAGATATCTTTGACCACCTTCACTTTCCTGTCTGGGGTGAGATGGTCAATCTTTTTATAAAACGTATCCACCACAGGAATGGGCTTTGGTTTTGGCAAAGAAATGAATTCTTCATTGGGATGTTGTATCTTGGCAAGGGAAATCGCCTTTTGAAGGGAATCCTTCACCAAAGAAGGCCTGAGGAGATTTGTTGTGACGACGGCGATCTTCTTCCCTAAAACGACTCTTAGGATTAATGTTCCGTTCCGCTCCGCGACATGCTGATGAATGGTGGATTGCGTGAAGCGGGTCAGCGAAGAGTCTTCTGTCAACACGATGGCCTCTGTCTGTTCGGCAGGGGAATCTTGAACTACTTTTTTTAATAGACGGAGGCAAGCCTCTCTCCCGATCATCCTTCCGATCCCCCTTTCTTTCTCCCCTCACCCCTATCCCTCTCCCCAATGGGAGACTGTGTCAGAATGGAAAGTGAAACCAATTTAAGATCGCCACAGAACAGACAGGCGGGTGAGAAGCTTTAGAGCGGAACCTCTGAACGATTACGCACGGAGGCCCCGACATCACAAAAAGATAACTGTTTCACTGACAAGGACCATTGCCCATAAGAATCAAACAACCGCATTCTAAAGCTCTCGAACCCGTTTGTCTGTTCGGATGACCAGTGCCTCCACCAATTACGACACAGTCTCAGTTGGGAGAGGGGATGGCGAGGTGGTCTTCTTCCGATAATCAAAAACAGCGGCTTTGATAGCCTTCTCCGCAAGGACAGAACAATGAACTTTGGTGGGGGGGAGGCCACCGAGAGCCTCTGCCACCATCTGATTCGAAATCGTGAAGGCCTCCTCGATCGTCTTCCCCTTGATCATTTCGGTAGTGATGCTCGATGCGGCAATAGCTGCACTACAGCCAAAGGTCAGAAACTTCGCATCGTTGATCCGATTTGCCTCCACTTTTATGAAAAGTCTCATTGTATCCCCGCACACAGGATTTTGAGCCTCCCCTACTCCATCTGGATTTTCCATTTCACCTATATTTTTCGGATGGATGAAATGATCTATCAAAACCGGATGATGAGGGCCAAATGGCTCATCCATTCCTAAACCCTAACCTCCAGCTCTTCCCGGGAATTTAAAAAGTTTGTAATTTCAAATTCCAAATCCCAAGTGAAGTACCCCGCAGCAGAGCTGCGGGGCATCTAATTCTCTAAAAAACTTTCCTCCCCCTTGTCGAAGATCCCGCTGAATTATGGCGGGGATGAGGGAGGATTAAGGTGGGGGTGATGATAAGATCATTTCCCCCTCACCCTAACCCTCTCCCCCCAGGGGAGAGGGTAGGCCATTCATCCCCCCAGCAGAGCTGGGGGGTATTCTGGCATATTTTGATAAACTCCAATCTACAATTCCCCCAAATGACTAAAACTAATACAAACGCTTTAAATCATATTACCCCCCACCCGCCCCTCCCCCTCAAGGGAGGGTGAGGGAGGGGTCAATGTCATTTTATTTAGTGCGTTTGTATTATTTTGATTTCAAGTTTCAGATTTTAAATTTCTGAACCTGTCAGGCCCTGTCCCTGGAATGGCCCAAGGGAACAGGTTTCAGATGTTTCAATCTGCTATCTGCCATTAAAGGACTTTACGGGCAAACTCTCTCCCAAATTGAATGGCACTTTTTATTTCTTCTGGATCGGGAATATATTGAATCCCAAGTTCATTCTCCCAGACTTCAAATTTTTCCTCTCCGAGATTCTTTCTCATCTCCTTGATGGCGCCGCCTCCCCATCCATAAGACCCGAAGAGGCCAAAAATCTTCCCCTTCGGCCTTAACCCTTTCATATAGGTAAGGAAATCTCCCATCGTGGGAAACATCCCATTGTTCAGAGTGGGAGATCCTAAAAGGATGCCCTTTGCCTCCAACATCTCCTCGATAATGTCGCTTCGATGATTTAATCTGAGATGGAGGAGCTTCACTTCAGCCCCCTCCTCTATCAAACCTTTGAGGATAGCCTTTCCCACACTTTCAGTACTCCCCCACATTGTATCGTAGATGATGATGATCTTCCCCTTCGCTTTCCCCTGACTCCACTCCACATAGGCCTGTATGATTCGGCCGGGGTCCTTTCTCCAGATGAGTCCATGACTGGGCCCAATCATATCAATCGGGATTCCCATCTTTACCACCTCGTCCACTTTTTTCAAAATGAGTGGAGCGAGTGGCCATAGGATATTAGCATAATATTTGGCTGCATGTTTCATCGCCTCATCTCCCACCTCATCCTCAAATCTCTGACAGGAAGCCAAATGCTGGCCAAAGGCATCGTTTGGCAATAGGACACGATCTTCTTTGATATAAGTAAACATGCTATCCGGCCAGTGAAGCATCGGGGCTTCTACAAAGGCAAGGGTCCGATTACCAATAGAGAGGGTGTCCCCGGTCTTCACCGTCCTGAAATTCAACGGTCTCTTATAATGTTTTTCCAGTCCTTTCTTACCTCTCTCAGAGGTGATCACGGTTGGGGTTCCTATCTGTTCGACGATCTGAAGCAACGAACCAGAGTGATCCATTTCCACATGGTTCGAAATGATGATGTCAATTTTTGAAGGATCGATGATCTCCGAAATACGTCCTAACATCTCCAAATAGAAAGGGGCCTTTACTGTATCCACGAGGACGTTCTTCTCATCTAAGATCAAATAGGCGTTGTAGGTTGTCCCAAAAGGAGTGGAATAACCATGAAAGTCCCTCACATTCCAATCGATCGCTCCAACCCAATAAATCCCTTTCT
>Ga0315274_10004481_pt1 | contig 20538 bp, 16 predicted proteins | sample YL17G02_20_MG_FD_203700 | JGI IMG/M metagenome (GOLD analysis project Ga0315274, IMG submission 203700) | Sediment microbial communities from Yellowstone Lake, YNP, Wyoming, USA - YL17G02_20 | ecosystem: Environmental > Aquatic > Freshwater > Lake > Sediment | place: USA: Wyoming | collected...
TTGAGATCCGCAACCAGGCCGACATGCTCGACATGGCCTCCAGCGTCACACGGACTTTCACCATCCTTCTCGGCTCCGTCGCGGGCATTTCTCTTCTGGTGGGCGGGATCGGCATCATGAACATCATGCTCGTCACGGTGACCGAGCGCACGCGCGAGATCGGCATCCGCAAGGCCATCGGGGCGAAGAACCGCGACATCCTGAGCCAGTTCCTTCTCGAGGCGCTCATCATGAGCGGCCTGGGCGGGCTGATCGGCGTGGGCGTCGGCGTCGGGATCGCCACCGCGATCGCGCGGTTCACCCAATTCACGACGGTCACCCGGCCCTTCAACGTTCTGCTGGCTCTCTCCTTCGCCGCGGCGGTGGGCGTCTTCTTCGGCTTCTATCCCGCGCGTCGCGCGGCTCAGCTCGACCCGATTGATGCGTTGCGCTACGAATAGCCCATTTTCGCCGGTTCAGAGGCAAGAGTTCGGCATTTGCTCGGTTTTTTGGTCTTTCTCCCTGGTTTTCTCCACTACATCTTGGATTTGACGACGCAGGAGCGGCAAGATGCCCGTGCCGCTTCCTCATTCTGTTTCCTCTTCCCATCCGCTCTCACGGACGGAAGTAATAATACCAGTCGTACTCGAACGTCGCCGTTTCGCCCGCGGGAATCTTTTTCTCCCACGTGATTTCGGACACGGAATTGACGCCGTGCCACCACCAGGGCCAGTCCTACACGAGCCAGGGATAGACCTCGCCGCGCAGGGAGCGGTCTTCGAGAAAGTTCGACTGGCGGATCTTGCCGTCGGCCGTCGCGGCCGTGGCGAATCCGAGAGTCTTGCGGTTGACGCGCAAGTCAACCTCCTTATCCTTGAAGTTTTTCACGATCAGCTTACCGTGGAGCGAGACCTTGGTGAAAAACTCGTCGCCGATCTTCACGTTCAGCTGGCGGCCGGTCTCCGTCTCCTCTTTCTTCGTGTTCAGGTCGGTTGCGACGGTGATGGCGACGTCGACCGTGTTCACGGGCGAGGTGTAGGTGACGAGTTGCTGTCCGAGAGGCGTGGCGCCCTTGAAGATCATGGCCGGGCCGGTCGTCCAGGGTTCCTTGCCCGTGTTGTCGAGGCGGATTTTGTGCATCGCCCGAGCGCTCTCGGTCATGATGTTCTGGAGCTGGCGCTGCTGGTCGGAGTTGACGTGGCGCCAGACCTCGCGCGGAGGAACGGGCGGAATCTCCCACACGTAGATGTCCTCGTAGGGAACCTCCACCTCGAGCAAGTGCGCCACCGCGCGTTCCCCTTTTCTCAGTGAAATCCCGTCCTTCTGGTAGAGGTAAAGATCCTCCTGTTGGCCTTCGGTGGGAACGGATGGCGCGGGCCGGGACTCACGTTCCACAAACTCTCCAGCATACTGCGACATCGCCACGTTGCTGAGCGTCCCGCGTTGAAGAAATCGCGCTCTTCCTCCGGGTCCCGATTCGGGCCGGGGCTGGCCGAACCAGGCGCCCAGCTGCAATTCCACCTCGCGCAGAGCCATCGGCGAGATCTCGTCCTTCATGAGAAAGCTCGGCACGCCCACTACCAGCCGCAGGCTCACGTCGTCCAGGTCGGCCAGCTCGTTGATGACCGTGGCCTGGAGCGAGACCTTCGCCTTGCCGCCGTCGAGCAATTGGATGCGATAGTCGGGAATCCAGCGGATCCCTTCCTGCAGGTAGATGAACCCGACCTCGCTTTCCTGGTTCGCCGGTTGACCGTTCTTCAGAACCCGCATGGAGATCTCGCGGATGTTTTTCGTTTCGCGGTAGCTGGTGGCGGGTTCTTTGTCTTCGAGCGATATTCCGCGCACGTTCTCGCGCAGGATGAGCTCGAGCGCGCCGCGCGACTCGAGCATCACGTAGGAGGCGAGCGCCGCGGGCTTCGGACCGGCCGCCGCCGGCGGCTGATCCGCGTCTTTCGCGGGCTCCTGCTTCAGAATGCCGCGCAGAATCCCTCTGTGAGTCACGGGCGGGTTCTCCTTGGGCTGCTCGACGATCACGGCCTTTCGTCCGATGTTGGCCTGGACGATCTCGTCGAAGTTCATCGCCGGGCGCTGCTCGTCGGTTTCCACCAGACCGGCCTTGACGAAATCGATCCGGGCCGTCGGGTCGTTCACGAACGACCAGAACGTTCCCAAAACGGGCACGGGAACTTCGCGCGTGCGGATCCAGCCGTCTTGGATCTGAGCCGTCGCGCACGACAGGACCAGGGCGTGGCCGTCCTTGAAAACCGTCACGTCGGTGATCTTGGGAGCGAACGCCCCGGCCTTGGCGGCTGAGTCTTTGGCCGTTGCGGTGCCCAACGGCGCCGCCGCGGAAAGATTTGCCGCCGCACAGATCGCGCACCACACAACCATCCTCATAGGTCTCATGATAGTTCTCATGGGAGCATAGCCCCTTTCTCAGGGTGATTGACACAAAACGGGGTCGGCCAAGAACGCCAGGCTGCCGGGAAGCCGATATCCTTCCGATCTCCGGAAAGGAATCACAATTGGGGACAGGTTATTCTATTCGGTTGCCCCGGTGGGGTGACGTGGCAGGGAAGATCGGTGAGAACGACGCGCGCGAATCGAGCCATGAGGGGATTCTGGAGCCCGCGAGGCAGAAATGTCAAGCTAAAAAATAACCTGTCCCCTCTTTATGTCCCCTCTTTATGTGTCCCCTCTTTATGTCCCCTCTTTATGTATGTGTGTATGGGTCAGCGAGGCAGCATTCCCTTCTTGGCTGAAGAGAGTTCAGGCGAGGCGCGGCCCCCCTCGATTATCCTGCGCAACGTTGCTGACGGCATATCGGGAAGGGGGCTGAAATCCCCGGTTCGGACGGCCCTTGCCAGGCCCTCCACGTTGCCGACAAACGCTCGCGAATATGCTACGGTTGTCTTGTGTGTCAGCAGCGGATAGTCCCCGACGTCGAGTACGCATGCATCGTCCGTGCTAGCCGATCGCAGAGTAGTCAGATCCACGAAAAGAAAACGCCCGCCATGCTCGGCGGGGTCTGAAAGGACCACCCACCTATGGCACGGCGGCTGATTGCAGCGGAAAACGGAGCCCAGTTGGATCATCCGCGAAACACCCTGTGCATGAACACCTGCTCCGCTGCTTCCTCGCGCATCACCCGGATTTCGTCTTCGTTCTTCCCAATGGCCTCTGCCACGCGTTCAAGCGGGATCGAATCTCGCCCTTGTTCCAGAGGCGTCCACTCGTCGCAATGCTCGTGGGTCCAGTCCCGAATTTGCCACTGATCCATGCCCCCGAAATCCCCATAGATCTCGTCCACGAGGTCCATTTCGCTTTGCGAGAGATGATCGCAGGGTGCTTCTCCCCGCAGTCCGACCTCGTGATCCTGGCGGTCGCTGATGAACTCCTCCCACCGGCAATCGTCCGCGCCCGCCAAGCGCCCGGCGTTGACCAAGTCCAGCAACTCGCTCGTGATCGGGCCGTTAGGGAGCGAGAAGTACGAGCCGCCGACGACGGGAATTCCCCGCCGCTCGATGGACCTTCTGTCAAGCAGGTACACCAGTTTCAGCAGCTTCATGATGTTCATTACGCCGCCTTCTCGTTTCAGAAGCTGACACGAGACTTCGAGCGCTTTGGTGCTGTCAAAAGGGCAATACATGCTTTTAGTATAGCGCATGAAGGACGCCGCTGCCAAGGGAAATCGCAGGAGAATCGCACCCGCATTGTCACGTGAATTGGGGACAGAATTGCGAAGCGAAGCGGGGACAGGTTATTCTATTCCCTATCCTTCCCCGCCTTCCTTCCCCGTTTTCGCGGACGGAGCAGGCGTCCCAAGAATTGCTCCAGTTTCGCCACGAAATCCTCCCCGCCCGTCGGCCGGCCCGTGTAGGTGTTGGCGCGAAGCAGATTCCCGTCGGCTTCGGCCAGACCCGACGCCAGCCACGCTCCCCAATCCCCCACGCGTTCGGGGTCCGGGAACGGGCGTCTTGCGGAAAGCAACGGGTCGGGCGCGCCGGTGGCATGGGCCTTTGCGCTGGACCAGGGATAATGTTCGGCTCGCTCGACCAGGCGCGCGCGCACGGGATTGAGTTCCACATACTTCGCCGCCGTCCACAGGTGCGCCTCGTCCAGCGCGGTCGAGTAGAACCGGTTGGCCCACAAGTGGCCGCTCCAGCCCTGCTGGCGGTTGACGCGGCGGGCGTGGCGCATGTGCGCGCGGCCGATGGCTTGGGCCAAGGCATCCTGTCGGCGCGGCGTCGCGACGAGGTGGACATGGTTCGTCATCAGGCAATAGGCCCAAATCTCCAGGCCGTAGCGATCGGCGTACTCTCGCAGCCATCGGCGGTACTGGTCGCGATCTTCAGGCGCGAAGAACACGTCGTCGCGCCGGTTGCCCCGGTGGGTGACGTGGCAGGGAAGATCGGTGAGAACGACGCGCGCGAATCGAGCCATGAGGGGATTCTGGAACTCGCGGGGCAGGAATGTCAAGCTAAAAAATAACCTGTCCCCTATTTTGTCCCCTATTTCCCTATTTTATATGGTTCCTGACTTCAGGATTCCGGACGACATCTTGTGCGGTGAAAGGGTGAAATCCTCACAGAAAAATTGAGATTGACCGATCTCGCGCCGTGTTGTATTGTCAATACAACACGGGGAAAGGAGGTTCCCAATAACCATGCGGAAACACAAGCGTTTCGGGGAATTCTTCGAGACTTTGCGGCAACGCAAGCGGCTTACTTTGCGCGAATTCTGTAAGAAAGCCGGATGCGATCCCGCGAACATCAGCCGGATGGAGCGGGGGTTGATTCCGCCTCCAAAAGGGCGCGAGATTCTTGAGCGATACGCCGAAGCGATGGGATTGCAGGAGGGAACGGACGACTGGTATGCGTTCTTCGATCTGGCCGCTGTGGACCAGGGCATGATGCCCGCGGACATCATGGATGACGAGGAAGTCATCAAGGCCCTGCCCGTTTTCTTCCGCACGGTGAGAGGCCAAAAGCCTACCCCTGACGAGATGCGGAAGATCGCCGAGAAAATCCGAGAGGGGGGGAAATGAAACTCAGACCCAAGGATTTCAAGGCCCCCTACATCACTCAAGGGATGGCATGGGAAAAAGCGGACGGAATCCGCGTTCAGCATTGGCCGAGTTCACGCATCCCCGTCGAGGTGGAGGAGATCCTCTGGAAGGTAGGGCTGCGGCTGGAGCCGCTCGAATCGCTGAAAGAGGCGGGGGACGTGGACGCTTTGCTCAGGGGCGATCTGACGTCCATTATTGTTGATAACGGCGAATACATGGATGATCGGATGCAGAATCGGATACGCTTCTCAATTGCCCATGAGCTCGGCCACTTCGTGCTGCATTCGGATATCTATCGAGAAATGGCCTATGAGTCGATCAAGGAATGGATTGAGTTCGTGCGGGACGTGCCCGAAACGCAATGGAGTTTCTTCGAGATGCAAGCCTACGAATTCGCGGGCCGGCTGCTTGTTCCCCTGAGCTGTCTGAAGTCAAGGGTCGAAGCGGCTGTGCGGAAAGCCGAAGAAGCCGGCTTCAACCGGTGGGACAAGTCCGGTGACGCGGCACGGGAATATATGGCCAGTCCCATCAGCCGTGCTTTCGGAGTCTCCAGCCAAGTCATCGAGAAACGGATCATCCGCGAGGGACTCCTATTGCCGAAGGCGCAAGCGGCCACTCGGATTGGGGGTACAGGGCCACGGAAGAAGATCTGAGTCCGTCGCGCGGCAAGACATGGGGGCAGAGCGCAGATGGGGTTGAGAAAGCCGATTGCTGATCCGATAACAAATCGGGGACAAAATCCAAAATCGGGGACCAAAATCGGGGACAGGTTATCCTATTTGCGGCGAAGGCGATAATGCGCGAGAGGCCCGCATTTCCCGTCAAGAGTCCAACGACAACCAGGCACAAAACCCCGTGCAATTGATGGACTTTCCCTTGCGGCGAGCGTTGGTCGGCGACCTTTTTGAGGCGCCGACACAGCGATTGCAGAACGGCTTCTTCCGAGGATTGATCGGGAGCGGGAGCGGACATGACAGAGGATCTCCGTGGGATGGAATGCCGGGATGAAAAGCGCACCCCCAGGGCGCTGACACTATTCTAACACAAACAGTGCCAGTGTCGTCCAGTGGTTCTGGAAACTCCTGCCTATTTCGTGTCCCCTATCTCTGTATCTCTGTCCCCTATCTCTGTCCCTTCTTTCATGTCCCCTATTGCTGTCCCCTATCTCGGCCTCTGGATTATGCTGTACACCAAGACCGGAACATGAGAGCCTGATCGGGCGACAGGCGCAGCGGACGCGGGGTCCGTGAGACGGTCACTCTCCCAGGTCAGGCGACTTATCGGTGAAATGCCGGCGGTCTCCGGAAATCCCCAAACTCCAGAACCCGCGCCAGACAAGAAGAGCCGCCGCTCGCGTTTCCTTCGGCGGCTCCTCATTCTTGGCGCGGGGATCGTCGCCGGCTGCGGCCTCGTCTTCCTAACCGCGAGCCTCTGGATTCCTCCCCTCGCACCGTGGATCAGCCGACGCCAGGTTGGCGTCGAGGTCTCCATCGGGGGTTTGGATCTGCTCCCCTTGGGCCGAATCGTCCTCGAGAAGGTCGAAGTCAGGCGGCCGGGCGCCCAGACGCCGGCGGCCCGGATCGGACGGGCGCGCTTGACTTACAGAAAGCTGCGCGACCTTCGTTTCATGCATCTGAGCGGGATCGACTTGGAAGGCGTCGACGTCGACGACGCCGAGATCCGCGCGCTCCGGGCCGCTGTGTCCGCTCCCGCGCCCTCTGGACGGGCGAAGCCCGAGCCGCGAGCCGCCGCTCTCCCCATCGCTGGAACGCTCCCGCCTTGGGTCCCGGCAAACGCAAGGATCTCCGGCGCGAAGTACCGGATAGGGGAGGGGAGAGCCTACGGTCTGCGAGACCTGGCTGCAACCATCTCCCCGGCGCCCAAGGGCCGCACGAGGATAGCTGTCCAACTGGAAAGCGACCCCCTCGCCGCCATGATGCCGCTGGAGATACCCGAGCCCCTTTCTCTCGGCGCGGCGTGCGTTCTCGGCGCCGGTCATTTCGGGATCGAAGGATTCAAGATCGGCGTCGGCGACCTGTTGCGACTGGAGACCGAAAAGGGGGAGGAGGCGGCGCTTGGCGATTCGGAACTCGCCGCTTTCCGGCTGGGAAAACCGTCGTTCGATCTGGGCCGGTGGCGGGAGATCCTCCGGCTCCCTCTCGGGGAGAACGTCCGCCTCGAATTCGGCGCGACGGAGATCCGTCTGGGTCGGGCGGACCAGGCGTCGCAGCGAACGGGAGGACTGGGTCCGGGCGCCCTCTTCTCCGATGTGCGCTTCGCGCCCTTCTTCATTCAGTGGCCCGACTTCCTGCCGGGCTGGAACGCCGCCGGCGATTGCCGCCTCGACCTGCGAGCGGCAGTCCTCCCCGCGTGCGGGGAAGGATGGCTGGCTTTCCGTTCGGCTTTGAACGCCGACCTCCTGGAAAGTCCCGAGCTGTCTCTGGAGAATCTGGCTCTCGTTTGCGACGCCGAACTCAGGGGAAACCGCGAGCGGATCGACTGGAAGGCCGGCCTCTCCTTTGTGGCGCCCCCGCAGGTGGTATGGAAGCAGCACGGACCCGAACTGCCGCAGGGGACCGGCTTTGAGATCGCCGGGCGCGCGGAAGGTTCTGCCCGCCGCGCCCCTTTCGACGTGGACGCCCGCTTCTCCCTCGAACCGCGCCTGGACAACCCAGACGGGACAAGTCTCAGCCTGCCTCTGAGCGGCGCGTTCCGAGTGGCGTCGCGCGGCGGGCAATCGGGAAACCGCATGGAAATGGCGGCGGAGGGAGAGATCGGCGGCGGTCATCTGGCGTTGAGCCTGCGGACCGCAGAGGACAAGAGCTCCGCGACGGTGGCGGCGGTCGGTCTCGAAGGCGCGTCGATCGAGCGCCTTGTGGAGAACGCCCGCCTCCTGGGCGTCGCGCCGCCCGGTCTGATCTTGGAAGGGGAACTCGCTTGCGCCGTTCGCCATGAAACCGGCGGCCGGGAAGAGCAAACCTCCGGCGCCTTGCGCGTCGAGGGGCTCACGGTCCGCAGACCGGGATCAGAGGCAAGCCTTCTGGCGCGGCCGCTGAACCTCGACGCGGGCGTTTGCGCCAGAGCCGCGCGCGGCGCCGAAGGTGCGCCGGTGCAAGAGGGAGGCCAAGGACTCATCCTGAACGGCCGCGTCGAAGCCGACGACAATGTGACTCTCACCGTTGACGAACTGGCGCCCCGAGGGTCGCGGGATCCCGGCTGGCGGATGCAATCCTCCGCGACCATTAAGAGTCTTGGGCGTTTGGCGAGTCTCTTGGGCGGCCCGGGATCATCAAGCCCCCGGTCTCTGCCCGTCGAAGTGGACGGTCGCCTTGAACAGAGCGGGGTTTTTCAGTGGGAGAATCAAAACGAAGTGACGCGCCTCTCTTACCAAGGGACCATCCGAGCAAGCGATCTCTACACGACGGCCTCAGTGGGCGGGATCGTGGCGGAGGGCGCTCGGGCGCAGCTGCCTTTAGAGTTGGAGGGACGCTGGGCTTCAACGGGGGAGGCGGCGCGCGGGGCGCGTGAGGCGCCCGCCGCGGAACCGAGTCTCTCCGTGAGTTTCCGTCTGAAGCCCACGCACGTTGAGGCGAACCACCTCGCCCTTTGGGGACGCGACTTCTGGTTCTTCGAGGGAGACGTCGAGACCGATGGGAGCTTCCGGACGGAACTCGGGACAAACCGCGATGCGGTCGGCGGGGCCGATGCGGTCGGCGGGGCCGATGCGGTCGGCGGGGCCGATGCGGTCGGCGGGGCCGATGGAGTCGGCGGGGCCGATGGAGTCGGCGGGGCCGATGGGCCGGCGGGCTCGAACCCGGCCCCTGCGCTTTCCGTTCTGGAGATGGAGCGATTCGCCCTCGGTCTTTGGGGAGCGGCCCAGTGTCGCGGGAGGCTCCGCGCCGAGTTTGAGACGGCTTCCCGCCCCGATGGGCAACTCCGCCAAAGGGTGGACGCGGCTTTCTCTCTGGACGTCACGGACATCGCAAAGGTCTGCCGGGAACTCAATCTGCCGGCGGTGGAGATGGAAGGAGCGATTCGCGTCGACGACGGGCGTTTTGCCATGGAGGGAGAGTCGACTTCCGGGACGGCGCGCGTGCGGATTCAGTCCCCCTCGGGAAAGGCGCCGGACTCGGTGGCGGTCTGGAAGGGCTTGGACCTCCAGGGAGACGCGACGGCTTCGGACTTGCTGCGCTTCCCGAGATGGACTCTTTCAGCCTCGGGGGCGTTGCAGGCCGCGGAAGTGGCCGCGGCGGGGGCGCGATTGGGAGATCTGGTCTGTCGGTGGAAAGCATCGAACGCGACGGCGGAACTGGTTGTTTCATCCGTGCGGGCGTACGGCGGCGCGGGCGAAGCCGTGGGGAACGTGGACTTCTCTTCGTGGCCCCCGACGTTCAGCGCGCGGGGGAGCGTCTCGAATCTGGACCTGAAGTCGTTCACCGAGAATTTCGACGTGGGGAAGCTGGCGCTGGAAGGCAAAGTCAACGTCGCGTGGACGGGGAAGCGTTCGAGGACCAAGCCCCTGGTCTTCGAAGCGGAAGTCGCGGGGGCAAGCGAAGTGGTTCAGGTGGACAAGAAGACCGTCCGGAAACTGCTGGAGCAACTGCCGAAAACCGGAGCGACCCGACTTCCCTTGCGCACCTTGGACCGGAAGTTCCCCGATCAGGAAATGGTCCCGTTCGACACTTTCCGGATCACGTCCCGCTCCGCGGGCGACCACGTCACGAATCAGATCACGATGGAGAACAAATACTTCCGCATCGTCCTTGACGTCGGGGTCGATTGGCCCGTGGTCAAGGAGTTCCTGCTGATCCGCCAGGAGACTCTGGCCGGCGCGTGATCCCCGCCTGCTTGGGCGATGCCACACAGAGCGGGTCCGCCAAGGAAGCGCGCGAAGCGAAACCGGAATCCCGAGACGGCGCCTCAGTCCCGTTCGGGGCGGGCTTCGCGGCGCATGAGGTCTCTAACGGCTTTGGCTGGGCTCTTACCCTCGTTGATAACGGCCGAGACCTCCCGCGTGATGGGCATTTCGACGCCGTGGCGCTCGGAGAGAGCCTTAGCGGACCGGGCCGTCCGCACGCCCTCGACCACCATCCCGATCTCCGCGAGCGCCTCGGCGCAAGTGCGCCCCCGGGCTAGGAGCACGCCGAACTGATGGTTCCGGCTGAGCGCGCCGTTGCAGGTCAGGATGAGATCCCCCAGGCCCGCTAGCCCCGCGAAGGTTTCCGGTCGTGCCCCCATCGCGACGCCGAGTCGCACGATCTCCGCCAGACCTCGCGTAATCAGGGCGGCCCGCGCGTTGTCCCCAAGATCCATCCCGTCGCACGCGCCGGCGGCGATGGCGATCACGTTCTTGAGGGCGCCGCCGAGTTCCACGCCGAGAACGTCGTCCTGCGTGTAGATTCGGAAGAAGTCGGTCATGAACAGGGACTGGACGTAGCGGGCGAGCCCCGGGTCATGAGACGCCACGCAGACGGTCGTGGGCTTGGCCGCGGCGACCTCGGCGGCGAAGCTCGGGCCGGAAAGCGCTGCGAGCCGGCCGCGCCACGCCTCGCCCCGCACGGACTGGACGACCCCCGTCATGGGAAGAAGCGTTTCCTCTTCGATGCCTTTCGAGCAGAGGACCCACGGAGGGGCAACGTCGGGAATGCGCGCTTCGAGAGGACGGCAGCGCTCGACGAGCGCGCGCATGCCGTGGCTTGGCACGGCGACGACGACGCAGTGCGGCGCGCAAGACTTCATCGCCTCCCCCAGGTCCGCCGTGAGACGCACCTCCGGCGGGACTTCGAAAGCCGGGAGCTTCGGGTGCGAGCGCGTCTCGCGCAACGCGCCAATGACTTGGGGAGCGTAATCCCACGCCACGACGCTGTGACCTTTGCGTGAGAGATGCGCCGCGAGAACGACGCCCCACGCCCCGGCCCCGAGAACCGTCACTTTCTGGGAAGCCATAGTCTCTCCCGTTCTTCGCTGCCGCATTGTCGCAGGCGCGGCGGTCTCGTCATTCTTCCTTCACGTGAACTTGCTCTCTCTGCCAGCCAGAATGCGACGGATATTGCTCCGATGGCGGAAGAGAACGACCGCGCCCAACAGGGCCGTTACGCCGAAGGGGACCCAAGGGCTGGCTTTCCCGTGCCAGTCAAAGGCCAGGAGCGCCGCCGGAAGGAGAACGGCCCCCGTGATGGACGCCAGGGAGATCATCCGCGTTGTCAGGATGATCAGGACACAGACGACGAGGGTCAGGAGCGTCGCTTTGGGGGCCACGACGAGGTAGACGCCCAGGGCGGTAGCCACGCCCTTCCCTCCCTTGAAGCGAAGAAGCGGGGAATAGCAGTGTCCAAGGAACGCGGCCAGCCCCATGCAGAGCTCCGCGCCCCGCACGGTTAACACGACGGGGATCTGGCTTTGGAAAGGAGGCGCCTGCAGAATGAGAGGGAAGAACCAGGCGGGCGCCGCGCCTTTGAGAATGTCGAGGAACAAGACCAGGAAACCCATCGGTTTGCCCAGGACCCGCGCGACGTTGGTGGCGCCCGGGTTGCCGCTCCCTACGGTGCGGACGTCGATCCGCTTGATCCGCCAGACGAGGATGAAGGCAAACGGAATGGAGCCGATGAGAAAGGCGAGAAGGAGAAGAAAACAGAACGCGCAGATTGCGATCATGGCCGGGCGCCTCTTCCGGGGATAAGAGGGCGTGTGGAAAGTGTGAAACAGCCGCCCTCGACTGTGTGGAACAGCCGCCCTCGACTGTTATGTGCGTAGATTCCCTCGCCTTTTCCCATGCATTTCGCCGGCGAGGGCGCCGCGGCGAGGCGCCGGCGCCACATTGCCCAACCGCCCTTTCCGCACACCCTCTCAGAGCGGGGAAGAGCGTAGCGCAAGCGCGCGCGAGAGGCAAGCGTCCTGGCCGCGCCGCCCTGCCGCGCCGGGAAGGCGGTAAGGGCTGCGCCGATGCGGCGGGATAGGCCCTCATCCCCCCGCCGCCCGTTCGTAGACGCGGGCCGTTTCGTCCGCGGTGCGCTTCCAGGAGAACCGCGCGACCCAGGCCAGAGCGCGCCGCCGTGCTTCGGTCCGGCGGGCGGGATCGAGAAGAAGGCCCTCGATCGTCTCACCCCACAGACCGACGCGGTCCAGCGGGAGGACTTGGCCGCCGTCACCGACCACTTCCGGCAGGCAAGAGGCGTCCGCGGCCACGACGGGCAGGCCGCACGCCATCGCCTCGAGCACCGGCAGGCCGAAGCCTTCGCTGAGCGAAGGGTAAGCCAGGAGTTCGGCGCATTGGTAGGCGACGGGAAGGATCTCGGACGCGCGCAAATCCAGGAACCGGAACCGTCCTGCTCTCTCGAGACCTCCGAAGATCCGCAACGCGCTCCGCCCGGCGAGGCCCAGCGAACCCGCCCACACCACCGAGGGCGCCCGCGACCCAAGACGGCGCTCGAGATCCTCGCTCAGTCGAAGGAAAAACCCCGGATTCTTGCGCGTCTCGAGCGTCCCCACCATCAGGATATAGGACTCGGGCAGGTCATGGCGCCGGCGGACGGCCGGCAGGCCCTCGTCCTCGGCCGCCGGACGGAAACAAGGCGCGGGCGCCAGAGGAACGACCACGGTCTTGTCTTCGCTGAGGCTGGGGAACCGTTCCAAGGCCTCGCGTCGCACAAAGTCGGAATCGAAGACCACCTGTTCCGCGGCGGCAATGCTGCGGGAGATGGCATGGCGAAGGTAAAGGCGGAACTTGAGCGGGTGCGCTCGCGGATGGGTGAAGGCGGTCAGATCGTGAATCGTCACGACACGCGCCGCGCGCGGCCGTCGGCGGCCAAAGGGGACGACATAGGCGGGACCGTGAAACACGTCCGCCCCGAGCTCATCCAGGAGCCCGGGAAGAACGCGGTGCATCCACCAGTCTCCCCTCGGATGCGATTCGGGATCCACGTCGATCTCGCGCCAGTCGACGTTGGGCGCGTGAGACGGGACTGGAGAGCGCAACGCGGCCTGCTCGCCCTGAAGGCCCAGAAAAACAAACGCATCGTCCGGCCGCGCCGCGCCTAGCTCCGACACGAGCCGGGCTGTATAATGCCCCACGCCCGTCATTCCCGCTCGGATGCCCCGCGCATCGACGACAATTCTCACGGTGCTTGAACCTCGCTGCGCCAGAGCCGGTTTGGTTTCCGACGCGCGCGCTCACCGCTCGCGCGTGACCAGGTCTTTGATGCGCAGACCGTGTTTCTTGAGAAGAGACTGGAAATGGGTGCGCTGCATGCCCGTTTCCTGCGCCGCTTTGGTGACGTTGTAGTCATTGCGGCGCAAGGCTTCGGTGAGGAAGGCTCTCTCAATCTCCATCACGGCATGATCGCGGAGTTTCCTCTTCGCCTCGCTCAGCTCGTCCACCGTTTGAGGGACGCCGGAGACGGGCGCCGCGAAGGAGAGGGAATCATGCAACCTCGCCGCTCCGACTCGGCTGCTTGAGGTCAGGATGACCGAGCGCTCCACGACGTTGGACAACTCGCGCACATTGCCGGGCCACTCATACTGCTTCAAGGCGTCGAGCGCCTCGGGCGTGAAACCGTCGATCTTCTTGTGCATTCTTGCGGAGAAAACCGCCAGGAAATGCCGCGCCAGCAAGGGGATGTCTCCGGGACGCTCGCGGAGGGAGGGAAGGCGAATGGGGAAGACGTTGAGACGATAGAACAGGTCCTCCCTGAAGGAGTTCTCCTTGACGAGGTCCTCGAGATTCTGGTTGGTGGCGACGATGAATCGCACGTCGACCTTTTGCGAGGCCGAGGCGCCGACGGCTCGCACTTCCCGTTCTTCCATGACGCGCAGGAGGCTCGTCTGGCAGTCAAGGGGCAGGTTGGCGATCTCATCGAGAAAGAGGGTGCCGCCGTCGGCGGTGCGGATCAGTCCGTTGCGGCTCGCCGTGGCGCCCGTGAACGCCCCGCGCACATGCCCGAACAGTTCGCTGGCGATCAACGTCGGCGCAACCGCGCCGCAGTCCACGGCGACGAAAGGAGCGCTCTTGCGGCGACTCGAGAAGTGGATGGCGCGAGCCACCCGGTCTTTGCCGGTGCCGCTCTCGCCGGTCAGAAACACGGTGCTGTCCGTTTGGGCGACCTGGTCGATCAGCGCAAAGACGCGTTTCATCTCGCGACTCTCGCCGATCAGCGGACCGATTCCGCGGTGATCTTCGAGAGCGTTCTGAAGCTGGCGGTACTCAGTCAACAGCCGCCGCTGCCGGATGGCCTTTTCGACGGCGGCCTCGAGTTCATCGGGCGTAAACGGCTTGGCCACGTAATCGGAGGCCCCTAGTTTGATGGCGTCCACGGCCGTCTTGATGGTGGAGTACCCCGTGATGATGACGATGGGCACGTCCGGGAAACGATCCGGCGCCTGCGCGAGGATATCCATTCCGCTCACGTCGGGCAGCTTGAGATCCACAAGTGCGGCGTCGAAGGACTGGGAAGCCAGTTGCTCGAGACCCTCATGGCCGGTCTCGCAGAACACCACCTCGTGCGCCTGTCCGAGGACCCGCTCGCAGCTGCGCCTGACAACGGGGTCGTCATCGACAACGAGAATTCGAATCTTTGGCTCCATACAGTCAGTCCTTTGAGGCGATTGGCAATCGGACCGTCATCGTCGTCCCCTGACCGACCGTGCTGGAGGCGTTCATCTGACCGCCGTGCTCCATCACGATGCCGTAGCTGACGGCCAGTCCCAAGCCGGTGCCTTCGCCGCTCCTCTTCGTTGTGAAAAAGGGATCGAAAATGTGCTCGAGATTCTCCTCGGGAATCCCGCAGCCCGTGTCGGAGATCTCGAACTCGGCCCAATCCGATCTGTCCTCCCTAACCCGGCGCGTCCGCACGGCCAACCTTCCGCCCTCGGGCATGGCATCGAGAGCGTTGACTATCACGTTGACCGCCACCTCTTGGATCTGGTTGGGGTCGATCACCAGTTGGGGCAGACCGTCGTCCATCTCTTCGACGACGCTCGTCTGCCGTATTCTTGCCTGGTTCTTTGTCAGATTGAGCGCCTTCCGGAGCACGTCATTCAGATTCGCCAGCGCCTTGTGCGGCTCATTCTGACGGGAGAAATTCAGAAGGCCCTGCACGATGTCCTTGCAGCGAACGGTCGAGTCCACGATGGTCTGAAGGTCCTCCTTCTCGGTGGAGCCTTCGGGCGCGTCCCGAAGCAGGAGATGGGCGAAAGTAAGCACCCCGGTGAGGGGGTTGTTGATCTCGTGCGCCACGCCCGCCGCCAGCCGGCCGACGGCCGCCAGCCGTTCGGAGCGGGTCAACTGAAGGCGAGTTCGCTCTTTCAGGAGGTCGTCGCGTTCCTTGATCGATCGAACCATGACGTTAAAGGAGCGCGTGAGCGAACCGATCTCGTCGGAGGAGCGCACCGGCAGTTCGTGGGAGAAACCGGTTTGGGCGACGGCCGTGGATGCTTGGGCCAGACCGGCGATGGGACGGCTGATGGTGCGGGCCAGTTTCCACCCGAGGAGCGTCGCGAGCAAGAAGCCGCCCAACGTGACGAGGGCGAAGATCACGAACGTCCGAATCATGATGGGCTGGAACTTCCTCTGAAGCGCGCCCACGTAGAGTATGCCCACGATTCTGTCGTGGATGTCGTGGATGGGGCGGTAGGCTGAGATGTACCAGTCGTCGAAGACCCACGCCGGACCGAGCCAAATGCGGCCTTCTTGGAGAACGCGGCGGCCGACCTCGGCGCTGACCTGCGTGCCGACCGCTCGCGAGCCGTCCTCCTTTTGCACGTTTGTGGATATGCGCACGTCGTCCAGGAAGATCGTTGCGGTGCCGACCGGTTTTCCCTTGTACTGCTCGTCCCGGAATACCGTGTTCCTGACTTGGTCCACGAGGTCGAAATTGCAGTTCAGTACGGATCCTGCCCACAACACGCCGACCAGCTTGCCCTGGGAATCCCGCACCGCCGCAGCGGAGCCCATCACCATTGCGGAGTCGAGCCATTCCCGCTCGGAGGGGGCCGCTTTTTCCGTCGGGAGGACTCGAATCCTCGCTTTCTGGGCCAAGGCGGGGTCTTCGGTTCCCAGGGTCTCCAGAGAAACAATCATCGTCCCCGACACCAGCTCTTTTCCCGCCAGGATCTGGGCCAGCAGAGGATCATGCGCGACGGAGTCGCCCGCGAGATCCGGACGGTGAACCCGGAAGATCACCCGTCCGGATTCGTCTGTGGCCAAGAGCATGTCCAGATGGGCTTTGCGGCGCATGGCGTCGAAGCGGGGCTGCAAGTAACCAATGTCTTCTCTCGCCACAGCCTGGACGAAAGTCGCGCCGATCACGGTGAACGCCAAGGAGTCCTCTATCTTCCCCAAACGCTGGTTGTAGAAGACCAGAGCAGCATCCAGATTCTCGCGGACCCGATCCTCGGCCTGCTGCCGGAGGTGCCGCGAGAGCAAGACCCCGCCAACCAAGGCCGACACGCCGCCCGAGATGACAACCACGGACAGCATACTCAGCAGGACTCGGTGTCTCAGCTGCATGCAAGCAGCCCTCCCCCGTCGCGGCATGCATTACTTACCCGCTTTCGTGTCGTTTTGCAAAGACTTTAGTCGGGAAAGTTGCCGGAGCCCGACGGCCTCGCGCGGTCTGGACGGCGCCTGGGCGTATCTACCCCGGATACAGTTGTCCAGCCCCCCCACACAACGCAGCCAATCGCGCGGGGGTCTCTTCACGGAGAAGAGACGGATTCTGAGAGACTATCTCTTTCTAAATCAACCACCTGTGAAATCCTCAGTGCGGAGATCCAGGGTGCGGCACGGGACTTGCTTTTTGCAATCCGTGCAAGGCCTTTTGGGCCAGTCACCGTTGAGAGGAAGGGGGATGGAACAATGCACGAGTCAAGAATCCTCGTCGTCGATGATGAGCCGGTGGTCACCAAGAGCTGTCGTCGCATTCTCGCCGAGAAGGGCTATCAGGTCGACACCGTAGAGAGCGGACAAGAAGGGTTGCAGCGGGCATTGGATGAGCACTTCGATCTCGTTATGACGGACCTGAAGATGCCCGACCTGGACGGCATGGAGCTGGTCCGAACGTTGAGAAAGGAGCGGCCCGAGACGGCAATCGTGATCATCACCGGCTACGGGAGCATCCCCTCGGCCATCGAAGCCACCAAACTCGGCGTGTTCGACTACATTCAGAAGCCCTTCACTCCCGACGAAATCTCCTCCGTGGTGAGCCGCGTTTGCCCGCCCGTGGAGGAAGGGTCGGAAACCTACGTCCAGGCTGAAGAGGTCAAGGAGGTGTTGCGGCTGGCATCGAGGGACGCTCAGTTCGGCAAGAGGCTGCTGTTCGAGGGCAAGCAGGTGCTCTACGGGTTCCCTCTGAGTCCTGAGGCGAAAATGGCCATCGTGTCCGGAGACATCGCCTGGATCGAGAAGAGGTGCGGGAATCTGACCTTGGAGGAGCGGATGTGGCTTCAAAGGCGAGCGGCGCTGTGGACGACCATGCGGAAGTAGGGCCGTGGGCGCCTTCGTCCTGGGCGATGGCATGTGGGTGTGCGCCTTGAGTGACCCGGGGCGTATCGTCCGCAGATACAGTTGTCCGCTGCTGGCATACAGCTAGCCTTCTGCGTTTGCGCCATTCCCTGCGAGGACCAAGGCGTCGCGCCCAGGCATCTCCTTCAGAATCAGGCGCCTGCACAAAGCCACATGGATCCGTCACTCATGGCAAGCGGCTTGCATTCGTCAGCCTCAGCAAGGCCCTCATGGCCAAGGCCGGTTCTGAGGATCAAGAGGAGACGCCACCTCTTGCGCGCGCAGACTCGAAGAAAGGCGTCGCGGTCAACGCCGCACAGAGCGGCCGCGAGGGATTGCAGCGACAGTCGGGAGCCGCCAATCACTTCTCATGAGGAGCGATGAACGATGCCAGAAACAGCTGCCGTGTTGGTCGTAGATGACGAGCGAGTCGTTCGAGAGAGTTGCGAAAGAGTCCTGAGGGGGGACGGGCAGACCGTGACTTGCGCCTCGGACGGTCTGGAGGGACTGGAGAAGTGCCGCTCGGCGATCTTTGACGTGGTGTTGGTGGATCTCAAGATGCCGGGTCTCGACGGCATGGATCTGCTGAGAAGCATACGGGACGAGAAGCCCGAACTGCAGGTCGTTATCCTTACGGGCTATTCCACGGTGGCCACGGCAACCGAAGCCATGAAGATGGGCGCCTTCGACTATGTCACGAAGCCCTTCACTCCCGACGAGCTCTGCCACGTTGTCAGGGAAGCCCTGAAGCACAAGAGATCAGGCCTTGGCCCCGCCAGTTTGGAGAAATGCCGCGTCATGACCTGCGATGAGCTGCCTCGGTTCGTGCAACGCCTGCTGAGCAACTTCGAGGTCTGGGGGCCCAAAGACAAAGGAGGAAGCGTCGCCTTCGACCGGATCGGCAGCGCGTCGGAGCTCGCCCTGGATTACTCGACGACGATTCTGCCGCCCAAGAAGCTCTTCTACCCCCAGCGCCAAACCCTTATGCGCTACTCGATGGGAACCACTCCCACAATCAGAATCCCCGAGAAGGATTCTCAACAACGCGTCGTCATGGGAATCCACCCGTGCGACCTCCACGCCTTGAGGATCCTGGACGTGGTGCTTACCTCCGAGCGTGACGACCCCGTGTACAGAGGCGAGCGGAAGCGAACCTTGGTGGTCGGCGTGGACTGCGAGCCCCAGGACTCCTGTTTCTGCTCCGCCATGGACGCCAATGAGCCGCCCCAGGGAACCGATCTGTTCCTCAGACCCCTCGACGGGCGCTTCCTTGTCGAGATGGGTTCTCCGGCGGGCGAGCGACTTCTTGGCGAGTACGCTGACACGATGGATGCAACGGCGGGCGACATAAGCGCGGTGCGTCACTTCTCCGACCGCAAGCGCGGCAAGATCGGGCGTTCACTGGACCGCGACGAGATCGGCGAGATCGTCCACAACCGGTTCGACGACGACGTCTGGGGCGAGATCGCCGAAAAGTGTCTCGGCTGTGGCTCTTGTTCTCTCGTGTGTCCGACCTGCTATTGCTTCAACGTGCTCGACAGCGTCTCGCTCGACCTATCCAACGGACGCCGCCACCGCGTCTGGGATTCCTGCATCCTGCAAGACTTCGCTCTCGTCGCCGGACCCCACAATTTCCGCGCGACGCGGGCGAGCCGCATGCGGAGCTGGTACTATCACAAGTTCAGAGGCCTGCGCGAGACTCACGGACTGGTCGGCTGCGTCGGTTGCGGGCGCTGCATCAGAAGTTGCCCGGCCGGAATCGAGATAACAGAGGTCGTCAAGACGCTCGAGATCACAGAGGCGGTTAAGACCCTTCAAGGAGGCAGCAATGGTGACAAGCGATAACCCAATGATCCCACAGATGGCCGTGATCGAGCAGGTCTCGCCCCTGACCGAGAAGGAGAAGCTGTTTCGCGTCGCGTTCAGCGACAAGCGGGTCGGCCAGGCCTTCGCTTACCGCCCGGGGCAATTCGTCGAGGTCACGGTCTTCGGCGTCGGGGAGGCGCCGATCTCCATCTGTTCCGCCGCCAATGGCCGCGGGGCCTTCGATCTGTGCGTGCGCGCGGTCGGAAACGTGACGGACGCTCTCCATGCGCTTGGCCCTGGCGACGTCGTGGGCGTTCGCGGGCCTTACAACCGGGGTTTCCCCGTTGAACGCATGCGCGGCTGCGACGTGATCCTCGTGGCCGGCGGGTTGGGACTTGCGCCCCTGCGCAGCCTCATCCAATACGTCGGCGAGCGTCGGGTCGATTACGGGAAGGTCCTCATCCTTTACGGGGCTCGCTGCCCGGCGGAGTTGTTGTTCACCGACGAGTACGACCCATGGAGAGAGGAGTTTCGATTCGACGTTCGTGTGACCGTCGACCGAGGCGATGCGTCCTGGCAAGGCAACGTCGGCGTGGTCACGACGCTCTTCCGGGGGCTCGAGGTTGATGTCCCACGCACGCACGCCGCGGTATGCGGCCCCCCCGCGATGTACCGGTTCGTCGTCGAGGAGCTGGTTCGCATCGGGATTCCGGCCGACAGGATCTTCCTGTCCTTCGAGCGGCGCATGGAGTGCGGCGTGGGGAAGTGCATGCATTGCGCAATGGGGTCCAAACTGGTGTGCATCGATGGTCCGGTATTCAGTCTGCGTGAGGTCCGGGACCTTAAGGAGGCCTTCTGATGAAGCCAAGAGTAGCGTTTTTCGACTTTGCGAGTTGCGAAGGCTGCCAACTCCAGGTGATCAACCTGGAGGAGGATCTGCTGGCGCTGGCCCACGCGGTCGACATCGTCTCCTTCAGGGAAGCGATGTCGGAGCATTCGGAGCCCTACGACGTTGCGTTTGTGGAAGGATCGATCACGCGCAAGTCGGACGAGGATCGCCTCAGGAAGATCCGAGAGAACGCGGGGACGGTCGTGGCGCTTGGGGCCTGCGCCGCCATCGGGGGAGTCAACGCCCTTAAGAACCTGGGAGACCTGGATGCGGTCCGTAGGGAGGTCTATGGGAGCAGCG
>Ga0315274_10004483_pt1 | contig 20534 bp, 17 predicted proteins | sample YL17G02_20_MG_FD_203700 | JGI IMG/M metagenome (GOLD analysis project Ga0315274, IMG submission 203700) | Sediment microbial communities from Yellowstone Lake, YNP, Wyoming, USA - YL17G02_20 | ecosystem: Environmental > Aquatic > Freshwater > Lake > Sediment | place: USA: Wyoming | collected...
GCTGGGGGACCCGGCAATGTTTTAGCCGAGCTTATCGATCCGGCCGGCGGCAAGATTAATATTCGAAAGATTAAACTCGGCGACCTCTCGCTGGCAGTGGTGGAGATATGGTGCGCCGAATTCCAGGAACGCTGTGCCTTCCTAGTCGGTCCCACGAAAATAGACAACTTACTAGCTATCTGCCAGCGGGAAAAGGTGAACTGTGAAGTGCTGGGGGAGATTAGGGGGGATGGACAAATCGTAGTCTACGATGATGAAGATAAGTCCAAACCGGTCGACCTCCCTCTCGATAGAATACTGGGCGAGATGCCGCAGAAGCCCTTCACCCTGGAAAGGATCCCCAAGAAGCTGAAACCTCTGAGGCTGCCTAAGGGATTGCCTGTTGAAGATGCGCTGAAGCTGGTCTTTCGCCTGCCCTCCGTGGGGTCAAAGGGATACCTGGTGCGGAAGGTTGACCGCAGCGTCACCGGGCTGATAGCCCAGCAACAATGCTGCGGCCCGCTCCAGCTTCCTGTGGCTGATGTAGCGGTGGTGGCGCAAAGCCACTTCGGACTGACCGGCGGCGCAACCGCCATTGGCGAGCAACCCGTCAAAATGCTCATCGACGAAAAGGCGGGAGCCCGCATGGCAGTAGGCGAGATGCTGACCAATATGGTCTCCGCTCATATCAGCGACCTCAGCCATATCAAGTGCTCGGGCAACTGGATGTGGGCAGCCAAACTGCCCGGGGAGGGCGCCAGGCTTTACGATGCAGCCGTAGCCATGAGGGAGCTGATGATAGAGCTGGGCATCGCAGTTGATGGAGGCAAAGATTCTATTACCATGGCTGCCAAGGTAGGCAATGAAACAGTGAAAGCGCCTGGAGAACTGGTTATCTCCGGCTATGCCACCATGCCCGACATTACCAAGAAAGTCACGCCCGACATCAAAAGGCCGGGAGAGAGTAGATTGATTTTCCTTGACTTGGCGGGTGGGAAAAACAGGCTCGGCGGCTCGGCTCTGGCTCAGGCTCTGGGCCAGCTTGGCGATGAAGCTCCGGAGGTGGAGAATCTTCGCCTCCTGAGCGATGCATTTGAAGCTGTGCAAAGAATGATATACGATGACCTGATTCTGGCCTGTCATGACCGCAGCGATGGCGGCCTGATTACCACCCTGGTTGAGATGGCGATGGCGGGAAATTGTGGGATGACAATTCAGCTTCCTGAGGATAAAGAGGCAATTCCTTACCTATTCTCTGAAGAACTTGGGCTGGTTTTGGAATACCTGCCTACCAATGAAAGAACAGTCAAGGCTATTTTGAAAGAATACGGTGTACCTTTCACCATCCTGGGCAGCACTCAAAAGGAACGGCAGGTGGTCATCCGTCAGGGCAACAAGAATGTACTCAATGTCAGCACTCCCACGCTGCTTTCCTGGTGGGAAGCAACCAGCGACCGCCTGGAACAAGAGCAGATGAATCTCAAGGTAGCCAAAGAACAGGCAACACACCATGACCGCCCCGGTCTCAGATACCAACTGACCTTCCTGCCCGAGGCAACACCATTGAAAATACTGCGCCAAACGGATAAGCACAAGGTGGCTATTATCCGAGAAGAAGGCAGCAACGGCGACCGAGAAATGACCTCGGCCTTCTTCTGGGCTGGGTTTGAGCCATGGGACGTGACCATGACCGATTTGCTGGAGGAGAGGGTTTCCCTGGACCAGTTCCGGGGAATTGTCTTTGTCGGCGGCTTCTCCTACGCCGACGTCCTGGACGCAGCTAAAGGCTGGGCTGGCGCTATCAGATTAAATCCCAGGCTCCAAAAGACGTTCCAGCGATTCTTCAACCGGCCCGACACCTTCTCGTTGGGAATCTGCAATGGCTGCCAACTGATGGCTTTGCTCGGCGTCGTGCCCTGGCAGGGAATCCCCGAAACAAAGCAACCGAGATTCATTCAAAATACTTCGCAGAGGTTCGAGTCTCACTGGGGAACGGTGAGAATCTTCGAGAGCCCCGCGATAATGCTGAAGGGTATGGAAGGCTCAGTCCTGGGCATCTGGACCGCCCATGGTCAAGGCCATTTGCATTGCCCAGACCCTGAGATACTATTTGAGGCACAGAGCAAGGGACTGACACCGACTGCCTATGTTGACGATAGAGGGAAGCCTACCGGGAAATACCGTCTCAACCCCAACGGCTCGCCTTCGGGGATTAACGCCTTGTGTTCACCGGATGGCAGACATCTGGCGATGATGCCCCATCCCGAAAGGTCCTTTTTGCTCTGGCAGTGGCCCTGGATACCCGAAGAATGGAAAGAGAATTGGAAATTCAAAGTCGGGGATTTCCTGCTCCATGCTTCCCCCTGGCTGAGGTTTTTCCAGAATGCCCGGGAATGGTGCGACCGCAAAGCGTAATAAATGATAAAGAACAGAGCCGCCGTTCGTGGTGAGCTTGTCGAACCATGAACGGCCCTTCGACAGGCTCAGGGCGAACGGGACATAAATCTCATGGACCCTTGACATCATAGAACGCATGTGCTAACATTGGCTTCAAAGACTGGGAAAACACCTTACATAAATATCGTGGAAAACGTGTGGACAAAATCGTGGAAAAGTCCATTGACCAGTGATTATTAAGTAGGAATAGAATAGGAGGCGTTGTGAAAGTTGTCTTTCTCCAGGATGTCACCAATGTGGCCAAGGCAGGCGATGTTAAAGAGGTAGCCGATGGCTACAGCCGAAATTACCTTCTACCCAGAGGGCTTGCCGTAGCTGCCACACCGTCTGAACTCAAAAAATTGGAATTGCAGAAACAGGCCGATGCGCGTCGGGAAGTGCGCACGGAGCAGGAGGCCGAAGCCTTCGCTAAGGTCCTTCAGGACACTACTGTAGTGTTGAAGATGCGCGCCGGGACAAAGGAAAAACTCTATGGCTCTGTCACCACCGCCGATATAGCCAGGGAGATAAAGAAGCTCACCAAACATGAAGTGGACAAGCACACAATAGAGATTGCAGAGCCCATCCGCGAGCTGGGCAGCCACCAGGTATCGATCAAGCTTACCAAGGACATAACCGCCACCGTAAATGTGGTTGTAGAGCAGGAGGCGGAACCAGAGGCAAAGCCGGAGAAGAAACAAGAGAAGAAGCCTGCGAAAAAGCAGGCAAAGAAAAAGGATACTGCTTAGCAGTTGTAGGAGCAATTCTTGAATTGCACCAAACGCCAATGAGGAATGAATAGCTATGCCGACAGATAGCGGTGAGACTCAATCTAATGTAAAATTACCACCCCACGACCTTGATGCCGAGGAGGCCGTGCTGGGGTCGCTTCTCATAGATCCCGAGGCAATATTCAAAATCGTCACCGTGCTTAAGACGGAGGACTTCTATCGAGAGAAGAACCGCTGGACTTATGAGGCTTGTGTTTCCCTTTACGAACGGCGCGAAGCTATAAACCAGATCACGCTGGCGGCTGAGTTGGCGCGCCAACACAAGCTGGAGGCCACCGGCGGCGCTGCTTACCTGAGCCACCTGGTCGCCCAGGTCCCCACCTCGGTGCATGCCGAATACTACGCCAACATCGTGCACCGCCTCTCCATGATGCGGCGACTGATCTCCGCCTCCAACCAGATCGCTTCTATCGGCTATGAGGCACCGCCTGATGTCGATGAAGCGCTGGGCAAGGCTGAGGGCATCCTGTTCAATCTGAGACTGGGCCAGAGCCAGCGTGGCTTCATCCACATCAGCAAAGTCCTTGATCGCTACTTTGAGGAGAGCAGTTTGGGCCCGAAGCAGGAAGGCTTCTTACCCCACGTGCCCACCGGCTTCCCTGATATGGATAAAATACTTGGCGGGCTGCAGCGCTCGGATATGATTGTGCTAGCGGCAAGGCCAGGCGTGGGCAAGACCAGCCTGGCGCTGAACATCGCCCACAACGCTGCTGTGAAATACGGTGCTCACGTGGCTCTGTTCAGCCTGGAGATGTCCAAGATGGAGCTCGCCTATCGTTTCCTCTCCAGCGAATCGGGGGTTGACAGCCAGAGCGTGAGGCTCGACCACTTGAACCAGCGCCAACGAGAAGACGTGATGGAAGCTATGGGCCGCCTTTCCGAAGCTTCCATCTATATAGACGACTCCCCCTTTCTCAGGGATTCCGATATGCGCAGCAAGGCGCGCCGTCTCCACAGCGAGAGCAAGATTGACCTCGTCATAGTGGATTACCTGCAACTGATGCGCTCCAGCAGGTTCACCGACAACCGGGTACAGGAGATGAGCGATATCTCGCATTCCGTAAAGGAGCTGGCCCGTGAGCTAGATGTGCCGGTGCTGGCTGTCTCCCAGTTAAGCCGTGCCGTGGAGGCGCGCACCCCCCACGTCCCCATGCTTTCCGACCTCAGGGAAAGCGGCTCCATCGAACAGGACGCCGATGTAGTGATGTTTATCTACCGCGAGGACGTCTACTACAAAGAGGAGGACTGGAACCAGAAATTCCCCGACCAGCCTTACCCCAAGGGCATCTCAGAGATTATAGTCGCCAAGCACAGGAACGGCCCCCAGGGACGGGCCTACCTCTACTTCAGGGATCGGATAGCTAAGTTTGAAAATGCGGAGAAATTCGAAGGCAAGAAACCGAGCCTGCTATGAAAGGGTTCAGCGGCTTCCCCGCTAAGTCGAAATTTACCCCTCTTCCTAATATTTTTTTCAGCGAGATCTCACCTCAGATTGACGACATTGTCGAGCTCAAAGTCACGCTGCATATTTTCTGGGTTCTGTATCAAAAGCGAGGGTATCCCCGCTTTGTTACTTTCGACGAGCTTATCAGCGACCCAGTGCTGATAAGGGGACTCAGAGGCGAGGGCCCCCCGTCCTCGCCTCTGAGACAGGGTTTGACTAAGGCGGTGAGCCGGGGCACAATCCTCTGCTTGAAATTGGAGCGCGACGGCGAAGCTCATGAGCTCTACTTGATCAGTGATGACGCAGGAAGAAAAGCTGCAGAGAAGATAGAGAGCGGCGAGCTGAAAGTGGGGAACCTGGTCAAGGCTGAGCCTTACCAGATGAGTCAGGAGCAGCCCAATATCTTCGCCCTTTACGAAAAGAACATCGGGATGCTCACCCCTATCATTGCCGAGGAACTGAAAGAGGCGGAGCAGCTATACCCCGCTTCATGGATTCAAGATGCCTTTAAGGAAGCGGTTGACCTCAATAAGCGTAGCTGGAGATACATCTCCCGCATCCTGGAGAGATGGACAGCGGAGGGCAAACATGATGGAGAGCCTGGGCGATATCATAAAGCGGACGCCAGCCCCGAAGAGTACCGCAGACGATACGGCCACCTCCTCAAAAAATAAAGATATCGAGGAAACCGAGACGAATGAGTGCCCTCTTTGCAAAGGAAGGGGCTGGCTGCGTTACGATGTCCCACTTGGCCACCCTGACTTTAGCAAATTAGTGCCCTGCCAGTGCACAAAAAAGAAGTTTGATGAGGAGCGACTTTCGCGTCTCGAGAAGTACAGCAACCTGGGGCCGCTGACCCGCCTTACCTTCGACAATCTACTGCCGCGAGGCCGCAGCAGCGACCCGCAGAATCAGGAGAGGTTTGCTCAATGCTGTCAAACAGCCAGGGCTTACGCTGAAAACCCCAAGGGCTGGTTGGTGCTGAGCGGCCCCAGCGGCTGCGGCAAAACTCACCTGGCGGCAGCTATAGCCAACTACCGTCTCAAAGAAGGATATGCTGTATTCTTCGTGATTGTCCCCGACCTTCTCGACCACCTTCGCACTACATTCAGCCCCAACAGCGATGTTGCTTACGATGACCTCTTCGAGCGGGTGCGCAATGCCCCGCTCCTGGTGCTGGATGACCTGGGCAGGCAGAGCAGCACCCCCTGGGCCGAGGAGAAGCTATTTCAGATATTGAACCACCGGTTCAACGCCGAGCTGCCCACGGTAGTTACTGTCAATAGCCTTAAGCAATTAGATGAACGGCTGGCGGCCCGACTGCAGGACCCGGCCATCGCTCGGCAGTGCGAGCTGGAGAGGCCTCAATTGCCGCTGTTCCAGCAGATAGGCGGCCTGGCTCTGGAATTTCTGGCCGACAAGACCTTCGAGACCTTCGATGCCCGCGGCATGAATGCCGACGAAAAGGGAAAAGAAAGCCTGCAAATGGCTTTGAGGGAAGCCCGCCAATTCGCCGAATCCCCCAAGGACTGGCTTGTCTTCCTGGGCGTGCATGGATGCGGCAAGACCCACCTGGCAGCGGCTATCGCTAACCACCAGTTGAGGGCAGGGAGGCCGGTCTTCTTCGCCGTAGTGCCGGACCTGCTCGACCACCTGCGCTCCACCTTCAGCCCCGAGAGCAAGGTTACTTACGACGAGGTCTTCGAGAAGGTGAAGACCAGCCCGCTGCTCATTCTGGACGACCTGGGCACCGAGAGCAGCACCCCCTGGGCGCAGGAGAAGCTATATCAAATACTGAACTACCGCTACAATTCGCGCCTGCCCACAGTGGTCACCGTCGCCGGTTTTCTGGAGGGTATCGAAGGACGCTTGAGTTCGCGGCTGATGGACCCCAAGCTGAGCAATGTCATCCCCATCTCTGCTCCGGATTATCGAAGCCAGACCAAGTCTGCGGAGGACACTAAGCCATCCCGTCAGAAGCCCCGCAGGTGGCGCTAATCAGCCTCGACAGGTTTGGGTGCAGGACGTCTGGCAAGCCAGACAAGCAACGGGATCGCTATCGCCATCACTATCAGTGAGATGACCTGCGCCTGATGCAGGGGGCCCAACACCGCTGTCTCGTCCCCCCTGATAAAGCTGAGCCCGAACCGCCCCGCCGAATACACCGAAGCATAGATAAGGAAGACCATCCAGTCATTTTTCAGGCGCTGACGCAGGCGCAGCAGCAGGGTCAGGATGAGCAGATCCCAGATAATCTCGTAAGCGGGCACAGGGTGGCCTGCCACCAACACTCCGTTTACCCAGGGACCGGCAGTGGACGCTGCATCGGGGTTAGTATAGAGAATACCCCAGGGAAGTGAGGTTGGTGTGCCATAGGCATCGCCGTTTATCAGGCAGCCAATGCGGCCAATCGCTTGAGCCAGGATCATGCCGGGGGCAGCCAAGTCAGCGACCTTCCCCAAAGGCAGCTTCCTTATAGCGGCATATGTTATGCCGAAGACAAAACCGCCGACGAGAGCCCCGTAGAGGGACAGCCCTCCCGCCCAGAAGCGAAGAATTTGCCAAGGGTTATCGCGGTAGAGATCCCACTGATCGATAACGTGGAACAGCCTGGCTCCGATTATGCCACCGACGACGCCCCAGAGAGCCGTCGAATACACGTCCTCGCTGGTAAACCCTTTATCTTTAGCCAGTCTCGCCACCAGTACGATTGCGGCAAGGACGGCGAGTCCGGTGAGCAGCCCATGCCAGCTCATCGTGAAAGAGCCAGCGGTGAAAATATTGGGGTCCATCCCGATATGAATCATCTTCCCTCGCTATAGGTCATTGGCAACACTAAATACATCATAGCACAGCAACGGCGATACAACAAAACCGTAACGATAAAATCGGGAAATAAAGTGTCCTGTCAGCTATAGCATTGCATGTTGCTCGGCTATCTCATGCTCGAAAGAAGGCGCTCCAGACTACAGCATCAAGCGCTGCGGTTTGAATGCAGAAAAAGACAGCCCCGGCGACTGCGAGCCAGTAGGTTGGGGATGACTCACTTGAGTGTAACGATAGCAGCACGCCCAGCAGCGCCAACGAAGCCAATCCCACAATGGCCAGTGTGACGCGGACCGCCCAATAATAAAGGCTGCTCCCCGGGTGACCCAGCGCGACGTAAGTCAACGGCATCCACAGCGCGGAAGGAACAAGTATCAGGGCGTAGATTATGTAGAACACCTTGTATCCGGAGAGGTTCGCAAGCTGGCTATTATCAGGACTGAGACGGAACAGGACGAAATAAGTGAAAGCCAAATAGCCCGCTGCTGCCAACAGCATGTTTGCCGTATAGAGCGGTTTGATTGCTTCAGGCACACCTCCCCAGATGGCATCACGATTAGCAGGGTGAGTAATCAGACCATAGGCGTAGCTTCCCAAGACCAGGATGCCACCTGCCACATTGATCAAACCGAGCGTGAGCTGCTGGGTATGCATCTGAAACCTCCGCACCTACTTCTCTCTCCAGATTACCGAAACTCCGACGGCGCCCGGGCCCACATAGGTACCCATGGCCGGGCCTATGTGGGCGCGGTACATACGCTGCGGCGGGAACATCGGGGACAGGCGTTGCGCCAGGGCCTCTGCCTCTTCCGGCTCCGTTGTGCTCATGACAGACATCTCCTGAGGTATGCCTGAATTCCGCAATATCTCACACAACCGCTCGATAGCTTTGGGGCGAGTGCGCACTCGCGCAATGGGTAAGATCTCCCCAGCCCTTATTGCCAGGATGGGATTTAACTTGAGCATGCTGCCCAGGAAAGCCTGAGCCCTGCCGATGCGTCCGCCTTTGTAGAGATATTCCAATGTGCTGAACACTCCGTATGTGACGGTACGAGGAACGGCGGCTCGTACCAACGACTCTATCTCTGCCAGAGACGCTCCATCTCGGGCCGCTCTCGCAGCAACAATGACGAGGAGGCCACACGCCATAGATGCTGTCTGCGAATCAATAATCGAGATAGGGCATTTCAGGTCTACGGAACCCAATCGAGCTGCATCGTAAGTAGCGCTCATCTTGGCTGAAACGTGGATGGAGACAATACCCTCGGCTTCCCGAACAAGTCGGTTATAGATCTCCCCAAATGTGCCAGGCGAGGCCGGTGAGGTTTTGGGCAGGAAGGAATTAGTCTGCAGCTTGCGGTAGAATTCATCTGTGAAGAGGTCTACTCCATCGCGATAAACCTTATCCCCGAACCGAACCAGCGCCGGCACAACGGTGATACCGAGGTCGCGGACTACCTCAGCAGGCAGATCAGAGGTGCTATCCGTTACAATCGCTATGATTTCGGCTACCTCCGTGCTGGATTCAGACTCCTGGTCGGCCCCACCTCCGGAGCAAGCCTATCATACCCGATTCTTGCATGATAGTCACCAGGGATTAAGAGTTCATCGAATAATCGTAGAAAAGGTATGCTTGACAAATGTTTGACGAAAATCTATTCTCAGGGACGGGTAATTCTGTCTTAGAAATAGTATCCCACAAATGAAATCATGAGGAGGAATTATGAGCAAATCAGTTAAAGGAACAGAGACCGAGAAAAACCTGCTCAAAGCTTTCGCCGGAGAGTCCCAGGCCAGAAACAGGTACACTTACTTTGCCAGCGCCGCCAGGAAAGAGGGATTCGAGCAAATTGCCAACATATTTGCTGAAACGGCAGAGAATGAAAAGGAGCACGCCAAGGTATTCTTCAAATACCTCGAGGGAGGAGATACCGAGATAACGGCGGTCTACCCGGCAGGCATAATTCAGGATACAAAATCGAATCTTGAAGCTGCGGCGGCGGGAGAGAATCTGGAATGGACTAAACTTTATGCGGATTTTGCCAAAATTGCCGCAGGCGAAGGTTTTCCGGAGATTGCCCGCTCTTTCGAGCAAATCGCTAAAGTGGAGAGGTTCCACGAATCCAGATATCTAAAACTTGCCGGTAATATTGGTAATGGAGCCGTATTCAAGAAGAAGTCTGTCGTGAAATGGCATTGCACCAATTGCGGCTATGTGTTTGAGGGCACCGAAGCACCAAAGGAATGCCCTGCCTGCAGGCACCCACAGGCGTTTTATGAGCTATTAGCAGACAACTACTAGGCATAATTCCGAGTTTGGGAGAGGTATCCGATTTGGGCATTGGGCAATTGAAAAAATAGTCCAATTGGTGAAATAACATTGGATAACTAAATCCATAAAGAAACAGCTCCCTGCCAAAGCAGAGAGCCGTTGAGCCAGTGCTACTCACACTAGCGCTGTATACATATGTATTATAACATAGTTGTCAATTACGTTGCCAACAGCCTAGTGTTAAAAGCAGGGGGTGCAATGGTCAGAGTAATCGCCTACGTAGATGGATTCAATCTCTATTTCGGGTTAAGGGAGTCAGGGTATAAGAAGTATTACTGGCTAAATATTCGCTTACTTGCCCAGAAGTTACTGATGTTCAATCAAGAATTGACGTTTACAAAATACTTCACTGCACGAATAACTGATGACCCTGAAAAAGAGAAACGACAATCAACATATATTGAAGCTCTAGAAACATTGCGGGGTTTTAATGATTTTGAAATATATTATGGGCATTATAGAAGAGACCCCTATGAATGCCCTCATTGCAAATGTGTTTATCAAGTACCCCATGAAAAAATGACGGATGTAAGTATTGCTACCGAAATGCTCTTAGATGCCTCCAACAATCGATTTGACAAGGCATTACTAGTATCTGCCGACAGTGACCTTGTTCCTCCCATTAAGGCAATCAGGAATAAGTATCCTGAAAAAGGCATTATTGTTGCTTTCCCCCCTTCACGATACTCAACGGACTTACAGAAAACCGCTAATGCATCATTGTATATTAATCGTGCAAACCTTGCACAAAGTCGCCTTCCTAACAACATCAAGAAGGCAGACGGATTCATTTTGCAGAGGCCATTGGAATGGTCATGATTTTCTTATGCCCTATTTCAAATTGATACACTACCCGATTTCCCCAATGCTTGACTTTCTTGCGCTTTTATCGTAATACCAAAGAAGAGGATAATCGAGTAACAGCCCTGAGCGGGGCAACATGGGGTAAGGAGGCGCTGATGAGGCTTTCAGATATTATGGAAGATGTGCTTATTAGGTCATCTCGACCACTAACCATTGGCCAACTAACGGACGGTGTGCAGAACCACTATGCATGGAAAGGGAGAAGCAGGGGTAGACAGTTGGCGCAGCGAATCTTAAGGGAGGCCCAAGGGGACCTACAACGATTCACACTACGGCGGGGCGGAAGAACAATCTACATAGGGTTGAACCAAGGCAAGGTACTGCAGTTGGGAAAGCATAGCAAAGAGCTTGCTGAGGGTCTTATTGGTTTGGCTAATCCACAGGCCTTAGCAACCCTTAAGGTGGTCGAAGCAGCAGGAAAGATAGTTAAAGACATTGCAGACGGCCTAGACCAATCAGATTAATTAGAGCTTGAGCGGAGCAACCAAGCGGTTTCGGAAAAGGAGGTATCGATATATTGTGCGTCATCTCCTTGAAATAATGACGCAACCTGAACTCAGAAAGAAAGGAAAACCATGAAGATTAAAAATATCAACGGAACGTCCCAAACCACGTGTGTTTGTGGTTCATGGCTGAAACATTGGGAGAAGTTCAGCGGCCAGTCGGTCACCTATTGTCCTGTCACTTCATGCTACAACAAAGACTTGGTGGGCGCTCACGTCCAGAAATCTAATGGTTCCGACAATAAGTGGTATATCTACCCACTTTGCAGCGCTCACAACCAAAACACGGGAGTACTGGAGGTCTCCGATACCTACAAACTCGTTTCCGCAAACAAGAAGGAAACGTGCGAAAAGTGGTGAAGAGGAGCCGAACGAGGTTTATCACAGTAGGAGAGGGGCAGGCTGCCGACGACGTCAAAAGTCGACGTCAAACGTAGCATAGCCCATCGCGCATGCCAGCGTAGCTGAGCGGCAGAGCAACGGTTTCGTAAAACGCACGCCTTGCACTCGTGAGAGGGCATCCCTGAAGCTGAAAACCACCGCTGAAAGCCCCAAAAGTACGCCTCTATACGCCGAGTACGTTAGCTATCCGTTAGCTGTTCTGGACTTTCATCCCACAAATCAGTATAATTCCGAGTTTGGGAGAGGTGTCCGAGTGGTTTATGGTACCGCTCTCGAAAAGCGGTGTTGTCGTGAGGCAACCGTGGGTTCGAATCCCACCCTCTCCGCCATAAAGAAAAGGAGTGGAATCGAATATTGCCGAATTAGCTATTCAGGGGAAATATGAGCAGACAAGAAATTTTTATCTGGAACGAGCTCGATACTACCGATCAAAAGAAGAGCGGGGCCTTTTTTAGTAAGTTACTAGGGTGGACTCTTAAAGAAGTAGATGCGGGCGAATTCGGTATTTACACTATTTTCCAAAAGGATGGACATGATGTAGCGGGGATGATGAATCCAACACCAGAATCGCCGTCTAAACAATCGAGTTGGCAAACCTACATCGCTGTTGATGATGTTGATAAGTGCGCCAAACAGACTACGAAGTTGGGAGGTAAAGTGTTAGTGGCTCCGCATGACGTACCTGGATTCGGTCGAGTTTGTCTTATTTCCGATCCTACAGGTGCGACTGTTCCTTTGGTTACGCCGGTGCAAACGAAATAAGTAATTCATCAGAATCAGTTAAAATATTTCAAATAAATATCGCGGAGAGGTGCTGGAGTGGTCTAACAGGCACGCCTGGAGAGCGTGTGGTCAGGTAACTGGCCCGTGGGTTCGAATCCCACCCTCTCCGCCAGTTGAAGAAATGGAACAAATATACTACCAAATTTTTGAGGCGTTGCCCCGACAGGGGCCAGGCGACGAGCGATCGACAAAAAGAGCCTTTCATAAGCTCGCCGGATTGCCCGAGCATCCCGAAATACTGGATGTAGGCTGCGGCAGCGGCGGTCAGACTCTGGTGCTGGCGAAGTTGACGCCGGGTAAAATTACCGCTCTGGATAACCACGCTCCGTTTATTGAGAAGCTCAAGCGCAATGCCCGCAGGGCCGGCTGCGCGGAGAGAATCCAGTGCGTTGTCGGGGATATGAATTCAATGAATTTCCCAAAGGGAAGCTTTGATGTGATATGGTGCGAGGGGGCAGCCTTTGTCATGGGGTTTAACAATGCCCTCAAGGCATGGAGGCAGTTGCTGCGCCCCAAAGGATATCTGGCGGTGAGCGAGCTGGTGTGGTTCAAAAAAAGAGCGCCCCAAGAGGTAAAGGACTTCTTTGCCCGGGAATATCCGGATATGAAGCACTACAAAGATATTTACCCTGTCATCGAATCATCCGGATACAAGATGATTGACTATTTCCCTCTGCCGGGTAAGTCATGGTGGACGCATTATTACACGCCAGCGGAGAAAAAGCTCGCCTCCTTGAGGCGCAAGTACCGTAACGATAAGAAGGCGCAGTCAATATTTGATTCGTTTCAGTTGGAAATCGATATGCACCGGAAATACTCGGAGTATTACGGATACGGTTTCTACATCCTGCAGAAAGCAAAATCATGAAGAGTTCAACAGATAAGATAAATCTCGCAGACCTGCAATCAGATAGCGCGGAAGTCAAATACTGCTGCGCCAGGAATCTCATAGCTATTGCCAAGGAGAATCCAGCCAGGCTCTATCCCCATATAGATACCTTCGTCAAGCTGCTGGACGGCGACAATAACGTCCTCAAATGGATGGCTATTATCATTATCGGCAACCTGGCCAGGGTAGATAAAGGGAAGAAGGTTGACAGGCTCATAGGCAGGTTGGTCGGTTTTCTGAACGCTGGCAAGCTGATAACAGCCAATAATGCCACGATGGCTCTGGCCGGGATCGCCATTGCCAAGCCTCAATATCAGAAACAAATCACAAAAGAGCTTTTAAAAGTTGAACATTACGATTATGATACAGACGAATGCCGCAATATCGCCATGGGGAAGGTTATCGAGGCTATAGGCTCGTATTCCAGTCAGTTGAACGACAAGAAGGCGGTTATCGAATTTGCCCGGCGCCAGACTAAGAATACTCGTAACGCTACCAGGAAGAAGGCCGAGCGTTTTCTCAAAAAAACAAATAAGGATTGAAAAATGCCAGTAATCGCAGTTATCGGGGGACAATGGGGAGATGAAGGTAAAGGGAAGGTAGTAGACCACCTCGCCGAGAAGGCTAAGGTCGTGGTGAGGTTCTCCGGCGGGAACAATGCCGGACATACCGTAATCAATCAGCTCGGCGAGTTCAGGATGCACCTTATACCTTCGGGCATCTTCTATCCGGGATGCACCTGCCTCATCGCCAACGGCGTGGTCATCGACCCCGCTGCCTTTCTGGGGGAGCTCGAGACCCTCAAGAAGTCTAACATCAGCGTGAGCAACCTGTTCATCAGCGACCGCGCTCACGTGATTATGCCCTATCACATCCTTCTCGACGGCCTGGAGGAGAAATCGCGGGGCAAGGGAGCCATCGGGACTACCCTCAAAGGTATCGGCCCGGCATTTGTGGACAAGATAGCCCGCATGGGGATACGCATCTGCGACCTGCTCGATAAAGAGAATTTCAAGAACAGGCTCAGCTCTGTGCTGGAATATAAGAACAACGTACTGGTCAAGCTGTACGGTGCCGCTCCTCTGGCTCTGGACGAGGTCTACCAGAAATACGTTAAGTACGGAGAGCAGTTGGCTCCGTTCGTCAGGGAGACCGATGTGATAATGAGGGAGGCGCTCAAAAAGGGCGAAATGGTCTTGCTCGAAGGGGCGCAGGGGAGCATGCTCGACCTGGACTTCGGCACCTACCCCTATGTGACCTCGGCGGCGATGGGCGGGGCATCCCTGTCCATGGGGCTGGGCATAGGTTCGAGGAAAATCGACGGCGTTATCGCCGTGTTCAAGGCCTACACCACCAGGGTGGGAGGCGGGGCTTTCCCCACAGAGCTTCACGATGAATGCGGGAACCTGATCAGGGAACGGGCGCACGAATACGGCACAACCACGGGACGACCCCGCAGGTGCGGCTGGTTCGACGGCGTGGTCGCGCGTTTCAGTTCCGAGGTCAACGGCCTCACCTCAGCCGCCATAACCCGCTTCGACATCCTGGACACCTTCCCCACTATCAAGGTCTGCACTGCTTATAAGGTCGGCAATACCACCTATCACCGCCCTCCGGCAAATCAGGCGCTGTTTGAGAAATGCCAGCCGGTTTACGAAGAACTGCCGGGATGGCAGACGCCGACCAGCGATATTCGCAGCTTCAAAAAGCTGCCGCCTCAAGCCCAGGCCTATGTAAAGAAGCTTGAGGAACTCATCGGCTGCCCCGTTAGCATGGTCTCCGTCGGCCCTGCGCGAGAGCAAACAATCATAGTCAGACCCATCCTGTAATATCAGCAAGCTCGAGCCCAACCACCACAAAAATGCTTCCTATGTCATTGCGAGCCCGCCAGAGGCGGGCGTGGCAATCTCACCGCTCCCCTTCGTGCCAGCGAGTACGCGGAGATTGCTTCGTCGTCCGCTAGAGGCGGACTCCTCGCAATGACATTTTGATTGAGGCTGGGGTTAATGCGGCTTGGCAAACCTCATTTGTTCGTGTTATAATTCTTATTCGGTTGTCCATAGAATCAAGGAGGGAGATTAAAGGATGGCGACGACAGAGAAGCCGCAAGTGACCTTCGGCAAGATCACCGATGAAGCCCTGGCAGCAATGAGGGCCAAATTCGGTGTACCCTATTACATGATTCGGCAAAACGAAGCAGCTTCAAAGGATGCCATAAGGCAGTTCTGCAACGGCATAGGCGACGACAATCCACTGTATCGCAACCCCGAATACGCCATAAGAACCAAGTGGGGGCATATACTTGCGCCACCCACATTCCTCTATGCTGTGGCCTGCCCCCAGGGAATGGAGGGGCTGCCCGGGGTTCACGCCTTCTACTGCGGCTGTAACTGGGAGTGGTTGAAGCCCATACATATCAACGATGAGCTAACCTGTGTCGACTACCCTATCGACCTGATAGAGAAGCACGGTAAGATGGGCGGACGCCAGTTCCTGCAAATCGGCAGGACGGTATACTACAACCAGAGGGGCGAGGTTGTAGGCACCCAGAAGAGAGAGACCATGCGCGTCGAGAGGCAGCAGGCCAAGGAGCGGGGCAAGTACGCCGGTGTGACGAAATACATATATACGCCGGAGGAATTGCGAAAAATCGACCAGTCCTACGAGGATGAGGAGGTCAGGGGAGCGAATCCCCGCTTCTGGGAGGATGTCAATGTAGGCGATCCGGTAAGGCCTGTCACCAAGGGGCCGCTGGGCCAGACGGACATGGTGGAGTTCTGGATCGGCATCGGCGGCGGCCAGGGTGCCCACGGCATTCGCCGCAAGTATATGAAGCGGCATCCCAAGTGGGGCATCAAAGACGCCAAGACAGGCATACTCGAGCCCATGTCGGATGTCCACTATGAGTCGGACAAGTCGGACGCAATAGGCGTGCCCGTAGCCTACGACCTGGGCATGCAGAGGTTCTGCTGGGCGGGACACGTCATCACCAACTGGATGGGCGACGAGGGCTTCATGAAGAAGCTGAGCGCTCGCTGCATCCTGTTCAATGTGTTTGGAGACACTCAATTCGTCGGCGGCGCCGTGGCTAAGAAGTGGACAGAGGGCGACGAGTACCTGGTAGAAATCGCGATAAAGACCGTGAACCAGAGAGGCGAGGAGACCATGCCGGGCAAGGCAGTGGTATCACTGCCCTCGAAGGTGAAATGGGTCTAACGTAAGAAATGTAGGGGCGCATGGCATGCGCCCTCGCCCCCGAGACTGGGGGATTTAGGGGGTTGAAAAGGTAAGATTTCCCTTTAGCAGCGCCCGCCACAGGCGGGCGCTGTCATTTTGTCCCACAGGATATCGCTGAACTCAAACACAGGGCCGTCTTTGCACACTAGCTTGCGGCCTTGTTTGGTCTCGATAGAGCAACTCAGACAGGCACCTACCCCACAGCCCAGCACAGTCTCCAGAAGTACCTGGGTCGGCTTATTCGCCAACTTCTTTCCCATCCTTGCTATGGCCCGATACATGGGAAGCGGACCGCAGACGAAAATCTGGTCAGCCTCATGAACAAACTCAATTGCAACGTCGGGTAGAGACAAAAGGTCAGTTACCATCCCCATGTGACCTTCGGAACCATCCTCCGTGGCTGTGGCGATTTTGATTTCAGATGGGAGCAGGTGGTCAGGATAGATTAGAGTTGCATCTTTAGCACCATAAATAAGTTTAACCTTGCGACCAGTATAGACAGCCTCATATGCTAGAGCTGCCACGGGGGAAATACCTATACCCCCAGCAACAAGAAGCAGGTTTCGCGACGAAGGATAAACCTCAAAGCCATTGCCCAGCGGCCCGAAGAGATCTACAGGCTCGCCCGCTTTGCGCTGCGAGAGCCACTCCGTGCCCCGCCCCACTACTGAATAAAGCAGCGAAATGCCGTCCTTGGGGATGCGATGGATGCCCAGAGGACGCCGCAATGGCATATCGTACCCTTCCCCACAGCGCACCATGACATACTGACCGGGATGAGCGAGAGAAGCTATTTCAGGTGCCTTAACGCTCATGAGGTAAACGTTGGGCAATACCCTGGTATTGGAGATGATAGGAGCGCTAACTAGCTTCATTTGTTTCAATCAACCTCTTAAATATTTCTCGTCATCCCTGATAAAGTAGGAGCATCAGCTCCAACCTACCTGATTGAATAAACTTACTACCCAATCGCAAACAGAATGAAACCCCTTACTTGCGCTTTCGGTATTGGTGACCATAAATTTCGCAGAGCTCCTCACACAAACTATCGATGTAGGGCTCATGAGATAACCAGTAAATGCCATCAATATAAGGTTTGCACGCTTTCTCCAACGCTGAATTCGACTCGGAGTCTGAAACAGGACGCAAAAATATAGCCATATATACTTTAACGGATTTCTTACCGTAACACCGTTTAGCAAAATAAGCTGAGGCAAAAGTCTCCCTTACCTGCTCTGCCCCAAACCCAGTCTTTGCAGAGATAATCGTAGTTGGATATCCTTTCTTCTTAATAAGACAATCCGGAATTATATTAAAGCCAAATTTTTTCAATTCAAGTTTTTTCCCAGTATCCCATACATTGACCCCCAGATCAGCAAGCCGTTCTTTGAAAACCTCCCTTAAGGTCTCCTCAAAAGTACCACCTGTCATACGCTTCTTGCCAGACGCCTTATGTTCAACATAGTCTTTCCACCTGTCTCTAAAAGGTTGGCTCATTTTCTTTTTTAAGTACTTTACTAATTCGGGATCGCTTTCCCTGACCTTAAGACTAGCGTAATGACGTGGGTATCTACATTCCAGTTCTTTCTCTTTATCCTTGCACCAACGTTCCAGATCGCACTTATTGCCGACTTCAAACTTTTTACAAGCCATTTCACCCTCCCAATCGCTTCAATTCCTCGTCACCTCCAGGAACTGCTTTACCCCCAGTTCATTCCGTAGGCTGGAGCAGATGCTCCAGCCTACCCTACTGTTTTCGATGGTTTTCCCTGTATTCGGGCAGCGGCTCGACGCTGACTAACTGGCTTCCGGCGATGAGCGCATCCACAGCTACCTTTGCGGTGTCGAGTTAAGCTGAGCCATCTTCTAGAACCAGAATCGCTCTTTTTCTTTCGCCCATTTCACCCATCGAAGTCCGAGCAACCCATCACACATTTGAGCCGCGCAGGATATCCGCGTGGTATTCCTGGAGGCTCTTGACCGTACCGTGTCCTTTTCTGTAGGCTTCAATGCCTTCAGCAGCGGCAACCGCTGCCCTGGTGGTGGTGACATAGGTCACGCCGTACTTTATCGCCGCCTTCCGGATATAAGAGTCGTCCTCAGCGCTCAATCTGCCGCTCGGCGTATTGACAATGAGCTGTATCTCCCCATTCTTTATAGCGTCGGTTATGTTAGGACGCCCCTCATGTTGCTTTAGAATTAGCTCAGAATCTATACCATTTGCATCCAGATATTCCCGAGTCCCCCTCGTAGCTTTGATGGCGAAGCCGAGTTTGGAGAAAGCCCGCGCTGCTTCGAGTGCACCCTCCCGATCCGGTTCAGCCACAGTGATAAGGACAGTGCCCTTCTCGGGCAGGCGCTGTTTGGCTGCCTCTTGAGCCTTGTAAAAGGCCAGGCCTGGGTTATCCGCCATGCCCAGCACTTCTCCTGTCGAACGCATTTCCGGGCCCAGCACCGGGTCTACCTCAGGGAACATATTGAACGGAAAGACCGCCTCTTTAACGCCGTAGTGAGGTATGGGCCTGCGCTTAATCCCCAATTCGCTCAGTTTCTTGCCCAATATCAATTGGGTCGCAATGCGCGCCATCGGTATATTGCAGACCTTGCTCACCAGCGGTACGGTGCGGCTGGCGCGCGGGTTCGCCTCCAGGATATATACCTTATCCTTACAGATCGCGTACTGGATATTTATCAGTCCCACAACGTTCAAGTGAAGCGCAATCCTCCTGGTGTATTCCTCGATGGTGTCAATGTGCTTCTGCGGTATGTGCACCGGAGGAATCACGCATGCCGAGTCACCGGAATGAACCCCGGCGAGTTCGATATGCTCCATGATTGCAGGCACGAAGGCATCGATTCCGTCCGAGAGGGCGTCAGCCTCGGTTTCGATGGCATCCTCGAGGAACTTGTCGATTAGAATGGGGCGCTCGGGGGATATATCCACCGCCGCTTCGACGTATTTACGCAGCATCTCGTCGTCATGAACTACTTCCATGGCCCGTCCGCCCAGCACGTAGGAGGGGCGGACCATGAGGGGGTAACCGATTTTTCTAGCGATGACAAGGGCTTCGTCAATATTGCTGGCCATGCCCGATTCAGGCTCAGGTATGCCCATCTCTTTCATGACTTTGCGGAATCGGTCGCGGTCCTCGGCAAGGTCAATGGCCTCAACGCTGGTGCCCAGAATTTTGACCCCGGCGGCCTCGAGTTCGGCGGCTATGTTCAGCGGCGTCTGGCCTCCGAACTGACAGATGACGCCAATCGGCTTCTCCTTCTCATAAATCTGTAGCACATCCTCTACCGTGAGCGGCTCAAAGTACAGTTTATTCGAGGTATCATAGTCGGTTGATACGGTCTCGGGGTTGCAGTTGACCATGATGGACTCAACGCCTTCATCCCGCAGGGTGAACGCTGCGTGCACACAGCAGTAATCGAACTCAATCCCCTGGCCGATGCGGTTGGGACCACCGCCCAGAACCATGACCTTGCGCGCCTTGCTCACCACTGTCTTGTCAGGTGCATTGTAGGTAGAGTAATAATATGCAGCATTCTCCACGCCGCTTACAGGTACCGCATCCCATCCCTCAACCGTGCCCAGAGCAGTGCGCTTTTTTCTCACCTCGACCTCTGGCACGCCGAGGATTTGGGACAGGTATTTGTCAGCGAAGCCATCCTTCTTGGCCTGCACTAGAAGCTTGTCCGGCGGCAGCTTACCTTTGTATTTAAGAAGCTGCTCCTCGAGTTCCACCAGTTCCTTCATCTGCTGGATGAACCAGGGTTTAATGTAGGTCTTACGATACAGGTCATTGACACTCGCGCCTTTACGCAGCGCCTCGTACATAATGAACTGGCGCTCGCTGCTGGGCTCGTTGAGGAGGCGCATCAGCTCTTCGAGCGACTTTTTATGAAAGTCCTTGGCGAAGCCCAGGCCGTATCTTCGGTTCTCCAGCGACCGTATCGCCTTCTGAAACGCCTCTTTATAGTTCTTCCCGATGCTCATAACCTCGCCCACAGCGCGCATCTGGGTGCCCAGCTTGTCTTCCACGCC
>Ga0315274_10004485_pt1 | contig 20532 bp, 16 predicted proteins | sample YL17G02_20_MG_FD_203700 | JGI IMG/M metagenome (GOLD analysis project Ga0315274, IMG submission 203700) | Sediment microbial communities from Yellowstone Lake, YNP, Wyoming, USA - YL17G02_20 | ecosystem: Environmental > Aquatic > Freshwater > Lake > Sediment | place: USA: Wyoming | collected...
CCCGCGCCTTGAACGCACCGCCATGGTGCTTCCGCTGTGCCATGATAACCTCCTGTCCGACGCCACCCTACCACAGCCACACTACCTTATCCACTGGTCCAGAAAACCGGGAGTATTATAATGAACCCTCTCTCCTTGTTCTCTGTCGCTAGTTCATCCCACTTGCGGCCTTTGAACAGAGTAGTCAGCTTTTCATAATCGCCTTCGCTGTTCTGCTTCGTAATGACACGCTTTCTGAAATCAGTGCTGCTGAGCATGCCGCACGTGCGTTCCGACAGGCTGTTGACGCGATCCTCTACGGCCTTCAACCTTGACTTGAGATCATTCGTTTCCTGTCCCATTGCGTTATCCTCTCATCTCTGCGTCAACGCACGAGCAGCATGGGTCTGACCGAACTCCCGTGATAGTGTGCGCTGTCCACCTCCTAATTGCCCGACATAGCATTAGCTTCCTTTCTGGGCCTGTCCCAATACGGTGACTTGCACTTTGGGCAGACCCTACACTGAACATCCTTGTCTCTGGGCCGCCATTCGTGACCACACCTGTAACATCGGTTGCCCCTGATCAGAACGCCATGACCACCGTCTATGATATCTTGTCGCGGTCTCTTTTTCAACTGGGGGACTATACCTTAAGATAATATACAAGTCAAGTATTATTTAGGATATATTTTTCCTGGACATATCTCTTTCATATGTACTTTTAAGTAATATATTTATCGGCCGCGACCGACCCCCTCGGACACATTTTCCGGGAGGAATCTCGAAAACGCCGCAAAACCGTGCTTACTGCCAACGAATGCCTCTTTTCATCTGGTGCGACCATTTCGACCGACCTCCCCTGCGATTTGTGTGCATAGCAGTAAGGGCGGGTTGACCCGGCTGCAAGCCGTCCCGGGCGCGCATGATGGGGTTCTGGATTCTCCCTTCTTTGGGAAGGACATACACAATGGGGAAGTCCGGCTTCACAGCCTTCGCCGGCCCGGCGGAGTTCCTGTGACGCCGGTCCCGCCGACGCCACCTGTCACGGCAGCACATCTTATTCGGCCTATCCCGCCACGAACAGCGCACGGATGTGTCTGTCGTAGATGTTCGTTGTGACCTGCTCGGCGATGATCGGTTCGTACGTCTCCAGGGCGTTGAGGAAGCAGCGGCCCATCTCGGCGGCGATCTTGTAGGCGACGTGCAGGAGCTGGCGGAAGTTGGGATTGTACTGCGGGCAGGAGGGATTGTGTCGCAGGGCGGCAGCGAATCGCTCGCCGTCCCATCTGGCGACCGCGTCGGGCGCGGGCAATTTGGTTCGATCGATGTCGATTACCGTGGCGTACGGGCCGCAGAGCTCGTCGATGCGAGTTAGTGCCTTCGCGTAGATGTCCTTGGCGATGGCCAGGCCATCGCCGCCGGCCAGGGCCAGGCCCGTCAGCTCCTCCAGCCACGTGGTGCCGGCGGTCTTGAGGTGCAGGCCGGCATTGAATTTGCCCAGGGCCTCGCGGATTGGGCGGTAGATGGAGAACTTGTCGCTGCCGGAGTGGATACTGAGCTTGAGGTCGTCGGGCAGGCCAAACTCCCGGACGGCGAACCGAATCACGGCCAGGTCCTGCTCGAACTCGCAGGCGAACTGCTCCACGTCGCCGACGTAGTCGACGCCCTTATTGAATCGGCCGCTGAACTTCGGGGCGACAGTCTGGGCGGGAATGCCCTCCTCGGCAATGGCCGCGAGAATGACGAACATCTCGATGGGCGTCTGCGGCGCGTCGGTTTCATCCATCGAAACCTCCGTGATGAAATTCCCGCGCCCCTTGACCGCCTCGACGTGTCGATAGATGGCGCCAGCCTGCCGAACGGCGGCCAGGTACTTGGACGCGATGGACGTCAGCCGGCCAGTGTCGATCTCCACGGGTGCGTCCATCCCGTCGATGCGATGCGACCCGAGAAGGTCCTTGTGCTTCTGGACGAAACCATCGACATCGGCCAGCGGGGCGGACCGGCCGATGAACTCAGCCACGTCGAGCGTGAAGAAATTGCTCGCATCGAGAAATCCATCGACATTGGACAGACTTATATGATCGGCATCGACGAAGTAAAGGCCCTTCCAGTTCCGGGCGGCGGCGGCGGCGTCCGCCTCCCGCCGGACATCCGCGGGCTTGGTCCCGATGATGCCGTGCTCACGATTCGACTTGTTCCAGACCGGCGTGATCTCGACGCCGCACTTCCTCGCCTCGATGAACGCCGCCAATTGCGCCTTGCCCTGATGGCCAAACCGGTCCCCAATCCCAAACGAGTACTTGCCCAGAATCATACGCTTTCCCAAATCCCCTGTTTCACTCCGTTTGATTCGCGAGCTGGGCGACGGCGGCCTGCGGGACTCCTTCGCCTGTCTCGACCACCTTCTTGATGCCGCGAAAGTCGTTGCCCGCGAGGGTTACGCCCCCGGTCCGTCCGCCTTGGAGACTCAGGAACGTCTGCGTTCCCGCCTGGGGCCGGCAGTGGCGAACGAAGATATCCTGCGCATCGGCCAGCCGAAGCAGCGGGGCGGCCCCACTGGAATACGGGGCATCGAGGCCATCGATCGCGGCGTCTTTCACGTCCTCGAAAACGACCGCGTGACGTTGATCCTCGCCCGCCAACTGCAGTTGCACGTTCGTAAGTTTCAGGCCCTTGATGTGGCGAGCATACAGGCCATAGGCAGGCAGCCGGCCGAACATCGTGTACTCGGGGTACTTCTCCGCTTGTTCCGGGACAGCCCGGGTCGCGTCTTCTGCCTTTCCGCCGCCCGCGAACGACAACCGGAGGTTATTCAACGTGACGTTCTCGATCTTGGCCTCCGGGAGGCCCGCCAGGGCACAGCCGGTCGCGTCGGCGTCGGTCGCCTCAATGTTGGTGATCGTGATGTTCCGCATACTGCCGAGGCCGGGCTTGTCCATGCCCTCCTTGAAGACCCTGGCGCGATTGCCGAGCCGCAGGAACAGCGGCGCGCCGACGCCGCTCATCGTGATATCGGAGACGACGACGCGGTCCATCGTGCCGCCATCGACGATCTCCAGGGCCACGCCGGCCAGGCGCGTGTCGTGGATCGTGCAGCCGGTCAGGACGATGTTCTGGAAGCCGCCGTTCGACTCGGTCCCCATCTTCAGGGCGTTGCAGGTGCTGCGCAGGATACAATCGCTCACGATGACCTCCGTGCACGGCCGTGCAGAGGTGCTCTTAAGCACGATCGCGTCGTCGCCGGAATCGATGTTGCAGCCGGTGACGGCCACCCTGCGGCACGAATCGATATCGAGGCCGTCGTTATTGGCGTTGACGTGGCTTCGGACCGTGATGCCGCTGATGCGGACATCGTCGCAGGCGAGGTACTGCTGGACCCACATCGGTGAGTCTCTCATGGTGACGTCCTCGACGGTCACCCCTCGGCACTCGATGAACCGGATCATGTACGGCCGGACCTTGTACGGGCCCTTGAACGCGGCGCCCTGGCCGTCGATCACGCCCCGGCCGGTGATGGCGACTCGTTCGAGCTTCTCCCCGTAGATGAGGCTTTTGTCGGTGTACGTATCGGTGTACGACCTGAGCGCCGGTACGATCGGAGGGTAATCCCTCAGGTTGATGCTGCCCAGCAGGGTACAGCCTGCGTCGAGCCGCAGCGTCACGCCGCTCTTGAGACGGATCGTGCCGGAGACGAATCGTCCCGGCGGCAGGTACACCGTCCCACCGCCCGCCAACGAGCACTTGTCAATCGCCTCTTGAATGGCAGCCGTACACAGCGTCTGCCCGTCCGCGATGGCTCCATAGGCACGAATGTCATAAAGCATCTCGGCTGTCGGCACGGCACCGGCGCAGCAAGCGCTGCCGACCCACAGGACAAGCAACCCTATCATCCGCTTCATCATAAATCTCCCCAGAAGAGCCCATGCGAAAATAAAAAACCCCGCGGCGCATCCGTTCGCCACGGGGCAATGAAAAAGCCGGTTTACCTCAGTTGCCAGTTTGAGCCCTCCAATGGCCACCAACAACTGATCACTGGCTCCTTATTTCGTTTTCTCTTCCAGGGGCCCCTGGGGAATCCCGGGGGTCTGGACAACCACGCCGAGCCGGCCGAGCGCGCCAGCCACGTCGGGCTGCCTCGGATTGAGCTCGAGGCTTCGCATCAGGTACTGCTTGGCATTCGCGGAATCGCCCTTGCCAAGGTAGTAGAGCCCGATCTGCTTATTGGCCGCATCGGAATCGGGAGCGGCGGCGATCGCCTGGCGATAGCTGCGCAACGCGTACTCATCCATGCCGAGCTGCTCAAACTCCCAGCCCAGCCGCAATGTCTCCTTGACGGAGACGCCCGCCTGGCGAATGTAGCTGTTGGCGGTCTCGTCGGACTTGGCCTTGGCCCCGCGGTCGGCCAGCATCTTCACCAATCCAGCCTGGGCGGCCCGGTTGGCCGGATTGAAACCCAACGCCACGTTATAGTGGTATTCCGCCTTGTTCCAGTTCTGAGACTTGTGATACACGCGGGCCAGGTCGTAGTGGGCCTGAGCGTTCTCGAACTTATCGTTGAGCTCGGCCAGCAACTGCGCTTCGGTCTTGTCCGAGGGCACGGTGCCCCCCGAAGCCACAGGCGGCACAGGCGCGTCCGTTCCCGCGCATCCCCCAAGAATCATCAGGACACAGACCAGCAGCCCCTTCATCAGGAAAGCCCTCGCTACCGGTGCCCTGTCCCTAAGTCCAAGCGTCATCGAACGCCTCCAAAGCATCCCTACGTTACCGCCTCCGACCGAAACAGCGTCGTGGGAGCGACGGGAAGTATTGTGATAACGTCCGCAAGGAAATGCAAGCGAAAAAATCGCACGCGAAAAAGAATGTTGCAGTTTTCTTGCGTCGCGCGGTGCAATGACGTGGCGGATGTAATAAAAGCGCCGCATCCGGCGACATATATGCGGACAGGCGTGAAGAGAAGTGAATGACGGACTGCTGACGACGGTGTTCCTTGCAAGGACATGACTGGCAGGCAATTGTGCGGGAGCACGGCCCGGCTGTGTGGCAGACCGCGTACAGGCTGTTGGCCAACCACAACGATGCCGCCGACTGCTTCCAGGAGACATTCCTGGCCGCGTTCGAGATCGCCGGCCGCGAGCCCGTGCGCAACGTGCCGGGCCTCCTGGTCCGGCTGGCCACCACGCGGGCCATCGACAGGCTCCGCCAAAGGAATCGCCTGGAGCAACGCCGGGCCGAGTCGAACGACTGTGAGCAGACGAGCAACAAGCCGGACCCGCTCGATCAGGCTCATACGAACGAACTGGCGTCGCAACTGAGAGAGCAGATCGGCCGCTTGCCCCCGCAGGAGGCAAGGGTCTTTTGCCTGAGATACTTGAACGAGATGAGCTACCGGCAGATCGCCCGCGAGTTGAACGTCGCGATCAACGTGGTCGGCGTGTCGCTCTACCGCGCCAAGGCCAGGCTCCGCGCCGCCCTGGCTGAAGCGCAGACTGAAGATGACGAGGCGTCCAATGCGAAAGAGACGTGACAACGATATTCTGGCCGAGGCCATCGAGCGGCTGAGGCGGCAGGGCCTCTCGAATCCCTTGCCCAAGGAGGTAGTGGAGGAGACTGCCCGTCGACTGGCGGATTCGAGCACGGACCGCCCGCCAATCCGAAGCCCGGAATCTGAGAGCGGCAATTTCACCAGGTGGGGCTTCAAGTTCGCTGCCGTCGCCGCAGTCTTTCTCCTGGTGGGCTATCTCGGCGGGCGGCTCGCCGCCCCGGACGTGGAGCAGCTCCGCGAGGCGCTCACCCCGTCGGTCGCGGCGTCGCTGGAGCCCGTGCTGCGACAGAGGCTCGGCGAGGAGATGAAGGACCACTACCAGGTGGCGCTGGCCGGCATGTATGTCCGGCTGAAAGCGGACGTCATGCAACAGCACCGCGACGACCTGAACCGGTTCGCCATGCAGACCCTGGCCGCCTCCAACGCGACCACGAATGCACTCCTGGCCAAGCTCGTCCAGACCATCGATACCGCACAAGCCGAGGACCTGCGATGGATCGCACTGGCCCTTTCCCAGATCGAGGCCAAACGCGCACAAGACAAGACGCAACTGACCGCCGGTCTGCAAACCCTGGCGTACCACACGGAAGACGAGCTTTCACGAACAAAAAGGGTACTGGCACGCTTTCTCATCGATGAGCCCCCGCAAGAGACCGACCTGCCCCGGCGCCTGCCCACAGAGACTCAAAATGAAAGGACCAAAGAATGACCTTTCTACGTCGCACCCATCTCCGACACATTTTCCTCGTCGTCTTCACCGCTGGCGTGGTGCCTTATTCCGCTGCAATGGAGGACGCCACAATTGCGACCTCTGCCGCGCCAAGGGGTGCCGCAGTTCAGCCGAGCGCCCCCGTGGACGCTGCCGCCTATGGTCTGTCCACTGCACAACAGTACCGCACGAGCCCCTACGGCTCGTTGCTCGGCGACACGGGCGGCGGCAGCCCTCTGACGGAGCCGGTTCTTGTGGTCCCGGGCCAGCCGATGGACCCGCAGGTGCTCGGCCAGATCGTTGAGGATCTCAGCGTCATGAGCCGGATCATCGAGAAGAACGCCCTCGCTGAGTATTATTATACCCTCGGAGGCTTCGGGGAGATGACCGCGTACAACGCGTACCGCATTTCGGTGTGGAATGGCACGGGCCCGGCGACGCTCTTTCCCTCCGTGGGGCGAGCGAAGCCCATGTACGTCGGCGGCTATGGCGCCGTCTTCTTCATCCAGGTTAATCATCCCCTGATGCCGCCACCAGAAGCACCGCGGGAGGAGCCCGCCAACCAGCAGCGGGATCCCGTCTGGGCCGAGGCGAAGCGGTCCGTCCTGGAGCCCCAAGCGTGGCCCGTGCTGCGGCAAGAGGAGGGCGAGCCTGTGGAGCCGTACAACCGCGAGCAGGTGGACACCCTCCGGAATGCGCTAATCACAACGCTGAAGCACGCCACGAATATCCGCCTCCTGGAGGCCAGTGAGTGGATCACGATCGTCGTGCAGGGGGTTGCACCGGCACCGCAGGCGCCACAGATCTCATCGCCCGGGCCGATGGTGCTACCCACGACCGCGACACCCACCCGCAGAACCATGCTGACGCTGCGGGCGACCAAGGCCGACATCGACCAGCACGCCAAAGGCCAGCTTAACCAGCAGCAATTCGAGCAGCGCCTGCAAATCGTTACCTATTGACCTTTCGAGGAGAACACACATGAAAACGCTCGTAACTGCCACAATCCTGCTTGTCTCTCTGACCGATGCCATGGCTCAACGCTCGGCCGGCGTTGCCCCAGTGACGGCTACTCCCGTGCCAGCGCAGCCCCTGAGCCCGGTTGTGGCTACGGAAGACCAGGCGCGGCAGATCGGTGACCTGGAGGCACGCACGCGCGAGATGGTGCTCGTCGTACCCGGGCCGGACCTGAAGCCCGAAGCCCTCTCCGCCATCACCGAAGATCTGACCGTGATGTGCCGGATCTTCGATAAGGCGCTCTATCCAGGCGCACGCTCGACGGGCACGTCCATTTATGGGAGCAGGGGCAGCTCGCTCGGCCGCCTGTTTACGCAGCAGACGGGGCGGACCCAGGGCCTCTACCTCGACGGCTACGGGGCCCTGTTCTTTGTGCAGGTGAACTTCCCGCTCGTGCCGCCAGCGCAGCAGAAGGAAGAGCCCAAGCCACCGGAATCGGCCGACCGTGTCTGGTCGAAGACGGTGAACGAGGTGCGAGGACAGGAGGAGATCCGTGACGCCGACGAGACCGGCCCGGCTTATGACGCGCAGAGGGTGGAGAATCTCAAGGCGGCGCTGGTCAAGACGCTGCGCCACGCGGCCAATCTCCGCGTCCGGCCCCAGGACCAAGTCACGGTCGTGGTCGGCAGTCAGAGCCATGCCTCCGCGGGCACATCGCACCAGGACGCCCTTAGATACTTCTACTTCTCAGGGCGTCGGTCTCTTGACACAATACCGACGAGCGCCCGGCGGGCTGACAATTCAGTGCCCGACCCCGCGGCCACCCTTGTCCTGCGCGTCACCAAGGCAGATGTGGACGCCCTCGCCGCGGGCAAACTGACAGCGGAACAACTCGCTCCCAAGGTCCAGATTCTGTGGTCCGGGGCGCAGCCGCTGCCCCAGGCGCCGCCATCGACACAGCCGCCGGTCCCGGCCTCGCGCTGATCCAGGTCAGGACGAGCCACAGGTAACAACACAACGGGCCGGCCCCTGAGGAGTCGGCCCACTCGTTTTCGTCGTCGACTGCCGGTTAGATGTCGAGGTTCTGGACTTCGAGGGCGTGGTCCTGGATGAAGCGGCGGCGTTTCTCGACGTCGTCGCCCATGAGGATGCTGAAGAGCCTGTCGGCCTCGCCCGCGTCGTCCAGACGGACATGGAGCAGCGTGCGTGTCTGCGGGTTCATCGTGGTCTCCCAGAGCTGGTCGGCGTTCATCTCACCGAGGCCTTTGAACCGTTTGATCTCGATGCCCTTGCCGCCGATCTGGCGGACCGCCGGGCAGATATCGCCCAGCGACGCGACCTCGTAGACGTCGTCACCGTGCGTGAGCACGAACTTCGTCGGGACGGACTCGCCGGAATCGGTCTTTTCGGGCTTGAACAGGAAGTCGTTGAGGTCCAGCGAGAAGTCGGCCTTGAGCTTCTGGTTGATCTGCTCGATGCGGGCGACCTCGTGCAATTCTTCGCCAACCACCGCCGATTCCTCGTCGCCGTTCGTCTTGGCGCCGTTCTTGGCGCCGCCGAGCTCGTCGAGCCGTCTCTCGTAGCCCGCCGTGTCGTAGAAGACTTCCTCCTTGCCCTGGTTGCGGATCAGGTAGCGGGGGAGCTTCTCGCCGGTGTAGTGGTCCCTGACGAACTCGTCAAAGCGGATGCCCCGCCGATTCAGCACGCCGACAATATGCTCGATGTCGGCTAAGGCTTTGACCAGCTCCTCAAGTTTCTGGAGCGTAATCGTGCGCTCCGCCTCGGGCTTCTTGGCCTTCGCGCCTGCTCTGCCGGCCTGCCCGTTGCGGATCACCAGCTCGGTGCCTTCCAAGCCGCGGGAGATCATTCGCCGACGCATCTCCCTCTCGGTCAGGACGTACTCCGACCCCTTCCTGCCCTTGGTGCGGATCTCATACAACGGTGGCTGCGCGATGTACACCATCCTCTTGTCAAGCAGAATGGGCATCTGCCGGAACAGGAAGGTCAACAGCAGCGTCCGGATGTGCGCGCCGTCCACGTCGGCATCGGTCATCAGGATGATCTTGCCGTAGCGGCATTTCTCGACGTCGAATTCGTCGGTCCCGATGCCCGTGCCCAGGGCGCTGATCATCGTGCGAATCTCGTCGTGGGCGAGCATCTTCTCCAGGCGGGCCTTTTCCACGTTGAGGATCTTGCCCTTGAGAGGCAGGATGGCCTGGATGTTCCTATCGCGGCCCGCCTTGGCCGATCCGCCTGCGGAATCGCCCTCGACGATGAAGATTTCGGTCGTCACCTTCTCCTTGCTGGCACAGTCCCAGAGTTTGCCGGGCAGGTTTGCGCTGCCGAGGGCACCCTTGCGGCGGGTGAGCTCGCGGGCCTTTCTCGCCGCCTCGCGGGCGGCGGCCGCCTGGATGGCCTTGTTCAGGATGCGCTTGGCCTCCGGCGGGTGCTCTTCCAGGTAGTGTCCGAGCTGCTCGTTGATGGTGGTCTCGACGAAACTGCCGACTTCCGGGTTGGTCAGCCGGACCTTCGTCTGGGCCTCGAACTGCGGATTGGACAGCTTGACCGCGACGATCGCCGTCAGGCCCTCACGCAGATCTTCACCCGTCGTTGCCTGGCCTTCCTTGATCAGATTGTTGGCCCGAGCGTAGAAGTTCATGGTCCGCGTCAGGGCGGTCTTGAAGCCCGACAGGTGCGTGCCGCCGTCGATGTTGCGGATGTTGTTGGCGAACACCAGGACATTGTCGGTGTAGCTGTCGTTATACTGCATGGCGACCTCGCAGCTCATCGTGCTCTCGGGGTCGTTCTTGGTCATGTAGATGATGTCGTCGTGCAGAAGGGTCTTGCCTTCATTGAGGTGCCTGACGAACGCCTTGATGCCTTCGCTGAACTGGAACGTGTCCTTCTTGTCGGTCCGGTCGTCGCGGAAGGTGATCTTGAGGCCGGCGTTGAGGTAGGCCAGCTCGCGGATTCGCTTGAGCAGCGTCTCGTAGTTGAATTCGAGGTCGCCGAAAATCTTGTCGTCCGCCTTGAAGGTGACCTTGGTCCCCCTCTTGTTGGTGGTGCCGATGAGTTCGACGGGCGCGACGCGTTTGCCGCGTCGGCACTCAAAATGGTGGTGTTGGCCGTCCCGATAGACGTCCACTTCGAGCCATTCACTCAGGGCGTTGACCACGCTGACGCCCACGCCGTGCAGGCCGCCGGCGCATTTGTAACTGTCGGAGTCAAACTTCCCGCCGGCGTGGAGGGTCGTAAGAACGACTTCCAGGGCGCTGACTTTCGCCTCTTTGTGTTTCTCGACGGGGATGCCGCGGCCGTTATCTTCCACGCTGCAGCTTCCGTCGGCCTGGATGCGAACGGTGACACTGTCGCAGAAGCCAGCCAGCGCCTCATCAATCGAGTTGTCGAGCACTTCGTAAACCAGGTGGTGCAGACCGCCGACGCCGCGGTCGCCGATGTACATGTCCGGCCGCTTGCGAACGGCGTCCACGCCACCGAGGATCTTGATGTTACTCGCGTCGTATTTATGAGCCTCCATACCGTCCCTCAAATAGGAATCTTACCATTCTCAACAAGAAAGGATCGCTGCACGGGGACCCACATTTCTATCGAAAAAAGCCCCTCCGGGCTGCAGATATCCCATTCATTCGATGCGCTGACGCTCCCGAAATCGTTCGGTCAGCGACCCATGACAACGTCAATTTGGCGGACCCTAGCCCCCGGACACAGCCTCTGCAATTCCTTCAGGAGATCCGCGTTGCATAACTGCAACTCGTAGCTGTAGCAGGAGCCATCGGCCAGCACTTTCAGGCGACCGTCGGAGAAGCCGCCGAGGCGGCAATGGCTGCGCAGATTGTCAGGCAGCAGCCCTTCCCAGGCGTCGGCGACCAAATCGAACCGATCGTGCACCCGGCCTAAGGCCCGCACGAAGCCGGGCAGCAACTCAGCCAGCCTGCACACATCCGTGGTTTTCTCCGCGCCCATCCTTGACTCCCAGACTCCGGCCGGAATACCCCAGCCGCCCACTCACGTTTTCCATCACCAAGCCGCCGTTGCGGCCGATACCGTCACTTCTCAGCCGAGGTTGATCGGCATAAGCACGTAGAGAAACTCTGCGCCGCTCTTGAGCACACCCGGACGATCCGCCTGGCCTAATTCCAGGTCAAATTTGGGCGTCCGGATCACCCGCAGCACATCGGTCAAAAACTGCGGATTGAACCCGATGTCAATGGCCTCGCCCTTGTACTCGATCGGCATGCTGATCTCAGCCGCACCGGCCTCCGGGGAACTGCCCGAGAACATCAGGGTGTCTTTGCCTACCGAGAACCGGATGCCTTTCGATTCCTCGCTCGTCAGCAGTGCCGCCCGCCGGACCGCGCTCAACACGGCCTCCGTCGACAGCGTCAACTTCTTGTCGTGATCGCTCGGGATGATATCCTCGTACTTCGGGAAGTTGCCCTCCACCAGGTTCGAACTGACGACGATGTTGGCGTAGCGGATCAGCACTTGGTTTTCGACCAGCTTTACCGCAACGCTCTCTTTATCCTGGGAACCGATCTTTTCGAGCAGGGCCATGGTCTTGGCCGGCACGATGATCCTGCAGTCGGCTACCTCCTTGGCAGGGGCCTTCTCCAGGTCGACCCGGCAGCGCGCCAAGCGCCTGCCGTCAGTAGCCACGAACATGATCTTCTTGCCTTTCACCTCCCAGAGGACACCGTTGATCGCATAGCGGCTGCTCTCCTTGGCCGTCGCAAAGACAGTCTGTTGAATACCCAACTGCAACTGCTCCAGGCTCATGAGCAGGTCCGCCTCGCCGGCGTCCAGCGACCGCACCGTCGGGTACTGCTTTGGGTCCTGGCCATAGATTTTGAACCGGCTGTCCGCGCCGCGAATCTCACAAGTCGTGTCTGTGGTCTCGAAGACGAGAACATCGTCCGTGCTCTCTCGTACAATTGCCGACAAGCGATCCGCTTCGACGACCGCCTCGCCTTCACGTTCGACCTCTACCTGGGAGATTCCGTGGTTGAGGCCCACCTCCAAGTCCGTCGCACAGATTCTGACGTCCTTGCCCGAGGCCGTGATCCGCACGCATTTGAGGACAGGTTTCGGCGTCCGGCTTGGAACCACCGAAACCACCAAACCGAGTACCTCGGCCAGCGCAGAACGGTTAAAACTGACTTTCATGCTATACCTCTATGTCTTATGTCCCACAGTTTCATCCATGCCGCGTTACCACACAACGGACCAACCCGCAAGTGTACACTCATGCCTCCCACAGAACAATCCTTTTTGCACGAAAAAAACACTCACGCGGCGATCCCGCACAAACCTGCTCACTCGACTGTCTCCCGCATGCGTACTTGTAGCTCAACAGCGGGGCACCCTGTTTCTACATTACGTCACAGACCGCTCTTATAATAATCAGGCTTTCAAATATAGTAGTAGTAGTAGTATATAGCGTTCAATTGTTACCTTTGACACCGCCGCTTTCGTAAACCCAGTACAGACAAGGTCATGCGCGCGAACTCCGGCGGCCACCGCTGTGGAAAACTTGTGACCGCCTTTGTGATGCTCTTGACAATGTAACGGGCGTTTTGTAGGAAGGACTTTCTATCTCGTGGTTTCTCACAGCAACATGGAGTACAAGTAACAGGTTATGCGCATCCGGGAGCGGGGGTTTGGCCGCCCCGGTGATTGTGTGGAGAACGCTCCAGTACCAGGGGCGTAATGCAGGCATGAGTCGATGGCCGGGAGCACAGGGGACGGCGAAGCGTCCTCGAAACGCGACGCCCCAGGCCGCCAGGGAATGACCCATTGTTTGGACGGGCTTAGAGAGATGACAGCAAAGAAACAACGAGGTCTCCATGAGACCACATCAGACCTATGTATAGGAATTGACATCGGCAGCAGCTTCGTGCATTACGCAGCGCTGCGCCCCGACAAATCCGTCGCGTACGCCCCGGCGCCGATTATGCACTTTGCCAATCCCCTGGGGGCTTTGAAAGAGGTCTGGCAGGATCTCGTGCAGCGCTTCGGCCGCGAGACCATCCGCAGCACCGCCTTCACCGGAAGCGCCGCGCAACCCTTCCCCCGTGTCATGCCCGGTGCCATCTTCGTGTACGACAGTGTCGCCGTGCCGCGAGGAGCTCAGCTCGTCGCCCCACAGGCTCAGTACCTCTTCCACATCGGTGCCAAAGACTCCTATTTCTTCAGTCTGGCCGAGATCGAGGGCAAGAAGATTATTCGCGAGTGGCGCACGGGCACGAAGTGCGGCGGTGGCTCCGGCATGCTTGTCGAGAAGCAATGCCGCCGACTATTCCAGGGCGAGGTCCCCAGTCCACAACTGGAGGACTCTGGCGCCGCGGGCGACGAGCAGCAGAAGGAGCTCATCGGCATGCGCAACCGCGCGAGGCTGCAGGAGCGCCTGGAAGAGATGTTCCGCCGGGCGGAGGAGGAGGCCGTGCGGTCCCGGGAGCCCAGCGAGTTCCTCGCGCGCTGCGGCGTCGTCGTGCAGTCCGACCTCATCCACAAGCAGAACGAAGGCGCCACCCGCGTGGACAACCTGGCCGGCCTGTTCCGTACCGTCCCGCGCAACTACATCATCGACGTGCTCGGCGCGCGGGACCTCGCGTCGGCCCTCGGCCAGGGCGAGCAGGCCGTCGCCACCGGTGGTGTCTTCGCCAACGATCTGGTCCGCGAGAACCTGTCACAGCTTCTCAAGATGCCCGTCACGCGCCCGGAGCATTTCCAGAATATCGCCGCCATCGGTGCCGCCCTCAAGGCCATCGAGGAGAGCAACACGTTCGTCTTCGAGCTCGCCCAGCTCCAGCACGTCGCGCAGTACAGCCGCGAGAAGCGCTCCTTCGCGCCGCCGCTGTCGGCGAGCCTCACGTCCGTCCGCGAGAGCAGCGAGGCTCTGCACGAGAGCATTCCCCCCGGGACCCAGGTCGTCCTCGGCATCGACGGCGGCAGCACCACGACCAAGGGCGCCCTCGTCGAACTCAAGACGGGCCGCCTCCTCGATAAGCTCTACATCAAGACCCACGGCAACCCGGAGGAGTCGCTCAAACGCGTCCTGCGGTATCTCGCCAGGCACAAGGACAGCGTCGTCATCAAGGGTATCGGGGCCACCGGCTCGGCGCGAAAGCTCTACGAGAGAATCCTGCTCAGCAAGAGCAAGGCCCAGAGGCTCGGGCAGCAGGGCGTCACGCCGTGCGACCGCATCACCGACGAGATCACTTGTCACGCCCTTGGCGTCAAGCGCAACAACCCCGGCATCGATACGATCTTCGAGATCGGCGGCCAGGACATGAAGTTCACGAGCTTCGGCCGCGACGGCACGGTCAAAGAAGCCAAGATGAACTATAGCTGCCAGGCCGGGTCGGGCCAGACCCTCGAAAACATGGCCGACGTGATCAACCTGGACGTCGAGAACAGCTTGCAGGAAGGGGCGCTGCGTGCAGAACGCGCACCGATCATCGACTCGACCTGCGGCGTGTTCATGGAGATGGACGAGAACCGGCTCATCGCCGAGGGCTTCAGCCGTGACGAGATCGCCGCCGCTATTCTCCGCGGCACCGCCGCCAGTTATTACTACAAGTTCGTCGGCGGCGCCCAGCACGTCGGCAACAAGTGCTCCGCGCAGGGCGGCCCGGCGCTGGGCAAGGCCTTCCTCGCCGCACTGGCCCAGGTCACGGAGAGGGAGATCGAAGCCTATCCGCATCGCGAAATGTTCGGCGCCTGGGGCCAGGGACTCGATATCATCGAACACATTCGGCAGCTCGAAGAGCAAGGCAAGACGGTGGGCACCGCTTTTCGAGGCTGGGAGGTCGTCGATATGCCCTTCCAGAAGCGAAAGGTCCTCTGCCGCGAGCTGTTCGGGGAGAAGTCCTGCGGCGTCCGCGACTGCCAGCTCGAGGTATTCAAGATCGAGGACGATGAGATCATCACCGGCGGGTTCTGCCCGCGCGGCAACTCCGAGTCGGCCGGCAAGCCCAAAATCAACTACGTGGACCGCTACCACAAGATCTACGAGCAGCACTTCAAGAGACAGGGCTGTCTGCTGAGCGAGGTCGAATCGGTCCAGGCGCAGGGCCCAACCGTCGGAATCAAGCGGAGCATGGCCACGCTCGGCCAGAAGGGCATCTGGAGCGCTGGCCTGTTTCGCAAGATCGGGTTCTTCCCCGTCGCCTCGCCCCAGAGCGACAAGGAGATCGCCAAGATCGGCGTGGACAACTCGCGGACCGAGTTCTGCATCGCCCGCAAGCTCGCCACGGGCCACGCGGCGATCCTGAACAATCATCCCGCCATTCAGTACCTGTTCAATCCGAGCTTCATCGAGCAGCGACAGCCGAAGCCGCCCGATCTCAAGTACTGCATCTACACGGAATCAGAGGGCTACGTCCTCAACGACGTGCTCTCGCTCGACAAGAACCGCCAGTTCAACCCGATCATCCATTTCGGCGACCTGCCGCTGCTGGTCCGCGAGATCCGGCGCGAGTTCGCCAGGCTGGGCTTTCAGTACACGGACAAGCAGATGAAGGAGGCGATCGCCTGCGCCGACGAGGCGGAGAAGCAGTTCCAGGCGGACCTCTACGCGGAGGGCGACAAGTTCCTCGAACGCGTCGAGCGCGAGGGCGCCCCGGCGTACGTCGGGCTCGGCAGGGACTACGTCGTGCTCGATCCGGAGGCCAGCTCCAGCTCGGGGGCCATGTTCTCCCAGGTCCGCGGGCTCGACTATTTGCCCCAGGTCTTCCTGGAGCACCGTTTCATGGGGCTGGCCATCGACGAGTTCGTGGAGAACGAATTCTGGGTCGAGAGCGTCCGAATCTTGCAGGCGGGCCTGTTCGTGGCCAATCATCCGAACCTCTTTGCCATCCGGATGGTGAACTTCGCCTGTGGCCCGGACAGCCTGAAAATCTACATGGAAGAGGAGATTCAGCAGGCGGCGAACAAGCCTTTGCTCGTCCTGCTCACCGACGCGCAGACGAACAACGCCCCATTCGTCACGCGCACCGAGGCGCACGAGCGGGTCGTCAGCCAGACCAGGCCCGCGCCGCTGGATATCGACAGGCTGAAGATCCACTCGGCGGACACGTACGACAAGCGCGTGTGGCTGATCCCGTACATGGGCGACGCCAGCCACGTGGCGGCCGCGGGCCTGCGGCACTTCGGCATCGACGGCCAAGTCCTCCCGACCAATACGCCTCGAGGCTACGAGGTCGCACGCAAGCACGTCTACACGGAAGTCTGCTACCCGCTCAAGGGCGTGGTCGGCGACGCCATCGGCTTTCTCCAGGAGCAGATCGAGAAGGCCGGCCGCCCGTTCGTCGAGGACAACTACCTCGTCATGCTGCCCACGACCAGCGGACCATGCCGGTTCGGCAAATACTCCGAGGTCGTCCAGCACTTCATGAAGCTCGAAGGCCTCGAGAAGGTCCCCGTGGTCGGACCCAGCTCCGAGACCGATTATGTCGACATCCCGCTGCCCAGCGGGCTCGGGGCCTCCGACAAGATCAAGATGCAGCAGTTTCTGTTCAAGGGAATCAACGCGTCGGACCTGTTGGAGGACACGCTGCGGCGCTTCCGCCCGTACGCGGAGGACAAGGACGCGATGGACGCGCTCAAGCAGGCCCGGCTGGAGCTGCTCGGCAAGATCATCGCCGGCGGCGGCAAAACGGAGGAGCTGCTCCGCTGGGGCCGGGAGACGGTCGCGAAATTCAAGGCCGCCAAGGTCCTCTATCACGAACGCTTCCCGCTGGTGCTCTACATCGGCGAGATCTACATGCGTCAGCATGACCCCTACACGGATTACGTGATCCACCGACTGGAGGACCAGCACCTGGAGGTCGTCCGCGACTCCATCACCGACTGGCTGCTCTACGTGAACCGGATGAACCTGCGCAACGCGAAGCGCGACCTGAGCATGGGTCTGCAGGAGCGCAACTTCGGCCGGACCCTGCGCTGCACGGGCAAGGCGCTCCGCTCGATCCTCAAGAGCAAGTACATGGCCGGCGTCGCCGCGAAGATCGCCGAGCCCTTCCACGAGGCGCTCGAAGGCCGGCACGTCCTGCCGCACCCGATGGACATTATCGAGACCCTCGAACGCAACCACGAGACCCACGGCAGCATCGAGGGCGAATCGCCGCTGAGCACGGGCATCGCGTACTACTTCATGCACGACATGCTCCACCCGCACGGCGACGCCTGCATCTCCGGCATCTTCCACGTCGGGCCGTTCACCTGCATGCAGGAGGGCGTCGCGACGGCCAAAATCGAGGCCATGGTCAAGGAGTTCCGAAAGACCAAGCCCGACCTGGTCTTCCCGATCATCCACGCCTTCTTCGGCGACTCGCCCAACGCGAACCTCGCCGCCGAGATTGCCGTCTTCTGCGAGCAGTGCTATCAGAAGCGCGACCTGCTGCGGGCAAAGCACGCCGCCTCGCACGGGCAGGAGATCCGTGAAGTCCCCGCCGCCCACAAGCCCAGCGGCGCGCACACGCACGCGGAACGATAGCGCACGGCCGGCAGGGAGCGCCGACCGGGCGGCTGTTGCGCCGCTGCTATATGCTCATGGGGCTGTGCCAGGCGGCACGGTGGCGACGGCGCTTCCGGCGGAGTCGCGATCGCACCAGTTCACAGCGGCCACTTGGTACCCGTAGGTGGTGCCGACGGGTACGCTCGGGTCGGTGTATGTCATCTCGTTCAGCGGCTTGTCCAGCGCGTCGTGATAGTTGGGCTTCTGGAAGAACGCCCCTGCCCCGCCCTCCGGCGGGATCGAAACGAAGTACTGCTTCGCCCGAGCCGGCTCACTTGCCAGCAGCACCGCAAACAGCAACGTCGCCTAACTTCTCATGACCATCTTCCGTACTGTCACATCCGGGTTTCCTGATCGGAGTCCTTGAGCCGCTCCTTGCGGGCCTGCATGCGGAGGCGGGCGCTCTCGTAGCGTGCCTTCTCCTCCGGTGTCTGGGGCAGCAGTGGCGGGGCGGGGATGGGCTTTTTGTTCTCGTCGAGGGCGACGAGCGTCAGGTGGGCCGTCGTGGCGACGATCTGCATGCCGCTGTAGGGGTCCTCGCAGACGACCTGCACGCCAACCTCCATGGAGGATCGGCTGACGTAGTTGACGGCGGCCTTGAGCACCACGTGGTCGCCGATGCGAATGGGGTGGCGAAAGACCAGCGAGTCGATGCCTGCGGTCACGACCTCCGTGCCGCAATGGCGCTGTGCGGCCATGGCCGCCACCATGTCGATCCACCCGACAATGGCCCCGCCGAACGCGGTCCCCTGTGGATTCGCCTGGGTCGGCATCACCAGATACCGCGTCTCCACGGCACTCTCACCCGGCGTCTTGCCCTTGTCCTTCATCATGCCGCCCATAGTGTCATGCCCCCATGCGCCAAGTCAACAACCTCTCGGCGGAAAATCCGAAGGACCCACGTGGAAGGCGCGTGCGCGGTCTTGTATGGGGGCCCCTGGGACCCGCTCAGACGGGGATGCGGTCGAAGGTCACCTTCGTGTGATCGTCGTCGGCGAAGCGGGAGTAGTAGAGCTCGATCTGCACGCCGAGATGGGCGAGCAGGCGATGGAATATGGCGCCAATGGATTCCATATCCTCACGGGGCCGGTGGCTCGCAGCGCCCGCGTGATGCCGGAGAGAGCCCGGAATCCTCTCCGTAAGCATCTTGTAGTAGGCGCAGTCCTCGTGGTTGATCAGGACGATGCGTCTGATGGACGTGTAGTGCCTGCGAAGGAGCTCGAAGCGGTCCCGCATGAACTTGAACTCCTTCGGCAGCCGTTCCGGGTGCGCCAGCACACCGGCGCCGCCGGCGATGACCAGCGGGATGAACTCACCTTTCGCCAGCCCAAGCTCCTTCTCGATGAACTGGTCGAACCCCGTCTGGAATCGGGGGTCGCTGCAATACACGACAATGGCCTGCGGCGCCGCTTCCGCCATTGCCTCATACGTGTTCACAATGTCCACCGGCTCCGGCATATCAAGTCCTTTCCATCTGAGAGAATCGCACCGCTCACCCCGAAAGGAATGGCGTCATGGCAGTCCATTATATCGGAGCGGACGTGCACGGCAACCAGATTTGCCGCCAGAGGAGTTCAGATCCGGATGCAGCAGAATCGGCTGTGTTCGGGCAGAGGTTGTGGCTCCTGCGGGGCGGCCGGTTACAGCAGGCGATTGACCCAGTCCAGCAGGTGCGGGCCGAGGACCAGCACGCCGATGCAGATGGAGCCGATCGCCGAGATCAGCACGCCTCCGGCAGCGACGTCTTTGGCCTCCTTGACGAGCGGATGGAACTCCGGCGAGGCGACATCGGCGAGGAATTCCAGTGCGGTGTTCAGCGCCTCGGCGGTCCAGACGGCCATGATGGCCAGGACCACCCAGCACCATTCCCCGGCCGACAGGACCATTAGCCCGCCGGTCACAAGGACGCAGAAGGTAGCGAAGGCATGCAGCCAGGCATTGTGCTGGGACTTGAGCATCATGCCAGTGCCGTGAACGGCATTCCGGACGCTCTTGAGTCGGCCCCTGATGGTAAACGGGCCATTGCTGTCGGCGGGATTGCGGCGTGCATGATCGCCTGCCTTGTCACCGGCTGACTTGTCCATCGAAGCTGCTCTACCGCCAGACCTTGTCATAGCTGCCCCTGTAGGGCCCGGACCCACAGGAGAGAAGATGGAGGACGCCACGGTCCCCTGTCTTATGTCCTGCGTCTCCGGCCTTGCGTAATGTACTCCCCTGAGTCCGCAGAGTCTACCTGTTTTGGGGCCGCAAGGCCATGACCCTGCCGGATTTTGTAGGACTCGGTGCAGAACGGGACGTGCAATTGAGCCGGTGGCATGGTAGATTGTCGCGACGAGAGCAGGCACGCCGGGGCATCCTATGAGAACGCAGGTACGAATGGGAGAACAACTGGTCGGCAGTGGTCGGGTTTCCCGCCGGAGGGGGCTGGGCCGCGATTCGGCTGAACCGAATCCTCTCCGCTGGATGGGGAAAGGAACCGGGAAACCCTCGGCACGCTTCGCTGGACGATGCCACCTTCACTACGAGAGTATCAGGCACTGCGCCTCCCATCCAAGAGAAAGGGCCGGAAGCAGGTGCCTCCAGCCCTTTGAGCTGCTCGCGGCAATCCAGCCGATGACGACTGGGCCGCTGGGTAAGCGTGTGCGTACGCGCTGCCGCGTCACTCGGATTTGACCACACGGATGTCGTCGATGAAGATCCGGCCGGCGCCGCCGGGTGTCGGTGCGGCAGGATTGCCCACGCCGATCGTCATCTTCTTGATCTTCGCCGCGTTGACTCCGCTGAAGCGGCTCAGTGCGACATC
>Ga0315274_10004487_pt1 | contig 20525 bp, 18 predicted proteins | sample YL17G02_20_MG_FD_203700 | JGI IMG/M metagenome (GOLD analysis project Ga0315274, IMG submission 203700) | Sediment microbial communities from Yellowstone Lake, YNP, Wyoming, USA - YL17G02_20 | ecosystem: Environmental > Aquatic > Freshwater > Lake > Sediment | place: USA: Wyoming | collected...
GTATCTGTCCAGACATCCTTTTTCGTTTTCGGTTGCGTTCGTGATATTCCAGATGGATGGGATTAATTGTCTGGTAAGGATCATTAGTTTCTGCTATGATTCTTGCGTGGTTAAATGTAATATCATGAAACTTTTTGAGTAAAGTTTTTGCTCCATTGTAGCTTCCAAACAGCCCGAAATTGTTTCCCAGCATCAATATAGTATCGAATCTTCCCAATTCAATGTCTGCATCGTATATAGACGTGACCTTTGCATCTTTCAATCCTCTGAGTCGGCAGGCTTCAACTGCCATAGGTGAAACGTCAATCCCAACGACGTCAAAACCTATGTCCTGAAGGTACAGAGAGTGCCTCCCAGCACCACAGCCAATGTCTAATACACGACCTTTGACGTGTCTCATCGCTTCCCTGTAATGAGGATGCCAGTCCTTACATTCTTCAAAATACACTGTTTTATCTTCTACGTCAATGTAGCCATCATCCCTTTCTATGATAATCGAGTAATCATTATTTCCCTGAACGTAATCGTATAAAGCCAGACCAAAAGCGTCCTGATCATCCTTCATAGTTTACCTCTTCAAATTCATTTAACATTCGTGTTTTTCCCCATAGCGATCCTGAATAAGTGCATTCCTGTATCTTCGTCCATTTCGCTCATGTAAGCGACGTGCTGTTTTGGAATAACCATCAGATGCCCAGGATTCACAGGGCGAATATCCATGATGGCGATAGCTACGTCATCCTGATACACAATGCTGGCTGGTGCTTTCCTTGCAACAATTTCACAAAATATGCAATCACTCATTTTTTGGATCATTCACATCTTTTCAATCGTGTGGGTATTGCCATCTCAGACTTTCACCGTAAAACTGATAACCCAGCGATTTAGCAGTATTCTCTGAAGCCTTATTCCACGTTGCGTGATCATATACAGGGATCTGCCCTCTGGATAATATAGTCTCTGTCGTCCCGGATACAACAGCCTTAGCATAACCACGACGACGATACTCGGGCAATGTTTCGACCCCTAACCAGACCAGTCCAAATTTTTTAGTTGCATTTGGCGTAGGAATCGTTGATGAGCGAGAAACGATCTTGCCATCAACTATCACTCCGAATGCTGTGCCGTCCTGAATACTCTCGATCGGACATCCGAAATCACTCACCTTATTCATCTCCTCAATAAGATCACAATCTTCCGGTGTGAGTCTCTTACAGCCATGAACGTTAAACGGATGGAAATGTTCCTCATCCACGTAATGAGTTAAGCTTTGTGACCATCGTAATCTTTTCATAACTTCATTTGGGATTATGTCACGGCACCATGACTCAATGATTGTACGGGCATCGTCTTTAAAAAGAGCTTCCGCATCGGATGTGTCACATACGATCGCTGATACAGATTCAAGCAGGTCAGGACGTACAGATAATATATAATGACAATTAGAATGTAATAAAAGTAATGGAAAGATAATGCCATAACCCTCCCCCTGGCACAGTCGGTGTTCTGAAGAAGCAATACGGACTTCACCTGATTTAGCCTTTACTAATGGGTAGCCAAGACATTCTGAATAAAAAGCATCAAGCTTTTCCACAATCAGTCACTTCCTTTTTTAGCATTGTATCATGGAATTATATGAATATCAATATGAACCTCAAATTACCGTCATTGACTAAATATGTTAAGATGGCTATAATAAATTCATCTGAAATAAAAATGCCAATAGCCGAATCTAGTGAGGAGGAATAGAAATGTTTTGTTATCAATGCGAACAAACAGCTAACGGAACTGGATGTACTATAAAGGGCGTCTGTGGGAAGGAACCTGAAGTTGCATCTTTAATCGATCTGCTAATTTATGCAACAAAAGGTTTGTCTATGTATGCCCACAGGCTGAGAGAATTGGGTGTTAAAGATCACGAGATTGACGTATTCACGATAGAGGCATTGTTTACAACGATAACCAACGTCAATTTCGATCCAGAGCGTTATTATCCATTATTGATGAAAGCGGCTGAATTGCGTGATAGAACTAAAAAGCTATATGAGGACGCCTGTAAAAAAGCCAATGTCACTCCTGAGACACTCACCCGACCTGCTGAATGGATTCCCGCTCAAGACCTTGATGGTTTAATCGAACAAGGGAAGGAAGTAACCATCCTAAAGCGTAAGGAATCGCTGGGAGAGGTTATAACAGGGATGCAGGAACTTATCACCTACGGATTGAAGGGTATGGCGGCTTATGCTGATCACGCTCAGATACTCGGTCAGGAGGATGACGAGGTATATGCCTTCTTCCACAAGACACTGAACTACCTTGCGGGCAATCCATCTGATATAGACGAACTTCTAGCAACGGCATTGAAGTGCGGTGAGGTGAATCTCAGGATCATGGAGCTTCTGGATATTGCAAATACAGGTGTTTATGGTCATCCGGTGCCTACAAAAGTGCGTATTGAGCCGCTCAAGGGCAAGGCTATCGTAGTATCAGGACATGATTTCAAGGACCTTGAAGAACTACTTAAACAGACAGAAGGCAAAGGCATCAACGTCTATACTCACGGTGAGATGCTACCGGCACATGGTTACCCGGGGTTGAAGAAATACAAGCACCTCTTAGGCAACTATGGTGGTGCGTGGCAAAATCAGCGCAATGAATTTGAGGAATTTCCGGGCGCAATCCTGATGACAACTAACTGCATCCAGAGACCAAGAGATAACTATAAAGGCAGGATATTTACTTCAGGCTTAGTTGCATGGTCAGATGTCGTTCATACCAAGAACCGCGACTTTACACCAGTTATTGAAGCCGCACTTGAAGCGGAAGGATTCAAAGAGGATGGTTCAGATAAGACTATCATGGTGGGCTTTGGGCATAATGCTGTCATGAGTGTGGCAGACAAGGTTATTGAAGCTGTAAAATCGGGTGCGATCAAAAGATTTTTCCTTATAGGCGGATGCGATGGAGCCAAATCAGGTCGTAACTATTACACCCAGATGGCTCAATCCGTGCCTGATGATTGTGTGATATTAACATTGGCTTGTGGGAAATATCGCTTCAACAAGCTGGATTTCGGTGAGATTGGTGGTATTCCACGACTTCTGGATATGGGGCAGTGCAATGACGCATATTCTGCTATTCAGGTCGCAGTTGCTCTGGCAAAGGCGTTTGACACAGACGTTAATAGCCTGCCGCTTTCATTCGTGCTTTCGTGGTATGAACAGAAGGCTGTCTGCATACTTCTGACGCTTTTGTACCTTGGTATCAAGAATATGAGATTGGGTCCGAGTTTGCCAGCTTTCGTATCCCCTGCTGTGTTAAATATTCTGGTTGAGAAACTCAACATTATGCCGATCTCAACAGTCAATGATGATCTTAGCGCAATAATGGGTTGACAAAATACACGATATACGTGTATATTTCACATTAAGGATTTGTAACTAAATAACTTACCTAATAGGAAACACACCCCCTAACCCCTCTCAAGAGGGGAGTTTAGGCTAATTCCCCCTTTAGCTAAAGGGGGGAAGGGGGGATTTGATTAAATAAGGGGGAAAATATGAGCGAAACGTTCAAAGCAGTAAAGGTCACTGAGCACGTCTATTGGGTCGGTGCAATTGACTGGGATATTCGGGATTTCCATGGTTATCAGACACAGCGAGGCTCGACTTACAACGCCTACCTTATACTTGCAGATAAGATAACGCTTATTGATACAGTCAAAGCACCTTTCAGAAATGAGATGCTTGCCAGAATAGCTTCAGTCACTGACCTATCAAATGTCAAATACATCATATCAAACCATTCAGAGATGGATCATTCTGGCTCTCTACCACAGGTTATAGACATAATAAAACCTGAGAAGGTATTTGCATCAACCATAGGAACTCAAACGCTCTCACAGGAATTCCACTCAAGTCACGAGATAACCGCCTTAAAAGATGGGGAAAGTCTCAGTCTTGGCAACCTCAACCTGACTTTCCTTGAAACAAAGATGCTTCATTGGCCCGACAGCATGGTTACATATCTGGCTGATGATAACCTGCTGTTTTCTCAAGATGCCTTTGGCATGCACCTGGCTACGAGTGAAAGGTTTGCTGACGAGATTGATGAATGGATCATAGAGTTTGAAGGCATAAAGTATTTCGCCAACATACTTATGCCGATGTCCGCACTTATTCTGAGGACATTGGGCAAGATAAGCGATCTTGGTATCAAGATTGATGTTATCGCTCCCGATCACGGTCCAATCTGGAGAAAAGCTGTAAATAAGATATTAGAGTTTTATGAAAAATGGGCGACGCAGAAACCCACAAAAAAGGCTGTCGTGACTTATTATACAATGTGGCACAGTACTGAGTTGATGGCGAAAACAATTGCTGAGGGTTTGATAGCAGGTGGAGTAAGCACAAAGGTCATGTCTCTCAATGTGTGCCATCGCAGCGATGTGGTGACAGAAGTGCTTGACGCTGGTGCGCTTCTGGTTGGCTCGCCAACTATCAACAGCAATATGTTTCCAACGGTAGCTGACCTTCTGTATTACCTTAAAGGACTCAGACCGCAGAACCTGATCGGCGGAGTGTTTGGCTCTTATGGCTGGAGCGGTGAAGCTGTTGGACACGTAAAAGATTTCCTCACCGATATGAAAGTTGAACTGATAGGTGATGGCGTCAAAATCAAATACGTGCCTGATGATGAAGCTCTGGCGCAGTGTTTCTCTTATGGTAAGCTCGTTGCAGAGGAACTGAATAAACGGCTAGGCAATTAATGATTGACCAGATTAGCATTTTCTGCTATTCTCATTATTCGAGAATAAAATAATCTGTTAATCTGGTTGGTTATCTTTTAATTGCTGGATATTCAGGATGCACGAGAGCAACTTACAAGAACAAAAAGCAAAAAGACCCCGTCTCAAACCCGGAGAATTCTTTCTAGGATTTCATTCATGGATAGTCTACCTCTTTTTATACCTGCCGATATTCGTCCTCATAATCTTTTCATTCAGCAAATCTCGTGGAAGCTCATTAAGTGAATCGCTTTTCACGCTCAATTTAAGTCAATACCAGACTGATCTCAATTCGGGTAATATCTCGGAAAAATTACGGAATGAGTTTGATACCAGACAGTTCCCTCTATCAGAATATGCTTTATTATCTGTTCAAAAACAGGGAAGTAAGTGGCGTATATCAGATAAAGCTACATTCAACATTGATAATGCGTTACAGATGGAATGGGCGCTGAACCACAACACTGTTACGGAACAGTTGCGCCAACAATTTCAGTCAAATAACTCATTGCTATCTGGCAATTTATCAGTCTTTGTTGAGGAAACGGATAGAAGGTGGCTGATAAGCGATAGAAAACATGCCTATACGGTTATCAAAAATGGTAATAGGCTAAATATACAAACCGACAAAGAGATAGTATACTCGGCGCAAAAAAGAGGGGATAACATTCAGGTTTCATTATGGTACGGACTCTCACTTAACTGGTATAAAAAACTGTTCACGGACAGGGAAATATTTGGACCAACAAAAAACAGCCTGATAGTGGCGATAGTTTCCACGATTATTTCAACAATAATCGGCACTATGATTGCCTTTGCAATGAGTCGCTTCAATTTCCCTGGCAAAAGCGTTTTTGATCTGGTGCTTCTTATGCCAATCATCATTCCAGATATAGTTATGGGCATTTCGCTTTTGACTTTTTACGTACTAATACATTTCACACTTGGCCTGGTTTCCATAACTATCGCACACGTTGCCTTCAATATCTCTTTCGTTGCAGTAGTAGTCAGTGCAAGGCTGCACGGGTATGATAAGACTTTAGACGAGGTAGCTATGGACCTTGGCGCAAACCCGTTCCAGACGTTCATGAAAGTAACCCTTCCTTTGATAGCGCCCGGTGTAATCGGAGGGGCTTTGATAGCTTTCACGCTTTCGCTAGACGATTACCTGATAACTTCGCTTGTTGCTGGAATCGGTTCTACTACGTTGCCAATCAAAGTCTATTCAATGATGAAGTTCGGTGTTACTCCTGAAATCAACGCTCTTTCTACACTTATCCTTTTCTTTACGATAGTTCTGATCCTGATCTCTCAAAGGCTTGGAACGTTAGGAGGAAGATATGAACAAGATAACAAGACGTAATTTTCTGAGAATCGCTGTATCTGCCGGAGCGTTATCTGCTCTGGGATTGCAGGGAATATCCTGCAGTAGAAAGAAAAAAGAGCTTTTCATTTATAACTGGCCATATTACGTCAGTGATACCACGGTACCAACATTTGAAAAAGAGTTTAAGGTAAAAGTTACTTACGACAATTACTCAAGCAACGAGGAAATGCAGGCTAAAATTCAAGCAGGTGCAATAGGTTACGACTTGATATTTCCTAGTGACTACATAATAAGTATAATGCGTGAACAGAACTTGCTTGAAGAATTAAACATGAAGAATATCCCGAATTTCAAGAACGTAGACGAAAGGTTCAGGAATCTTGAGTTCGACCCCGAAAATCGCTATTCTATACCATATTTCTGGGGTACTACTGGTATAGGCTATAACTCAGATAAGGTAAAAGATAAAGTAGATAGCTGGACTATACTCTGGGATGAGAAATACAAAGGCAGAATATCAATGCTGGATGATATACGTGGTCTTTTCAACCCGGCTTTAAAGCTTCTCAACTGCTCAATTAATACAACAGACACGAAAAAGATTGAAGAAGCCAAACAAATGCTTCTCCAACAAAAACCGCTTGTCAAAGCGTACACAGCCGATACTTACGTGGAATTTCTGAAGTCTGGCGATTTATGGTTATCTCAGGGTTACAGCGGTGACGTTTTTCAGGCGATGAAAGTCAATAAAATGATAAAATACGTGATCCCGAAAGAAGGCACTGATATGTGGGTTGACAATATGTGCATCCCCAAAGGCTCAAAGAATAAGGAAATGGCAGAGAAGTTCATCAATTACGTTCTTAGACCAGAGGTAAGTGCAGACATATCCAACTTTACGTGGTACGCCAACCCGAATTCCGCTTCGTGGAGTCTCATAAAGCCTGAAATCAAGGATAATCCAGCTATTTATCCACCCCAAGAGGTGCTTGATAAATGTGAGTTCCAGAAAGATTTAAAGGAAATAAACAAGGTATACGAAAAAGCCTTCAACGAAATAAAATCAGAATAAACTATGAGCCTAATATTTATAACAGGCGGCGCTAGAAGCGGAAAAAGCACTCTCGCTGTTGAGTTAGCCAAAAAAGCCAATGGTAAAGTAGCCTTTATTGCAACTGCACAGGCAGGTGATGACGAAATGAAAAGGCGCATCCTTCTGCATAAGCAAGAACGCCCTGAAGGATGGTCTACTATCGAGGAACCTGTAAATGTCGCAGTTGCGATAGATTCTGCCTATGGACATGATACGGTTATTATTGATTGTATCACACTGCTTCTTAGCAACCTTATATGTGAATGTAGCGACTTAGATGAAACTCAATGGATACTTGACGAGATCAAAAAGCTGGTCGAATCAGCTAAGAGATTTAACGGAACGGTGATTATTATATCTAACGAAGTGGGTATGGGGATAGTTCCCGAAAACAAGCTCGTAAGAGAATACAGAGACCTTGCAGGAAAAGCCAACCAGATAATAGCCTGTGCCGCAGATCAGGTATACGTATGTTTCTCAGGGATTCCAGTTTTAATTAAAGGTACAGGAGTTATTTAATGGACAAACTGAAAGCAACACTTGAAAAGATAAAACCAATAGATACGTCATCGCTGGATGCGACACAGCTTCGTCTGGATAATTTAACCAAACCCAAAGAAAGTTTAGGCAGGCTTGAGGAATTCGCAAAGAGGATAGTTGCCATCACCGGCAGAAGAAACCCATCGCTTGCAAAGAAAGTGATTATTACAATGGCGGGCGATCATGGCGTGACGGAAGAAGGCGTAAGTGCATACCCAAGTGCAGTCACAGCACAGATGGTATATAACTTCCTACGTGGCGGTGCAGGAGTCAACGTCCTTTCAAGGCACGTTGGCGCAGAGGTTGTCGTTGTTGATATGGGCGTCGGTGAAGAACTTGAAGCACATCCAGACCTGATCATCAAGAAGATTGCTAAAGGAACGCAAAACTTTGCTAAAGGTCCAGCAATGACAAGGGAACAGGCTATAAAATCCATCGAAACTGGCATTGAAATTGTCGAGAAGATCATCAAAGAAAAGGGTGTTGACATAATCGGCACTGGTGAGATGGGCATTGGCAATACTACACCAAGCAGTGCAATCGCAGCAGTTTTCACTGGAAAGCCCATTCAGGACGTAACTGGCAGAGGTACAGGCATTGACGATGCAACCTACATCAGAAAAGTAAATGTCATTCAGAAAGCCATAGAGGTTAATAAGCCAAACCCCAAAGACCCGATTGACGTCCTTGCGAAAGTCGGCGGATTCGAGATCGGCGGACTTGTTGGTGTAACGCTTGCAGGTGTTGCGAATAAGATACCTGTTGTTATTGATGGATTCATATCTACTGCCGCAGGTCTGATCGCTGTTGAGATGAAGCCTGAAGTCAAGGATTATATCTTCTCGGCACACGCCTCTGTTGAGATCGGTCAAAGGTGGATACTTGAACGAATGGGATTAACACCAATACTCAATCTCAATATGCGTCTCGGTGAAGGCACAGGCGCCGCCCTTGCTATGAGCATGATTGACGCAGGTGTCAAAATCTTAAACGAGATGGCTTCTTTTGATGAAGCTGGCGTATCGAGAGAGAAGTAATAAAACAGTTTTAAGCGACAAGGAGGCAGTCACAGAATATATGGAATGAGTTAAAAAAAGTGACGATTTCTAATTCATATTAGGAGGTAGCTATCATGAGAAGGTATTTTATATCAGTGTTTGTCTGTATATTGGTAATTTCCTCAATTAGTCTAGCGGGTGGTGACAAGTGGATTGAGAAAGCGGATATGATGACTGCAAGAGACAGTTTATCAACCAGCGTGGTAAATGGTAAGATTTATGCTATTGGTGGTTGGTTGCCAGGCGGTATTGCTGCAAATGCAGTGGAAGAATATGATCCACTGATGGATAAATGTACCAAGAAAGCTAATATGCCAACAGCAAGATGGAGTTTATCAACTGGCGTGGTGGATGGAAAGATTTATGCTATCGGTGGTGCATCAGGTATGAATGGTATTTCGACAGTAGAGATATATGATCCAACGACAGATAAATGGACGGAGGGAACAAATATGCCAACAGCAAGATGGGGTCTATCCGCCCGTGTAGTGGATGGAAGGATTTATGCTATTGGGGGTGGCAGTGGCATTGGGCCTTCTTTCTCAACTGTAGAGGAATATAATCCAGTGAAAGATACATGGACTAAGAAAGCTGACATGCCAACATCAAGAGATAGTTTATCCGCCAGTGTGGTGAACGGGAAGATATACGCTATTGGTGGCAGATCTGCGGTCGTAATAGCACAATGGAATTCTCTTCCAGCAGTAGAGGAATATGATCCAGCGAGAGATACATGGACGAAAAAAGCTGATATGCCCACGGCGAGATGCTATTTATCAACCAGCATAGTTAATGGTAAGATTTATGCTATTGGCGGGTCATCGGTTTTCGGAACAGCTTTTGCAACGGTAGAAGAATATGACCCATTGGCAGATAAATGGACGAAGAAAGCTGATATGCCAACTGCGAGAACCGCTTTGTCTGCTAGTGCTTTGAACGGGAAAATTTATGCCATTGGGGGTTCGAGTGCGGCTAATGTACCTCTTACCATAGTGGAAGAATATACACCAGAAGGTTGGCCGTTTGCTGTCTCTCCAGAAGGCAGATTAGCATCCAAGTGGGGAGAGATTAAGATCAAGCCATAGATGCCATGTTAAGACAGAAAATGACAGACAAGTTGTGTTAGCTTATCATCATTATTGGAGTAATTTATATGGATAGGAAATATTTTAATCAACTTTTGCCAATAACGCTATTTCTGGTTTTTGTCATCTCTGGATGTGCAACACATTTGCAGAACAGGGATATTTTATACCAAACGTCAACTATTAATGCTTTGCTTGAGGGCGTGTATGACGGAAATCTTGATTATAAAAGTTTGAAGCGACATGGAAACTTTGGGATAGGTACTTTTGATACGCTTGACGGGGAAATGATTGCGTTTGATGGAAAGTTTTATCAGATAAAATCGGATGGAACTGCCTTTCCCATAAGCGATTCAAAAAAAACACCGTTTGCAGTTGTCACCTTCTTTGAACCCGATAAATTAGTGCCATTAGTTAAAGTTGAGGATTACAAGCAGTTGGGGCAATTATTAGATAACGCTTTTCCGACAAAAAATATCTTCTACGCAATTAGAATTGATGGAAACTTCAAGTATATCAAGACTCGCAGTGTTCCAAAACAAAATAAGCCATATCCACGTCTTGTTGACGTAGTGAAAAATCAGCCGACTTTTGAATTTAATAACGTTGAAGGTACGATAGTTGGTTTTTGGTGTCCTAGCTATGCAGAAGGAGTTAATGTACCGGGATACCATCTTCATTTTCTTACAAAAGACAAAAAATCTGGCGGTCATCTGCTGGAATGTCAGATGGAAAACGTGAAAGCTGAAATTGATTACACTTCCAATTTTTTCATGGAGTTGCCAAATAACACAGATTTCTACAAAGTTGATCTGGGAAAAGATAAGAAAAGCGAACTTGGAAAAGTTGAGAAATGAAAGGAGTCGAGTAATATGGCAGAGAAATCAATCATCATTATTGGTGCTGGCATAGCTGGTTTATCCACTGGTTGCTATGCTCAGATGAATGGTTTTAATTCAGAGATATACGAGATGCACAACATTCCGGGCGGACTTTGCACTGCTTGGAAACGAAAAGGCTTCACCTTCGATGGCTGTATACATTGGCTTACCGGAAGCACACCGGGACGTCCTTTTTACAGGCTTTGGGAAGAGATCGGCATGGTTCAAGGTAAGCAATTCATCCCCTACGAATACTATACACAGGCTATTGATGAAAATGGCAACAGGTTTATTGCATATACAAACCCGGATAAACTCCGTGAACACATGCTTAGTATATCAAAAGAAGATGAAAAGCTCATTGATGAGATAACAAAAGCCATAAAAACATTGATGAAAAATCCTATGCCTGCTGAATTTAACTTTGGTGATATGCTCAAGATGCTTCCTATGATGAGTCTAGTCAAAAAATATTCTATTCCTACGTCTGAGTTTGTTAAACGGTTTAAAAATCCAATTTTGAGGAATCTTTACAATTCTGCTATGAACTGGCATAATATGCCTGCATTTATCGCATTCTTTCCTTTGTCGCTTATGGCAAACGGTGATGGCGGATACCCGATCGGCGGATCAATTCCGCTTGCAAAGTCGGTAGAGGAAAGATATACCAGTCTCGGTGGAAAGATTTTTTATAATTCAAAAGTAAGCAAAATCCTCGTTGAGAATAATAAAGCTGTCGGTATAAAGCTATCTGATGGCTCTGAAAAACGAGGTGACGTTATAATTTCTGGTGCAGATGGTCACACCACAATTTTTGACTGGCTTGAAGGCAAATATGTGGACGAAAAAATAAAGGGCTATTATGAAAATCTTGAGCCATTCCCTCCGCTAGTTTACGTTTCACTTGGAGTAAATGCCGATTACACAAATGAGCCTCACTCATTATCATTCCCACTCAAAAAACCGATTAAGATCGGCGGAAAAGAAGTTAAGCGACTTGGTGTCCAAAATTACTGCTTCGATAAGACAATGGCGCCTCCGGGAAAAAGCGTGCTTATCATAATGCTAGAAGCGGATTACGATTATTGGGCGAAACTGAAAGATAACAAAGATCAATATCTTGAAGAAAAGAAAAAGATCGAAGAATCTATCGTCAGCGCTTTATCGGAACTGTATCCAGACATTGCATCTAAGATTGAGGTTATTGACGTGGCAACACCATTGACCTTTGAGCGATACACGGGAAACTGGAAAGGCTCTTACGAAGGATGGCTTTTTACAAAAAAGACTGTGAGAATCCGAATGTCTCAGAAATTACCGGGTTTATCGAATTTCTACATGGTAGGTCAGTGGGTCTCTCCTGGCGGTGGATTGCCTTCTGGAGTAATCACTGCACGCAATGCGATCAAACTCATCTGCAAGGAAGAAAAAAAGAAATTTGTAGCAACTACACCATGAAAAAGATAATACTTGCAATAACATTCCTGACTAGGCTACCACTTCCAGCACCAAAGAAGGTTGCACCAGAGGATATTGGTGAGTCTACACCTTTTTTTCCAATCGTTGGATTGATACTTGGCGGGATATTGGTTGGAATCAATTACTTCTGCTCTTATTTCTGGAATCCGCTTATAACTAATGTAGTTCTTGTAATAAGCATGATCGCTTTTACAGGCGGGCTTCACCTTGACGGTCTGATGGATACCTGCGATGGAATCTTTAGCAACAAGGATCGTGAGCGTACGCTAGAGATCATGCGTGACAGCCGTGTCGGATCAATGGGTGTTCTTGCGGGTATATGCCTGCTGCTACTAAAGATCGTTTTCTTGAACGGAATAGGGCAGGATATGAAGATACCGGTATTGCTTACGTTCCCGGTATTTGGCCGCTGGAGTATGGTTTATGCCGTTTCGTCATATCCTTATGCCCGTTCAACTTCTGGTCTGGGTGCGCTGTTCGTTGAATATGCTAAACCCTACTACATGCTTGTCGCAACAATAATAGTCTTGGTTGTGACTATTCCATTGTTGTTGTGGAGAGCTTTTCCTGTCTTGATAGTAGTTAGTTTCGCCATGTGGATGATGTCCCGGCGTCTTTCAAAAAGGCTTGGCGGGCTTACAGGCGATACCTACGGTGCGATATGTGAGACAATGGAAACTTTATCGCTAGCAATATTGTCAATGAAATTCATCAATTCTTGATATTAACACTTTCGGGATGGTTCATAATTAAGGTAACACTTTTTAAAACAAGAAAGGGAATTTAGCCATTCTCAGGAGTAAACGCCCCCGAGACCCCAAATAACACAGAATTTCACGGAATTCTTTTCTTTTCAGTGTTATTCCGTGTATCTCCGCGGCTAATAAAAAAATGGAGGATACTTGTGTCAACAAATAAAAACTTACTTCCCGATTCAGTAAACTTAAATCCCAATTTTGAAAAATTTGAATTATACACTCGCCCACAGGGAGGCAGAGGAACCTGCTCTGTTTTTACGGTTGTTGGTGCGCTGGAATATGCCTTTGCATCAGCAAAAGGGAAAGGCACCATCTTAAGCGTTGAGTTTTTGAATTGGGCATCTCACAAAGTTGCGAATCGAAACGTAGACGGTGGATTCTTTTCGGAACTGTGGGACGGCTACGTGGAATACGGTATCTGTGCAGAAACGGATATGCCCTACTTACCAGAATTCAACGTTGATCTGCAACCCTCTGCGATAATTCTGGAAAAAGCAAAGCAAATTCAGTCAGTACCTTTGCAGTTGCACTGGATCAAGGAGTGGGACGTTAATACGGGTTTGACTGATGAGCATTTTGAAGAAATCAAACAAACACTTGTGGATCAATTCCCTGTTTGTGGCGGATTCCGTTGGCCCAAAGAATCACGTTGGGAGAATGAAGTGCTTCAAATGTGTCCTCCGTCAGAAGTATTTGATGGTCACAGCATAATCTTAGCTGGATACAAGGATAATCCGACTCGGTCCGGCGGTGGAGTATTCATCATCCGCAATTCAGGTGGTAACAGTCGGGATGGTTATATGCCTTACGAATATGTTAAAACTTACATGAATGACGCTGTCTGGATCGAACCCGTTTTGAAAGGATAAGAAAGGTGATTCAGAAAGTGTTTTATTAACTGTAAACCATACCTTTCTTGGAGGTTTAATATGTCTATATTTGGTGACTTACTAGGATCACTGGCTACTATTCCTACCGGGCGCAATCGCCGTATTTCCAGCAATGAACAGCCTAACTGGAACGATGGAAATTTTGATATGACTCCCCTTCCACCCGGAACGGTTCTTGAAATGCCGATTCTGGAAGGACCGGGCGTTATTAACCATATATGGCTTACCAGCCACGCAGGCGGTGTAAATGAGCTAAACGCACTGAGCCTTCGTATCTACTGGGATGATCAGGATGAACCGGGTGTAGAAGTACCTCTTGGTGAATTTTTCGCTGTTGGACAAAAGGTCGCTGTTGTGAATAGCTTCCCCGTTCAGGTATCACCATCGGGTAGCCTTACCTGTTACTGGCGGATGCCATTCGCCAAATCCGCACGCATTGTTGTCACTAACGACAACCCGAATCGCACCACAGGGCTATATTGGCAGATAGATTGGGTAAAACTCAACGAGTTTCCGCCGAATACTCCCTACTTCTATGCGAAATATCGTCAGGAATACCCTGCAGTTATGGGACGTGACTATCTCATCGCCGATATAGAAGGAAGCGGGCAATTCGTCGGCACAGTGATGTCCGTCACAATGGTACAGGATGGTTGGTTCGGTGAAGGTGACGACTTCTTTTATATTGATGGAGAGGAAGTTCCCAGTCTGCAAGGGACAGGCAGTGAGGATTACTTCAACGACGCATGGGGTTTCCGTGAGCGTACCAGTCCATGGTTCGGACAGCCTCGCTGGCAGGGATATGACGCAGGAAATAACGGTATCTGCTATCGCTGGCACATCCTTGACCCGGTAGGCTTCAAGGAATCACTGAAGGTGACTATCGAACACAAAGGGAACCGTGCCAACTCTGAGGAAGCGTGGTTTATTGAGCGCCCCGATTTCTTCTCAAGCGTTGCCTACTGGTATCAGTTAGGAGAACCCAAGCCTTTTGGATGCCTTCCATCTTATACAGAGCGATGCGTCCCATGGCAAGATCACCATCTCGTTAGAACTTTCCAACAGGCGAAAGCTAACAGCGATGGAGAAGTAACTGTTCAGGCAGTAGGATTCTTCGGTGGGCGTCCATCACTACAATGGCAGAACACTGAAACGGGAGCAAAAATGTCTTTACCTTTCACTGCCGCAGAAGATGGACGTTACGCTGTCCGCTTGATAGCCTTCACTTCTCCTGATTGCGGGTTCTATGGCATTCAACTGGATGGTATAACAATCGCCTCTGATGTAAGCTTACAAACAAAAGACTTTGATGAGACGGATTTACTGCTAGGAGTTCATAATCTCACACAAGGAGAACACACACTGACGTTCTGTGCTGTATCTGGTTCATCGAAGTTAGCTTTGGAACTTCTGCGGCTTCTGAAACTTCCACCAGAGGTTAATCGTGAGGTCAAGACGGACAACGAAGCGCACTTCATCCGTTTAGGCGTTGGTAGGGCAGTCTATGCTTATCGTTTAGCTTATGGTGAGTTGCCTTCGTCATTGGATACACTCGTGCAATCGGGTATGATGTCTGACCGTTATCTCACCGATGAGAATGGTTTTGCCTTGAAATCACGTCTTGAAGGAGAATATTTCTCTGTCGAAAGCACTGCTCCAAATGGATGGAAACACCGTTGGTTAGGGCTGGATGCCAGACGGTAAAGCTTATACTATTCCGTAATTCAAAACAACATTGGTAGTCGCATCCCTTTAGGGTGCGTAACTAATCGCAGTCTAAAGCCGAATAGCACTGACTTAAGAGATAAAGGTTATAATTTTGTAACAATATCATTCATAATAGTGCTAGTTCTTAGCTCCAGAGGAGCGTTATATTTATAGATATGTAAAACCAGCAAAACCCCATAGCTCCGAAGGAGCGACATATTTTCAAAGGTCTAGTTTATATATCGCTCCTTCGGAGCTTAGATTTGTTGTTTGCTCGTTTTTCTATAAATATAACACCCCCTCTGGGGTTAAAACTTCCTTAAGTCAGTGCCATTCGTCTAAAGCCTGCGACTACCAAGTATTATATTGTGCTTCAATTAACGGCTACTCCGTTTTCAAACCCCATTGGTTATCAAAATATCCCGCATCAAGAACACCACTCATTCCATTAGACAAAATCTCAGGGCTAAAAATCACGTAATCAGGGCAAGTAACACCAGAAGTAAAGTAGCTTGCCTGAAAATTCACCCGCACAGATTTAAGGGTCGTCATACCGATAACACCCACGAGATTATCATCTGTTCCCGTTCGAGGATATACGAATAAAACGCTCGCATCTCCCTGATAACTTTTCTGCCCTATTCTGACCTCATTGCGATCCACTTGAATCGGACAATCTTTCAAAAGGCTTTTAAATACTGAGTTTGTGTCAGAATTGCCGTAAAGAATGACGTTGCAGCCAGCGAACTTTTCTGGATCAAACTCACGATCAGGTACGATAGCCACGTTCCCATTGCCACGATACCACCAGTTTTGGGCATCGTATCTGACTTTTGCTAGTATAGCCTTGTTTTCTTCATCAGAACCATAAGTTCCGTAAACCCATACCATATACTTGTCAAAAGCCAGCTTGAAAGGTCCGCTTCGCTTAGGATTTTTCGACCAAGAAGATGGTGGATCAGCAATATTCCAGCCATTATCTGACGTTTTCAGCAAATAGACAGGAGAACCTGTTGATGCAGAAAGATTTGCGTCATCTATCTCGATCTTTGCTTCTGCTTGTGGAAGTACCTCTCTCAGATCAAGCATGAGTCGCTCTACGTTAGAAGTTGAAATTTTGACAGTTCCCGTTTTTGGTTCAGCATCGGCATTGACTGAACTGAAACCACTTGGAAGAATTTGCGACTGTATCGTTACCCATGCGTAAGAGCCAGAAATAGCGGGATTTGGAGTCTTAAACTTGATAGATAGCGGATGCAAAGGTTTTACGTGCTTTCGGAAGAACTCAAACATCGGTGTCCAGTCCACGCAATCACTGCCCCACCAGTGTCCTGCACCCGGTTGCTCATGATAAACAAAATCCTTGTGGAACTTCTCAAGTTCAGCGACCATTTGACGTGACTGCTCAACAGGAACGTTGTCGTCCTTTTCACCGTGAAGGACGTATATCGGCAGATTGGTGTAGTTTTCGATCAGTGCGAGTGTATCATTCTCCATCTGCGCCCACTTAAAAGGCAACAGGTGTTCATCGTCCTTCTCTTCAGTATTCCTGCGCCGTTCGGTGTATGATGAAAACGAAATCCATCCAGCAGAAGGTCCTATTGCGCCAAATCTGGAAGGATACAATGCACCAAGATACCACGTCCCATGCCCGCCCATTGAATGCCCAGTCAGGTATATATGCTCTGGATCAATGCGATGGCTTGCAGTAAACATATCAAGAGTTTCAAGTGCATCAAGGCGCCCCCATTCCTGCCAGTCGAATCCATAGGGACGACGATTGGTCGGTGCGACTATGAACCCATCAGCCTTTGAAGTATATGCACCGATCTGTCCTGTTGCTTCTACTGCGGCGCCATGTAACGTGAAATATAGTGCATAATTTCTCTGTGGATTAAAGTTAATCGGCGGTCTGACTGCGTAATACTGCACAGAACCGTCTATGCCAGACAGTTTTGTCTCTTTATAAGGTTGACCTGTTTTGTTTACAGATATGGGAAGATAAATTGTCTGGTTTGTCTGATCATCACGCAATATTATTGGTAGTTTATACGTGCCATCCTGTAACTCATCTGGCTTTGGCTGACGCAGTTGCTTCATAAGGAATGTAGGCTTGGCAAGTCCATAAGGGATCAGAGAGACATCACTGCTGAATTGCTCAAATACCTGAGAATCCCCCGCTTCAACTTTGACGTTAATAGTCTGATCTGTATGATTGAGTATTACCACTGCACCAAAGCTATCCAGCAAGGCATCCTCACGCATGTCTGGCAAGATTGAATCATAAGGGCTTATTGAACATGAGCCAACAGCAGGATTCAGCTTGATCCTGAATTCGCCTGAACGGACAGCACGGACGAGGAAACTGTTAGCTCCTTGTTTTAGCGGGATCGGGATTCGCAAAATACCGTTTGAGTAGTAATCGCCGACAAATCGCTCTCCATTGACGAAAAGCGAGTTAAATCCTGTTCCCTCAAGCAAGATCGCCTTATTTTCATCCGATTCGTATTCAGAATAAGCCCACCCGTTCCTGAAAAACTGATGTTTTACAGTTCCGTTATCATCTGCTGTTGTTGTCTCTTCCCACGATGGTATAAAATTCGGGTCTTCAGCCATATTCAGCAGTATAGGGTCAGTTTCAAACGTCACTCGACCCATTCTGCCCTCGTGTTGGATAACCTTCCAGACTGTTGGATAATCAACCGATTTCGGTACATCTGAGGAAACTAACGCCATTAAAACTAATAGAATAGTCATTTTTTGATCCCCTCTGACTCCCTTTTCCCAAACTAATCATTATTATTCTATATGATATATTTGACTGGTTTGTGAGGATTTGATCGCCCCAAAAGCCATCTCCATGCTTTTAAGGTTATTTTTTCCAGAGAAACACGGCTCCTCGTCTCGTTTTAGATAATCTATGAACCTTTCAACGACGATCTTGTTGAGCAATGGCAACCCCAAATCGCTTATATCCCTTCCATCTTCCCACGCCACTTTGATTTCCTCGTTATTGAGGTATATACGGTCATTGTTTACTTTCAGTATGCCTTTCTCACCTTCAATACGCCAGTTGCAAGTCCAGTTTGTATGATCGTCAGCAGTAGAGATACCACGAAAGCAGACACGACATTCGCCAGACATCACAAAAGTGACGTAAGCACAATGGGATCCCGCACCTTTTGTCCACGAAGGATTCCAACACTCAGCCCATACGGACACCGGCTCCTGATCTAACACCCATCTGAGATAGTCGAAAAAGTGTATAGCTCCCTGCACAAGCATAGGATAAGGCTGTGGATAGCTACCGCTGTACCCCTCTTTGCCGAAAAATGCGTCCTGATGTATGTACCCGATCTTTCCCAGCTCCCCGGATTGTATTATTTTTCGTATCTTCATGATAATAGGATGAAACCTTAGTTGTTGGGCGACAACCAATCTCCTCCCTTTTGCTTCAGCTTCACGCACCATTGCGACCCCGGTATCCCATTCATTACTCATGGGTTTAACGACGATCAGATTCTTACCACCTGCAAAGGCTTGCATTGCATTGGTATAGTGATGCAATTGAGGCGTTGCATCAACTACTACATCAGCCTCTAAATTTGCCCATTTCTCGTTGGGATTTAGAAAACAGCGTTCTTTTGGCACGTTAAAAAACTGTGATGCGTCATTAAGCGCATTTTGATTAATGTCTACTAACGCAACGACTTCAACATCAGGGATCGTACTGAGCGCATGACGCCATGAAGTCCCGAACCCTCCAACACCGATTTGAATAACCTTGATAGACATTTAACATTCCTCCTGCTCAATACTAAGTATAGCACGGCGAAACAAATGTAGCCAGCCGCTTTCAGAACCAGATAATATATCCAGTTTACCAGTATTATCCCAATCAACAGCAAACGGGCGCATACAGTGAGTGCTATGAGCTATAGGTTTGCCGTTTGCCAAAATACGTCGTGGACGGCGAAAGACGGGTTGCTTCAGATCGCCCACGTTCTCCAGAAAAACGATACCCATTCTTTGACCGATACCTACTAATAAATCCCAGTCACCATCACCGTCCCAATCGCAGGCGCACAGATAGTTATCCCAGGGATGAATACTTACCTGAGTAATTACGGCGCCGTCCTCATAGCGTAGGTTATATCCGAATCTCAGGTGCAGTAATCCATCCTGTGCCTGATAGCGTTCGTAGTAAGTATATTGGCGATCCTTATCAAGAGTGAGCACGTCATTAAGTCCATCCTCGTTCCAATCCACAACGATAATATGCTGACGGTATCCAAACGGATCGTCAACGTCATCAACTTCAACAAGCTCAGGTTTATCATACATAGGTTCCATCCTTGTGCCAACGTTTCTAAATAGTATCTGCTGATTTTCTGTTTTTGTATCTATGCTTCCTATGGTTTTACCAGTATTATATAGGAGATATTTTGTAGCAATCCCCCATAAAGAAGCAATGGCGTGCATTTGGTCGCTCCAAAAAAGGAGAGCGTGTATCATGGAGTTTTATACGCTATTTACTCCAGCTTTGGAGACCTTCTGCACTCTTATAGAAACATTATGGAAACACTGAAAGCTTCAGCATAGAGCAAGACAATACTATATTTTTGACTATGTTTCTGGCATCATTGTGCCAAAAAGTGAGATATACGTTCCTGAATATTCTATAAAGTAATTCGGCTTTGTTAAAATAAGTGCTGAAAATGGTCTATAAGTATAATAAGGCTTAAAACATATAGGAGCCTGATTACCTGACACCCAACGTTCCAGAAATGGTTGATAAATTCTGGTTCTTTGGGAATTAACGGGGAAACTTGTATTTATAATGGATTCCCGTTTTCACGGGAATGACACAAACACAATCATTGTCATTCCAGCGAAAGCTGGAATCCATCCTATGCAAGAT
>Ga0315274_10004488_pt1 | contig 20522 bp, 20 predicted proteins | sample YL17G02_20_MG_FD_203700 | JGI IMG/M metagenome (GOLD analysis project Ga0315274, IMG submission 203700) | Sediment microbial communities from Yellowstone Lake, YNP, Wyoming, USA - YL17G02_20 | ecosystem: Environmental > Aquatic > Freshwater > Lake > Sediment | place: USA: Wyoming | collected...
CGTTCACCCTGAACAAGGCGCCCACCAGGAGCAAGAAGCCGACCAGGATAAGGGCAATCCCCCAGAAGAGTGTACCTCTGCGCATATCGCTTACCTCCTGCCTAGCGGCGGCGCACCAGGCGCGCGATGAGGATAAACAGGCCCAGCGCGATGAGGAGCACCGGCCAGTAGGGCCCCAACAGGTTCAGCCCGCCCAGGAAGGAGCCGAAGATGGCGAACAGCACCAGGCTGATCAGGATCAGCCAGCCGCCGCCGCCCAAGGCCTGGCGGAACTTGCCCTCCAGGAGGCCTGCCAGGAGGACGCCCACGCCGACGAAGCCGGGGATCAGCGCCCAGGCGTAGGCCCAACTCTCCCAGTGGCCGGTGACGTTTTGCCAGTACAGTAGAGCGCCGATGCCGCCGACGATACAGGCCGGAACGGCCATCCCCGGCGCTCCGAGCACGAGGCCGATGACCAACAGGGCCAGCCCCACGCCAACGATGACCAGCGGCCAGGAAGCCCAGACCCTGAATCCTGGTACCCACTGGGTGACCAGGAACACGATGCCGAGCAGGATCAACACCACCCCGCCGGCCAGACTTGACCTGCCTCTACGGTTCATAATACCCTCCTCTCGCGAAAGTGGTTGATGAACGACAATTGGACACTACTTGCTTGCGGCGAGCCACCGTCCGCCGCACCGCTGGACTGTGGTCCAGCGGAAGCATTGGCCGAGTTTTTACCTGCCCACCAGGTCGTGCTGCAGCGCCAGCGCTACCGCCTCGGTGCGGCTGGCGACGCCCAGTTTGGAAAGGATGCTACTGACGTGAAACTTGACCGTCGAGCGGCTCACCACCAGCCGCTCGGCGATCCCGACGTTGTTCAGTCCTTCGACCATCAACTCCAGCACTTCCCGCTCGCGGTTGGTCAGGTCGTACCCGGGTGCGGGCGGCTCGGTGGCGGCGCGGATGAGGGCCTGCGCGGCCTCCGGGGCGAGCGTTGGCTTCCCCGCGTAAGCGGCCCGGATCGCGTCGGCCAGTTCGTCCGCCGAGATGTTCTTGATCAGGTAGCCGATGGCGCCGGCCTCCAGCGCCCCCTGCACCAGTTCCTTCTCCTTGAAACTGGTCAGGGCGATGACCTGGATGTGGGGGCAGCGCTGCCGGATGGCGCGGGTGGCGGCGGCGCCGTCCATGCCGGGCATCACCAGGTCCATCAACACCACGTCGGGGCGGACCTGGGGGCACAACCGCACGGCCTCCTCGCCGCCAGAGGCTTCGCCGACCAGTTCCAGGTCGTCGAAGGCGAGCAGGAATGCGCCCAGCCCGCTCCGTACCACCGCGTGGTCATCTACGAGCAGCACTCGGATGCGTTTTGTCTCGACCATGGGGCCTCCAATCCTTCGTGTCTTGGCGTACCGGTGAGTTATGTGCCACCTTTATCGGCCAGATCGCGTTTCGCTCCGACGAAAGCGGCTTCTTCCAACTCGACTCGCTCCTGGATGATGTGCGTGAGCCATTCCTCGACGCTCTCCTTCCGATGCACCCGCGCCAAGAAAGCGACGCGTGCAGAGAGTTCGGCAGGGATAGACAGATAAGTCGGCTTGGTGCTGCGCACATAGATGGGTTTCTCCCACGCTGCATCATCATCGGCCTGTGCTACCACAGCCTGATCAATTTCCTCTTCGGAAAGATTCTCTTTCATAATGTGGTCGTATTTTACTCTATAGTGGCTTCAAGCGCAATCGCGGGGAACAGGGATCAGGGAACAGGGATTAAGGATCGGGAAGCAGGAAAGAACCTCCAACTTCCAACTCCCAATCCCCGCACCACGCAACACGCAACACGCAACACGGAGCACGCCCTACATTGCCCTCGCCAGCACCTCCTCCATCTCCTGCGCCGTCAGTTTCACCGGATTCCCCTTCGTGCTGCTGGCGACCGACGTTTTTTCGACCAGGACCGGGAAATCCTCCGGCGTCACCCCGTAGGCAGCCAGCGGCGGCACCCGCAGCGCGTCGCACAGTCCCTGGATCCACGCCACGCCGTCGGCGGCGCTTGCCTCCGCCCGGCCGGTCAGCACCTGCGCCACGTCGTCAAAACGGCGCAACGCTGCGCTCCCCGGCTGCCGCTCCTGCAAGGCTCGCACGTTGATCGCGATGACGTGCGGGAGGAGCAGCCCGCAGATCGCCCCGTGCGGCGCGTGGAACATGCCGCCCAAGGGGCCGGCGAAGCCGTGCACCGCGCCCAGCGTGCCGTTGGCCAGCGCCAGCCCTCCACACAGGCTGGCCAGCGCCATGTCCTGGCGGGCCGCGGCGTCGTCGCCGTGCTCGCAGGCCCGCCTGAGCGAGCGGGCGGCGCAGCCCATCCCCTCTCGGCACACTGCGTCCACCAATGGATTGGGCCGGAGTGAGACGAAGGGCTCGATCACCTGCGTGAGCGCGTCCAGTCCGGTGCTGGCGGTGACCTCGGGCGGCAGCGTGTAGGTCAGTACGGGGTCCACCAACGCCAGGCGCGGCAGCATCAGGGGGCTGCGCAGGCTGACCTTGACGCGCTGCTCGGGCGAGGCCAGCACCGCGTTGCGCGTCACCTCGGCCCCGGTGCCGGCCGTGGTGGGGATGGCGATGCAGGGAACGGCCGGGCGAGTGAGCGGCTGCCCGCGGCCGATGACTTCCATGTAGTCGAGCGGGTCGCCGCCGTTGGTGAGCAGAACCGCAACCGCCTTGGCACCGTCGAGCGCGCTCCCACCGCCGAAGCCGAGCACCAGGTCGCAGCCCGCCTCCTGGGCGCACTGGAGCCCGGCGCGGACCGCCTCGACGGTCGGCTCACCGTCTATCGGGCAGACGACGGCCTCGATCCCCTGTGCGGCCAGCCGTTCCAGGAGCACCGCAGCGCGGGCAGGGGTACGGCCGGTGACCACCAGGGCGCGGCGTCCCATCTCGGCCGCGAGTGGCCCGATCTCCTGGAGCGTCCCCGGCCCGAAGATGATGCGCGTGGCGGTGGCGAACTCGAAGCGCATTGGGTTACCCCCATCCTGCGTCGCCGGGGAAGACGTTGGCGTACTTGACGCTGGTGCGCGGCTCGGCCATCATCTCGGCCACTGCGTCGCGCCAGACTCGGTAATGTGCCGTTTCCTTGTGGCGGGCGGGGTCATCGGGCGTGCGGTAGACCTCGACCAGGATAAAGCGGGTGGGGTCGTCCTGTTGCTGGAGCACGTCGAAGCGGGCGATGCCGGGCTCTTGCACGCTGTGGCGGGCGTTCTCGATCGTCGCCTGCCGAAAGGCTTCGACGAACTCGGGTTTGACGTGTGCGTGTACGTGAACGATCAACATTGGAGACACTCCTTCCTTTGGTTGCCAGAAGGCAAGCGGGGCCGTTCTGTGGGCCTGTACGACCAGCAACCAAGGTTATTTTACTCAAAGTGGCAAGGTTGCCAAGTGCAGGGCTTGCGCGGGGCTCAACTGGGTGGCGCGTCCTGGGGCCAGGCCCATTCACGGAACTCGTTGCGGCACGGCGCACCCAGGCAGTAGACGACCCGGCGTGCAGTCAGGTCGGCGACCAGCGACCACAGCGTGGCCTGGTTCGGGCGGTGGTGGCACACGGGGACTGCGTGGTCGCGCAGCAGGCGCTCGGCCCAGGCCCAGCCACCGGCGGCGTCGCGCACCACATCCTCGGCCATGCGCGCCTCAATCCAGCGCACGCGCTCGATCTGCTTCGTCAGGTCGCGGCGGCCCTGCAGCGGGCGCATGTCGGGCGACTCGTAGTAGTTGGTGACGACCAGCCCGTCGCCCGCCGGCCGGCGGACGCGCACGCGCCCGGGATAGACCTCCACGGCGAACGCGTCGTGCGGGTCGGCGACCAGGTAGTTGAAGGGGAAAAGGTAGCGCTGTCGCTGGGTGTAGAGGAAGTCATAGTTGCGGGCCACCAGCAGGTGACCGTCCGGCAGGCGGCGGGCGAGCGTGGTGCAGCCGCTGAGCGTGCCCTCCGGAAGGTTGAGCGAGAAATGGGGCAGCACCTCCTCCCAGGGGCGGCCCTGTGCTTGCGCGTAGCCCCGATATTCGTCCAGCAGCGGGGGATGAAAGCGGCCCACCACTTGAGCGCAGGCGCGGGCGAAGGCCAGGTCCGTCGCAGGGTCGCGCCAGTGCTCCACCGGCCGCAGCGGCGTCGCCAGCCCCATCTGGTAGCCGATCGTCGCGTGGTCGCCCGCCAGTTCGAACGTGCGATAATCGGCCTCACGCTCCTGCCGCAGGTCTGCCTCAGTCCCAGTCGTCATACGTGAAACGCCAAGCGTCAAACGTCGAATGTCAAGCGGACGATAAGCGCGTAAATGTAGCCCAGCTCGTTCCAGGCCAACAGAAAGTCACCGATGGGAACAGGAATCGGGGTGGGAGACGCCATGCCGTTTCATCTCATCCACGACACGTGCGGTGGCAAGAACTTCGCCGGTGGTGGCGTCCACATCCACATATCCGATGGGACCGCGAGGTGGGTGGGAGAGAGAGGTTACGAAAGCATCAAAACGCCAAGCAGGTCGGTTTTCGGACTGGACCAGGCGCGGTTGATCAGCCATCACCATATTGCCCACGCGCTCGACCAGCCAGCGGTTGGCCTTACGCCGGGCCGTGTGTTCATCTACTGCCATCTGATCCCATTATAACGTCGAACGATAAATCCATCAACCTGCGACCTATCTTACCCGGATGAACGTCTGGCCCCTCCACGATCATCCTCCCAATCGTTCTTGATAGCGGTGCATTTGTGCCTGATCTCGGCCGCCATCACCCTCATGGTGCCCAAGAAGCAGTATGGACGCGCCAATGGCATGATGCCGCTGGTCGAATCCGGGCCAGGTGTGTTTGCGCCGCTCCTGGCGGGCGCGCTATTGCCCCTGATTCGCCTGACCGGCATCATGCTGGTAGACGTGGTGACCTTTGTCCTAACCATCGGTACCCTGCTCGCGGTGCGCGTTCCGCAGCCCCCGGTGACGGAAGAAGGGCGCCAGGGGCAGGGGAACCTGCTGCGGGAGGCGGCCTATGGCTTCCCGTACATCTTTGAGCGGCCCAGCCTGTTGGGCCTGCAACTGGTGTTCCTGAGAGATAGCGCAACCTCAGAGAAGGGCCGCTGCGGTGTCCTCTTCTGGCACTGTGCTCGCCCTCAGGCTGGCCTGCTGGCCAGGCCAGTTGACCAAAACGCGATCATCAACGATAATACGAAAGCCTCGATCGCGGCGAGCCGCTTCTCCTTCGACCTGGCCCCGAGCGAGTGCACCGTCGTACCCCAGGCCCTGGTCCTTGTAGACGATCCGCAGGCGCTCCAGCGCCTCCGCCGGCTCTCGAGCTGCCCGCAGGCCTGGCTCAGGCGGGAACTCCACGAGTGGGAAATCCCCGATCGTGTGCAGGAGAACAACCCGGACACTATCCTGTGTACAGGAAAGGAATGACATCTCTATGACCACCACCTATGACCATCTAATGGAGTACGTGCGCACCCGGCGTATCGTCAACACACATTGCCACCATCTACGGGACCAGGATTTTGCGTCCTATGACCTGGACGTGTTGCTCAAGAACAGCTACGTGGCATGGTGCGGCGTACCCTGGAGCGAGACACGCGAGAGCAGGGTAAATCTGCTCGAACAGGTGCGCTTCAACCTGTGTAAATAGAGGAACGGATGGATGGGTATGAGCATAAGCGGACCAATGAAGACGAATGATCTCGGCTACTTGCGCAAGGAATCACTGGAGACGGTGTTATTGTGCCTGACGGCTGGATCGTATATGTGGTGCATCATGTTGCTCACAACCCATGACCGTTTCGGTCCCTGGTGGTGGGGCCTGGCGGTCCTGGGGACTGGACTGCTGACTGCCTTCAGTGTCCGCGCCCGCCATCCCTCATTAGCGGCAGGAGTGATCGTCCTGAGTCTGGCAGCCGCCGAATTATCTGACATGTGGCTGGGCAACACGAAGACCGCGCCATACATGCTTACAGTAGCCGTCAGCCTGGCCGGACTTTTGTTCGGCCCGCGGGTGGTGGCCTGGACGACCGCATTGTGCAGCGGCTCGGTCCTCGCCATCGGCCTTCTCCGGTACGGGCAATCTGCCTTCTCACTTGACTTGTGGTCGCCCATGTTGGTCATCGGCGCAGTCGGTATCCTTTCCTCTCTCGCGGTCCGCGACCTCTACCAGGCGCTGGTTTGGTTCCGGGAGCGTGCGACCGCTGCACAGCACAACGAAGAGGAACTGCGGGAGCGCCAGGGGCAGTTGTCCCGCACCGTGAAAGCGCTGGACGAAGCCTACCGGCGGTTGGAGTACCTGAGTTACGACCTGGCACGGGCACGCGAAGCGGCAGAGGAAGCAAGGCTGGCCAAGCAACGGCTCATGACGCAAGTCAGCCACGAACTGCGCACCCCCCTCAACGTGATCGTGGCCTTCAGTGAGATGATGTACCTCTCGCCAGAAAGGTACAGCGCCGATTCGCTGCCTCCGGAGTTTCGCGGGGATATTCGCGAGATCTATCGCAGCAGCAAGCACTTGCTGCGCCTGATAGACGATGTCCTGGCCATGTCCCAGATTGAGGTCGGCCAGATGAGAATCGAACTCGAGCCTGTCTGGCTGCGAGAAGTGATTGCCGAAGCGGTTGACATTATTCGCCCACTCGTACGGGAAGGGGTAACGCTGTGCACGGATGTACCTGAAGACTTGCCCCAAGCCCTGATAGACCGCGCTCGCGTGCAGCAGGTCCTGCTGAATCTGCTGAACAACGCCCGGCGCTTCACCGAACGCGGGAGCATCACCGTGCAGGCCACCCGCGAGGCGGAACAGATCCGGATCACTGTCGCCGATACCGGGATTGGAGTCTCGCCCAGCGAGCACGACAAGATGTTCAAAGAGTTCCAGCATCTCGATGCCCCCCTTGCTCGAGGCCAAGAGGGGACCGGACTGGGGCTGGCGATCAGCAAGAGGTTTGTCGAGATGCACGGCGGAAGCATTTGGGTGGAGAGCGAAGGGGTACCCGGCCAGGGTAGCCGCTTCCACTTCACGCTGCCGTTGGTAGGAAGCGAACCGGTGGGGATGAGTGCCTTGCACGGCACGCAGAAACGCCTGAGCCGCCCTGTTGGCCGTGGCCGGACGCTGCTACTCCTGGACCAGGATACGCGGGTCGTGAAGATGCTGGAGCAAGGCCTGGAGGAATACCAGGTCGTGCCGGTGGACGAGGTAGCAGAGGTACCCCGATTGGTTAGCGAACTGCACGCCCGAGCCGTCGTGCTCAACCTGGCACAGAGAAGCAATGTGGGGCGGCAAGTCAGAGAATTACGCCAAAGGCTGGGCGAGTCCCCTCTGCCCATCGTACTGTGCTCCCTGGTAGGAGAACGCCAGTTGGAGCGGGAACTGGGAGTCGTGGACTACCTGGTCAAGCCAGTCGCGCGCGACGTGCTGATGGCGTTACTCGATCGGCTGGGTGAGGGTATTCGCCGGGTGCTCGTCGTGGACGACGATCCCCAGATGGTTCGCCTTCTCTCGCGCCTGCTGCAGACGGCTCCGCGCGAGTACGAGGTGCTCCGTGCCTACGACGGCCGGCAGGGCTTGCAGGAGATGCGAGACCGGCACCCAGACCTGGTCCTCCTGGACATCACGATGCCTGAGGTGGATGGCTATGGCGTACTGGCTCAGATGCAGGAAGACGACGAGTTGCGCCGGGTCCCCGTGGCGGTGATCACCGCCCGTGAACTCACGCCCGACGAAGAGCGCCGGCTCGGCGGGCGGACGCTGATGGTTTCCACCGGAGCCGGATTCACGAACCAGGAAACCCTGGCCTGCCTGCGCGGCATTCTCGACAGCATCGGCATCTCACTGTCGTCATGACGCGCGTTATGATGCGTCGAGCAACCGCCTCAACGCAGCCAGCAGGTCAGTTTCCATGACGGGCTTGGGCAGGTACGCCGCTGCGCCTAGCGAGTGTGCTACCTCGGAATCCTCGAGGACGGAGCAGATGATCACCGGAATGGGCTGGGTGACGGGATCCTTCTTCAGGGCCTGCAGAATCTCCCAGCCATCCTGAGAAGGCATCATGACGTCGAGCGTGATCGCAGCCGGCTGCAGTTCACGCGCGATCTGCACGGCCTCGGCACCGGTTATCGCACCGACTACCCGGTAGTGGTAGTCCACCAGGTAGCCTCGAAAGGCCCGGATGATGGCCTCATTGTCATCCACAACCAGGAGCACTCGCTCGCTGGCGACTGGCAGATCGAAACGGCACACGCACTCTTCAGGTCTGGCATCCAGCCCTTGCCAGTGCCCTCCCATCATCTCGACCAACTGGCAGGCGGAGGCTAGATCGGGTGCCGGGTGGCCGGTCACGACGTCGGCTTGATGGTCTGGTGTGCTGAGCCTGGTACTCAATTCGGCGGCCACCGTGTGCCCAGTCTGGCGCATCCGGATGCGGACTTGCCGGACACCGGGTTGGGTGATCATGCTGCTCAGGGTCTTGATGAGCACCTGGCGCAGCAGGGTGCGGCTCCCGTAGACGGACGGAAGCCCACAGGTAAGATCGCATTCCACCGTCACATCGTGTTGTCCGGCAAGTTGGCCGACCACCTCCAGTGCTCCCTGGATGACCTGAGTCGCATCTACGGTTTCGCGCTGGTGAAGAACGCGCTCCGCTTCGGCGTGCAGCACGTCGCCTGGCTGCGCAGACGGAAGCGACTGGGGGAATGAGGAGTTGCCCTGCGGCAGTTTCTCCCGCAGCAAAGAGGCCAACAGAGCAATCGCTTGCCGCTGGTCGCGAAAGAACTCGCTTCGGCTGTAGCCCAGTTCGCGCATGATGTCTGGCAATGTCCGTTCTTCCACATACCGATACACCAGGAGTGAGTAATATCGCGCGCGCGGGGCGTCTTTGGAGGGCGCGCCGGGTGGGTTCAACTCCTCTATACTTTCCAACAGAAGACGGTTGAAGCGCTGGGCGCGGCTGGGCCCTCCGCCGGCAACCTCAGGCCACAGTCCCAGGGCCAGGGGGTGGCGCTCCAGATAGCTGTAGTCGTACAGGTGGTGCAACGCATCCCTGACTTGCACGAGCAGTTCGTCTTGGGTGAGCATCCCACATCCTATCCGAACGATGTACTGGCTGTCATAGCAGAGTCGGGCGCGACGGGCCGTCGTCGCCTACGTCTATTATATCATGGGTGAGAGTCGGAGTGAAGCCGGTTGCCCGGGACCGTCATGTGACACTGATTTGACACTGCAATGAGACTATTCGGCAGAATGGGCCTCTAGTTCATGCTATAATTCCACTGGCAGAACGTGGACTGAGGGAGATCAGGTGCGCTTCAGCCCCTCCTTCGTGTGGTTTCAGCGGGGTTTCCAGGAGATCTTACACCTGGCCAAACCGCTGACAGCCGGCAACTGGGACGAGGTCTCAGTACTGGCCCGCGAAGCCCGTCAGGGCACGCGCCGCTGCATCGAAATAAGGAGGAAACGAAACGATAGACAAGATTCTGACAACAAGAGCATCTATGATACAATGTCCATCTCATGAACTACTAAGGGAGGAAGTGAAACAATGAACAAGAGTAACCTGAGCCGGCGCGAGTTTCTGCGCCTGTCTGCCGCATTTGCGGCAGCCGCCAGCGCTGCTGGTTGTCGCCCGGTGGCACCCACTGCGACGACAGAGCTGACCCCTATACCGACAGCGGCTCCCGCAGAGCCAACTGCCATACCAACGGCCGCTCCAGAGGAGCCGGTGGACATCCAGTTCTGGTGGGGCTGGACTCCCGAGATCCACGTTAACGCGATCACTGCTGCAGTGCGTAAGTTCGAGGAGTATAACCCCTCCATCAAGGTGAGCACCGGCCAGCACGAATGGGGCGAGAAACTCACCACGGCGTTCGCTGCCGGAACTCCGCCTGATCTGTTTATCCTGGGGGAAGTCCGGACCTATGCCTCCAAGGGAGTCGTGATACCTCTGGACGACTATATGGCTGGCAGCACGATCGCCAACAGGGAGACCTTCCTCGAAGCCACCATTGAGGCCCAGACTTGGAAGGGCAAGGTGTATGGAGTTCCCTCGCTAGAGCACGGTCCGGGGCTTGGGGTGGTGTTCAACGTCAAAATGCTCGAGGAACGGGGTCTGAAAGCCCCTGACGATCTCCCAGACACCTGGGAGAAGGCCTGGGAGCAAATCCTCGAGTACTCCCAAGTGGAGGATAACGGGAACATCAAGCTTCTATGGTTTGAGCCGGAAGTCGGCACCTGGGTGTGGTGGGCCTGCACCTACGATGTCCTAGCCTACGACAACGAAGCGATGAAGATCACCTTTGATGACCCGCGGTGGAAGGATATCCTGGATTATGCAGTGCGCTATAACCAGCACTTTGGGCCCGAGAAGGTCAAAGCCTTCTATGAGAGCTTCCCGGGGTGGGCGGCAGTATCGGGCTGTGCTCTGTGCGCCGAGGTTCTAGCGGGGGATATCAACGGTTTCTGGGCCCCGGGCGAGTTAGCCAAGACAGCGCCCGACAAGAAGTTTGTGTACTCCTGGATTCCCATGCCAGAAAGCCGCAAGGGCACCACGATACAGCAGGTCGGCGGCCATTGCGCGCTGATCTCCAAGGATGCCAAGCAGCACGATGCCGCCTGGAAGTTAGCCGAGTATCTGACAACCGAAGAGGTCAACAAGATCATGTTCGATGGCTGCGGCTTCCTGTTGGTCAACAAAGCCTTCCTGGCGAACCCGCGCGCCGTGATTGGCCCTGACCAGTGGGAGAACATGAAGTTCTACATTGAGTCTATCACTCAGGCCAGTCAGGTATATGGCGACAACATCAGCCCCATTGACACCTTCATCTGGGACCAGTATTCGAGAGCGTACGACGCTGCCATCTTCGGCGAGAAGACGGTAGAGCAGGCACTGGCGGACCTCCAGAGCGCCTGCTCAGAGGAGCTGGCCAAGTCCATCTCGGGGACGTGATCGAAAAGCCAGCATCAAGGGGGAGCTGCTCTGGCAGCTCCCCCACGTTCCCTCCAGGTGGAGACTACCACAATGACAAGTCAGACTATTCAGCGGCGCTCGAGCTGGTCGCCAACTGAAAGGAGAGAGTACCTCAAGGGCCTGGTCTTCATCTCTCCTTGGTTGATTGGCTTTGCGGCCTTCGTGCTCTATCCTATCATTGCCTCTCTTTATTACAGCTTCACCTACTATGACCTGCTTCGCCCGCCCCGCTTTATCGGTTTGGAAAACTACCGTGAAATTCTGTTCCAAGACCAGTTCGCTGGCAAGGTGCTATACAACACAGTCTACTACGTTCTTCTCGCTGTTCCTCTGGGAACGATCGTGGCCTTCCTGCTGGCCAGCCTGCTAAACACCAGGTTGGTGGGACGCTCGTTCTTCCGGGCTATCTTCTTTGTTCCGTCAATCGTGCCCGTCGTCTCCTCGGCCATGGTCTGGTTGTGGATCTTTAACACCCAGTATGGGGTCATTGACTCCACGTTGGCCAGCCTGGGGTTGCCTGTTATCCCCTTCCTTTCCAGCCCTGAATGGGCCAAACCCTCGTTTATCATCATCCACTGCTGGTCCAGCGGGGGTGCTATGCTCATCTTCCTGGCCTCGCTGCGGGATGTACCCATGTCGCTCTACGACGCGGCCAAGGTGGACGGAGCGGCAAGCTGGGCGCGTTTTCGGCACATCACGATCCCGATGTGCACCCCGGCCATCCTCTTCAGTGTGTTGACCGGCATCATCGGTGCCTTCCAGTACTTTGCATTTGCCTGGATCCTCACCCGGGGCGGTCCGAATGGCGCGACCGAATTCTACTCGGTGTACCTTTACCGCAACGCTTTCTCGTTCCTGAAGATGGGCTACGCGGCAGCCCTGGCCTGGATCCTTTTCCTGATCGTCATGGCGGTTACGATGGCCGTCTTTCGTTCCTCGGCCAGGTGGGTCTATTATGGGGGCTCTACCGACTAGTACCCCGTCGCATGTTGGCGATATGAACTATGACTACTCACAAAATTGCGACTGACACTATACCGGTGCTTGCTGCCAGGGGCACCACCCGAAGGCGCTGGCTGAATTCGGCTCGGCTGTGGGCTGGCTGTGGCTGGGTTGCTCGCCATGTTCTGGCCGTCGCCCTGGGCATGCTGTTTGCGTTGCCCCTGGTCTGGGCCCTGCTCACTTCGCTAAAGACCAATGCCCAGGTCTACGTGGTCCCGCCGAAATGGATCCCTGACCCCGTCGTGTGGAGCAACTACCCGGAGGCGCTCACCCGGGTTCCGTTCCTGCGCTACATGTTCAACACGGTCAAGGTGACCATCCCTTCGGTGATTGGGGCAGTGCTCTCCAATACCATTGTCGCCTACGGCTTCGCCCGCATTCGTTGGCGTCACCGGAACATTTTCTTCATCGTCTGCATCTCGACGATGATGATCCCATACCAGGTCATTATGGTGCCTCTGTTCATCACTTTCAAAAAGCTGGGGTGGCTCAATACCTATCTGCCTCTGATCGTGCCGGCGTTCTTTGCCAGCCCGTACTTTATCTTTCTGCTCCGCCAGTTCTTTATGACCATCCCTGCTGAGCTATCGGACGCGGCCCGGGTGGACGGTTGCTCCGAGTGGATGATCCTGACGCGCATTATCGTCCCGCTGAGCGTGCCGGCCCTGGCGGTCGTGGCGTTGTTCGAGTTCATGGGGACCTGGGGGGATTATCTGGGGGCATTGCTCTACCTTGGTCGCGAGGAACTCTATACGGTTGCCATTGGCCTGTCCCGCTACCAAGCGGGTGGCTGGTCACAGGCCAACTGGTCGTACCTGATGGCCGCCAGCGTCACCAGCATTGCCCCTATCCTCCTGCTTTTCTTCGTTGCCCAGCGTACATTCATAGAAGGAATCACCCTGACTGGGCTGAAAGGCTAGAAACCGCTGCGGGTGCTCAACACGATATGAGGGAGACCTAACCTATGCGTGATGCGCTGCTACTCGAAGATTATCAACCCCGCTCCGAATTGGAGGTACCGGAACACTCCGTACCGCAGGCCATGTTTCCGGCGGTGGATGCCCACAACCATCCGACCTACCCGGGTTTTGGCTGGGAAAAACTTGATCTGGAACAGACGCTCCGTGAGTTGGACCTGGTCAACGTCGCCACCATCGTCAACCTCAGCGGGGGCACGGGTGACGAACTCGTGCGTAACATCGAAAAGTTCGACCTCGCTTACCCTGGCCGGTTCGTGACTTTCTGCAACGTGGACTTTGCCGGCATGGGCGAGGTGGGCTGGACTGAGCGGGCAACCGCTCAGTTGGAAGCCGACGTCAGGGCCGGTGCCCGTGGACTCAAGATCTACAAGGAACTGGGCCTGCGCTACCGTGACCAGGCTGGCCGTCTGGTGTTGCCCGACGATCCACGTCTCGCCGATCTGTGGGACGCGGCGGGAGGGTTGGGTGTTCCAGTGACCATCCATACTGCTGACCCTGTGGCCTTCTTCCGCCCGCTGGACCGCTTTAACGAGCGGTGGGATGAGTTGCACGCCGTCCCGGACTGGCACTTTTACGGCCCTGAGTTCCCGACCTTTGACAATCTAATCGAGTCGCTGTACCGGCTGGTCGAGAGCCACCCCAGGACGACGTTCATTACCGCTCACGTGGGCTGCTATCCGGAGAACCTGGGCTTCGTCTCACAGATGTTAGACCGCTACCCCAACCTGTACACCGATATCGCCGCCCGCATCGCTGAATTAGGCCGGGCGCCCTACAGCGCGCGGAACTGGTTCATCAAATACGCTGGCCGTATCCTCTTCGGCACCGACTTCGTGCCCAATATCGCCAGGTACCGGACTCACTTCCGTTTCCTGGAGACCACCGACGAGTACTTTGAGTACAACGCCGACTCGCCCGTGCCCACGCAGGGCCGCTGGCGCATCTATGGGCTTCACCTGCCCGCCGAGGTGCTGCGCCAGGTCTACCACGACAACGCTGCTCGTCTGCTCAGACTCTGAGCAAGGAGAGTGGCCCGTGAGCGACGCTCACAGCCCAGGCAGCCCTTTCGGAGGAATAACACAGCGCTATGCCCTGTCAACCAACCGAAGTCCATATCATTTCGCACGCTCACTGGGACCGCGAGTGGTACCAGCCGTTCCAGGGCTTTCGCCGCCGCCTGGTCGGTGCTATTGACGAACTGCTCACCCTCTTGGAGCGTGAGCCCGACTATCGCTACTTCTGGCTCGACGGGCAGACGATTGTGTTGGAGGATTACCTCGAGATCCGTCCCGAGCATGAACCCCGCCTGCGGCAACTGATCGCCGCCGGCCGCATTCAAGTAGGCCCCTGGTACGTCCAGCCTGACGAGGCTTTGGTCTCCGGTGAGTCGTTGATCCGCAATCTGCTGCTCGGCCACCGGCTGGCCGCGGCCTACGGTCGGCCCGTACCTAAGGTCGGCTACCTCCCCGACATCTTCGGGCACATCTCTCAGTTGCCTCAGATTCTGGCCGGTTTTGGCATTGACAACGCGTTTCTGTGGCGCGGTCTGCATGGCGAAGGGTACCCCAGCGAGCTAGCCTGGGAGGGCGCAGACGGAACACGCACCCTGCTGGTCAGGTTCGGTGAGCGTGATGGCTATGTGGACTGGTTCCGCGACGTGCGCGAGCACTTTCCGGTCTCCTCCCCTGAGCCAGACCAACTGGTGGACCTGGTCACCAGGCTCTTGGCCTACAAAGCCGAGCGGGCTACTGTTCCGGTCATCGTGGCCATGGACGGCGCCGACCACGCCGAGCCCGACCCGCGCTTGCCCGAATGGCTCTCGCTGCTGCAAGAGCGCTTCCCAAGGGTGCAATTCACTCACTCCACCCCTGAGCAGTACCTGCAGCGGCTGCGCACGCTCGTGTCCGGGTTGCATACGGTCTACGGCGAGCTGCGGGAACCGTCGAAGGCACGTGGGACGGGCAACGATATTCTGAACGGCGTGCTCTCTGCGCGCATCCACCTCAAGCAGCGGAACGAGATCTGCCAAACACTCTTGGAGCGTTGGGCCGAACCGGCGGCTGTCCTGGCCATGGTCTATGCGGGTGTGCCCTACCCGCGCGGTTACCTGCGCGTGGCCTGGCATCACCTCTTGCAGAATCACGCTCACGACTCGATCTGTGGCTGCAGCCTGGACCAGGTGCACCAGGACATGCTCTACCGCTTCGATCAGGCGGCCATGATTGCCGATGAGACGGCAGATGAGGCTCTGCGCGTGCTTGCCGCGGATATTGGGGTCGCCGAGGGAACGCCTGGCAGCCACATTGCTGTAGTCTTCAACCCCAATGCGATCCCCTTCGAGGGCACCGCGCTAATGGATCTGGAGCTGCCTGCCGGGTCGCTACGGAAGCCTGAGGTAACGGAGGATCCTTATCGCTACTTCCTAAACGTCTACGACGCCGACGGGCGGCCGCTGCCCATCCAGCTCACTGCTGTACACCTGCAACAGCAGCGCCGCGAGCGGATCGGACATGGGGTTTGGCAGACCCGTACTTTCCACCGTTTCACCGTGGCCATGCCGGTGCGCGTGCCGGCCTGCGGCTACACCTCTTACACCTATGAGCGCCGTGACCAGCCTCAGCGGACCCAGGGCAGCATGGCAGTCGGGCCACTGGCCTGGGAGGGGCGCTGGCTAAGTCTGAGTATTAACCTCGACGGCAGCATCAATCTTTTGGACAAGGCGACCGGCGTGGAATATCGGCACCTCCTGACCTTCGAGGATGTTGGCGACGTCGGTGATGGTTATAAGCACTTTGCGCCGCTCCAGGACCGCCGGGTGACGAGCGCGGGCGGTATCGCAACGGTGGCCGCCGAGTGCGAAGGGCCACTTTTCACGCGCCTGCGGCTCGATTGGCGGTTGCGCATTCCGGCCTCCGCCACACCGGATGCCCTCGCCCGCAGCGAAACCGAAGTGATCTTGCCGATCACCGCCTGGCTCGACTTTCCTGTAGATGCCCGTGAGCTCACCTGTCAGGTTGCGGTCGAGAACACCGCTCGGGACCATGCCCTGCGCGCCCTCTTTCCGAGTGGGCGTTCGACCGACCTGTACTATACGGACTCCGCTTTCGACCTGATACAGCGCTCGGTGCATCGTCCCGACTACCGCGACTGGAACGAGACCGTTGATGAGATGGTACCCCAACAATCCTTGGTGGCGATCCATGATGGGGCTGCTGGTATGTGCATCACCAGCCGGGGCTTGCCGGCCGTCAGCGTCCGCTCGGACCCTCCGCGCACCGTGGCTTTGACCCTCCTGCGCGGTTTTGCCCGTGTCATCATGCAGCCGGGAGAGGGCGGACAGGTGCTGGGATCCCATCGGTTCCGGTTTGGCATCGTCCCCTTCCAGGCAACGCCGGGTTGGGAGGGCAGGCTCTGTCAGCGTGCGACAGCCTGCCGGAGTGGTCTGCGCACCGTGGTGCGGGCTGCTGCGCCCGGTCGAGGGCCGCGACAGCGTGGATTCTTGAGTGTCGAGCCCGCTGATCTTCAACTCAGCGCTCTCAAGAGCGCCGAAGAGCAGGACGGGCTCTTCGTCTTGCGCGTATACAACCCGGCGATATCCCCGATCGAAGGCCGGGTGCGTTTCGAGCGAGCGCCGCGCGAGTGCTGGCTCGCCAATCTCAACGAAGAACCTGGGGAGCGCGTGCATCTCAGACCAGATGGCACCATCTCAGTACAGGTGGGGCCCAAGAAGATTGTGACCCTGCTTATGCGCTGGTAGGGTCCGTTCGTGTGAATCGCCTTATGTCTAGAAATGGAGGGAGCCACTCATGAAAAAACGCGACTGGTGGGCGCGACCTTTCGAACGGATGGTCGTCCTGGGTGAGAGCACAGTGGAAGGCGGTCCTTGGCTGGATCGCACTGAGCAGCGTTGGGCCGATGTCCTTGCCGACCTCATTTCCCGTTGCCAGGGTCGCCCGATGGCCTACTTTAACAAGGGCATCGGTGCCAACGTCATCTCACCCCGCAGCCCGGGGTATGAGCAATCGCGCAAGCCCAGCGCGCTAGAGCGCTACCCGCAGGACGTCATCGCGCTCAACCCGGATTTGTTCATCCTGTGCTATGGCCTCAACGATACGCGGGCAGGGATGGATCCAGAGTTGTTCCGCGAGGACATGCATACGATCATCGCCGATGTTCACGAGACGTGTCACCCTCTTGTAGTGCTCACGACCGTTTACTATATGACGGGCTATGGCAGTTACCCCCCATTTGATCGCGGCGGTGTGTACCAGACTATGGTGTACAATGAGGTCATCCGCCAGTTGGCCGAAGCGAATGACTGTCTACTGGCGGACGTTTGGCAGGCCGAGGGGTGCGCTGACTGGCTGATACACCCCGACGGCGTACATGCGAATGCAGTGGGCAATCTGGCCATCGCCCACCGCGTCTTTGAGGTATTGATCCAGAGCTGCAGTGGCCTGTCAGCAGAGGTACAGCGGCTCGCCTGGCCTACAGAGTGGACCCGCGAAACGACCGGACAGCGGATGCAGGCCGGCGACCCGTACAAACAGACATGGTGACAGGGTGGCGTCAACCACCCACGAAACCTATGACACCAGGAGGAGCAATGAGCAATCATCCAAGTTGGCACCGTCTTTCTGAGCACCTCTACCGATTCGACGACATCTGTAACGTCTACGTCCTGGTCCACGATGGTGAGGCCATCCTGATTGACTTTGGCGCCGGGGAAGTGTTGAATCACCTGGGAGATATCGGCGTCGGTCAGGTTCGTGCCATCCTGCACACCCACCATCACCGCGACCAGTGTCAGGGCGACCCGTCGGCGGTCACCGAGGGCATTCCCATTTGGGTGCCCGAGCACGAACGGCGGCTCTTCGACCAGGCGGAGCTCTTCTGGGCCAACAAGCAGTTGTTTGACGTATACAACGTGCGCAACACCTACTTTTCGCTTACGCAGAACGTCCCAGTGGCGGGTGTGTTGGAGGATTTTGGTACCTGGTCGTGGGGCCCGTTCGCCTTCACCCTGTTGCCCACCCCTGGTCACACCCTGGGCTCGTTAACCCTCTTGGCAGAGGTGGATGGGCAACGTGTGGCCTTCACCGGCGACCTGCTCTATGCGCCGGGGAAGGTTCTCACTATGTACGACATGCAGTATGACTATGGGTCACTGGACGGAGTGGAATTTGCCATTCTCTCCCTCGCGAGCCTTAGCCGCCGCGAGCCACAGCGTATCTGCCCGTCACACGGGGAGCCGATGGCCGATGCCGAGGTGGCCGTACGCCAGACACGGGAAAACCTGATCGGTTTCTACAAGTTGATGAGCGGCGGTATGCTCCCGGCGGGCGAGATTGACTTCGTCCCCGTCCTGCCTCACGTCCTGGCGGCGACCTATGCCTGTTCGTACTTCTACGTGCTTACCTCTGACTCCGGCAAGGCCTTGATGGTGGACTTTGGGGCGCCCAATGGTTCGTTGTTTTCACCCATCAACCGGCACTTTGAGGATGGCGAGCGTGTGCGCTTTGTGGAACACTCGCTGGAGCGGCTGCGCACCCAGTACGGCGTGCGCAACATCGAGGCCGTGCTGCCCAGCCATTACCACGACGACCACATCAACGGCATCCCGTATCTGCAGCAGCAGCTTGGGGTCGAGTGCTGGGCCTATGAGAACATGCGCGAGATTCTCGAGCACCCGCGGGGCGAACTGATCGGATGTGTACTGCCGACGCCGATCCAGGTGCAGCGCACCTTTCAGGATGGCGAGCGCTTCTCGTGGGAGGAATACGAATTCACCATCCACTATATGCCTGGCCACGCCGACTACCACATGGGCATGTTCGGCCAGATTGATGGGCACTCGGTGGCTTTCTCGGGCGACAATCTCCACCCTCTCGACGGTGCCACGCCTAGCCTGATTTATCGCAATCATGTGCATAAGACGAGCCACCAGCAGACAGCCCGCCTCTTCATGGAGTACATGCCGGAGATCCTCTGTGCCGGGCACGACCTGCAGCGCGAAGTCAAGCCGTGGGTGTACCGCACCCTTGTCCGCAAGGCCCAACAGATGACCCAGTTCTTTGAGACCTTGTTACCGGGCGAAGCCAACTTTGGCCTGGAACCAAGTTGGGTCCAAATCTACCCTTACCAGTCACTGGCCAGGCCCGGCGACACGCTCAACCTTCAGGTCCGGATGACCAACTTTCTGGATCAGGCAGCCCAGGCCGAGGTCAGCCTGGTGTTGCCTCACGGTTGGAAGGCCATCCCGCCGGTTGCCCGGCTGAGCGTGGCGCCACGCTCCCGGGCTGTGGCGACCATGGCCGTACAGGTTCCAAGCGCATACAGGTTCCCCTATCCGCGCATCGCCATCGCCGCTGATGTCACCTTCGATGGCTGCAGGCTGGGCCAGATCGCCGAAGCGACGGTGGAGCAGCAGAGGGAGGATAGGCCGTCTGTGTGAAGGAGATCATTTTAGCCTTAGAAACTCGATTGTCTTCTGAGCGGCGGTGTCAGGATCGGGCAGCGGGAGCAACTCGGCCGAGACGTAGCCCTGGTATCCCATCTCTTCGAGCGTCGCAAAGATGCGGTGGAAGTCCAGGTGCCCGCTCCCGGGATAGCACCGGTTCGAGTCGGCGATGTGCACGTGCCACAGCCGGTCGCCCGCCAGGCGCAGCCCCTCCTCAATCGAGGCGTCCTCAATGTTCATGTGGAACAGGTCGAGCATCAGGCCCAGGTTCTCGCACCCCAGGTCCTCGACTACCCGCACGCCGTCGGCGGCGCTCAAGATAAAGTCGGTCTCGTAGCGGTTGATCGGCTCCAGGGTGATCCTGACCCCTTGCCCGGCGGCGTAGGCCACGACCTCGCGCAGCCGCTCCACCGCCACGGCCCAGGCGTTGGGTACGCTTCCCAGGAATTTCAGTTGGCCGCGCAGCCGCCCCACGTTGACCATCGCCCCCAGGTAGGCAGCCAGGTCAATCACCGTCCGGGTACGCTCGACGGCGCGGCGGTACAGGTCTTCGTCGGCGGTCACCAGGCACAGCCCATCCGCCCCGTAGAGTTCCCCCGTCACGATCTGCGGCACCTCCAACCCTGCCGCTGTCAGGGTGCTCTTGACCGCCGGCCAGTCCAGCCAGGCCGGGTCGCGCACCATCAGTTCGATGCCGTCGTAGCCCAATTGGGCCGCTTTGGCCGCCTTTTCCTCGAACGTGCCGCTCAACAGCGCCAACGGCCCGTAGGCCACGTCCGGCCCACACATCACGAGTCCTGCTTTCATCGGATCGTCTCCTTGCGTAGGGCAAGTTGCCAACTTGCCCAAGAGTTCCTACGAGACCCACTGTGTTTCCATTCAACGCCCTAACAACCGGTTTACCTGCCTCAGCGCCAGGTGCGGGCTGGAGAGGATCGGTACCCGCCGCTCGGCCTCCGGAATCACATCCAGCACGCGCGCCATGGAGGCCTGGGCCAGCACGACCACATCTGCCCGTTGGGCCAGGTCCAGCGCGGCCTGCCTGACCAGGGCGTCGTGTGTCGCGCCGTCGCCGCTCAGGAGCGCCGACAGTGCGCCTTTCACCAGCACCAGTTCGGTTTCGA
>Ga0315274_10004490_pt1 | contig 20522 bp, 11 predicted proteins | sample YL17G02_20_MG_FD_203700 | JGI IMG/M metagenome (GOLD analysis project Ga0315274, IMG submission 203700) | Sediment microbial communities from Yellowstone Lake, YNP, Wyoming, USA - YL17G02_20 | ecosystem: Environmental > Aquatic > Freshwater > Lake > Sediment | place: USA: Wyoming | collected...
CCTCTGGTAAACCGTATCATTACTGCATTTAGAGCGTTATTGAAACCTTATGGAATTACTGTTTCATTGGACGAAATTTAGGATTAAAGTAATTTGGCGAATTCCCCTCATGATTGCCAAGGCACGTATAGAATGGAACGTGGTCGCTTAATTTATGCAAAGGCATAAAAAACTCAGGCTTCCATCGTTCGTAATAGGTTCCACTCGATACCAGATCGCCTGTGTTAATAACCAGATCAGGTGTCTCCCCGAACATCATATCCACGACTTTGCCATGAACTGCGGGGTCGCTTCGAGAATCGCCATAAACGGCAAGACGAAAATCCTTTGTCCCATCTGGCGGGGTGGTCTTAAACGTTGACTGTGCAAGATTTACATTTCCATAGCTTGCCTGATAGTAGTACGTCTTGCCGGGTTCCAGACCTGTTATCTTCACTTCGTGGATCTTAACAGGAGATGACTCTGTTACTGATTGTCCCATTTTCTCTGATTCACCATAATTCACTGTTCCCACAACTGGCTCTGTTGTCTCCCACATAACCACAATGCCTTGCTGAGTCACATTCTGAAGGTACGGGAAGATATTTAAGCCTTCTGGCATCTGTTCCTGTGTAGTATTGTCCTGTGAAAATACAGGAAAAACACAAACTAAAAGTAAAGCCAAACACATTGTAAAGTATTTATAACTTTTGCCTATTTTAAGCATTATTTCTCTCCATTTAGAATTAGCATTAATCTAGCACCTGTCCGAACTGCCCAACAGCGACTCCCGCATGAACTTCAGCGGAATAGTGGAGGTGCCGTTCCCCGACTGTGGGTTGAGTGCATACAGCTTCCAGTGTGCCGGTAACGTTGCCGATCTCTGTATCAGTAGCAATCCACCAACCCTTAGGAGGAATAGCAGGACTGTTCAATTGATTAGCTATCTTACCATCACGGTTTCTGGCTACGAGGCTGATATTGCATTGGACATCATCGGCAAGGTTCAAGAATCTGAACCAATCAAGTCCGCCTGAGTATATTTCAGGGAAGAATAGTCTTCTCCCTGCTGTCCTTCCTCTCATTGATGCCCCGGGAAAATTAAGTATCTGAGTACCGCTGTGATCGTGCCTTTCTGCTATAATGTGCTGATCAGCCATTGCTACAACTGAGGTTTGCTGTTTAATTTGCTCAACGTCAGGATTCCACGCCTGAAATGGTTCGAGTGTTGCTTCTTGAGACCATACAGCATTACCGTTCTGATCTCTTGCAACTACCGTAACTTTGGCTTGCTCATTACTGACGTTTACAATTTGTACCCAGTCCTCCCACGCATCAGAGATTTCCGGGAAATATTGTCTTCGTGATGGCCTGTCAATCACCTGACCAAGTTGTCCCGCCGCTGAACCTTCGTGACCAACCTGATAGTGGAGATGCCTTTCACCACATATAGGTTGTGTACTCATGATTTCAACAGTACCGCTTATATTCCCCGTCTCTTGATCGGTGAAATTCCACCAGCCGAAAGGTACAAGGTTTTGCGTGCCAAACTGGGTAGTGACTTTTCCGCTTCTGTCCCTTACAACCACGTTTATGTTGGCTGGTTGATCTGAGACGTTTAGTATCTGGAACCAGTCCGTACCGCCTTCGTAAATCTCAGGATAAAACAATCTATTCCCAACAGTTGCATGTTCAGGCGAAGCCCCCGGGAAGTAAAAAACCACTGTTCCTAAGTGACAATGTCTTTCACCAACTATCCCTTTGTCGCTTGATACAGTCATTGACACCGGTACTGTTATCGTATCAGCGGCTGTCGTAAAAGCCTGAAAAGGACTGACCTTTACCTCCTGAGACCATACTGTCTGGCCCTGTTGATTCCGTGCAACTGCCATAATGTTTGCCGGTTCATTGCTGACATTAACAATCTGAACCCAATCTTCCCAACCGACTGCTATCTGAGGAAAGTATATCTTTGTAGGAGCTGGCATAAGTAATATTCCCCCTTTATCTTCAATAATTACAAGTGATTAAGAAACCAGCTATATATTTCTCTTTTACTTTATCAGATTTATTCGGATTATGCAAGTGTAAACATCGCATCATATTATTTACAAAATGATGTCCTTCATAGTATAATAAATAATGGAAATGAATATAATAATTTCTGTTATAAAAATCATTAAGACGAATCATAATGTTTCGTTTATCGTTACATATAGATCTACTCGGTATTTAATCTCGTTATGCAATTAATTCAGAAAGGGGTCAGACATGAAACTTGGGCGATTTATTGTTATACCAGCTTTATTGATGTTTATTATTGCGGGCTGTGCCATTAACCCTGTAACAGGGAAAAAAGAGTTAATGGTCTTTTCAAATGAGCAGGAAATCAGTTTCGGAACCGAAGCTGACCCTGACATCCGATGGCAGTTTGGAGGAACCTATGGAGATTCTCAATTGACTGATTACGTGAACAGCGTTGGACAGAAAGTTGCCTCTGTCTCCGATAGAGCCAATATCCCCTACCATTTCGCAGTAGTTGATAGTACTGATGTAAACGCTTTCGCTCTACCCGGAGGCTACGTTTACATAACGAGAGGCTTACTTGCTCGACTAGAAAACAAGGCTCAGTTGGCATCGGTTCTCGGACACGAAATCGGACACGTCAACGCCCGACACAGCATGAAAAGGATGCAGCAAACACTGGGATTCAGCATGGTAATGACAATCCTTGATCAGGCGGCAGGTGGAAGCCAAAAATATCAGGAATGGCGTGGACTCATAAAGACAGGTAGCACAGTCGCATTTTCCGCAGTTGCGCTTGGATACGGTAGAGATAATGAGCTTCAGGCTGATTCGTTAGGGACGGAGTTTGCTAATAAGGCTGGTTATGACCCGCAGGGAATGGTTCAACTCCTAGAAATATTGAAAAGCCTCAATGAACGGGAGCCGTCATCCGTGGAAGAATTCTTCATGTCGCATCCCCGTACCTCAATTCGCATTAAGGAAGTTAATAAGGAAATAGTTAAAATGCCCCCTCAACAACCCCAGGGAGTGTTTAACGAATCCGAATATAAGTCTAAGACAGTTGATCTTGTGACTGTTCAAAAAGCCTATGAACATTACGATAAAGGAGAGGAACTACGCCAAAAAGGTGATTACAGTCAGGCACTTTTGGAGTATAATCAGGCGTTAAAAATTAAAAATATTGCTAAACCCCATGATGGGATCGGGCTTGTCTATTACGCACAGGGCAAATATGATCAGGCGATAAATGAATACAAAATGGCAATTAGAATTGATTCCGGGTACGTGCATCCTTACAACAATCTGGGTTTAGCCTACATGAAGCAGAACAAATACGATGATGCCGCATCAGCTTTCAAAAAGGCAGCATCCACGTATGAAAACTTCGATGATGCCTGGGCGAACCTCGGTGAAGCTTTCTACGTCCAGAAGCAATATCCAGATGCAATCAAAGCACTTGATATGGCTACCTCGCTAAATCCCAAGCATCCAAGAGCATTTACTACGCTAGGATTGGCTTACGAAGCTACAGGGGAAACACAAAAAGCCATTGATGCCTACGAACAGGCTGTCAATGTCGCACCAAAGGATAATTACACCGATACAGCACGCCAGCACCTTGCAAATCTAAAAAAGGCATGAAAACGAGTAAATAACAAGAACTTTTGCCATTTTTGTACCCTCCTCATCCAGTGTTAAAATTTAGAGGTCACTCGTAAAGACAGTATTAATTTTCCTTAACTATTTTTCTCTTTTCCCTTATAGATTCAAATATGTAATATATAGTTGGGACAAAGAATAGTGTAAATAAAGTGGCAACGGTCATTCCACCAAATACGGTTCGTGCCATAGAAGCCTGTAATTCTGCTCCTGAGCCAATCCCTAAAGCCATAGGCAGTAAGCCAAACACTGTTACTAGAGTCGTCATCAGGATAGGGCGAAGTCGCCTTCTTCCACCTTCCAGTATAGCTTCCTTCAGATCCCTGCCTTGCCTTCTCATCAGGTTTATGTAGTCCACAAGAACTATGGCATTGTTTACAACAATCCCTGCTAGCATTATAACACCAATAAACACATTTATACTAAAGTTAGTACCTGTAAAGAAAAGGATCAAGGTAACTCCGATTGCGGCGAATGGTATCGAGAACATTATCACAAATGGGTGTAGCAGAGATTCATACTGCGCCGCCATAACCATGTAAACAAGAGCAACAGCAAGCATAAAAACAAACATCAGCGAGCGGTTAGCCTTTTTTTGTTCCTCTTGTTCTCCAACAAACCTTACAGAAAAACCTTCTGGCACGCCCAAAGAAGCAAGCTTTGCACTAATATCTCTACCAATGCTTCCGGGGTCTCTGCCCACCATATCGGAAGAAACAGTAATAGTACGCTCTTGTGCTCTTCTTTCAATGCTAATAGGACCAACTGCTTCCTGAACCTTAGCAATATTGCCAAGTGTAACACTTGAATTAGGTCCTGTGTTCACAAAAACACTTTTGGTATTATCCAGAGACATTCTGTCTCTTTCCTTTAACCTTACTCTTACATCATACTCGTCACCGCCTTCACGATACCTCGTCGCCACAGTACCTGTCAGGCTTGTGTTCAATGTATTCGCAACAGTAGCGAGATTTAGTCCAAGATTTGAGGCTTTATCTCTATCCAGAAGTACCGTCAGTTCTGGTTTGCCTTCCTGTCTGCTGACACGCACGTTTACAGTTCCCGGAACACTCTCGACAAGCCCTTTTACTTGTTCGGCTAAGACAGCGGCTTTTTCTAGATCGTGTCCTCGTACGTCAACCTCAAGGTTGCTTTGTTGTCCACCACGAAGCATACGAGTCATCATAGAGCCACGACTGCTGACCCATACTCTTGTATCTGGATTTCCAGAGAGTATCCTTCTTAAATCCGCCGTTACCTCATTTGTTGAACGTTTTCTTTTACTTTTATCCACAAGGTTGATATTAATGCTGGCGGTATTTGGACTACCACCTCCACCGAAACCACCGCCACCAATATTTGTGCGGATAGTTTCTAATTCTGGGACGCTATTACGTACCATCTTGTCTAATTTAGTCGTTAATGCGTCTGTTACTTCAAGTTTCGTTCCCACTGGCAATTCAAGGTTTATGGATATAATGCCTTCGTCCACTTCTGGCAAAAATTCTGTTCCTATGGTTGGAATAAGAGCTAGGCATAAAACAAGGATCAGCAAACATACTATTATCACCCATTTACGATGATCCAGAACCCAACCCAATGAGTTACGATATTTATTATTCAGCGCATCAAGCAGTTTTAGCATGAAATGCTCAAATTTCGCAAAACCTTTAGGATTAGGCTGTTTACTCATTTCTGATATAGGAACAACTTTAAGAAGCCTTAATGACATTACAGGTATTAGAGTCAATGCAACGAATAACGAACATAAGACCGAGAAGGACACTGTATAAGCCAACTGTCCAAAAAATATTCCTTGCATACCAGTGCCAGCAAACAGGAGAGGTAAGAAAACGCAAAGAGTTGTCATTGTAGAAGCAGTAATTGCCGAACCTACTTCTTTGGTTCCAACAGAGGCGGATTGTCCTGGATCTTCACCCCATTGCCGGTGACGGTATATGTTCTCCAAAACCACGATGGAGTTATCCAGTAACATACCAATTCCCAAAGCTAGACCACCCATAGACATCATATTTAGCGTCAGTCCAGCAAAGCTCATCAGAATGAATGTCGCTACAATTGCAAGAGGGATAGATACAGAAAGAATGAGCGTACTACGAAAGCTTTGCAGGAACACAAACAGTATAAATATCGCTAGGACACCGCCGATCATTGCTGTTTGCTCAATCTGTGTTATGGAATCTTTGATGAATTTGGAACTATCTCTGGTTACGAAAATATCCATACCCGGTGGAAGGCTTGCCTTAACATTCTTGAGTTCCTTCAGCACTCTGTTGGCTACTTTGACGGTGTTTTCCCCAGGCTGTTTCTGAATGGAGAGAGAAACCCCTGGTTGTCCCCGCAATAACGTTTCCGATCTTAGTTCCTTAAAAGAATCTTTGACATCTGCTATCTGTCGTAGATATATTGGTGTGCCATTTTGCCGACCAATCACTGTGTTGGCTATTTGAGCGACGCTGGTGTATTGCCCAGAAGTACGCACCAGTAATTCTTTACGTGGAGTTTCCAGATAACCACCTGGTGCATCGAGGTTTTCATTCCCTAGCGCAGACGTAATCTGGTTAAAAGAGAGTCCAACAGCTTCCATTTGGCTTTGGTCAACGTCAACGTGAATCTCTCGCTCTAATCCTCCGCCGACATCCACCGCTGCAACCCCTGCTATACGCTCAAACCTGTATTTTATCTCATCATCAGCATATTTTCGTATTTTATCTAAAGGCATAGTACCGGATAAACCAAAATTCATTATAGGCATAGCAGAAGCATCAAATTTCCAGATCATAGGGTCATCAGCGTTTTCAGGTAGTGAGTTTTTTGCACGGGCTACACGTTCACGAACGTCGTTAGCTGCCTCTTTCATATCAGTTCCCCATTTAAACGACACGCTAACACTGGAACGTCCTTCGCTGGACGTTGAACGGACTTCCTCTACATTTTGCACTGTACTAACTGCACGCTCTATCAGTTCAGTTATCAAAGTCTCTACTTCTTTTGGACTGGCTCCCTCATAAGAGGTAGACACAGATAATGACGGAAATTCCACATCGGGTAAAAGGTCAATAGACAATCTAGACAGTGAGAATATACCCACTATCAGGATAGCTATAAAGACCATTAAGGTAGCAATCGGTCTTTTAATCGCTATATCAGATAGGCTCATTTTCCACCCTCCTTCTTATCTTCTGGCCCTTTTTGTCTTCTACCTTCAGGAGACCCTTTTTGCTCACCGGGCAGTATAACTGACATTCCGTCTTTAAGAGTGCTTTGTCCTGCGATAATAAGCTGTTCCCCCGGGTTTAATCCTGATATAACTTCTGTTTTAACTCCATCACTTATCCCTACTGTAATTACCTTCTTGACTGCTTTACCATTGTCTGCAACAAATACATAAGTTTTGTCACCTTCCTTGATAAAAGAATCCGATGGAATAACGAGAGCAACTTTATTTTCTGAGACGGTCAATTCAACACGGGTGAACATACCGGGTTTAAGCCTTTGATTTGGATTTGATACTTCTACTTCAATATCGCAAGTTTGGCTTGTTCTGTCAATTATCGGGCTTATATTAACCAATTTTCCTGTAAATTCTTCATCAGGATAGGCGTCAGGTTTTACGATAGCTTTTTGTCCTTGCTTTATGCTTCCTAGTTCTCGTTCTGGAACCTTTGCAGTAATTTTCACAACGTCCATATTAACAATATTAACAAACGGTTTGGTCGTAGACGCCATACCGCCTTTATCCAGAAACCTTTGGGTGATAGTTCCACTTATTGGTGCTTTTATAACAGATTCATCTAGTCGCTGTTGAGCTAATTCCAATGATGCTTGAGCCTTTTTAACAGCGGCATCTGCCTGTGCCAAATCTTTTTCCCACGTAGATGTATCTTTTGCAACATTTGCCTGTTCAAAAGCCGCCAGAGCATTATCTACCTGAGCCTTTGCAGAATCCCAGCTTGAGCGTTTAATATCAACGAGCATCTTATTTTCCTGTGCCGATTCCAGGGAAGTTTTAGCGGATTCTAACTGTGCTTTCAATACATCCATATCCTCTGGTCTTATACCCTCTTGAAGAAGAGAATATTGAGCATTGTAAGTATCATATTGTAACTGAGCGGATTCAACCTGATCTTGTGAAACCATCCCATCTTTGTAAAGAGAAGTCAATCGATCTAAGTTCTTTTTTGCATTTTCTACCCTTGCTTTTGCTGGTTCTAGTTCTTGATCTCTAGCGCCTTTAACTGCGATGTCTAATTTTGCCTGAGCAATTTGCAAATCCGATTCAGACTTTTTTATCATCAGATCAGCTTGTTTTATTTGCAGTTGAAGTTCAAATTCAGCCTGTTTTAATGAAGATTGTAATCTGTCAAGGTTGCTCTTCGCCTGCTTAAAACCAGTCTCGGAATTAACAAAAGCGAGTGAGGAATTTTTTTCGTAAGAGGCTTTTGCGCCTGCCAGATCAGCTTGAGCTTGCTTAGTTTGAAGCTCAAAAGTTTTAGAATCAACACTGGCTAATATTTGACCGGCTTTTACTCTATCACCTTTGTCAACCATTAGTTTAATTACTTCACCAGCCTGTTTGGGATAAACGTCCACTTCAGCGAGTGCGCTTACTGCACCAGTTATTACTATTTTTTTGGCAATTTCACTGTTTATAACTGGTGTTGTTTCTACAGGAACGCTTTGCTGTTGTTGTCCTCGCATACCGGGACCTCCGCCTGCCATTGGTGACTGTTTCTTACGGACATAAGCAAATATCACAGTTCCGATCAACAGAAGAATTATAACAGCAGTAATAATAACCTTTTTCACTCTTTACTCCTTTCAATTCAATTATTCATTTTCAAACTTGATGTTTAATTTATCTAAAGTAATACCTGTGGATTGATACAAATTCACTACGGATTTACGATAATCAATCGTTGCTCTTAACCGGTTCTTAGTTGCGGTTGCCAGATTTGATTGAAATAACAATAATTGGTAACTTGTAGATAATCCAAGATTATACTTTTTCTCTTCTGCTATAAGAACCTGTCGTGCAAAATCCTCTGCCGCTGTCGTCGCATCAATTCGCTTTCTATCTGATTCCAATATTCTAACACTGCTGCGCACATCAGTGATAATCTGCTGTTCTAAATCCTTCAAATCAAGTAGCTTTTGCTCTTTTGTAAGCTCAGATCTCTTTAATCCCGCTTTAGATACACGATTACCTATCGGCATACGCAAGGCAATGCTGGCATTCCATGCCCTGTAATCAGCTTTTCCGACTTGTGATATTGGATCACCAAAATTTCCACCCAAACCATTAAGAGTCAAACTTCCCTGCAGGTCCATTATTGGAAGTGTTTGATTCTTTGCTACCATAATTGATATATCGCTGTTGCTAATATCTATTTTTGCCTGATTGTATTCAGGACGATCTTTCAATGCAGTAGCAATACTTTCCTCTAAATCAGCCTTCACTTCTTCAAAAGAGGGTGTGTCCGTAGGCTGAATCGTAGCATTCCAAAGAGTCTCATCCTGAATAATGTTAGTAATGCGTTTTAAGTTCTCTTCTGAATCCTTTATTGCATCTGTGGCAGATATAACGTCTGCTTCACGTGACGCTACAGCCGCTTCAGCCTGTAAAATATCGCTTATAGTGGCTTTCCCATTTTCTTTGAATTTCTGATTAATAATTAGCAAGTCTTGTGCTTGCTTTAAGGCAAGCTGTTGCACTTTAAGGTTCTCTATCGCAAATACGAGTTCCCAATAGTAATTCTGCACATTAGACAGAGTATCAATCAACTGTGATTTTAGCTGTAAAATAGAAATGTCTTTATTATTTTTTGCGATCGTAATAGACGATTTGTTGACTGATATACCAAAATCCCTTAATAACGGCTGTGTTATACTAAATGTCAAACCAGAGCGATAAGAAGGACTCAGAGTTTGCTGTATGGAGTTACTATTAGAACGGTTACTGTTAAAAGATATTCCATAACTACCACCAGTGATTATCGGGTCTGTTATTCCAAGAGTTAAGCCACTGGTATTGCCTGTCCTTACGTCTGTACCGGTAGAAGAAGTGCTGAAAGCTAAGTCTTTTGATTTACTGATGGTTGGACCAAATGAAATGGATGGATCAAAATTCCCCTTTGCCATTGTCATCAAGGCATCTTGAATTTTTGGGTTTATTTGCTGCACCTGAATACTCAAATTTGATTTCAGCGCAAGACTAATAGAATCTTGCAATGATAGCTTTATTTGATTATTTGATTCCTCTGCATAAGACGATTTACATACGAAAAAGATTAACAGGATCAGTAAACAGGAAATATACCTGTGTTTATTATACATTGATACCCCCTTATATGATTCCAAAATTACGACTTGTGCTAGTTTGGTTTGTAGTAGTTCGATTTATCGAACTTTTATAAAAACGCTCAATGAATTGAGTTACTACAAACTGGCTTTATTCCTTAATTAACGAGAATTAGCACAAGTCGTTAATCTCCCAATCTTTCTCCTATAAACCATTATTCCATTCCTAGTATTTAAGCACCGCACCCCATTTTCCAACAGCGTAGAGAGAGCCGCCGGGAGATGCGCATATAGAGTAAAGGTCGGTGTCAATTCCAGACGTTATGGTAGACCACGTAGCACCGCCATCAGTTGTGTGCAAAGTCGTCCCTTTCTCACCTACGATCATGCCTTCACTTTTATTAATGAAAGCTATCCCTTTAAGGCTATTATTTGTGCCGCTTTTGCGCTCTTCCCACGTCTGCCCGCCATCTGTTGTAGCTAATATCAACCCTGAGTTGCCAACTGTAAATCCGTTTTTGTTATCAAGGAAAAATACGCTTTCAAGATTGTTGCCAACACCGCTCATCTGCCTTGCCCAATTAGCTCCACCATCTTCTGTGTGTATAATAGTACCAAAAAACCCGACTATCCACGCTTCCTTTGAACTAACAGCATCCACGCTGATTAGATTGCTGAAAACATCTACGGGAGCTAGTTGAGTGGTCCAGGTCTTGCCTCCGTTCGTAGTGTTAAGTATAGTAGCACCTTCAAAGGCGACCTCTCCTACTATCCATCCTGAGTTAGCATTGGCAAAGTCCACTCCGTATAAACCAACACCTGTTCTTGAAGGATATGATTTCCACGTTTTTCCACCGTCTACACTACCGAGTACGGTATTATTAGTTCCTGTAACCCATCCTATCTTGGGGGTGGCAAATTTGACCCCTTTTAATTCAAATTTGCATCCACTATCATTAACCTGCCAATCAGCACCACTATTTGTTGTATGAATGAGTAAACCATTAAGTCCAACACCCCAGCCTTCCTTATCGCTTACAAAGTCAACGTCCATCAGATCATCACTTCTGATTGCAGAAGTCCACGTATAACCACCGTCTGTGCTGTGAAGGATCGCACCATTTTCACCGACAGCCCATGACTCTTTCTCACTGATGAATTTAACCTGCGTCAATCTGGTTCCGGTTCCGCTTTTTTGTACCTTCCACGTTTTTCCACCGTCATTGGTGCGGAGGATAACACCAAGGTCACCAACTGCCAGCCCGTCATTAGGATTGATGAAATGTACTCCATCAAGCGGCTCTGGCATACCATTGCTATAAGGAAGAGTTTTTGTTTTCTGTTCCTCGCTCATACCTTCCCAGGTTTTTCCACCATCGGTAGTGCGGAGCATTGTTCCCAGTCCGCCTACTATCCAGCCTTCCTTGTCATTTATGAAGAACATCCCATCAAAAGTAGAGGCGATCTCACTTTCCTGTATTTCCCATGTTTCTCCACCATTGCTGGTGTGGAGTATGTTTCCTTTACCACTGACTACCCAGCCGACGTTTTCATTAACGAACTTTACTTCAGTGAACGGGTCATCCATGCCTGATTTTAGGGGATACCACGTTTTTCCGCCATCTTTTGTCCGAAAAATCGCTCCACCATCACCAGCAACCCAACCAAGATCCTTATTAAAAAAACATACGGAAAACAGCCATTTCTGAGTTCCGATAGGCTGTGGCTTCCACGTTTTTCCACCGTCAGCCGTATTAAGTACCAATCCATCAGCACCGACAGCCCAGCCATTTTGCTCATCTACGAAACACAGCTTGTGTATCTCCTTCTTTGTCTTAGATTCCTGAACGTTCCACGTTTTTCCGTCATCATTTGTGTGTATTATAGCCCCATCTTTACCTACTGCCCATCCATTCAGAGTGCCGACAAAGAAAATATCATTAAAGTCAACCGAAATCCCCGGTTGACGAACGGTCTTCCATGAACGTTCTTGAGGGTAGGCGCAAAGAGTTAACGCTAACATCAGTAAAGCAGATATGAGAACCAGTTTCCTCATCATTTAATTTCCTCCATTATGCAAATCGTTTCCAGTTTTATATTCATTATAAATTGTTTATTCCAATCATATCCTATCATATACCCCGCTATTAGTCAAGCCTAGTTGGGAAAGGAATCTGATAAATTTTCTCTGATAATAAACGAAATTCGCATCTGTAAAGTTCACATCTGCTTTCTGAAAGTTAATTTCAAACTTGAAACGATATACAAGCATAATTTATCGTCCGCGGTAAAGATTAGGAAATCTGTTATAAGCCTTGTATCTAATCTTCAATCTTTAATCTTCAATCTTATGTTTGGAAACGATATTTCTGCATTGAAACACAAATATAAATGTGAGATAATAGTAGTAAATCTGTCATTTTTATTAATAAACACTTTAATCCAGAAGCGATAGAATTCTCAGGAGGGAAAAATGGCAAACCCACAAATAAGGCTACATACTGAAAAAGGCTCAATACTAGGTGATTTATCTATACCCGATTTCCAGAGCAAATCTGAACAGATTTCACAGCAACTTGTGGAGATTCAAGGTTTGTTTCAGGGTGAAGAAATTTGTGATCTTGTATCGTATAATCGTGCATGGACGGTCGTACCGAAACTAGAGGATGAGCATATACAGAGGATATTAGAGTGCGCTCACGATATTCGTAACAATTTCGAGGCATTTGTCACGATTGGTATCGGTGGGTCTGATCTTTGCGCAAGATTATATCACGAGCTTTTGAATCCAGCTTATTACCATCTTTTGCCTAAAGACAAGAGAGGAAAATCCCCGGAGATATATTTTACAGGAGATACCTTTGACCCTCGTGGCTTAAATGGTTTGTTGAGTAGCCTAAAGGATAAGGGTTTACTAGATAAAACCGCTTTTCATGTTGTGAGTAAATCGGGACGGACGGGTGAAACGTTTGGTTCAGCGTTGATTATCCGCAAATGGCTTGAGGACATCGGTAAAGATTGGGAAAAGCAATTTATCGTAACCACTGGAGGAAGCCCAACAAGTGCGTTATATCAGATGAATAAGGAAAAGCCATTCCATCGTGTTCTGATAATGCCTGAAGGCGTTGGGGGCAGATTCTCTGCATTCACGTCAGTAGGTCTCCTTTTGTTAGCAGTCACAGTCAGTTATCCTGAAAAACCAGAAGACCGTTTGCTAAAAGCGATAGACGGTATCAAATGCGCAGACGATATGTTTAAATTACCGTATTATCATCGTAACAACATTGCCTATCGTCTGGTAGGATGGCTACATCTGGCAGAGGCTATGGGAAAGTCCATACTGGAATTTTACGACTATGCGGATCAGCGCTTTCTTGCCGACTGGTTTGTGCAACTATACGACGAGTCTGTTCAGGAGCGGGGTCAAGGGCTTACGGTCAGGTCGCTTCGAGGACCAACGTGCAACCATTCCGCCCTTAATGGCATAATGAATGGTCCAAAAAACAAGGTTGTATTGTTCCTGCAATGGAAAGACCTTAACGGTGATGCGGAAATGAAGATTCCTGCTTACGATGACGTGAAGGACCCGGAACTCGCTGAACTGGGTGGATTGAAACTAAGCGAACTGCAAACGGCTTCGTACGGCGGAACTTCAGAGGATTTCACCGAAAAAGGAGTTCCCAACGTAACTTTAACCATCCCTAAGCGTGACGTCAAAAGCGTGATAGCGCTGATGCGTATATTAATGGATACGGTTGCGGTTAAGGGACGTCTGCAAGGATTGCATCTGGATGCAAATGGGTTTATTGATTTTGAAAAGGAATTGACTTATCTTCAGGACGGAGTTGAAGGTTACAAAAAGAGAACCAGAAAACTTGCGGCTGAGATCAAGGCAAAACAAACTATGGGTCAATAGGTCTATAGGTCTATAGGTCTATGGGTCTATGGGTCTATTTAATGTATATTTATTGACCCATAAACCTATTGACCCATAGACCTATTAACCAAATTCTATAAGGATTTTAGATGAACTATATACTAGGCATTGATGGCGGTGGGACAAAGACTTTAGCTGTTTGTGCTGATCTTCAGGGTAACGTATTGGGCGTAGGTATATCGGGCGGATCCAATTATCATACTGTCGGTCTAGGAGAAGCTATCGCCGCTATTAAACGCTCATCAAATCAGGCAATTTCAATATCCGGAATAGAAGGATCGGATATCCACGCTGTGTGTGCTGGGTTGGCTGGCGCTGGCAGGCAAACGGATCGCTCTCTTTTATTCCCTAATATAATGAACCTTACGCCTGCTGGTAAGGTTATTCTTGAACACGATGCCACCATAGCCCTTGCCGGAGCAACAGCCTGTAATCAGGGAGTTATAGTAATCGCTGGTACAGGAACTATGGCGTTCGGTGTGAACAAGGCAGGAGAACAAAGGCGTTCCAGCGGATGGGGTAACATACTGGGTGATGAGGGAAGTGCATACTACATCGGGCATAAGGCACTCATCTCTGCATGTAAAGCTTATGATGGCAGAGGAGAGAAAACTACGCTGCTTGATGGTATAATCAGGCTTTTTGAACTCGATGATTTTCCAGATGTAGTGAAAAGAGTATACAATGCGTCTCCAAAGGATATAGCCGCTATTGCACCATTAGTCAGTGAAACAGCTTACGCTGGTGATGAAGTTGCCATCAAAATAATGAGAGATGCTGGTATTGAGCTTGCGCTGTCTGCGGTATCTGTGATAAAAGACCTGGGTATGGAGAACGAGAAAGTTCAGGTCGCTACGTCTGGCAGTGTATTTAATGCCGGTAAGATTCTACTGATGCCCTTTGATGAAACTATGAAATCTTTTATTCCCCTAGCGGAGATCATCAGCCCTATGTTTAAACCAGTTATAGGGGCATTGCTTCTGGCACTTCGTGAAATCGGCATAGAGATTAAAGATAAACTTCTGGAAAACTTAAAGAGAGGTGAAGTTCTAATTGAAAAGAGTTCGCATGTCTAAATCTAATCTGGAAGTGAGTGAATTGTGCTTTGGGACACTCACACTAGGCACTTTTCAGGCAAATCTGACGCCAGAGGAAGGCGCTAAAGCCATCCGCAAGGCTTTGGAACTGGGCATAAACTTTATTGATACTGCACAAAGCTATGGAACTTACCAGCACGTCAGGAAAGGGCTTGAAGGCTGGAAAGATGACGTCGTCGTTGCATCCAAATCCCATGAGCGCACTTACGAAAATATGAGACTTGCTGTTGAAGATGCTCTCAAAGAGATGGCTCTGGAACGCATAAGCATATTCCACCTGCATTTGATCAGATCAAAAGAGAACTTTCTGGAACGTCAGGAAACTCTGGAATGTCTTATAGACATGAAAAAGAAAGGTATTATAGAAGCTATCGGTATATCAGCCCATTCCGCAGAGGGTGTCAATGCTGTATTAGATTGCGATGATATTGACGTTGTGTTCCCAATTGTCAATAAAAATGGCTTTGGTATCGTCTCTGGAACTCTGGATGATATGCTTCAGGCAGTCAGATCAGCAAAAGCAAAGGGAAAAGACGTTTATGCTATGAAACCACTTGGCGGTGGGCATCTGATAAAGGAAATTCCAGAAGCTATAAGCTATCTCAAAGGGTTAAACCTTTTTGATTCTATATCTATCGGCATGAAAACCCCTGACGAGGTAGAGATGAATGTCAGGATTTTTGAGGACGACTACGTACCAGAGGAGCTTATACAAAGGGTTAAGTCCAAAGGAAAGCGGTTGATAGTCTACAATTCCTGTAAGAGATGCGGAAAATGTGAGGAGACTTGCGATCAGGGAGCCATAAAAGTCGGCGAAAAGAAAGCAATTGTTGATCATGATAAATGTATACTTTGCGGATACTGCGCCGCTGTATGTCCTGTTTTTGCTTTAAGAGTTATATAGCTTTAAGTTTAAAAGGGTGGTTCATATAGGTTTTAAGGTGAAATTGGGTATCATTATGGCTCTCAAGAAGCTAGAATTAGAACGCAAGACCACTAATAAGGTTAAACTTCAATTCACCATATCATTGCCAAAAGTATTGCCCATAAACGTCAGAATCAAAGTGATTTTATGACGTACGTGATACCAAGCATATTTAAGCTAATGCGGTGTTTTCTCATTAACAAGCCATGTCTGGCTACTTCCGGGATCCAATCGTATAGACTGGTTGAAATCAAATATAGTCCAGCCTTTTGCGGTTGTTAAATTTGCTTTTACTGAATCATTACTAATATTATGTGCTTCAATATACCACTCTCCCGATCTTACCCATGACACAGTGATATTAACACTAGGATTATCACATATAACCGGATGACCGATGAATATATCCATATCCGCATCGTTAAGATCAAGCTGTGCATAAGCACTGCCGTCACGGATGGGCAATGCACGGAAATTAGGAAACGGACGTGCCTTGTTAAGAAGGTAAACAGACCAATTATCATTTAGCTTTTCAACTTTTACTGGAAGGAAACCCGGCAAATCAGTCTTTGATATTTTGGCTTCGATACCTTTTTCTTCAGCATTTAGAGTTAGGATTAGATATTTGTCAATTAGCCTTCCTTGCTTGACATCCAATGTATATGCAGTTTTGCCGGGGTCTGCTACACCGAACTTTCGGGCAAAATCCAACATATTATCAGTAGTTGTTCCGCTACTAGCTCCTACAAATGCGATCTGATAATCAATTAATTTGCCTTTGGGTATTTCATTCTCTTTAAATATGACTGTATTATAGGAAAGGCTAAACGTTCCTTTGTCATAGTCATATTTAAGCTCATCCCCAAATCCAATGACCATGACTGAACCACCGGGATGCTCCAGAGTGGCATACGTTCTTCGTCCAAATACATTAGGAATATCTCTGGTTTTACCAGTATTAGGAGAGGCAATTATCTCATCTCCATTCCATATCACCCATTGATTTCCATCGGCAAACATGGTTTTGATGGTATCCTTCAATATGTCTTTCGTAACGAGATTAACCTCAAACCATCCTATACGGAATGTTTCCGGTATCCAGTTACAAGCATAGGTTCGCACAAATCCAGTGGCAACCTTTGTCGGAACCAACTTGTGCCAGCTACTCCATGCGTTTGCCCCGCTTCCGCCATTCTGTGGCTGTTCATAAGGATGCCCAAGCGGAGTGACCTTTGCTCCATATTCAGCAGGATCATAGCCTAACATATATTGTGCTTGACCGATGGCTATTTCAGGACTGACCATGTAAGTATCCGGATATGCGAATATGTTATCAAGTTCTCCGGGTATTTTTGGCTCAAAATGCAGCGATACTGTGGGGTATCCAGCCGGCGCTCCATCAATGGGCAGTGTCGGTGAATCAAAGGTAAGGCTGACTGCTGGCTGTAGTGAGACATTAAGTGATCCTTTAGACGGGGTGATACCCATATTTGCCTGAAATCCCACCGGTGTCCAGTATTGTTGCCCTGAACGTGTTTTCAGTCTGGCACTGCCAAGAAAGTTACATCTATCAGAGCAGAAGAATTCCTCCATTATGCAGTTGCGGTTCCATGACTCCATTCCTATCGCCTTCCGTCCCATTTGATCTTTGACCACAGGGAATATACCCATCTGCTGGCAGTTAGATAATATGATCTCCTTTTCAAAGGTCTTTGCGCCATTGGGATACCATCGCCGTAAGACTCTACCACCATCATAAATGGTTACTGATTCCAAACCGGCTTCTGATTCTGCCCGTATCTGAATCCGAAATTCTGAAAGGTCAGGTCGCCACCATTGACCGTTGGGATTTATGAGACGGTTCGGTCCCTGCCATAGAGTGATCTTCGGACCATTTGTTATGTATTGCGACATCATGCCGTGAAACGACCAGGCGGATTCAAACCATTTGCTTCGTATCTCGTCAAGGCTTCGATATGATATGACTTTCCAACCATTCCTGGCACGCTCTTTCACTTGATCAGGACTTGTCATAATCTCAAATGCTAGGATCGCTTGTCCTCCACCTATGCCCATGAAATAGGCATACTCATTGAAAGCATCATCTACCTGTTTGCCATTATCAAAAGTGTATACTGGGAACGAGTTGTATAATTTATAGTCAGCGAAGTGGATATAATTTTCTTTATGACGCCAATATCCTGTGAGCGCTTTTTGCTGAAGATATTCGTTTACATAGTCAAACAACGCCCTGGTTCGATAATCCTTAATGGTCGCTAGTCGTCCATCATCCAGTAACATATTTGGCTTTGGAAACTTCACTTCATCGGCAAATGCGTATAGATGGTCTCCCTGCGCATCTTCATAAGTAAGTCCTGGGATAGCCGCGAAACCTTTATCTGAAGCATCCTTACACTCCTGAACCAGTCTATCCCACTTTTCCTGATCCATCTTTAGACTATCTTCTAAAAAGACTATGAATTGCAAACCATCGGATTTGGCTTCTTTAACATAATCACGTACTGTTCCCGTTCCTGATGATAGGGAAGTCCTTGCACCTATGATCCCGACAGTTTGAGTTTGGTCTGGAATCTCCGATATTAACCCATAAGGTTTCCATTCAAGAGGTGGAAGCGATTCCCAGACTTCCGTTGGTGGATTAATCAAATCCTGTGGTGTTTTGGTTCCTCCAATACCGAGTTTCATGGATGGTTCAGCTAACCATCTGAATGTGTTGGCAAAAACTTTAAGCCAGTCGCTTGGTTTTCCCCCTGCGCCTGCGGAGAGCATGGTTTCTGTAGTAGGGCAGTTGGGTGGAGGGGAGAATAACCAGTAGTATCGTATCCCGACAACCGCTATCCTTCCCTTGCCAATATCACGGGTCGCCATCAATGAAGGAGAATTGGGCCCATTCTCTTTTGGCATCCACTTTTGCAGGTAGTCATCCTGTCTCTGATCCGGTATGGATTTCATAGAATCACTGCCTTTAACGACAGCTTTCCATTCAGGATTCAGGTCAAAGGACATTGGCGGCTCACAGCCCGATGTGCCATTCCACGTTAAGGTAAGAACGCCGCTTACACCATCATTTACAGGAGCATACACTTTATCACTCCATGATAGAGGGCATCCCATCACATCCCTGACTACATTCTGCGGATCACTGTCCTGAAGCACTTCCCAGCGTGGCGTTGCACCAAGTCCTGATAGCCATTCGTTTGTAGCAGTCCAATCCTTATCGTTAGTTACATGAGGATCACAGACCAATACTCCCCCGCCTTTAGATATAAAGTCACTAACTGCCGATCTATCAGATTCGTTTAGAGTTCCTACCACAACGACGTTATATTTAGATGAATTGAGTTTCTCTGAAAGATTGTCATTGCAGACATCAATATCAATTCCCATCCTCACAAGCGGTTTTACGGCATATTTGTTATGTATTCCGCCATAAAACAGCACTGATGGATTAGGTTCAGCCGAAAGACATGCCGTTGAGATCATCAATAAAAGTAAACAACCAGCCAAAATATGTTTTATCATGGTCTATTCTCCTTATCATAAAATAGTTGGAACTCAATTGATAAAAAAGAACCGTTTATAAGACTCGACTTTGTCCATTTAATGTAAATTGATATGGAAATGGCAGGAACTTTTTTGTATGATTGTTTGGTTGTTATTCCAGTTTGATAATCGCATGTCTGATCCTTGCTGTAGTACCTTCATTTTTTATATCATAAGTATAAACGACATGAAGCTTTCCATCTGAAGTCTGTACCGCTTGAGGATAGTGGGCTTCATAACCATCGCTTTCCGGATTAATATTGATTCCAAAGCTCCAGTTTGTACTGTCGGTTGAGGTCATCAGATCCAGAGTACCGCGTTCAGTGGTATTGGGATATCTGTTAACGATGCAGATATGAGTGCCATCGCTCAGCGTTAGTGGACAAATAGCGGACTTGTGATGCTTGAGTGATGTCATCAGCGTGATATCGGACCATGTCTGACCATTGTTTGAAGAGGTAGACGTGGATATGCCATCACGGACATTACCCTGATTTCGTCCCAGTATTCTCAGGTTTCCCCCACCTAATCGTAAAAAACCGGGTTGAATAGGTAACATCTCTGTATTTGCTGGCATTGGACAAACATATCCCAACGACCATGTATTTCCACCATCTGTTGATTTCTCAAAGTGGAACGTGAACCTGTGCCATTCTCGGCTTTCTAGAAGTCCGTATTCGTTACTCGATGGAATAAGGATGGTACCATCTGCCAGTTGTATAGGAGAGTTTTTAGTAGGACCGATGAGATTTCCACCGACTAAACCTGGAGCCTTACCAAGAGCTACAGGTGTCGACCAGGTCTGTCCGTTGTTATACGATTTCTTAAGGTAGCTTCGTAAGTTATAATAATATGTAGTATTATCCCCTGGCTTTTTATATGCAGCGGGACCTACTAATGTAAAGAGCATAAGCGGACCGTTTTTAGGCTGAAAGAGCATCACATTCTCACAGGTATAATTGTTACCGACTTCCTGCCCGTCAAAAACCCGATAAGGGGTAGTCCATTTGCC
>Ga0315274_10004491_pt1 | contig 20520 bp, 24 predicted proteins | sample YL17G02_20_MG_FD_203700 | JGI IMG/M metagenome (GOLD analysis project Ga0315274, IMG submission 203700) | Sediment microbial communities from Yellowstone Lake, YNP, Wyoming, USA - YL17G02_20 | ecosystem: Environmental > Aquatic > Freshwater > Lake > Sediment | place: USA: Wyoming | collected...
CCCGCGCCCGACGCGGCGGCGTGCGCCGGCGTGGAGGCGGTTCCGTTCGGTGTTGGTGAGGGAGGGGAGAGGGTAGGGAGGGGTGGGCAGGCGTTTTTTGGGGCCCCGCGCGCGCGCGCGCGGCGGCGGCCGCGCCGACCTCTCCCCTTCTCCCTCGTCCCGTTCTCCTCAGGCGACACCCTGGCAATCCCCGGCTCCTCCGGCGCGTCCCTCACCCGCACCGCCGACGCCGTCAACGTGACCATGGCCGGCGCGGCGGGCGCGGTGCCGCTGCCGGCGGGCGCGAAAGTCGCCGCGTGCGCGCGGCCGCCGCTCCACATTGTTGTCGCCACCGCGCCGGCGGGCGACGAATCCGTGCAGCTCGTGTTCAACGCGGACACGGGGTGCTTGGCGGCCAACGCGGTGAAGGTGGCGGGGGTCCAGGTGAGCGGCGACGGGAACGGGTTGATCGAGCGCGCGCGCGAGCGCAAGCGCGCGCCGCCTGCGGCGGCGGGCGCGCCCACCTCCACACCCCCACCCTCCCCCCTCCCTCCCCCAGGGCGCCGACTCGGCCGATCCCACGTCGGACGCGTCCCTGGCCGCCAAGGCGGGCGTGCCGCTGCCCGAGGGGTATGCGCCGCCGCCGGCGCCAGCGCGCGGCCCCCCTCTCGCCAACCCCTGCCTCGCCCCGGGCGCCGGGACCTCGCCCGGCCTAGCGGCGACCTTCTATGGCGCCGACGCGGTGGCGCCGGGCGGCGCGCTCTCGTTCTCCGGCCCGCCCGCCGCCGCGCGCTGCGACTGCCCGAACCACCGCGCGCCGACCCCGCCCTGGCCAGGCGCCCCCGCGCTGCCCCCGACGCTCGGCCCCCGCTTCGGTGTCTCGATGACGGGGCAGGTCCTGGTCGCCCGGCCGCCGGGCGGCGTGGCGGGCGAGGGGGGCGACCTGTTCCCGACCGCGTCCGACTACCACCTCGCCTGCCTCCAGCACGACGGCGCCGCCGCCCTGACCCTGGACGGGACGGTGCTGTACGAGTCGACGAGCGGCGATGGCGGGCGCGGCGTCGGTGAGGGGGGCGGGGGGGGTCGGGGGGGCGGGGGGGGCGGGGGGGGGGGGGGGGGGGGGGGGGGGGGGGGGGGGGGGGGGGCGGGTGGCCGCACGCGCGCGCGCTCCGAAACCGCGCCTCCCCGGCCACACCCCTCCCCCCCTCCCCTTCCCCTTGCCCTTGCCCAGGCTTCAAGCAGTACTGCGCCCCCATGTTGCTCACCCCCGGCTGGCACAACGTGACGATCGACTACGCGCGCGGCCGCGGCGGCAACGGGGTCAACGGCGGCGACGCGGGCGCGGCGGCGCTGCGCCTCTTCATCGTTGACGCCGCCGCCGTCAACGCGGTGACGGTTGGCGGTGTGCCCTCGTACGAGATCGTGTGGGCGGGCAACGGCAAATGCTGCACCGGGGGCGGGGGCGGGGGCGGCGGCGGTGCGCCGCCGTGCGCTGCGCCAGTCGACTGCTGCGCGTTTCGCGCGCCGGGCGGCTGCGCCGGGGGCGCGCCCGCGCCCGCGCTCCCGCCCGCGCGGTCCCCGGTCAAGCCAGCGGCCGCGACCCCGGTCGCCGCCGCGGGCGCGGGCGAGGCGCGGTGCGCGCCGTTTGCGCGCGCGGCGCCCCGCGCCGCGTCGCCGGCCAAGGCCGCCCGCACCGCTGACGGCCGCGCCGACGTCACGCTGCGCGTCGAGGTGGGGCCGGCCGTGCCGTCCGGCGGGGCGCTGGCCCTGGCCGGCACGGCGGCGGCCACGGGCGGCGGGTCGGGCGCGGCAGTCGCGTGCGCGCCGGCGCCGACCCCTCCCCCGTCCGGCGCCGCCTTTGACTGCTCGTTCTCGCTCACCCTTCCCGATGCCTTTGACTGCACGTCCCCCGAACTCACTCTGGACCTGGCGCTGACCGGCACGCCCGCCGGCGGCGCGGCGTGCGCGCCGGCGCGCGCGCCGCTCTCGGTCAAGGCCGGCGCCCAGCCCGTGTGCCGCCTCTTCGCCGTCGACATGGGGTACTGCGGCGCGGAAGGGCTGGTCACCGACCGCGACCGCGCGACCGCGGTGCTGGCGTGCACGGAGGTGCGAGAGAGACAAGGGACCAGGTCGGCGCGCTCGCACGCGCGCGCGCGCCTCCCTTCCAACTCCAACCACCCCCACCCCTCTCCCTCTCCAGCCCATCCACGCGTGTGGCGACTGCTTCCGCGTGACCGGCCCCCCCGGCGCTCGCGTCGACTCGTTCGCAGCCGTGCCGGGGTCGAACGCCACGTACGCGGTCGGGGTCGCCTGGGCCGCGGGGTACACCGGTCCCGCCACCCTGGACGCGCAGGCGGCTCGGTGGGTGGTTGTGGGCGGGGGGAGGAGGGGCGGGGGCGCGTTTGGGGGGCCGAGGCCGACTCTCCCCTCGCCCCTCTCGCAGCGACGGCGGCGCGTGCGAGCTCGCCCTCGACGCGCCGGCCTGCGGCTTCGCCTCCCCCGCCGCCATCGAGCCGCTCGCGTTTACGGTCAAGGACGACGTGCCGGTGAGGAGGGAGGGAGAGGGGTGTCGGATGAATGAGCAGCGGGACAAGGCAAAAAGGCGGAAGTGTCTGCCCCCCAACTCTCGCCAACACCTTCCGTTCTCATCGCCTCCCGCCCTCTCTCCCCCCGCTTTTAGGTCAAGTCGGTCGCGTACAAGGTGATGCACGGGTGCGCGGGCGGCGGCTGCAGCTTCCCGGTGTGAGAGGCGAGGAGGGGGCGGGGCGGAGCTCGCGCGGCCGGCGCGCCGCGGACCGCGCGGCTCGGGGCACGCCCGCGCCCGCCGGACGCGGCCCTTTGGACGCACTAGCGAGGCCGCGCCGGGGCGGGAGGGGCGGGGCGGGCGTGCAACGGACGGCGGCCGCGACCCCCTTGCACAGTGCTGCCCCTCCCTCCTGTCTCCCCCCCAACCTCATTTGCGCTTGCCCGGCTTGAGCCGCACCACCTCCCCCTCGCGCCGCACGCCCTTGCCCTTGTAGGCGCCCGGCGGCCGCAACGCGCGCACATTGGCCGCCACCTGGGTGACCTGGTTTTTGTCCAGGCCAACGAGCGTGACGGTGGTGGGGTCGGGCACGATGGCGCGCACAGCCGGCGGCAGCGCGTAGCGGCAGTCGTGCGAGTGCCCGAGTTTGAGGGTCAGCGCGTCGCCTCCCGCCGCCAGCGCCGCCCTGTACCCCACGCCCGTGATCTTGAGCGTGACGGCATGCCCGCTGGACACGCCGGCGAGTTTCGAGCGCAGCAGGGACTGCAGGGTGCCGAAAAAGGCCTTGCTCGCAGACGCGACCTCGATCGCGCCCCCTCCCGGGTCGAGCCGCAGCGCGCCGTCGCCGCGGCCGTCCAGGGCGGCGAGGTCGGTGACCGCGGTGCCGAGGGGGCCGGCCATGGTCAGGGTGGCGCCGGCGCGGGAGACGGTGACGCCGGGGGGGACCGGCACGAGCGCGCGGTGCAGGGCGGCCGCGGCGCCCGCGGCCGCGCGGCGCCGGGACATGGGAGAGGCGGCGGCGCGCCGGGGAGTGCGGCGCCGCCGCGCTCGCCGGCGCCAGCACACAGACGCTCGCGCCGCCCGCCCCCGCGCGCCCCACGAGCGATCGCTGAGTGGCTGCAGGCTCGTTAGTGGTCGGTGGGCGCCCCGTTCGCGGGCCAGTCCCGCATTCGAGCCGCCGGCGCACCGCACGCGCCTCCAAGCCGCCACCCGGCCTCGGATTCACGCGCACCGCGCATAGACGATAGCCGTTTGTCCCTGTCCTGCACCATCCGACCGCACGCGGTGCCAAACGATCGCCTCTTCCCCCGCTCCCCCGCCGCCACCTACCATGGCCGGCGAAGCCGCGCCGCCCGCGGGCGGCCAGGACGCGGCGACCGCCAAAGACTATTATTTTGACTCGTACGCGCACTTTGGTGAGGGAACGAGGGAGAGCGAGGAGGGGAGGGTGGTGGGAAGGCTGACCGGCGTTCGGCCCGCGGTCGCCCACGCCCTCCTCCTCGCCCTCTCCTCCCCAGGCATCCACGAGGAGATGCTGAAAGACTCGGTGCGCACCCGGTCCTACCAGGCCGCCATCGAGCGCAACCCGCACCTCTTCAAAGGCAAGGTCGTGCTCGACGTGGGGTGCGGCACCGGCATCCTGTCCCTCTTTGCCGCCCGCGCGGGCGCGGCGCACGTGTACGGGATCGAGTGTTCCGCGATCGCGGACCAGGCGGCGGCCATCGTGCGGGACAACGGGTACGAGGGGAGGATCACAATCATCAAAGGGAAAGCGGAGGAGATCACGCTCCCCGTCGACTCTGTCGACGTCATCATCTCGGAATGGATGGGCTACTTTCTCCTGTACGAGTCGATGCTCGACACGGTCATTTTCTGCCGCGACAAATGGCTGGCCCCCGGCGGCGCGCTGCTCCCCGACAAGTGCACCCTCTTCCTGGCCGCCATCGAGGACGGCGACTACCGCGCGGACAAGATCGACTTCTGGGACGACGTGTACGGCTTCAACTTCGGGGCGATCAAAGCGCTGGCGTTGGGGGAGCCCTTGGTCGACACGGTCGACGCGGCGCAGGTGTGCGCGCCGCCCGTGCCGCTGGCGACGTTCGACCTGGCCACCATGGTGAAAGCGGATGCCACATTCACGGCCACTTTCGAGCTCACCGCGGCGCGCAACGACTACGTGCACGCGCTCGTCGGGTTCTTCGACTCGGTCTTCGGCGCGTCGCACACCCCGCTCTCCTTCTCCACCGCGCCCTCGGCCCGCCCCACCCACTGGAAGCAGACCGTGTTCTACTTGGCCACGCCGCTGACGGTGTGCGCGGGGGAGGCGGTGCGCGGAACGCTCGCGTGTGCGCCCAACGCGGTCAACCCGCGCGACCTGGACATTGAGCTGACGTACGAACACGCGGGGCAGCGGGGGACGACGCGGGCGACGCAACAGTTTCGCATGCGGTGAGAAGCAAGGGGGTGGAGGGGTTGGTCTGGGGGCGTCGGGTGGGCGCGCACGCGCTCCCCCTCCTCGCGCCCGTGTGCAAACTGCGCTCCGCGTTTGACAGGCCACGACGTGGGCCAACTGGGGTCACACAGTGCGGGGAGGGAGGCGCCGCCCTCTCACAGCGGCGGCGGGAGGCCGCCGCCCCACACCGGCGGCGGGCCGCCCGCAAACGGCGGGCCGCCGGGCGGCCCACCGCCATACCCGGGCGGCGGCACACCGGGCGCCCCACCCCCGACCCACGCCGGCGGCGGCCCGCCGACGCCGGGCGGGCCGTCGACGCCCGGCGGGCCGCCCCACCCCGGCGGCGGCCCCCCGAACGGCGGCCGCGCGCCCCAGCCGGGCGGCGGGCCACCGTAGAAAGGGCGGGGCGGGCCCGGGGCCCACGGGCGGGGCGGGCCGCCAAACCCTGGCGGCGGGCCGCCAAAGCCGGGCGGCGGCCCCGCTGCGGGCGCCGGCGCCCCGATCCCGTTGACCTCGCACACCGCGTTGTAGTAGGCGCGCACGTTGGCTTTGTGCTTGAACCCGGTGTTGTGCTGCTTGCGCACGATGGGCTAGAGAGGGCAGGGCGGCGGGGCGGGTCGAGCGCGCGGACTTTCTCCTCGCGCCTCCCGCTTCCCGCCGCACCCTCCCTCCCGCCTCACACCGAGTCATGCGTCAGGTGCGCGTCGCAGTAGTGGCAGTAGTAGCGGGTCATGGCTCAAACGACCTTTGTGCGCGGGCGGCGCCCGATTGCCGGCGGCCGCGCTCGCTCGCCCGCTCGCCGCGACGGGCGGGCTGTCACTCGTGCGCCGGCGGCGCGAGCGGGGACCGGGAGTGGCGGCGCGGCGGCGCGGCGGCGCGGCGCGTCTCGATCGGGCGGCGGCGCGTCGCCGGGCGGGCGGCGGCGGGCGCGGCGCGGCGCGGCGGCGGCGGCGCGCGGGCGGGCAGAAGAGTGGCGCCTGCTGCACCGGCGCCCGCACTCTCTCGCCGGCGCCTCTTCGCCTCCCGGCGCCCTCCTCCTCCTCCCGCCTCCTCCCCCATGGAGGACCGCAAGGCCGTCATCAAGTCTGCCGACATGGCGGACGACATGCAGGCGGACGCGGTCGAGTGCGCGGCGACGGTGCGCGCGTGGCGGGGATGGGGGATGGGGGAGGGGGTCGCGACCTCCCGCGTCCTCCTCGCGCCGTCGGCGCCCGTGTCGCGCGACCGTGGGGGGGGGAGGTGGGGACCGGCGCCCTGTCCGAGGCCGCAAACGCCCCGGCGCCGACCACCATCCTCCTTTTTCGTTTCTCCCCTCCTCCCTCTGCTCTCCAGGCCATCGACAAGTACACCGTGGAGAAGGACATCGCCGCCTACGTCAAGCGCGAGTTCGACAAGCGGCACTCGCCCACGTGGCACTGCGTCGTCGGGCGCAACTTTGGTGCGCGGGGGGGAGGCGGGCGGTCGCGCGCGCGCGCGCAGCGGCGGTGGCGCCCGCCGACCCTTCTTCTCCTCCCTCCCCAGGCTCGTACGTCACCCACGAGGCCAAGCATTTCATCTATTTCTACGTGGGCCACTTTGCGGTGCTCCTGTTCAAGTCGGGGTGAGGGAGAGGGAGCGCGAGGGGGGGCGGGCGCGCGCGTTTCGAGGGGGCGCGCGCGGCACGGCGCGCGGGCGGCAGCCACACCCTCCCACATCGCCGCTGTGTAAGCCGCGCGACCGTCGCTCGTCCCAGGGCGGCAAGTGAAGGGGCGTAGCATGGCAGAGGCGGGGTGGCGCGGCGCTCTCCCCTCTCTCACCCCATCCTCTTTGCCTCTTCTCTCTCGGCCGCTTTCCGCGCCGCGGCCGCCGCCCCCACCTCGGCAAACTCGTCCGGGTGCGCCGCCATGCACGCCTGCAGCGCGTCGAACGAGGGCAGGCAGGCCGGCGCGGCCGCGCCCCCGGCGTCGGGCGGGCCCGCCTGGGCGCGCAGGAAGCAGGAAAAGGCGGCCACGAACGAGGCGCCGCACGGGCCGTCGCGCAGGTCGGCGACGCAGGGGCAGGCGATCGCTTCCTCGATGGATCGCTCGAGCTCCTGAAAGAGAAGAAAGAAAAGGGCGGTGGTTGGTTGGTTCAGGGCGCGCGCTCTCCTTCCCCTGCCTCTCGCATCGCCCGCCACACCCACCTCGGGCGTCTTGCTGGCGGACGCGCCCTGGGTCGCTTCTGCGGGGGGGTGGGGGCAGGGGTGCGAAAAAAAGTCAGCCCCAGACCCCGCTGCCGCGCCATCCATTGCCCCCATTCTGCTCTCCACGCCACGCACCAGCCGCCAGGGCGGCCATCGGGTCGGTCCCGGGGCCGTCCATGGCACGGCTCGCGCTCGGCGGCGCTGCGGCGGCGGCCGGCGGCGCGGCCGGCACTGGCGCCGCGTGGGCCAAAGGATGGGATCGGCGGGGGGGCCGCTGGCGCGAGGGCCGGCGCCCGCGGTCGCTGAACTGTGTGCGTCGGCGTCGGCGGTCAACCGCAGTCGGCCCCCATCCATCGGCGCCCCGGCGCCCGCGCCGCGCCCGCCAGCGGGGCGCTCGATCGCCCTCAAACTCCCTCCTCCATGGCAACCGACCCCGGCGACGGCGCGCGCGCCGACCGCGTGCGCGCCGCGCTGGCCTGGTCGGGCCGGCTCGCCGCCGACTCGGACGCCGTGCTGGAGCGGTACGGCGCCGATGTGACGCGGCTGGCGGCCTTGGTGGCGCCCACGGTGGAGCGGACGCAGGTCAGAGATAGGGGACGCGAGGGGGAGCGAAAGGGGAGCGAGGTCCGGGCACCACCCGAACTTCCCTCCTCCTCCATTCCAGACCCTGCGCGCCGCGCGAGACGAGGTGCGGGCCGCGGTGGCCACCGCCGAGCTCGCGCTGCACCACCTGGACGCCGCGCGCAGGCTCGAGCCGCTCGTGCTTGCCGGCCCCGAGGCCGACCTCACCTCCTTCCTGGACGCCCTCACCCGCCTGGACGACGCGGTAGCATTCCTCAAGGCGCACGCCGGATTGGCGGGCGGCGACGCGGCGCGCGAGTCGGCGGCCGCGCTGCGCGCTGACGGGGGCGCGCTCGCGCTGCGCAACTTTGAGACGCTGCTGCGCCTGCACTCGGCGGCCGAGGGGGGGGAAGAGAGAGGGCGCGGGGCGGGCGGGAGCTGGGGCGGGGTGGGGGACGGCTACTGGAGCCGGTCGCGGCGCGCGCCGCGGTCGCCGCCGGGTGAGCGCGGGGCGGGGGGGTCGATTTTTTGGGGGGGCGGCCGGCGCCGCCCCCCCCGCGGGGCGCGCGCCACGCACAGCGGCCGACCCCGTGGGGGCGCCCCCACCCCTCCCGCCCTTTAGTCGCCGCCTCGCTGCCCGACGCGGTCGTCGCGCGCCTGCGCGTGCTTGCCGAGGCGCTCCTGCGCACCGGCGGCGGCGCGTGCGTCAAGGTGTGTGGAGTAGGGATGGATAAACGCGCGCGTCCAGGGGTGCGCGTGCCGGGCGGGGCGGGCGGGGCGCCCACCGCCCCCCCCCCTCCCCCTAGCTCTTTGTCGACCTGCGCTCCGCCTCGCTCGACGCCCAGCTCGCGCTGGACGCCGAGATCAGCACGCCGACGGACGGGACGGCGTGGGGGGGCGAGGGGGCGGCCGAGCCGGCGGTGTCGAGGTGGGAAAGGGGAGGGTGGTGGTGCGCGCCGGTGCGAGCGGCGACGCGCGACCGCGGCTGCGCCGCACGTCTTCCGTTTGTCTCCGCACGCGGCCCACGCAATGCCCACCCCTACCCCCTTCGCCGCACCACCCAGCTGGACCAAAAGCCTGCGCACCTTGGTCCCACTCGCGGCGTCGGAGCGGGGCCTGGCGACTGCCGTCTTCGCCGACCCCCACGACGAGGCGGCGTTTGCGTCCATCGTGGGCGGCGCAGTCACGCGCCTCATCTCCACTGGGCGCGCCATCGTGGCGACGCAGCAGGACGCGGACAAGGTGGGTGCGGCGTTTTCTTTTTTTGGTGGGGAGGCGTGCTCCGCGCGCCGCTTTGCGCAGCGCTGTTCCCTCGCCGCCTCCCCACATGCGCCGCACTATCTTCTCACATAGATGACGGCCCTCATCGATATGTATGATGCGCTGTCCGCGGTCGAGGACGACCTGTCAGAAATGCTTGCAAGCCCGTGCTTTGCTCCGCTGCTCGCCAAGCTTACGGAGTTGACAAACACGTCGTGCGCCGAATTCACGACCCTGCTCGCGGAGTTTCAGGGGGCGCTGGTCAAGCTAGAGTCGTGGAGAGCGGCCGTGACCGACGGCTCGGTGAGCGTGCGGCGCACGGAGCGGTTGCGCATTTGTTGCGGTTGCGGCGCAGCGCACGCGTGGTACATATATTAACGCACCGCGGTGCACAAGTGTGGAGAAAATACCGCGCGGGCCGCGCTCATGCGACGCTCACGAAATCTGACCCTTTTCCGCACCCTCCCCCGCACCCTTTCAGGTGCACCCCGTCGTCGCACAGACACTGTCGCAGCTCGGCGAGATAATTGCACACCCTAGCATCGAGCAATTGCTGCAGCAGACCGCCGGCCCGGCGGCGGGCGACCTCCCCACCAAAACCTCGTTCGCCGCACCCGTTGCTTCGCCGCAGGCGTCCCCCGTTGCGGACCTGGTTGCTTGCGTGCTCAAAGAGCTGGAGACCGGCCTGCACGCCAAATCGCGGACGCTCAAGTGCAGGGTGCGTCGAAGTTTGGGCGGGGGTGCCGCTGCCGCTGCCCGTCCCCCTTCCCGACCCTGCCGCTCCCCCCTCCACCAGATCCTGGCCGCCGTCTTCGCTCTCAACAACGTCGTCTACGTGCTCGCCACCGTGGGCGCTAGCCCGTCGCTTGCGCCGCACGCGGCGGCCTGGCTCGACGCGCACGCGGGCGCGGTGAGACGGAGAGGTGGGCGGGCCGGCCGCCCTCTCCCGCCGCCCCGCTCGCCCGCCGACCCCGCCCCCCTCCCTCAGGTCGATGCCCGGTTTGCGGACGTGCGGAGCGCGCTGTGGGCGCCGCTGGCCGACCTGGTGCAGCAGGCGCGCACGGCTGCCGCGCCACTCTCCAAGGTCAGTGTTGGCGGTCGCTGCCTGCGTCTGCCGTCCCTCTTGGGGCGCTGGAACCCTTACACATTCGCTTTTCTTGTCCTTAGGACGCCGCCAAAGTGGTCGCCGCCGCCGTGACGGCGCTCGACGACGCGCGCGGTGCGTACGCGGTCGTCGACCCGGCCCAGCGGGCGCGCGTGCGGGACGCGGTCGAGGCCGAGCTGGTGGCACCGTACGAGGTAGGGGCATGGTGGGAGGCGGAAGAGTCGAGAGAGTCGTGAGAGGCGCTCGCAGACCACACCCTCCCTCGCCCTGCTTCCCTCTTTCCAGGCCCTCTGCGCCCAGGACGACACCACCGCGCGCGCCCTGCGCCACACGCCCGCCGCGGTGCGGTCCATGCTGGCCGATTTCCTGGAGTTGCGCGACGACCGCGACGGCGGCGCGCCGGGCGTGCGGTCGGCGGCGAGCTTCAAGCGGCGGTGACGGGCGCCGCGCTGCCTCCCGCCCCGCGCGCCGCGGTCTGTGATCACTTGTGAGTCAGTGCCGGTGGGTGGGTTGCAGTTTGGCGGCGTCGAAAATTTGGGGGCCGCGAGAGCTGGCGAGGCGAGACGGGCACGCCCGCCCCCCACCGCGCGCCCGCCAACGCGTCCCCTCCCTCTCTCCCCAACCCCACACGCCCCCCCAAAACAGCCCCCATCACATCAGCCCGCCAGCTTGAGCGCGTCCGCGATGAGCGCGACGACGACGCCCACTTTAAACCAATTCAGAAATTCTAGCCTCAACGTCACCCGCGGCGCCGCGTAGTAGGCCGCGCTCGCCCCTTCATAGAACGCGACGGTGAGCGCGGCGGCGACGACGTCGTTGATGGAGAGCGCGCCAAAGGAGAGGGAGACGGTGTTGGCGGCGTAGAAGCCGACGCCGAACGAAATGGCCTTCCAGAGCAGCCTGCGTCCAGGCTTGCCGGCAAAGTAGATGTCGACCGAGCGCGGCGCGGTGAGGATCGTGGTGGCGAGTCGTGTGCGGCCGGCGCGGGGGGGTGGGGGTGGGGGCGGGTCGAGGCCGTCGGCGGCGGCGCTAGGAAGAGAGAGGAAAGGGAAGAGAAGAAAAGTGTCGGCCCCGGCATTTCTTCCTCGCCTGAGCCTCGCACCATCTCTGTCTCTCCTCACGCGCACCGTGGCCTGACCGCGGGCGCCGGCCGGCGCGCCGGCGGCGCGCGGCGCGCCGGCGGCGCGCGCCGCACTCCCGCGCGGGACGCCCGCATGCCGGCCGTCGCGGCGGGGTGGCACCCGCCGATCGCCGCGGGCGCCGGGCGAACGAGGCCGCGGCCGAGAGAGTGTCGAGCCCGCCGTCGCCCCATCGCCACGCACTCTCGCCGGCCCGCGGCGCCGCGCGCGCGGTCCCCCACCCTCCTCGCCGGCATGTCGTTCGGCACCGCCTTTGGCGCCGCCGCCGCGGGCGCCCCCCACAACCCCAACAAAGATTTCGAGGTCCCGTCCCCCCCCACCGACTCGGTCTCCTGCCTCGCTTTTTCCCCCACGTCCAACCTGCTCATCGCGGGCTCCTGGGACAACCAGGTGCGCTGCTGGGACGTGCAGCCGAGCGGGCAGGCGGTGCCCAAAGCCGCGACGAGCCACGACCAGCCGGTGCTGTGCTGCGCCTGGGCGGCCGACGGCGCGACCGTGTTTTCAGGTAGGGGAGGGAGGGTGGTGGTGGAGGGGTGGTGGAGCGGCGGGCGATGGCGGTGGCGCGCATCGCCGCCCCGGGCGCCGCTCGACGCCGGGCGAGCGACGACGGACTGCCGCCGACCCCTCACCCTCCTCCCACCTCCCTCTCCCCTCCACAGGCGGCTGCGACAAGGCCGTCAAAATGTGGTCCCTCGCCACCGGCCAAGCGCAGCAGATCGGCGCGCACGACGCGCCCGTCCGCCACGCCGCGTTTCTCAAGGAGATGAACCTCCTCGTCACCGCCTCCTGGGACCGCACCCTGCGCTACTGGGACTGCCGGTCGCCGACGGCGGCGCACACGCAGGCGACGCCGGAGCGGGTCTACGCGCTCGACGCGCGCCACCCCCTGTTGGTGGCCGGCCTCGCCAACCGCCGCATCCAGGTCTTCAACCTTTCGAACCCTCAGACGCCCTACAAGGACATCGAGTCGCCGCTCAAGTTTCAGACGCGGTGCGTCACCGCGTTCCCAGACACGACTGGGTACCTGGTCGGCTCCATCGAGGGCCGCGTCGCGGTGCAGCACGTCGAGGACGCGCTCGCGGCCAAGAATTTTACGTTCAAATGCCACCGCGAGGGGGCCGACATTTTCGCGGTCAACGCGATGGCGTTCCACCCGACGTACGGCACGTTTGCGACCGCCGGCTCCGACGGCGCGTACAATTTCTGGGACAAGGATTCCAAGCAGCGCCTCAAGGCCATGCAAAAGGCCAACGCGCCCGTGCCGGCCGGGGCGTTCAACCGGGACGGCGCGATCTACGCGTACGCGGTGTCGTACGACTGGTCGCACGGCTTCTCCCAGCACAACCCGGCCACGGTGCGGCACCACATCCTGCTGCACCCGACGCAGGAGGCGGAGGTCAAGAACCGGGCCCGGGCCAAGCGGTAGAGAAGGGAGAGAGAAGGGTGGGCGCGGCGTGGCGCGCATCTTGCGCCCGCGTCGCGCGCCGGCCGGGGAGAGGGGCGCGCGTGTGTGGCGTCGACTGATTTGCATGCGATCGCAGCGGCGGGCGCGCCGGCCGGGGGAGAGGGGCGGGCGGGCGGCCGCGCGCCGCCCTCCCTCTTTCTCTCTCACTCCTCCTTCCCTCCTTCCCTCTCGCGCGCCACCGCGCGCCACCCGATGTCCCGCCTGCAAAACCCGCCCGGCCAGCGCACGGCGTCGACGGCGGCGTAGGCCGCGGCCTGCGCGGCCGCGACGTTCGGGCCAGAGGCGGTCACCGCCAACACGCGCCCGCCGGCCGCCTCCACCCCTCCACCCGCCGCCGCGCGCGTACCCGCGTGAAACACTTTGGCGGGCGGGCGCACGTCGGCCAGGCCCTCGATGCGGGACCCGGATGTGTACGGGCCGGGGTAACCGTTTGCCGCGAGCACGACCGTGAGCGCCGCCTCGTCCGCCCAGACAGGGGCCGGGGCTTCCGAGAGCTTCCCCAGGGCCGCCGCTAGCAGCAGCGGCAGCAGGTCGGACCGCAGGCGGGCCATGAGGACTTCGCACTCCGGGTCGCCGAACCGCACGTTGTGCTCCAGGAGGACGGGCACCCCCTCTTTCACCATGATGCCCGCAAACAGGACGCCGGTGAAGGGGGTGCCCCGGTCGACCATGGCGTCGGCGGTGCGTTGGAGGATGGTGGCGCGCGCGGCGGCTTCGACCGACGGCGTGACGACAGGCGCGGGGGAGTAGGCCCCCATCCCCCCCGTGTTTGGCCCTGTATCCCCCTCGCACACCGCCTTGTGGTCTTGCGCCGACGCAAGGGTGACGACGGTGCGGCCGTCGACGATGGCAAAGAGGGAGGCTTCTTCCCCGTCTAAAAACGCTTCGACCACCACCTCCGCCCCCGCGTCCCCAAACCGGCGCGCCACCAGCGCGTCGTCCACCGCGGCCTGGGCTTCGGCGACGGTGGCGGCGACGGTGACGCCCTTGCCGGCGGCGAGGCCGTCGGCTTTGACTACGATGGGGGCGCCCTGCGCGGCGATGTAGGCTTTTGCTTCGTCCGCGTCCGTGAAAGAACGATAAGCGGCCGTCGGAATGTCATACTCGCGGCACAGGTCCTTGAGGAACGTTTTGGAGCCTTCCAGCTGGGCGGCGGCCGCGGACGGGCCAAACACGGGCACCCCGCCCGCGCGCAGCGCGTCGGCGACGCCGTCGACGAGCGGCTGCTCGGGGCCGACGACCACGAGGCCCACTCTGTTGGCCGTGCACCAGGCGACGACGGCGTCGTTGTCGGCGACGTCGAGGTCGGGGAGGGCGGTCACCGCGGGTTCAGCCGCGACGCCCGCGTTGCCCGGCGCGCAAAACAGGCGCGCGCACTGAGGGGATTGGGCCAGCTTCCAGGCCAGCGCGTGCTCGCGCGCGCCGGACCCGATGACGAGGACGTCGAGCTGCAAGGGAGGGGAGGAGGGGGGGTGGGGGTCGGCGTGGTCGCGCGCGAGCGGCGGTTGCGGCTCCGGGGCCCGCCGCTGCCTCCCTACGCAGCGGCCACTCGGTCAGAGTGTCATCGATGCATGCGGCAGCGGCGTGGCGCCCGCAACCGCTGCCCAATGTCTGCCGCCGCCGACAAAAAAGCCGCCTCCCACCTCACACACCTTTTCGCCCGACGCGCTCACGAGCGCGATGCATCGCCGCCTCCTGGCGGCGGGCAGCAAGATAGGCGCGCGGCGGGCGGCCGCCAGGCGGCGCGGCGTGGCGGTCGGCCGCATGGTGGGGGCCGAGTCGTGGGGTGGCGGCGGTGCGGGTGGGGCGGCACCGATGAGACGCGTGCAAAAAAAAGGGGGGCGGGCAGGGCCCAGAGGCGAGAGTGCTGGTTGCAGCGACGCGGCCGGTGGCGACCCCGGTTCGCGCCACCGCCGCGCCGCCCTCTGAACAACCCACCTAATCACCCGCGGGCAACCATCTTGACCACCAGCGCGCCTCCGCGCCAGGCCGCGCCGTGGGCCAGGTGCAGCGCTTTGCCGAGCCGGACGAGCCCCGCGCCGGCCGCGTCGATCGCGCGGTCGAGCGCGTCAGGGGAGCGGGCTGGAGGAGCATGACGGGGCCACGATGGCAGCGCGGCGGGCGTCGGCGGCCCCGGGAGCAGCGCGTCGGGGAGGCCGCCCGCGCGCGCCCCGCCCGCCCCCGCGCCCCGCCCGTCGAGCTGGATCAGGGCGTCCAGGACGGCGCTGGATTCGGCGTCGGCGGCGGCCTCGGCCGACTCGTCGGTTCTAGGGTGGGGGTTGGGTGGGTCGAGGGGCGCGGGTGGCGCCTCGCCGAGACCCTCGGGGGCCGCCCCGTCGGCGAGCGACGGAGCGCCGGCCCCCGCACCGGCGGCGTCGGGCGGCCGCCCCCCGCGCGCAGTGGCGACTTCTCTCGCGGTCGTGCGCGCGGGTTGGGTGGGCGGGTGCAGCGCTCGCCCCGCCCGCCCCGCCGCGACCTCGCCTCGCGCCGCCCCCCTCACCTCGCGCCGTCGCTCGCGCCGCCCGCGTCGACGACCTCCATGCCCACGTCGAACGGAAAGGAGAAGAGAAGAAAGTAGCCGCTGCCGCGCATGGGAGGAGGGGGCAGGGAGGAGGGAGTGGCGGGAGAGCAGCGGCGCGGCGCTCTCTCTCCCCCCCTATCTCTCCGCCCGCCCTCTCTCCTTTTCAGGCAGTTTCAGTCGCGATGTGGTCACCCCAAGAGTCCGGCCGGCGCGCCCGCCGAATACCGCGGCGGCGCGCACGCGCACCGCCGACCCAACTCCCCTCCCACCCCCGTTCGCCTCCTTCTTCCTTCACTCGACCGGCACCACGACCGACGCCTCGATCTGCTGCACAAACTCGATGGCCGCCTCCACCGTCGGCTTGGCCACCATGAGCTCTGCGACCCACGTCGGCATCCCGTCGTCGACGCACGTGACCCGGTCGCCCGCCGCGACCAGGGGGCGCGCGTACAGGACGTCCGGGTGGTCGGTCCACGCGTCGACAAAGCCGGCGTGGGTGATCGACCCCGATTTTTTGGCGTTGATCGAGTACTCGGCGACGAACGCGAGCGGCCGCGCGCTCGCCGGCGGCCTGGAAGGAATCCCCGCCGCCGTCATCAGGTGCTCCTCCACCAGGTCCACCCCCCACACGAGCAGATTCGTCGCCTGCACGGGGCCGCCGCCCATGCGGCAGTTGACCTCGATGAGGCGCGGCCCGCGCGCGGTCGCTTTGAGCTCCACGTGGAAGGCGCCCATGGCGAAACCCAGGGCGTGCACGCTCCGCACCGCGAGGTCGACCAGGGCGGCCTGGGTGTCGGCGGGCAGGATCGAGGGGCAGTTGGAGCCGGTCTCGTTGAAATACGGTTCGACCGTCGGCCAGTTGTCCGTCACCGCGCCGTACACGGGCGCGCCCTCGGAGAAGACAAGGTCGACGTCCACTTCGGGGCCGTCGAGGTATTCCTCGAGCATGAGGGTGGTTTTGATCCAGGCCGCGGTCGACGGGTCGGCGGGCTCGCCGTCGCCACCCTCCTCCCCACCCCCCGCCTTCCCTTGCTGCAGCGCACCCGCCACAATCGTCGCCGACGCCATCTCCTTTTGCACCCGGCCGTAGGCGGCGCGCAGGGCGGCCGTGTCGTTCACCCGCACGACGCCGATCGACGCCGCGCCGTGAATGGGTTTGACGACCGCGGGGAACCCCACGTGCGAGCCCGCCGCGTCCAGTTGGTCGATGGACTCGATGAGGAACGACCGCGGGTTGGGGAGCCCTGCCTCCTCCATGACGCGCCGCGTCGCCGACTTGTCGCGCGCGGCGTCGACGGACGCCGGCGAGTTTCCCGGCAGGCCCAGGCGTTCGGCCAGCCGCGACACGAGGGGGACGGCGAGTTCGCAGAAAGTGACGACGCCGTCGATCTCGCCGACGTCGCGCTTGGCGGTGGCGAGCGCGGCGAGCGCGGCGTCGAGCACGCCGTCGGCGTCGCTGAAATCGACCGGCACGAAACGCTCCACAATGCCCTCCCCGACCAGAGTCTGCGCCCAGGAATCCGGGCCGTCGAGCACGATGGAGCGGACGCCGAGCTCGGCGGCGCGCTCAAAGATGAAGCGTTTCCCCGAATACCCCGCCGTCACGAAAACGACGACCGCCCCTTTCAACGCTTGCCGCCGCAGCCGCCGCCCTTCCGCGGTGCGCGCCGCGACGCGGTCGGGCGCGTGGGAGGCGAGGGCGGCGAGGGCGGGGGACATGGGGGTGGAGAGCGCGACGCGCTCGCGAGCGTCGAGGGTCAGGCCGGCCGGGAGGGACCCGATGGCGGCTTCGGACAGGAGGTTGCTGGAGAGGGACGCGGAGCCCAAAGACGTCCAGCGAGCCTTGTCCTGAAAGGAGACGAGAGGAGGGGGGCAGGGGTGGGTGGTGGGGAAAGGGGCGGCGGCGCCCGCCTCTTCCAGCTTCGGCCGCCAGACATGCCGCTTCGAGCCCCACGACCGCGGGCTCCAGGGCAGGGCTCCGGGAGGGAGGGCCGCGGCGAGGGCGGCAGCGGCAAGGGGCGACGCCGGCTCCCTTCCCTCCCTCTCTCTCTCTCACCGCAAACGAGGAGCTCAGCGGCATGCGCTCCTCCCCGCCCCGGCGGCGGTACGGGTTGATCTCGTAGTCGGCCTGAGGGAAGGGAAAGGGTGGTCGGTGGCGATCGGCAGGTGGCGGGCGTGCGGCAGCCGGCGGGCGGCCGCCTCCTCTCGCCAACGGCGCGCCGATACGGGCGCGATATCGCGGGGGCGGCGACGGTGGCGCCGGGCGGCGGGACGCGCGATGGGCGCCACGCCCGGCCGGCCGCGCGCCGATTCGGCCGCCACCAGGGCCTCGGCCACCCCAAACACCCCGGCGCGCGATCGAGGACGCTCCTCGGCGTCGCGCGGGTCGGCATTCCGGGCCCGCTGCGCGCCCCCACCCCCCCAAAAAACAGCGCTAGGTCAACCCCCGCATTCCCCCTCCTCTCTCACCGCCGCGCTCCCGTCCGCCAGCAGGGTCGCGGTGGGCGCCGACCCCGCGAGCACCGTCGCCCCCAGGGACGCGCGGTCAAAGCCGGTTGCGAGGTCGGCCACCGCGTCGCCGCCCGCGTCCGCCGGCGCGGCGCCCGACGCCAAGCACGGAAACGCGACCGCGTCCAGCTTGAGGGGGCGGGCGCCCGCGCCGGGGCCGTCGCCGGCCAGGGCGGCGGTCAGGGCGGAGCGGCCGGACATGATGAGGGGAGACGGAGTGGCGACGCGCGTGGGGCGGCGGCGGGAGTGTCGCTCTGCCGTGGGTGCCCTGCGGGAGAGGCCCGCACGGCCGACGGGTCGTGGCGCGCGGCTCGTGCGGCCCCGCTCGCCTCGCTCCCTCTTCCCGTGCGTGGGGGCCTCGTGGGCCGCGGCAGCGGCTGCTCAGACACGCGCGCCCGCGCTCTCGTCTCTCCCTCTTCCACGCTCGCCGTCGCGCTGGGCGGGAGAGGAGGGAGGCGGGGCTGCTCTCCGCCGCGCGCGCGAGAAGGAGGCGTCGTCAAGCATGCGTTTTATTCGTCGCACCCCGCGGCTCACGCGCCCTCGCCCGGCCTCCCGCTCTCTCCCTCTCCTAATCCTCCTCTCTCGCGCTGGGCCTGCAGCGCGCGCGCGACCGCGGCCTGGGCGCGGGCCCGGGACGCGGCGTCCCACTTGATGGTGGAGGGCTGAGGTGGAGGGGGGAGGGAGGGGTGGTCCGTCGCCCTCTCGCTCCCTCTCTCTCGCTCCTCTCTACTTCTCTCTCCCTCCATCCTCTCCCACCAAAGGCCCCGGCGCCAGGGCGTCGAGCGCCGGCTGCAGCGCGGCCTCGGCCGCGGCCAGGGCGCGGCGGGCGACGGCGGCCGCGGCGGCCAGAGGCGATGGAGGTGGTGGCGGCATGACTGCGGCGGCGGGCCGGCGGCGAGGGCCGCGGCGGAGAGTGGCAGCGAGGATGCGGCGCGGCGCGCTCGGCACGCACTCCTCCTCGGCCGCCGCACCCCCTAGTCGAGGCTTGCTTGGCGCCACCATGGCCGCCCTCCACTCGCTGGCGCCGCCGCCGGCGCACGCGGTCGCCACCGCCGCGCTGCTCGGCCTTTACGCCGCGCTGCGCCTCCGCGTCCCTCCCGACGCGGCGGCTCAACTGCCCGGCTGGGAGAAGCAGAGCGGCGTCGCGCTGGCGGCGGCGGCGGCGATCAAGGTGATAGCGCGCGACGCGACCCTCTCCTTTTCTTCCTCCCTTTCCGACCTCGGCCGCCTCGCGCGCATCGTGCCGCTGGGGTTGTTGGCGGGGCTGGCGCCCGCGGCGGGCGCGTGGTACGCGCTGGCGGCCGCGGCGGCGGTGCTGCTGTTTCCCGCGCCGGCGCGCGCGTCGCCGCTGGCCGACGCGACGCCTGCGGCCCTGGCGGCCGCGTTGCAGGACGACAAGCGCCAGCGCGGCGGGCGGCACGCGCGCATCGCCCTCTTTTGCGACCCGGGCGGCGGCGCGCGCTCGGACGCCGCGGCCTCCGCGGTCGCCGCCCTGGCCTCTTCCACCACCGCCTGCGTCCAAGTCGACTCCTCGCGCTGGCCGGGCGCCGCTGCTGCGCTGGGCGTGCGCGAGGGCTCGAGGGCCGACGGCGCGACGGTCGCCGCGCGGTGGGTGGGGGGGGAGCTGGTCGGCGCGGTGGCGGGGGCCGGGGGGGCGGGCTTGGCAAGGGGGTTGGGGGTTGAGTAATGAGCGGAGGGAGAGGTTGTCGGGGCTGGGGCGTGCAGTAGGAGCGCTAGCCGGGGTGTCAGTTTTGCGCTCTGCGCTGCATCTTGCGGCCTGCTGCGCGCCGTTTTGACCCTGCATCTCCAGCCATTCGGCACGATGTTGGCTCACAGTGCTTCCGGCGAGGGCGCGAGTGGCGCGCCGGACTGGAAAGCCGCGGCGCACATCCGCATCGATGCTGTCGTCGAGCGCGTCGTAAGCGCCGTGATCTTGTCTGTCCCGGATGGCACGTTTCCAATCGACGCGGAACGGGACGCGGGGAAGGACATCCGAAGGGCGGCTGAGTCGTTCGTGGCCGCGGTCCAAGCCCAGCTCCCTCCGAAGGAGTCCAAAATCCGTCGCGTGACCATTTCCGAGGACGCGATCAAGTCTGTCTTCCACCTCCCTATTTCCAAAGCGGCGACGGAGCTTGGCGTGGGGTTGACCGTGCTTAAAAAGGTGGGCAGAAGCGATATAAGGGGTGCATCGCATGCCACCTCGTCGTCCTCACCCCTTCCCCTTTCCCAGTATTGCCGCGTGTATGAGATCCACCGCTGGCCGTTCCGCAAGCTCAAGGTGGGATTACGGGATGAGGGTGGCTGGCAGGAGGAGGCGAAAACACCTCGAACCCTCATTCTCTTACACAGAGTCTGGACAAGCTCGTGGCCACGGTTTCTTCTATCCAAGACGGAGAGTCACTCATTGAGCGCTCGATGGTAAGTTTGAAGAAGAAAATACGTTTTTTGGGGGCGTGATGCGCGTTTCTATCCATCGACCGTTTTTTCTTCCTTAGGTCGCCCAAGGCCTCATTGACAAGAAGAACCAAATGCAGATCGAGCCCTCTGTCGAGCTGGACCGTGAAATCAAGCGGATCCGTCAAGCTGCGTACAAGCTGGAGCACCGCAAGCGCCGGAAGGGGGTCGCGGGCGGCGTCGACCATTTCTGACGCCATTTTGCGGCGCTTTCGATCATTTTCACATTCATGCATCCATGGATGTTTTATCTCTTGCGACGTCGTCCACGGGAGCTAAGATGGCCTGTAATAACGCGCGCGATCAAAAGCATGATGGGGCTGGCGCAAAGATGGGGCTTCTTCCACACCCTCCACCCCCCCACCATGCCTCCCCCCTAGCCCCATCACCC
>Ga0315274_10004493_pt1 | contig 20517 bp, 17 predicted proteins | sample YL17G02_20_MG_FD_203700 | JGI IMG/M metagenome (GOLD analysis project Ga0315274, IMG submission 203700) | Sediment microbial communities from Yellowstone Lake, YNP, Wyoming, USA - YL17G02_20 | ecosystem: Environmental > Aquatic > Freshwater > Lake > Sediment | place: USA: Wyoming | collected...
CGTGGGCCCGCTTCTGCGTGACTACTACGAGCGGTACGATCAGATCATCGCACCGGAACCTCTGCTCAGCGGCAGGGACCTGTTGGAGCGCTTCAACATGGAGCCTGGACCCGCCGTGGGGAGAATCTTGCGCACTCTCCAGGAGGCTCAGGCCACGGGTGAGGTGACTACCGCGGAGGAGGCTCTTAAGCTGGCACAGAGCCTGCTGGACGAGCAGGCGAGCTAGTCCTTCCAGGCCATGGGAGGCACCTGGGCTGGCTCTGCGTAAGGGCCAGTCTTGAAATCATCCCAGTAGTCGTTCCCCTCCACGAGGGAGTAGGCGAAGATGACCTGGCCCTGGGCACCGGCCTCCCGGGCAATCTCGATGCGCTTCTGGATCTCTGAGAAGTCACTGCAGCCGGCGTGGATCCCAGCGTAGATGTGGCGCCCGTAGGACTCGTTGACGAAGTCCTGGACCAGGATCTGGTATCGATCCAGGTAGTTCTGAACGGAGGTCCCGTAGAGCATGGGCGCTAGGAAGTCCGCCTTGCCCGCCCGCAGCCAGCCCCGGGAATCCTGATAGTATCCATCATACCCATCGTACGTGACATCGCCGTAGGTGACCCAACCCCACTTGTCCTTGTAGATGGGCCAGGCGGCCACCGATAGCGCCGCATGGGGCCTCAGCCGCCCCAGTTCCCCGTACAGGCGGCCCACCAGTTGAGTGATCTGTGAGCGCTGCCAGTCGGCCCAGGCTACGGGCTGAGCCTGGGCAAAACGTTGTTCGCTAACGGGATCGTGGGAGTAGGGAGGGCCGCTGTAGCGCACATAGTCGAGGTGCAGGCCGTCGACGTCGTACTTCTGGAGGATGTCCCGGCACACGGCGACGATGTGATCTGCCACGGCGGGATGCCCCGGGCTGGCGGTGAGATAGGACGAATTGAGTCCCATGGGAGTCCCGTTCTCGTGCCACTGCACCCACTGGTTTCCGTACAGGTTGTTGAAGCGGTGATACATATGCTGAGGCGTGGTGTTCGAGGGGGGAGCATCTGAGCCCAACCAGACCGGGTAGACGTTGACATAAGCATGCAACTCCAATCCTGCCTGGTGGGCCGCGTCTATGGCAGTGGCCAGAGGGTCCCAGCCTGGATCTTGACCCAGAGTCCCCGTCAGCCGGTCCGCCCAGGGTTCGTAGGACGAACGGTAGTATGCATCGGCCTGGCCCCGCACCTGGAAGAGCAGGATGTTGAAGTTGGCCTCTGCCGCCTTGCTGACGATGCTCCTCACATCGGCAGCGGTACTGTAGGACCAGCGGGGTACCCAGAGCGCCCGGGCCTCGAGGGCGGGGGTGGGAGGAGAGCTGGCGTGACGAGCCAGTATGACTGGCATATAGGTCTTGAGCCAGGAGTCCGGGTCGTAGACTACCACCTGGCTTTCTGCGGTGGGGCTGCCCTGGAGTGAGAACCAGCCCACACCCCGGTGCAGCAGGTCCCACACCAGAGTGTACCGGCCCGGCTGGTCGGGGGCGACGATGGTGACATTGTTCACCTGGACCTTTTCCCCGTATGACACATCGTGCGGGAGCGGGGTCCGGGCATGGCCTGCGATCACGGTGCCCTGACCATCGCGCCAGCGGTAGCCCACCTCTACACCGTCAGCCCCTTGGGCGAGCCAGGTCAGGGTGCCACCGTTCTGTAGGGAGAGCGACGTCGTGGCCGTCTCGCCGGTTCTCATCACACCTGGAGCGGTGTAGTCCAGGAAGATGGCCCAGTGCTCAGGCGTGTGCTCCACGATCTCGTTCCAGACCTCGCTGCGGATGGAGGGCAACTGCGCATACAGGTACTCCCCGGGGCAGGCTGTGGCGTTGTAGTCCCGGTGCCCGGCGACGTTCTGAGTGACCTTGTTCACGAAAAACGAAGTCTCGCGAGGATCGAGCAGCGCGCGGCTGCACTGCCAGGCCGAGACGTCAATCAGCCCGCCCAGCAGCTCCGCGCCGGGAGCGACACTGTTCGCGGTGTTGCCGTAGGTCCCCATGCCGCACAGGCCCACACTGCCGTAGTTGTAGCTGTAGGCGTGACCTCCCACCACGTCCAGCCCGCCATATCGGCCCTCGTAGACGTTCCCATGCCAGTCCACCAGGTAGTTGTAGCCCACGTCGCCCCAGCCCAGGGTGATGGCATGGTAATAGTAGATGGCGCGCACTGTGGCGGGGGGATTGGGCTCGTTGTTCGGGGTCACGCTGTGGTGAATGATGATCTTCTGCGGGGTCTGGTATTCTGTGGGCCAGACCTCGTTACCATTGCTGTCGAAACGGTAGCTTTCGTTGGCCCCCCAGTTGGCCCGGGAGATAATGGGGGGACGGGGCACTCCAGTCCCTTCGGGTTGCGCAGCGAGATGCAGGCCTTGGACTGCCTGGAGGTCGGGGCCCCCACGGGAGTCGATGAAGGTGAGGGTGATGTCGTCCAGGCGCGGCGTGAGGGTCGGTTGGCCGGTGGAGAACTCGAGGCGGTATTGGAGGTACCTGCTGGCCTCCACCATCATGGGCATAGGGGCGTAGAAGTGGGGACCGTCGCGCTGGGGCTCCACCACCTCTTCCCACAGGGACCAGGCGGTGCCGTCGGCGCTCACCCGGACGGCCACGCTCAGGTCCGTGCCCTCGGGAACTTCAGCGTGCCATTGAACCCCCACTGCGTTGAACAGGATGTCGGTGGGCCTCACAGTGGAGGTGTAGAGACCGCTGGAGGCATATCCCTGGGGATCTGAAGCAAGAGCCAGCGCTCCGCCACCCTCCTCCAGGACGGAAAGGTTGCTCAGCGTCGCGGCCGCGAAGTCGGAGGCCTCGGTCTGGAGCCACTCCTCGGCCCTGGTCTGCTCCCCGTCAGCAGCGTCTCCTGGGCGAGGAGGCGGGAGGCACACCAGACAGCCAAGGGCGAGGAACAGCCCCACGAGGGTACGAAGGTATCGCCTCACTTTGGCCCTACCACCCCAGCGGCGGTGCGACGTGCCAGTGACTCGTTCGTTCGTTTGGAACCTGCGGCGAAGGCGGAGACAAGCAACCGCACGCTGTCAGGGGAGGCCCAGCTTGTGTCGCCCACCTGGCTGCTCCACACTCTGTGCACCATCTGTTGAGGCTCAGCCGGTGACCTTCTTCCAGTCCTTCAGGAAGCGGTCGATGCCCACGTCGGTTAGAGGGTGCCTGACCATCTTCTGGAGGACGGCGTAGGGCACGGTGGCGATGTCGGCGCCGGCCAGCGCGGCCTCCGGGACGTGAAGTGGATGACGGATGCTGGCGGCGATGATCTGGGTCTCCAGGCCGTGGATGGCAAAGACCTCTGCTGCCTCGGCCACGACAGCCATGCCCTCGTGGCCCGCGTCATCGAGACGGCCGACGAACACCGACGCGTAGGTGGCCCCGGCGCGGGCGGCGAGGAGCGCCTGGTTGGAGGAAAAGACCAGAGTGGCGTTGGTACTGATTCCCTGCACCATGGCCAGTTCGCGAGCCGTGTCCCTGTCCAGCAGGCACTCGTCCACCCAGGCGCAATCCTGGCAGATGTTGTCGGCATCGACATCAGTGGCAGCGAGGAAACTGATGGCCGCCAGCCCGCTGGCGGTCACGGGGATCTTGACCACCACGTGGGGGGACCACTGGGCTATCTCCCTGGCCTCCTGGAGCATCTGCTCCGTGTCGGTGCCCACGACCTCGGCGCTGATGGGGCCCTGCACGAGGTAGCAGATCTCCTGCGTCACCTGGCGGTAGTCGCCCCGCCCGGCGAGCATCATCAGGGAGGGGTTGGTGGTCACACCGCTGATCACTCCCATCTTCACGGCTTCCTTGATCTCTTCGATGTTGGCGGTGTCGAGATAGATTTCCATGCTTGGGTTACCTCCTCATGCTTGTGCACCCGAATTGGGGGCGCCCGCCAGGAATGCGCCAGGGCGGGACAGGCTGCGGATTGTCAGGGGCTATTATAGCATCTTCAGTTGAGCTGCAAAAGGCTGTGGTGCGACTGTTGTTGTCCTCCCCGAGGAGGAAGGAGTCTTGTTTGGAGCGCGCGCTTCACCGTGGGAGAAGGGCTGGAGCCCTCACTACGAACGCTTACGCTCAGGTTACGAGCGTAAGCATCCTGAGTCGCGCCCTGAGCTTGCCGAAGCGTAGCCGCGAAGCGGCGTATCGAAGGATGTGCCTTGCCCACGCGCAGTCGGCGCACCACCTTCCCCCGATTCTACACGCCGCACGCTTCGATACGGCCTGCGGCCTACTCAGCATGCTGCTTGTTCTCACCCCCACGTCGTGTCCTCCCGGCTCAAGCGGGAGGAGGCCTCAGCGGACGGCATGCTGCGCTGTGAGGCACGCCGAATGGTTGCAGTGGATAGGTGCGTGGGCTATACTTTGTGGCTGGCCACGTGGCGAGACCTGGACCAGGCCTGTGATGGCACAGGCAGTGACCGATGCGGGGGTAATGAATGGAGCTGGGCTCAAAGAACGGCGTCTCGGCTTTCTTCCCGGCCTACAACGATGGCGGCACCATCGCCAGTATGGTTCTCTCAGCCATTCTTGTCCTGGAGAAGCTGACCCATGACTACGAAGTGATCGTGGTCAACGATGGCAGCCGCGACTATACCAGCGAGATACTGAACGAACTGGAGCGACGGTACGACAGAGTGAGGGTCGTCCACCACGAGAAGAACAAGGGGTACGGCGGTGCGCTGCGTACCGGGTTCTCCCAGGCCAGCAAGGAGTTCGTGTTCTACACCGACGGGGATGCCCAGTACGACGTCAGAGACCTTCCTGCTCTGTGGAAGGAAATGAACGACTCCATCGACATGGTGCAGGGGTACAAGATAGGCCGCTCGGACCCTCTGCACCGGGTGATCATCGGCCGTTTGTACCATTGGATGGCCAACCTGGCCTTCGGGATACACCTCAAGGACGTGGACTGCGACTTCCGGCTCATCCGCCGCTCCGTTTTCGACAAGGTGCACCTGGAATCCGACAGCGGGGTGATTTGCGTGGAGATGATGACCAAGATCAGACACGCCGGGTTCAGGATCACCGAGGTGCCCGTGCACCACTATCATCGAGCCTACGGCAAATCGCAGTTCTTCAACTTCCGGCGCATAGCCAGAGTGGGCATCGATCTCTTGAAACTATGGTGGAAGCTGCGCTGGCCCGAGCTGGTGGGCAGAGATAGACAGGAAGATGGACTTCAGGGATAGTTATCGAGACAAGAGAGTGATGATCACCGGCGGCCTGGGGTTCATCGGCAGCAACCTGGCCCATCGTCTGGTGGAGTATGGGGCAGATGTGCTTATCGTGGACTCGCTGATCCCCGACTACGGCGGAAATCTGTTCAACGTGGAGGGCATCCAAGATCGGGTACGCATCAACGTCGCCGACGTGAGAGACGCCTCGGGCATGAACTACCTGGTGCGCGGCCAGGAGTACATCTTCAACCTGGCTGGCCAGGTGAGCCACATCGACAGCATGAGCGACCCCTACACCGACCTGGAGATCAACTGCCGCAGCCAGCTATCGCTGCTGGAAGCGTGCAGGCGGAACAACCCGTCGGTGAAGGTGATCTACGCCAGCACGCGGCAGGTCTATGGCGTTCCCGATTATCTGCCAGTGGACGAGAAGCACTTGCTACACCCTGCCGACGTCAACGGCATCAACAAGATGGCAGGGGAGTGGTATCACATTCTGTACAGCAACGTGTACGGCATTCGAGCCACTTCGCTCCGGCTGACCAACACCTACGGACCCCGGCAGTTGATGAAGCATAACCGTCAGGGGTTCATCGGCTGGTTCATCAGGCTGGCCATAGATGGCGAACAGATATCGCTATACGGGGACGGCCGACAACTTCGGGATCTCAACTACGTGGATGACGTCGTCGAGGCCTTCCTCCTGGCCGGCGCGGTGGAGAGCGTGAATGGCCACGTGTACAACCTGGGCGGTCTGGAGCCCGTCAGCCTGCTACATATCGTGGAGACGCTGATGGAGCTGTGTCCTCAGGCCAGCTACAGGCTGGTGCCCTTTCCCCCGGAGAAGAAGCGCATAGACATCGGCGACTACTACGGCGACTACACCAAGATCCGCGAGACTCTGGGCTGGCAGCCTCGGGTGCCCCTGCGAGAGGGTTTGGCGAGGAGCATCGAGTACTACCGCCAGCACAAGGAACGGTACTGGGAGTAGCCCGGTGATCCCTTTCAGCGACTTGAGGCTGCAATACCTCTCCATCAAGGACGAGATCGACGCCAGTATCCAACGTGTCCTGACCAGCGGGTGGTTCATCCTGGGCAGTGAAGTGCAGGCCTTCGAGGAGGAGTTCGCTGCCTATCTCGGCGCTGGGCACGCGGTGGGGGTGGGATCCGGTACCGAGGCCCTGCATCTGGCACTGCTGGCCTGTGGCGTCGGCCCCGGGGATGAGGTGATTACCGTGTCACACACGGCCGTGGCCACGGTGGCGGCCATCGAGTTGACGGGTGCCCGGCCGGTCTTCGTGGACATAGACCCGCGCAGCTATACCATGGACACCACGCAACTGGAGGGGAAGATTGGTCCCGCCACCAGGGCCATACTACCGGTCCATCTCTACGGGCAGATGGCGGACATGGACCTCATTCTGTCCATCGCCAGAGAACACGGGGTCAAGGTGGTGGAGGATGCAGCTCAGGCTCACGGTGCAGAGTACAGAGGGCAAAAGGCGGGCTCCATGGGCGATGTGGGCTGCCTCAGCTTCTATCCCACCAAGAACCTGGGAGCCTTTGGCGACGGCGGCCTGGTTGCCACCAGCGATGCTGTCTTGGCCGAGCGGCTGAAGCTGCTGCGCCAGTACGGGTGGGCCGAGAGGTACGTCAGCTCCATCAAGGGGACCAACAGCCGCCTGGACGAGTTGCAGGCGGCGATCCTGCGGGTGAAGCTCCAGAAACTGGAGGAGTGGAATGGCGTTCGCAGGAAACATGCGGCGCTGTACGACTCTCTGCTCCAGGGGGCGGCGGTGGTCACCCCGGTGGAGATGGAATACGGGAAGCACTGCTACCACATCTATGCGATCAGGACTCAGTATCGTGACCAGTTGAGGGAGTTTCTGCGCGAGAGGGGCGTGGGGGCCTTGATCCACTATCCGGTGCCGGTACACTTGCAGGAGGCGTACAGGGACCTGGGCTATGGAGAAGGTACGCTGCCCGTCACCGAGCAGGTGGCGGCGGAGGTGCTCACCCTTCCTATTGCCCCTGAGGTGACGGGGGAGCAGATACGGCAGGTGTGTGATCTTGTCCACCAGTTCGAGTCCACGAAGGGCGTGGTCAAATGAAGCCAGAGGAATACCAGGTCATGTACGACGTGGAGGACACGTACTGGTGGTACGTGGGGATGCGCAGCATCTTGCTCTCGCTGCTCGACGGGCACTACGGGGCGAGGACGGACCTGAAGATCCTGGATGCGGGCTGAGGGACGGGCGCTATGTTGAACCACCTCACACCCTATGGTCGAGTGGTCGGCGTGGATATCTCCCCTGAAGCGATTCGGTTGGCCACCAACCGGGAGGTGGAAGGATGTGAGCTAGTCCAATCGTCAGTCACCGACTTGCCCTTTGACGACGAGGTGTTCGACCTCGTCACTTCCTTCGACGTCATATGCTGCATCGATGAGCGTGGCTTGGCCTTCAGGGAGCTGAGCCGGGTGGTCAGGCCCGAGGGTCGCGTGATCCTCAATCTGCCCGCCTACAACCCTCTGCGCAGCGAACACGACCTGGCCGTCCATATCAAGAAGCGATACACCAGGGCTGACGTAGGGGAAGAGGTGGAGAGAGTCGGACTGACCGTGGAGCGCATCGCCCACGCCAATACGCTGCTCTTCCCCATCGAGGCAGCGGTGCGTGTCGCCAAGAAACTCCCGGCCAAGTCGGCCAGCGAGGCGAGGTCGGATCTCCACAGCCTCCCCTCGGTCATCAACCGCTCTCTGGCCCAGGTGCTGTTTCTGGAGCGTTGGCTGCTGCGGAAGATCGATCTCCCCTTTGGGTTGTCGGTAATCTGCGTGGCACGGAAATGATCCGTAGTGGCCGGCTCGACAGCCTGTTGCTGGACCTGCGTGACTTCGCGCTGCGAGGCGGCTGGCCTGTCCGCCTGGCGCTGGTTGGGGCGTGCGTAGTCCTCGGGGTCGCCGGGGGACTGGTGCTGGCCGTTGTTCACCCCTTCATCACCCTGGCGCTTCTGGGTGGACTGGCGGCGGGCCTCATCATGCTGAGGAGCACGCAGTTGGGGCTCTTCGCCCTCATCGCCGTAGTCTGCCTGCTGCCCTTCGCGGCCATCCCCTTCAGTATCGGGTTCTACCCCACGTTTCTGGACGCCGTATTGTTGGCGGTGTTCGGAGTGTGGCTGGCCCGAGTCTTCACCCGGACTCAAGAAGGCTTCGTAAGCTCTCCCCTGGACCTGCCGATTCTGATCTTCATCCTACTGGCCTTTGTGGCCTTCGTTGCAGGGACCGCCCACGCTGGCATCACCAAGGACATACTGCGCCACTTCGTGGAGATCATCATCGCTGTGATGCTCTTCTTCGTGGTGACGAACTCTGTGAGGGAGCACAGACAGCTGAGGCAGATTCTACTGATCCTGATCCTGGCTGGCTTCGCCGCTTCGGCAATGGGGGTGATTCTGTACTTCTTGCCGCGTCCGCTGACGGTGCGCCTGTTGTCCATGCTGCGCGTCGTCCACTACCCGTCTGGGTGGGGACTGTTGTGGTTCATCGAAGACAACCCGGATCTCCCCATGAGGGCTATCTCCACCTCGGTGAATCCCAACGTGCTCGGCGGGTTGTTGATTCTGATCGTGACGCTGAGTGCGCCTCAGTTGTTCGCTCGCAAGCCGCTGATCCCCAGGAAGTGGCTGGTGCCGATGCTGGGCGTGATGCTGACCTGCCTGCTGCTGACCTTCTCCAGGGGCAGCTTCGTGGCCATCGGAGCAGCCCTACTGATGCTGGGGGTCATCAGATACCGCCGTCTGCTGCCGCATATCGCCCTGGCTCTACTGGTGATCCTGATTCTCCCGCAGACGAGGGAGTACATCCTGCACCTCCAGGCCGGGTTCCTGATCCAGGACAGGGCCACGGAGATGCGGATGGGTGAATACAAGGATGCGCTGACGCTTATCTCCCGCTATCCGTGGTTTGGAGTGGGGTTCGGAGGCACTCCGTCCATCGACATCTACATCGGCGTCTCCAACGTCTATCTACTCATCGCCGAGGAGATGGGACTGGTGGGGCTGGCGGCCTTCCTGTTGATCATGGGTGTCTTCTTCGCCCACGTTGGGGCGGCCTGGCGGGGCATGGAGCCGGATTCCGACGCGGAACCCCTTCTGCTGGGGCTGGCGGCGGCCCTGTTCGGAGCCATGGTCGGCGGGATCACCGATCACTACTTCTTCAACCTGGACTTCCCCCACTCGGTGACTCTATTCTGGCTGTACGCGGCACTCGCCGTGGTGACGATCAAGGTTGCCGTGGGGGGAGGAGTCGCCTCGAAGGCTATGCCAGCCGCTGAGAGACCAGGTCCTTAGGCCGCGCGCAGGGGGTACGATTCCGCATGCTCCATCGGATGCCCCCGGACAGTGGTCTAGCTGTCGGCCGCCCACTTCTTGAGGAAGGACTTGGCTAACTTCCTGGTCTTCGGGCTCTTGCTCTCCAACTGCGCCGTCACGAACTCCAGGATCTCCGTCTTGTGGTCGGATTCCTCGAAGTACTGGCCGAAGGCTTCTACAGCGAAGCCTTTGAGGAGGTCCCTGCGCTCGGGTGGGTGATGGGTCTCGTCTATGGACAGGAGCCTGCGCGTGATTCTGCTCTGCAAGCCCGGTTTCGCGCGGGCGATCTGGCCTGAGTTTCCGGCTATGTACGACGCCGTGATCACACTCTTGTCGTCCAGCAAGTCGTAGTACTGATCGAATATCTGCTCGAATCTGCTCTCGGTATCAGCGCCGATGATGGCGGCGATCATGTTGGCCCCGCGCAGCTTGAAGTACGTGTTCACGCTGGCCAGCAACTCAACGAAGACGTGCCAGTGGTGGTAGAGCAGCTCCGGACGCTCATCAGCGACGAGCAAGAGGGCCCTGAGGCAGTTATAGCCCACTCTCTCCTGCTTACCCGACAGCCCCTCCACCAATTCCGAGAGGAACCCCTGGTTTTCCCGTGCCTGCCGCGCGAGACTCTCGGCGTCTACATCCTTGGTGTTCAAGTCAGGCAACATGGTGGAAAAACGGCCCTCGTCGGACAGAGGCTAGCCCCCTGGCCTGCTGCGTGAAAAGTGAGGACTGCTATTGCGTATCGTCTGCGGGCATCCGGTACCGCCGAGGAAGAATCTAGAGAGAGACTCCCCCATGTTTCAGCGTCCACACGGATTCGATGTGTCGCACCCTATCTGTGCGGCGCATAGTCCGGTCACACTGTGACTTCAAAACTGCGTGATGAAGCTGTGCAAGGCGTCGGCAATCTCCACGAGTTTGTCGCAGTCGACAATCTCGGGAGTGTCTCTGGGAGTATGCGTTACGGTGGCCATCAACTCGGGGAACCGCTCCGCCGTTATCGCCATGGCCGCTTTTCGGTTCTGCGCGAAGATCATGTGATCGCCCTGATACCACTGATCTCCCTTTGTCACACCACCATATCTGCCAAACACAGCGTCCGCTTTGTCTTCAATCTCGTGCGGGCACTCGTAGAGGGAATAGGCGGTCTTCCCATGGACGAATCCCACGTCATCTATGTTCATGGCCAAGAGCATCTCCTCCATGGCCTTTCCATATCGCCGCAGGTAGTCCATCTGTCCTCCCGCACTGTAGTGATCTTCGCCATTGAAGGCGACGATCTCGATACCCAGATGGCCAGAATATTCGGCCAGCATCTCCGCGAGGAGCAGCTCCACAACCGTGCCTGAGGCGTTGTCCAATGCTCCGGGCGTATCCCCGTAGGCGTCGATGTGCGCACAGACAACGATCTTCGCTTTCGCGGTGGGGTTCTTGCGAGCAACCACATTGGACGCCGTGGTTGGAATACGCTGGGCATCGATCTTCAGGCTGAACATCCTTCCCGTTTCGCCAGCGATTCTCTCCCCGACAGTATCTGTGCAATACACCGATGGTATGTCGAAATCGCCGTCTTCTATCATAGGAAACGGGTATAGGGCGCCCACCAGTTCGGGGTTTCTCCGGGTTGCAGTGATGATGGCAGCCGGCCGTTTCTCTTCCAGAAGGGCGTATGTTCTCTGATGATGGTCGGGGTTGTAGAATACGAAGTTCTTGGGCATCAACTGTTCGGCAGTTATTGCGCCCTTCATCAACAGGATCTTGCCATAGCAGGTGCATTTCTCGAGCTCTTCAACTGTCGCGACCGTTTTCAGCTCAGCCGTTATATCGCATCCCAGAGAATACGGGCTGGTGTGGACTTCGAAGGTCCTGTCGTTGCAGGACAACGAAGGTTCTCCGCTCTGGAAATCCAGGCACGGGAAAGGAGTCGTGTCGATCGTATAACCCCATGACGGTATGGTTTGGGCGAAGAACTCTGTCGCTGCGCGGTTGCCCCGAGAGCCAACGCGCCTGTTTGGCTTGACGCTGCACAACGTAGTCAAATACGTCTGTGCCTTCTGAGAGTGGTCTTTTGCATTCATGCTCTTGGCACTCGTTCGAGAAACAAGTCTCAACTGGCGGAGGGGGTGGGATTCGAACCCACGGTGGAGTTGCCCCCACAACGGTTTTCGAGACCGTCCCAATCGTCCACTCTGGCACCCCTCCGCGTTTGGCCAGGCGTCTGCGCTATTCGACCCGGCCGCGAAGTTGATCGAAGAACCGATCCAAGAGGGCCCTGGCCTCGTCGGCCAGGACTCCTTTGGTGACCTGCACCTGGTGGTTGAGTCTGGGCGAGCGTAGGATGTCGAAGACGGAGCCGGCTGCTCCGGATTTCGGGTCGTCTACCGCGTAGACCAGGCGAGGCAATCGCGCCAGGACCATGGCCCCTGCGCACATGGGGCACGGTTCCATGGTGCAGTATAGCGTCACGTCCGACAGGCGCCAGCTGCCCAATACCTGAGCTGCCTCGCGCAGGGCGATCATCTCGGCGTGGGCACTGGGGTCGGCCAGTTCCTCTTTGCGGTTGTGACCTCTCCCTACGACGTACCCCTTGTGGACGGCGACTGCGCCGACAGGGACTTCCCCTCGCTCGCCGGCAACCTGGGCTTCGTCGAGGGCCTCGCGCATGTACTGTTGGTGCTCTACTTCTCCTCGTACAAGGCCATTATAACACATCGTGCTCCAGAGGCTCAAACGTATGTCACTTCCCCACACAAAACTCGCTGAAAATGATCTCCAGAAGGTCATCGGTGGCCGTCTCCCCGGTGATTTCCCCCAGGGCGTTGACCGCGGCTGTGATGTCGATGGCTATCAGGTCCACGGGAGAGCCTGCGCCGTCGCCCTGCATTGCGGATCGCACGTGGTCGAGGGCCATCTGCAGGGCCTGCTTGTGACGTGGGTTGGTGACCAGTGCCGTGTCGTAGGCCATGACTTTGCCGGAGAAGATGAGTTCTACGATAGCCTGCTCCAGTTCCTCCAACCCCTCTCCGGTGAGGGCGGAGAGTTCGACCCTTCTGGCGCGAGGAAGCAGATCATCGATCCTGGAGCGCAGGGGCAAGTCCGTCTTGTTGACCACCAGTATCGCCGGCTTGATGCCGATGAGCTTGGCGATCTCCCTGTCGGCGTCCCGCACCGGCTCGTGGGCATCGACGACCAAGAGAGCCAGGTCCGCGCTGGCCAGCGCTTGACGGCTCCGTTCAATGCCCAACTTCTCTACCAGGTCCTTGCTGTGGGCAATTCCAGCCGTGTCCACCAGAACCAGAGGGACGCCCTGCAGGTTCACCGTCTCTTCCAGCGTGTCACGGGTGGTCCCCGGGATGGGGGTGACGATAGCCCTCGACGTTCGCAGCAAACGGTTGAGGAGGCTGGACTTGCCGACGTTGGGCCTGCCCACGATGGCCGCCCTGATGCCTTGCCGGTAGATGATACCGCGCTCGGCACTTCTGATCAGCTGTTCCAGCGTGTACGAGGCCTCCCGCAGAGGGCCCGTGATGTCGCGCGCAGGTATCTCATCCTCGCTGAAGTCTATGGCGGCCTCCAGATAGGCCAACACTCGCACCAACTCCGCCCGCACCTGGCGTATCTGGAGGGAGAGGCGCCCGTCCAGCTGATCCACGGCAACCCGCAGCGCTGCTTCCGTTCTGGCGCGGACGACGTCCAGGACCGCTTCTGCCTGGGCCAAGTCGAGGCGGCCGAAGAGGAAGGCGCGCAGGGTCATCTCTCCCGGGCTGGCCAGTCGGGCCCCACTGCGGAGGGTCAACTCCAGCACGCGGCGCAGGGGAACTATACCTCCGTGGCAGTTGATCTCTCCTACGTCCTGGCGGGTGTAGGTGTGGGGGGCCTTCATGTAGGAGACCAGCACCTCATCGACTGTCTCTCGGGTGTGGGGATCAAGGATGTGTCCATGATACAGGTGGTGTGACACCGGATTCCAGGAGGAATGGTCTGAAACGGGCCCCTTGACGGGCACAAATATCCCCCTCAGGATGGGCAGCACTTCAGGGCCGCTCATCTTTACGATGCCGATGCCGCCCTCTCCGATGGGGCTGGATATGGCCGCTATGGTGTCGTCGAGGCTGTACATGGACCGCACCCGCATCGTATTATACCCGCCGAAGTGCCTGCTCACAATGGAACCATCATGGGACTGTGGCAGTTCGACTTGCTGTGTGCCAGAATATGTCTACTTGACAAGACTTGGCGACTTGTGGTAGGATGTACGGAATGGAGAGTCCTGCCTAGGCCGAGACCGCGAGCTAGCTGGGAACTCAGCTTCTCTTCTTGGGCTGGGGTTGTGGACTCCATGGCGAGGGCGCAGGGGAGTAGCTCAACTTGGCAGAGCAACGGTCTCCAAAACCGTAGGCTGCGGGTTCAAGTCCTGCCTCCCCTGTATACATGACCTGAGGGACGGGCCCTGTCCGGTCCGTCTCTTGCATGGAGGGGGTGAGAGAATTCGCCGGAGGGCAAGGTAGGCTCTCGGGCGGCGTTCTGGTTCTCAACGCCACCTTTGAGCCTTTACATATCATCTCGCTTAGAAGAGCCATTATCCTGCTTCTCAAGGATAAGGCTGAGGTCGTGGAGGCTGCCGAGGCCAGAATCCGGTCGGAGAATCTGGCGCTGGATATGCCGCTGGTGATTCGGCTCGTGTACTACGTGCGAGTCCCTCATCGGCTGCTCATTCCACTAACCAGGCGCACGATCTTGGCGCGGGACCAATACAAGTGTCAGTACTGCGGAGCACAGCCGCCCAAAGCACAACTCACGCTGGATCACGTTCTGCCCCGCTCCCGGGGTGGGCAGCACAGCTGGGAGAATGTGGTGGCGGCTTGCATACCCTGCAATCAGCGCAAGGGAGATCGCCGGCCGGAGGAGTCAGGCATGGGCCTGCGGGAACGACCTGCCGCGCCGCGGTATGCAGCTGTGGTGTTGTTGGGTAAGATGCAAGGCCACGAGATTTGGAGGAAGTACATGTACTGACCGGAGCACTGGTGTGGGTCAATGATGGCGTTGGCATCTCACCAACGCCTTTTTGTTTGTTCGTGGGCGAAAGAGTGACAGAGAGTGAGAAATCACGAGATCACACGAGGACAAGTTGCTTATTCAGAGCTGAACGCCGCCCTCCAGGTACGGCGGGACTTGACATGGAGGCAGCTTGGGTGTATCATAGTTAAGCAATTCTAAAAATATGGAAATAGTTACGTGAGGCTGGTCATGGATTCCGGTTTCTCGCAAGAGGCGGTCAGGGTGTTCAAGGCCCTTTCGGATCCAACTCGCTATGAGATAGTGAGGATGCTCCTGCTGGGCGAGGAGCTTGGATGCGGCGATTTCGACTGCGTCTTTAGCAAGAGCAAGCCAGCCATGTCCCACCATTACCGAGTGTTGGAGAATGCGGGTTTGGTTGCTTTCCGTAAGGACGGCCTCCGTGTTTACTACAGGTTGGAGAGGAAGCAGTTGGATAAGTTTGTGCCAAAGTTCTTCCAGGTGCATTGCCGGAGCAAGGATTGATCTGGTAGCCAGTCGGCGGTGGCGCATCCAACGGAGCCGCCTGTTGTGGTCAGAAATCATACGGTTGTCTGCACAGGCAACTGTTTCAGGGGGAAAGAAATGAGCGTAAGAGCACTGGAACTAGAGGACGAGGAAGAGGAGGCGATTGTCGCCGAAGAGCTTGAGGACGGCATCGAGGAAACGCTGGACGAGGATTCCCTCGCCGGTATCGAGAGCGACGACGTCATCTCTCTGTACATGAAGGAAGTGGGAACCATCCCTTTGCTCACCGCTGACGAGGAGAGGGATCTGGCCCTGGCCCTGAGAGAAGGAGAGGCCGCGAAGGCACGACTTGCGCGCGGCGAGCTGAGCGGAGATCTGAAGCAGCGGCTCGAACGGCAGGTGGACGAAGGGGATCGCGCGCGTGCACGCTTCATAGAGTCCAACTCGCGGCTGGTGATCAGCATCGCGAGGAGATACCTGGGTCGAGGCCTCCCACTGTCTGATCTGATGCAAGAGGGGAGCCTGGGGCTGATCAAGGCCGTGGAGCGATTCGATCCACATAGAGGACACCGTTTCAGCACGTATGCTACTTGGTGGATCCGGCAGTCGATCCTCAGGGCGGTGGCCGATCAGGGGCGTACTATCCGTCTGCCCGCGCACATCGTTGACGAGCTGAACAAGATGAACCGGGTCTCCAAGCGGATGGCCCAGGAGCTCGGTCGGGAACCGACCAACGAGGAGCTGGCTGAAGAACTGGAGATGCCTGCGGATAGGGTGGGCGATCTGTACCACCTGGGAGGTCAACCCTTGTCCCTGGAGACGCCGGTGGGCGAGGAGGAGGAGAGCACCCTGGCGGAGTTCATCGAGGATGACGTCACGCCGACTCCGTCTTCCATGACTTCGGACGCCATCATGTGGGAACGGGTGGAGGATGCGTTGGATTCACTGACTCCCCGCGAGGCACGCGTCCTTCGCTTGCGCTACGGGCTTGAAGACGGCGAGGACTACACGCTCGAGCAGGTGGGAGACAAGCTTGGCCTAACCAGAGAGCGCATCCGGCAGATCCAGGCTCAGGCTTTACGCCGCCTTCGCCACCCCAGCCGCAGCAGGAACCTCAAGCCTTTTCTGAATTGACGGCCGAGAGGACAAGGACGCGCAGGCGAAGTCCCGACTTGAAGCATTCCCGGCGGCCAGGCTGATTGTCCAACGGAAGAAGGGAGCGACACCCCATGTCAAGAACGGTGAAGTTGGTCCTAGGCGCCGGTGTGGTCGTATTGGTGGCGGTGCTGGGCTTTCTGGTCGCCTCGTCGGGGCAGGAAGCGGTTGAGCAGGGGTTCGTCGTCGCTGCGGACCTGGATCCCGAGTACTTGACGCTACCAGGCGAGCAGCATGGTCTGCCCACCGAAGAACCCGTTCCTGCCGAGACCTGGCCCGGTATTGGTCAGGCAGCCCCGCTGAGCGAAGGGAGGGCCCTCTGGGTTCCCCGTTGGTCGTACAAGACGGCCGCCGATGTGCGGACTATTGTGAGCAAGGCGGCCTCGGCCAACTTCAACATCCTGTTGTTTCAGGTCAGAGGTAATGGCGACGCCTACTATTCTTCTGTCTACGAGCCCTGGTCCGACAGGCTGACGGGCTCGTTGGGCCGCTATCCGGGTTGGGACCCCCTAGCGCTGGCCATCCAGGAAGCCCATGCCGCCGGCTTGCAGCTGCATGCCTACGTCAATGTCTATCCTTCGTGGCTGGGTGTGACTCCTCCCAGCAGCAGCACGCCACAACACATGTTTCAGCGGTTCAATGCTCAGTACGGAAACCAATGGGTGCAGTGGGATCGGAACCACAACCCTATGGGACTGAACGAGCAATACTTGGCAGCCAACCCGGCTCACCCTGCGGTGACGGAACATGTGGTGGCCGTGTGCCGCGACATCGTGATGAACTACGACGTGGATGGGTTGCACCTGGACTACGTGCGGTATTCGGGGCCGCATTTCTCATACGATCCCGTGAGCGATCGACTCTTCCAGGCGCAGGGGGGCGGTGACCGCGGCGATTGGCAGCGCGCCCAGGTGAGCGAGCTGGTGGGCCGCATTTACGACGAGGTTTTGCCGCTCCGACCGGGCATGGCCTTGTCGGCAGCCGTGTGGCCGATCTACAAAGACAAATGGGGCTGGGTCACCTATGGGAGCACCACGTACGCTGGGTATGGCGGCTACTTTCAGGACTCTCGCGGGTGGCTCAAGTCGGGTACGATGGACTTCATCGCTCCCATGCTGTACGGCACGGCGGTCATGAACAGCCGCGACCGCTTCAATACACTGGTTGCGGACTTCATGGTGGAATCATATGGGCGCCAGGTGTATGCGGGCATCCACGCCGACTACGCCTCATTCTCCGAAATCGAGGCGCGTATCAACATGGCCAGGCGCGCCGGGTGTCAGGGACAGGCCATCTTCGCCTATTCCGTGGTGGATGGCAAAGGGTACTGGGATGAGTTCCGTGCCGGGCCCTACGCCCAGCCAGCCAAAGTCCCTGCCATGCCCTGGAAGTAGTCGACTCTCTTCACAGGAAGACCAGCGGCTGGCCGAATCCAGGAGGGGCGAGGACCTTCCCATCCTGGTAGACCACGGCTCCCCGTAGTTTCACTGATATTACGCGTCCCTTCACCGTCATGCCCTCGAACGGCGTCCATCCGCACTTGGTGTAGAGCTGTGCTCCCCGGATAGACCAGGTGATGGTAGGGTCTACCTCCACGTGGGCATCCTCTGGCACCTTCAAGTCCATGACGCGAGCCGGTCCATGGTGCAGCAGTCTTGCGACCTCTTCTAGAGACAATCGACCCTCGCTCACGGCGTTCAGCAGTAGGGGCAACGTTGTCTCCAGGCCGGGCACACCCGGAGGTGGATTGCCTGCTTGTTTCTCCGCGAGCGTGTGCGGAGCGTGATCGGAGGCTACCGCATCGATGATGTCTAGGCTATCCCACAGTGCCTGGTTGTCCTGTGGGGTGCCCAATGGGGGTTTCATCAGCGAAAGCCTACCGAGGCTCTTCGCGTCGTCCTCGGTAAGAAACAGGTGATGCGGTGTCACCTCGCAGGTGAGCCGGACGCCTCTCTCCTTAGCCTGCCTCACGAGCTCTATCTCCGCCTTTCGGCTGACGTGGCAGAGGTGGAGTCTACGGTTGTACAGTTGAGCCAGACCGATGACGATGGCCGTGGATAGCCCCTCCGCGTGGGCGGCGATGGGTTTGTTCCTCGGCCAATACTGGAAGTGCGCCATCATCGTGGGCAGAGAGTTGACACGGAGGGGTCCGTATGTGTCGTCCAAGTACATCTTCAGGCCCGCCACATGAGAGTCGACCAAGGGTTTGCTTGCGTTGTCACTGGAGGCCCCCATGTAGAAGCCGAAATCGCAGCGGGCCTTCGCCGCGGCGAGTTCGACCTTGCGGAGGAGCGTTTCTTGATCCACCACCGGAGGAGTGTTGTTGGGCATGTCGAGGACTGCCACAAAACCCCCGGCGAGGGCAGCCGCGGTGCCGGAGGAGAAGTCCTCTTTGTGCGTTCCACCAGGCTCTCGCAGGTGGACGTGGATGTCGACCAGTCCCGGCAGAGCGAGCCTTGGCATCTATGACGCTCCGACTGAGGATTCTCTTGCCCGGGCATGCTGCCAAGCGTTGACTCGGCCTCTGCCCGGCGCGGCAGGCAGATCAGTACGCGCCACGGGCGAAAAGGACCGTGGGGATGGTCCGCAGCATGATCTTGAAGTCGAGCCACAGAGACCAGTTTTCGGCGTAGTAGAGGTCCAGCATCACCATTTCGTCGAAGGTAAGGTCGCTTCTGCCCATGACCTGCCACAGGCCCGTGATGCCCGAGGGGATCCTGAGACGCTCGTGATGCCAGTCTTCGTACACCTCCACCTCCGAGGGCAGTGGGGGACGGGGACCCACCAAGCTCATGTCCCCTCGGAAAACGTTGATGAGCTGGGGTAGTTCATCGAGGCTGAAGCGGCGTATTATCCTTCCTACCTTGGTGACGCGAGGGTCGTCCCTGATTTTGAAGATTGGCCCGGCAACCTCGTTGAGCTCGCTCAGTTGTGGCCTCGCCTCCTCGGCATCCTCCCACATTGACCTGAACTTGTAACAGGTGAAGGGCCTCGCCCCACGACCGAGACGGGTCTGTCTGAAGAGCACAGGGCCCGGAGAATCGAGCTTGATCGCAACTCCAATGATAGTCAGTAGTGGGGACAGCAGCAGTAGCATCGCGCTGGAGCCCGCGATGTCCATGAATCGCTTGAGTGCTATCTTCCATCCCGTCAGCGTGGTTTCCTTCATTCCGATCAAGGGAATGCCTTCCAAGACGTCCGTATCCACCTGGCTCAAGCTCATCTGTAGCAGGTCTGGGACAAACCGCGCCCGCACACCCCGGCGCTCGCTTTCGGAGATGATCTTGAGCACTTTGCGGTGCGAGATCCAGGGGAGGCTGATAATCACCTGGCCGATGGCCTCCTTCTCCAGGATAGCGGCCAGATCCTCTGTGCTGCCGAGAGCCTTGAAGGGGCCGATGCTGCCTTCCTGCTTCTTGGGATCATCGTCAACGAAGCCCACCGGTCGATAGCCGAGGTCAGGCCGGGCCACGATGCTGCGCATGATGGCGCGACCGACCTCGCCGGCGCCGACGATCAGCACGCGGTCCACCCCTATCCCTCGACGCCTGAGGGCAGCCGCGATCTGTCGTTCAATGAGGCGGCTGAGACTCAAGAATGTGCCGATGAGAAGCACAGCGTAGAAGAAAATGAGGCGGGAATAGAAATGGGCCCGGTAGAGAAAGAAGATGAAGATCATGATCGCCATGCCCACCAGCGTACTGGTGAAGATGATGTAGGTGTCGTCCAGCCACGAAGACCCTCGTCTCCGGTCGTACAGCCCTTCTGCCCTGAAGACGATAAGCAGGATCAGGGTCAGGATGATGGATACGGGGACATATGCTCTGAACGGTACGTAGTACGCCTCGGCCACGGCCCTTATCCACTGCAGTTCGTAGCGAAGGTGGTGGGACAGCACGAAAGCGATGTTGATGAGAATCACATCTGTGACCACCAGAGCGAGAGTGGACCAGCGCCTATAAGTGCCAAACACGTCGGCTCCTAGGTTGGAGTCTAAGCTGCAGCTCGATCATATGCCCTGACCGTATCCTCGGCCATCCGGTCCCAGGTGAATGCCTGCGCCCTCTTCAATCCCTTGGCTCTCATGGCCTCTCTCAGATTCGTGTCGGTGAGGACGCGCAGCATGGCCTGGGCCATCTCCTCGGCGTTGGTGGGTTCCACCAGTATGCCAGCCTCACCGACGACCTCGGGCAGGGATGAGGTGTTGGACACAACCACCGCGGTTCCACAAGCCATAGCTTCCAGTGGCGGCAGTCCGAAGCCTTCGTACAGCGAGGGGTACACGAAGAG
>Ga0315274_10004494_pt1 | contig 20509 bp, 19 predicted proteins | sample YL17G02_20_MG_FD_203700 | JGI IMG/M metagenome (GOLD analysis project Ga0315274, IMG submission 203700) | Sediment microbial communities from Yellowstone Lake, YNP, Wyoming, USA - YL17G02_20 | ecosystem: Environmental > Aquatic > Freshwater > Lake > Sediment | place: USA: Wyoming | collected...
GAGGACGCGGATTTTATCAATGTCCTGCGCATCCAGCTGGAGCGGCAGGGAAAGGGATTGTTCCCTTCACTTGAGGAATACCACGAACTTTTCGGACTGACCGCCAAAAAGCTTTCCCGCGCCAAGAAGGATATAGTGGTGATGCACCCCGGGCCCATCAATCGCGGGGTGGAGATCTCCTCCGAGGTGGCGGACGGGCCGTATAATGTAATACTGGACCAGGTGCAGAACGGCGTGGCGATCCGCATGGCGATCTTGTTCCTTTTATTGAGCGGGAGAACGACTGAGAGGGCAGAGGAAGTTTAGTTTAGACAAACGATAACCAGAGGTCTTTTTTTAAGGTCTCCAATTCTCACCAATTTAACCTTCGCTAATGGCGCGAATTTCTATATCGCTAAATACTCAAATTTGCTCTAATAGATGCTAATCCGAAATTTTAATAACCTAAAACAGAAACCACCGCTTTTTCGGCGCGCGCTTGTTGGGCTCCAGGTTAGTTAGAATTAAGGTTGAAGTTTCCTGCTCCCCGCCCGGCAGGCGGCGCCCCACGATTTGTTTAATGGGCAGACCATTCTTGTCATACTCGATCCTGGCCGTCGCGGCGGCAAACTGCTTATTGTAAATATAAGCGTTGACCTCCAGCGGCAAACCTCTCTTTTCATCCATCACCAATTTGATGAATTGCGGCAGCCATTGGTCGCGATGGATTAGACTGCCCATCATCCAGACCTTCGGCCCGATCCTCTTGTATAAATTCCAGTTGTAATAATTGAAAAGGTCGTCATAGGGGATGTAATAGGCCAGGTGATAAGGGGAGAGCAGAAGGCGGCTTCCCTTTTTCTGCAAGGGGACAAAACTTTCCGCTCCTTTTCCTTTTATCCGCCGACCGTTCACTTTTACCTCCGGGATACAAGCCAAGGTATAGCTGAACAGGTCCTCGCCGGTAATATCGATCCGGCCCTCCGCCCTTTGCTCAACTTTGGTTTTACCCTTTTGACTGGAGGCTGAAAGATTAAAACGGCAATCCAGCGTTTGGGTTTTAGCCCTTTGCTCCTGCGCCTTGCCGAAGATCTCTTTAATGCCTTTGAGCCGGGTCGCTTCGTCTATATTTAATTCGGGGTCGATAACCAGGCCCACAATTTGGATCACACCGTCATAAGAATTCCCGATCTCGACCAGAAAGATATGGAAGCCGGGTTTTAACAATTCGCCGGGGTAGCCATAGCGGACAGTAAATTTCTCATTGCCCGCTTCCCGACCGGTCTTTAATATAGCCGCATGGGATTTGACATTTTTCCCGTCATATTCCACCCGCAGGATGTCGATGGGGAGGTCGGGATTATGGGACATCTCAAATTCGAGATTATAAGGCAAAGGGTAACTTTTTTCGGTTAACAGTTTAAGTGAAATTTTACTGTGCATATTGGTTATTTCTCTATATAGATTTTCCCATAGATCAAAATCGGAAGCGCGGGATAAAGAGGTGAACAGGAAAAGGAACAAAACAATAAAGCTTGCCCGCTTAATTTTATTCACCTCGATGGCAGGAATTTGACTGTCGGCGGAGTGGTATCCACCGTAAAAGGCCACAACGCCTGGGCCTTGCCCACATTGCTGTTGACCACAATCCTTACGATATAGCGACCGTCCGGCAATGGGTCGGGCGGCTGATATTCCACATCGATCCTTTTGTCATAATCCCCGCCGCTTAGGGTGAACTTAAAGCTGGGGTCGTCTTTGATGTCTTTTTCAAATCCATCGGGGAATATCAATTGGGCTATATCGACGGAAATGCTTTCAAGCGGAGATGCGCTGTAGGCCGCCTTGGCAAAGGCCGCCCTTATCCTGGGCCGGTTATTGTTGGTGTAGCTGTTGGGGGCGGGCGCAAATCCCGAAGGCAGCATGGGGATGGTGTTGAGGGTAATATTTAGGATCTGATTCATTTTATTCCCGATCCAGGATTCCGCTTTGAAGGCGATCACATTCTGGCCTTCCGCGAAATTAAGGTCTTTGACCGTGAAATTGCCCCACTCATCCACCGCCCCGACCGGCTTCCAGGCGGCGAAATTCTCCGAATATTCAAAGGATTTAAGCTTTTTGGGGAGGAAAGTGTTGATAACTCCCTTAAGGGCGGTAGGGGGTTCCTTGACGGTTACCCCGGACACCCACTTCTTTTGACCATCGAAAACTATTGGGGCGGACTGGGGATGGTTATTACTTTCGGTTATGGCTTCGATGGTAACAGAATGATAATCGGGGGCATCCGTCCCGTCTCGGTTTTTATTGGAGAGCAAAGAAAAGTCTTGCGATGGAGGCGGGAAGCCGCCGGCTGGCGTGCCGACAGACGCGGCAGACATTGCATAAACCTGTTCTGGTTTCCAAGCAGAAGGTTTCCAGCCGCCCGAACCGACATTTATATAATCTTCGAGGACCTTATCAATAACGCGGTCATCATAAATTCTTTTAAGAATGCTGCCATGAGCATCCAAATATCCTTTTTCTGCCGCCTCTATACGTATTCCTATTGTTGCAACCCCAGCAAATATTAAGCCCCCTCTGATAAACGGATTATTAATATGAAGAAAAGAGATGCCTTCAACAGCCAATATTACCGCAGCAAAAGCATCTTTTAATCCTGATGCTGTTTCATCAAATTGAACCTCATAATTCTTAATTTCAATTTTTGGATCTTGAATACTGACCACCCCTTCTGCTAGTTGGCTCCTTTTTGTTGCAAAGAAATCTCCATTCTCATCAATATAACTGCCCAACGCAATGCTTAACCATAACGCCATGACTTTCCCTGAGTCGGGTATTTGCGACCACCAGCCGCCAGTAGAAAAAAGATCCTCAATTGCCCCTAATTCCAAAACACTTTTACCATACTTTAAAAATCCTTTGGGGGGAGTAGGAACGCCATGCCCTGCTATCAACCTCATTTTTAATGGCGGGGCATCGTTTCTAATTCTCATATAATTATTTAAATTTGTTAAATATGCGCTATCAGGATCAAGGTCTAAAGTGGCCGGCTGCCCGTAATACCAGCCCATCGTTTCCAATCGAGAACTGTAAATATAATCTGATATTACCAATCCTTCTAGTGCGGAGTAATATAAATATTCATCCAAAGGTGATAACCGCTGGCTTGAAGCTAAAAAACCCAATCCAAGACATATTGCAGATGCGGTTACACGATCCCCACTGTGATTAAAATCATCAAGTTGTTTTAACATATATGCTGTTGTGCTTCCTGCATGTGGAGTATCGATCGTAATTATTGTCTCAACATCGTTTTGGTAATAATCGCTGAAAACATAGCTTCTCGCAGCCAATCCTCCCATACTATGGCAAACAAGAATATACTTTTCGGGGATTACTGATTCAGGAACGTTTTGAGGAGTCATTGGCGGATGCTGAGACGCGTACCATTTTCTAAAATCTATTTTTGCTTGTTCAAGCCAACAATTACCTTTTCCTGTTGACTCGCCGCTTACATTTAAGTCCGTTATTTTAGTATAAGGGGCATAAATTGCGGCAGGATGTTTCATGGGATAGTGCATAGAGCTTTTAATTTTTGCGGGGTTATCATAGCTCCTATCCCCCAATTCATGGCCCTGAAGATCTATTTGGCCATCCCTATCAGAAAACGTATAAGAATAAACAAACCCTTTTAGTCCTAATTTATATTCAAGGTATCCCTTTAGATCCCCATACACCGCCGCTTCATCCGGTTCATTCTTTAGGTGTTCAGCCGGATCGACCGAATTCTCCCCATTCCCCGCAAATACACGACTGGAGTTATTTATGCCATGCACAAGTATAATTAAATAGTTAGGATGAGTTTCGACTCCAATCATCGCGGATGCTTTACAGATTATAACAAATAAAAGAATCGGAATTAACAATATTATTGCTAATGGTTTGGAAAAATTATTTACTGTCGACATCATTTCCGTCATAGTAAATATCTGCTTGTTTTTCCGTTTCTGTTTTTATCAATAAGTCACATATTCCGAGACCCCCAAAAAACACGCCTACAGATGAATAGTATCCTCCAATGTAGAAATATAGCGCAGAAGAACTTAATAGAAAAGCTCCCCTACTAATTCTTTGATAATATGCTTCATTTGAGCGATTTTTCAAGGCCTTATCTGCCTCATCGTTCCTTTTTAATTTATCCTCCAAGGTGTTCATTTTAATGTTTTTAATAATCTCATAATCATTTTCAATCCCGGATGGTAATATATATTCCGCAAAAGCTCCGGCTAAAAAACCTGCGCCCGCAAAACCAGTCATTGTTTTAGTGAGTTCAGTGCTTAAGCTGCCCCACCCCAGGTCATGACTTTCAATTGGCATTAACAAGCTCAAAATCGAATATCCAAGCCCTATGCCCCCCCAAATCAATGCGCTTCTCGTTTTATCTGTTTTGCTATTTGCCAATCTCTGAATAATCGCCTCGGCTGAGCCAATTTCTTCATTCGCGGCAAAGCAAAACGTAGCATTGAATGTTAATAGAAGAATAATTAAAATAACTAAAAATTTATTCAAATGTCGCAACCGCAAGCTTCCGCCCGACTCTCCTCTAAGCCGCGAATCGTAAGCAGTGCATTTGGATGGATAGGGGTGCATGTTTGCCCCTTTCGAGGTGCATTTATTGTAGCACACTCAAAACAGGGCTACTAGGGCATTCGGGGCAAGCGGGGCCAAAGGGGCGAAACGGCAACAGGCCTGCCTGCCGGCAGGCAGGGCTATCAAGGGTAAAAGGCTGCCAAGGGTGTTGCCATTTTAGCCCTTTTGCCTTTTTAGCCCTTTCCCCCTGTTGCCATATTAGCCCTGTATGCCTAGTCCCGCCTCCTTATTATATCCATATAATGTGTTGCGGGATCCCGATTTCCGACGAAGTCGGGACATCGGGATTTGCCTTTATAGCCCTTGCCCCAAATAATGTGAAATTTCCAAATTACCCCCCCGATAAACATCCGGAGACTCAAGGTTCACCAAGAATCAAGAAGCCCTCTGATAATGTCCCGCCCAGACGGGATGCTTTCAGTGGGCTTTTTGTTTTTAAGGAGCGTGGTAAATATGTCAGGAGTAAGTTCGGTCCCTTCCTATAGCAGCTATTATGCAAATTACAGTCCCTACGCTTGTTACCCCGAAGAAGAAGTGCCTTCAGTAAGCAGCAATGTATACATCAATCCTGATCAAACGCCGCTCGAAGACCGCCGCCAAACACCCTCGGTCGGCCAGGGTGCCCTGGGTGGGGCGTTCGCTTTTACCGGCGCAGCCTGTGATTGCGGCGGAGTTAACTTAACCGGAGATGGAGAGGACGATGCTGATGTGGTGGAGACCGACGGGGACAGTGAACCGGACGAAATCCCGAGCGAAGTCGAGGGAGATTTCAGTTATGAAGATTATGTGGATGAGTATTATGATGAGTCCTCTGACGAATATACGGATGAAACCCCGAGCGAAGACATCCCGAGCGAAGTCGAGGGAGTCGAGGGGGAGGATTATACCGAGGAAGAGGCGGCTCCCAGCGTCTGCGACCACAGCCCCGAGCCCTTTGACCTGACCTCTCCCGCCGACGGCACAACCGGGGTGCCGTATTACTCCGATTCGGCGATAGATATTTCCTTTCCTTATCCCCACGATCTGGATGAGGCGATCGGGGATGTGGTCACTTGCTATGCGGAAATAGATGATGACCCGTCTTTTGCGACTCCCATTTCTCGCCCAGTGGCGGAACCCGGCTTTTTGGCCTTTACCCCGGCCTCACCCGCCGAATATTTCACCTGTGCTACGCCATACCAGGTAAGGGTCCGCTGCATTGATACCTGCGGGCAGATCACGACCAGCACGACCTCCCGCACCTTTGAAACCGGCCCTACGGTGGAGTGGACGAGGACGTATAATGGGGCGACAAGCATGGCGGATGAAGGGAGCGGTATTGTGGTGGATGGCGGAGGGAATGTTTATGTTGTTGGCACCGCAAATAGTGATGGTTGGTTTGAGGGAGATATATGGAGTAGAAGTTATGATTCTTCGGGTACTGTGAGATGGACCCAAACTCATGACGGGGCAGCAAATGATTATGATAGCGGGAGAGGGATAGCCATTAATGATACAGGTGATGTTTTTATAACTGGCTGTGAAACATCGATAGGGCAAGGGATGAATATTTGGGTAAGATCATATGACAGTACGGGGCTTGAAAGATGGACCAGAACTTATAATAGCCCCTATAATCGTTCTGATTGTGGCGAGGCCATTGCCGTTGATGATCTTTCTGGAGATATAGTTGTGGCAGGATATGAAACGGTTGATGGATCAGGATTCCCCCCGCCACCTCCAGCGCCCAATCTATGGATGAGAAGATATGATGATAGTGGGAATGTGTTATGGACTTATCCAAGTGGCGAGGGTGGGATGTTTGATAGTATTGCCCTGGGGGGATTAGGGGATATTTATACGACTGGCGGAAACCTTGGGAGTTCCTGGGTAAGAAGTTTCGATGCTATTGGTAATCCGGTTTGGTCTAATGCTACTTCCAGAGCGTTTGATGTGGCTGCTGATAATTCCGGAAACATATATGCAACCGGGTCAGAGATTGTTGTTGGCGAAGGGGAAAATCTTTGGGTTAGAGGATACAACTCGGACGGAAGTTCTTTTTGGACCAGAACCTATAATGGCTCAGCCAATAGAGATGATGCAGGCAGAGGGGCGGCAGTTGATGACGCTACTGGGGACATATTCATAACCGGCTATGAAACGGTTGCGGGAAGAGGCAGGGATATTTGGGTTAGAAGATACGACTCAGCTGGAAACCCAATCTGCACACAAAGCTATAACGGCCCCAGCAATGGCGATGATGAGGGGAGGGGGATTTATGTTGGCAGTGATGGCAATGTGTATATTACAGGCTTTGAAACCTTGGCGGGGGAAGCGACAAATATTTTTGTCAGAAGGTATTCCGGATTTTAGGGTCAAAAAAGCACTTGCAAAGAATTTTGTGTAGTAGTATCATTATGGTGTGAAGAAAGCCAAGTTATCGGTTCTCCTTGGCTCCATATTCATTATACTGGTCTTTTCTTTAGGACCGGCTAGCTCCACACCATTATCCAGCTCTTCTTATTCAATTCCCAGTTTAACCATCTCTTCCGGCGGCCACACCGGCCTGCAAAGTTCCTCCTATAAATTACAAGATATCAAAGGTCAAGCAGTTATTGGTTATGGTGCTTCATCAAGTTATGGATTAGGGATTGGCGGGGTATATGGGACATTGGTTCCTGCCGCGGTTGAAATAATTAGAGGGGAAGGGGCGGGGTACGGACTTGGGCCCGATGATGGATTGATCCAAAATACCAGGATCAGGATTGTTGATGGTAATGATATTGTGGTGAGTTGGACCAGGACCGGGGGGATAGCCAGTGTTGACATCTGGCAATCGGCGGACGAAGATTATAATCCCGACGGGACCTGGGCTACAACAGATACCAACTTTACCGCTACGGAGCGAAGATATACCGGGATAGTTCGAAACGTTCCCCATAAAGCTTATTATCGAGTGGTTCCTTATCGCACCACCAGAGATAATATTCATTTAAGAAGTAATAATGCCATCACCGTCGGCAAGTTCGATCTGGTCAACTTGCCGGCGGCCACCAACTTGATATCCACTCCGCTGGTATGCTTTGCCGGGAGTAGGGTTACCGATGTATTTTCGGGCCAGCTGGATGGATTATTATTTTATGATTTTAATGATGCTAATCAAACCTATGTTGAAACCACAACCTTATCGCACTTATCGCATGGCAAATCTTATTGGGTAACACTACCAACCGCAAGAACAGTTACAATCATTGGCGGCGTGCCTAATGTAGCTTATGATTCAACTATTTATGGGGCAGGCAAATATAATCTTATCGCATCGCCGACCGCCAAAGCCATTGCGCCATTTTCGGACGCCGGACTGCCTGCCCTGGGAGCGGATAATCAAGCATATTTGTTCGACAATGCCGGGCAGACCTATTCTGGCTTGAGAGATACGCTTTTCGGTTTTAATCCGGGCTTGGGATATTGGTATTACAATACCGGATCTGATTTTTCATGGACCTTGACGCGTCCTTAAAGGAGGGAAAATAGGATGATAGAGAAATTTAAATATATATGGGTGGTGATTTTGCTGATAATGCTGTTCGCTCCCGCGGATGCGGCTTTTAGGTTGTATGGAACGATTACTCGACCTGTGGGGACAACCATAACACCAGTAAGTGCGGGATTAGTGGAAATTATTAGGGTCACAGGGACACCTATTGGTACAAGTGGAGATGGTACAACTGGAGATTCGCCTTTTATCGTAAATGGGTCTAATTATTTGAATGATAGGACGGTGAATACAAGACTTACAGAAGCAACTGGAGCCATTAAGAGCGATGGTTGGTTGATTGGTAGCACGGGAACCGAGAATGTTATTGTAAGGGCTTGGTATAATCGCACTTTAATTACTCAAATACCAGATAGTTCCATGTATTATGCTTATTCGAGCCAATTCCCCCTTGGGGACGCAATGTCAGCGCCGCGTCCCTTGACTACTGATATTAGCGCCATTTATAGAGCAAGTGCACCTGCGCCTTCCTTGGCTCCCACGATTAGAGTTTGGTATACAGACACCTTTAGTCCGCGATTTGACGTGACTAGCATACGCAACGCGGCCACATATAATGCTGAGGTGGTTAGGACACTTGCTGGCGAGGCTGGCGCACCATATGTATTCACGGTCGCTGGAGGAGGGCTGACAACTCCGAGGCCTTACTATTCTGATACAGCAACCATGACAATTACCGATCTCCCTGTTGGTAGCTATACTGTTTTCTCGCAAGAAAGAAACTGGTTTGGCTTGAGCACCCCCGGCGCGACACAGCCATTTGAATTGCGAGCTTCCGCCGCCGGCGGCGGGGCGGTCACCATCAATATCCGCCGCAAACAATCACTGCTATTGGGCATAAATTCCTTCTCCGTGCCAAATAGGACTTTTAGTATTACCAGCGTGGTCAACAACATAACTGGAGCCCACCCAGTCTTGGCAGACCCGTCTGTGGCAACGCCCTTGGACCTGATCAACAAGATCAATGCCATACATGGAGCCACCGGGCCAATTGTCAGGACCTTTGGCACCTGGAACGAAGCCGATCAAACCGAAAAAGGAGTAGTCATAAACTACGACACCGCGACCTCAACCGGCATCACGACGGCTAGCCAGAGTGAAATAAATCGGCTCTTCCCAACTTTCGAGACCGGTCGCGGTTATCAAACATATGTTAAGCCCTTTACTGATGCAGATATCAATCTGAGCCTTACCTTGCAATAGGAGAATAGTGTTTAGAAGTTTAATTATAGGACTCTTAATCGTCGCCTCCCTGGGCGCCGCCATGGCGCGGGCCCAGGATCCGGGCGTGTTTTTGCCTTTCTATTTTATATACGATGATAGGGTAGTGCATGAAGGCGGAACCACGGCGGATAACCATCAGGTGGTCTATTACGAAAGCCATCCGGCCGTATCCGAGACCGCCCTGATCACCCGGGAAGCGTTCATCATGAACATCATGCGGGCCAGGTACTTCTCAAAATTTACGGTCGAGCCGGGAAGAAGCTATTCGGTAGGAGTGGCCCTGGGTGGGGACGGCTTCGGGATGAATCCTTTTCCCTATAACGTGACCGGCAAGGGTTTTGACAAGGTTGAGCTAACGCTAAGGAGCGGGGAGGGCGGCGGGCTCGTGCCGCCGGCCGGAACCGTGCCGCTGCTTATAAGCAAGGACGGAGGGAGTGTAAAACTCAGCTGGGACCTGGCTACTTATGGCCCCAATATCCAACTGTTCTTATTGACCGGCGACGGAACCGGTAAATTCACCAATACTTATGATACCACGATCCCGACCAAACCTAATTGGGGGTATGTAACCGCTGGTGGGGCGGGGCTTTCAGGAGAGTTTGATTGGAGCACCAGAAGTAGCGGATTTGTGTACCACGCGAATCAAGAGCGCGCTATCGGCTGGCCAGAAGCTTATTACAAAGCGCTTAGGCAAGAGATACCCTCAACCAGTTATGCCACGCTTCTCCCAACCGCCTGGGCGGTGGGCAAGATCAACATACCGCTCCAGGGAACCACCTTGAATCCCGGCAAGAACCTGGCCTCGGTGCCCTTTGTGCCTAACAGCCGGAGCGTTAAAGATGTGTTCGGCGAAGGGACCCTATCTCCCTGGGGCCGCGGAGACCTGATCCAGTACAAATATATGGCATCCCCCGCCTATCTGACCGCCATTTACACGGCCGATAGCCGGTGGAAAGACGCCGCCAATACCGCCAACGAACCCACTTTTGATGTCGATCCCAAGTTCGGCAACTGGATCATAACCACCGCCAATAAGACAGTGATGGTACTGGGCAACGTGCCTTTAGGGGGCGAGAACGTCGACATCTTTAGCGGGGCGGGCCTTGCGACCGGCGGCAAGACGCTGTTGGGCCAGGTTTATCCCGTGCCGGTAGGTTTGGCTGGCACCAGCCTGATATCTGACGGGGCGGCCAATGGGGACCTTATTCAATATAAGAGATCGCCCCTTGAACAGGTGTACGTATCGGCCATAATGAGCGGCGGGGACTGGAAGAACGCAATTGACGGCAGTCCGACCTTGGATCCCAAGATCGCTTACCTGACCATTCCCAACAGCTATATATATGTCAGAAATGCAGCCACGGGCTTTACCTGGAGAAGGGCAAGGCCTTATTAATTTCGATGAAAAGGAGAACAGGCATGAAGCAAATAAAATTAATGATGGCAGTGGGGGTGGTGATCCTGATAGCATTGCAGTCGGGGGCTTTTTCGGCCGGTAAGTCATTCTTCATAAAGGGCACGGGCATCAATAGTTTGGGAACACCGCTGGTCGCCGGGCCCGATAAAATCAAGTTTTATAAGACCTCCGGGCTCATAACTACGGACCTGCTTATTTATACTCCGGTGGCGCCGCCCACGCTCATTAACGATTTTAATATCGGCGTCGGAGCCGTGCCGGATGGTGCCGTGGATTCCATGGGCAGCGACGCGGGCCGATATATACAGGCTGACTGCATTGCAGGAGATACCATATCCGCCACCATAACCACGCTTGGTTTTACTGGAGCGAACATAGCTACCGGCTCTTATTATAGAAAGGTCTCATTGGACATGAATGAATCCAATTTTAATGAATCTAACCTGACCTGGGGCTGGAACAGCCTGGCGATCAATTATAAGGCTGACTCCCCTTATCCTCCGCGGATCACCAAGTTTGAAGAAGCTACCACTTCTTTTACCGACGGCAGTCCCACCACCTCGACCCTGAGAGTTTACTCGGAAGCGGGAACCGGAACGGACGGGCTTCGTGAGATTACCGGGTATCATTGGTATATGTGGAGGCCGGCTGACCCGGCTAATCCGGCAGCAGATGCCCCGACGACTTTTACAAGTGACGGCGCGGGAATTACCGGTGCGATCACACAGACCCTGCAAATAGATACGGCAGCTGCCGGCTTACCTATAGGGGCAACCTATGCATTTAGTGCATATAATGATAATCTCTGGGGGAGTAGTGGCAGTCCCATTCAATTGCATACCATAGCGGCGGCGGGGCCGGTTACTCCGGGCGGGGTATCTGAAATAAACTTCGACTTCAAGAGCACAGGGATGGGCATCAATCAGTTCACCCTGCCTTTCGTGCCGGCTTATCGCGGGACCAATAGGATAACGACCATCGCGGAGCTCGTGGCGCGGATCAATACCGCCTCCACCGACCCTGCCCATGATGTGGTCAAATCGGTCGGCTGGTGGAACAATATATCGCAGATTGACCAGGGATATCTGGTCACCGGTGGTACCACCCCCATCCTCAACGCGGTCAACGGCGCCACCGAAACCGATCTGGTAGTGAACAAAGCTTATCAAATAACGCTAAGAGGAGATGTGACCATAAGGCTTACTGCCGCAGCGACGCCTTAATAATGAATGATTAGAAGGATAGTAATAGGGATAATAATAGTTGGATTGCTGGGTGCCGGCGCTTGGGCGGCGGAGCCCCGTACCTTTGTGGGGCTTTACTGGGTGATCGGTCAGCTGAACCGGGGTCCGACGGTGGATCCAGCCATAACCTTGGGTAGCCGCACCGCGGTTTTCTATGTGAGCGGCAGCGATCCGATATCCGGGAATTACCGATTGACTACTATTACTGCCGCCAACGGCGCATTTGTGATCAATCCCTTGTTGAACAGGGAGATCCCCATTGATTATTCGACCAATTTTTATTCGGCGGCGGTCATGAGGACCTTTGATACTTATGGGGCCAGCCCGGAAAGCATTACCTTGAACGAACAGGGCTACAAGACCGTGACCTTGACCCTGTTAAATGGAGCCGGACCCGGCGGGCCGGTCGCGCTCAGCGATACCGGTTGGGTCAGGAACACCAATATCCGCAAAGTGGGGAACGACATTGAGCTGTCCTGGGGCTTTGATCCGGCGCTGCCGGCCACTGCAGTTAAAATATTCATTGCAGAAGGCGCGGATGCGGAATACCAGGCCAATCCCAGCTTGTTTACTAGGGAATTGGCTTCGATACCGATCGGAGGCCCCACTACCTATACGCATCCGGATGCGGCGGCTCCTGCCACCAATAGCAATTATTATTATCGCATAGTCCCCTTTCCTTTTTCGGCCGGGACCGATGTGCTGGGTGTGGCTAATAATTCTATTACTGTGGGAATGGTTAAAGTAGATCTTCCCAGGGATAGATTTGTATTGACTGTCTTGCCTTTCCAAGAAGACGGGATATCATTAAGCAGCGTATTGGGGGATCAATTGGGTGAGGGCGGGATATTTTATTGGTGGGATGGATTAGCCTGGAGAAGGGGTACTTATGCGGGGGGCTGGGTCGGGGATGATAGGAATTTGAGACTGGGTGAAGGGTTCGCCATAAAATCTGTAGTCGATGGCAAGAAGGCCGCCCTGGTCGGCAGGTTTGGGACCGTTTCGCCAGCGCCGGTAATTAATTTATTGGGGGGGAAGCATAATTTAGTGGGATATCCTTTCCCAACTTCCAAGGAAATAAGTGCCATGGGAATTACTCCCGATGCCGGGGCAAAAGTATTGAAATGGATGGGAGATGGATGGGATACTACAACTTACAGCGGTTCCTGGACCCCGCCTTTGGGTTATGAAAATGTCGAGGTGGGCAGATCGCGAGCATATAAACCAACCAGTGATTATGACTGGACAATTAGATTTTGATAGGGAGGAAATGAATATATGAAAAGAAAATTGATTCTGGCGATGGCGGTGATTTTATTGGCCTGTCCGATGGTTTTTGCGTCGGGGATCGATATTTACTTTTCGGATAATGCAATAAAAAGTGAAACAGGGGGAAGCCTTAGCGACTCGAATTATCACAATTATCTGCCTCCATTAGAATTTTTCTACGCACCCCCGGGTGGAGGGGGGGGGGTACCCGCGCCCAATTCTGGAGGGGTCGCTGCAGGGAGAAAGGCGGATTCCGAGGTCGGACCATACTATACGCATACGGGCGGAAGGCATAATTATCCGCTGTCCACCTTAAATGGGGGGAGATTAGACATTAGGGTTTGGAAGAACGGTGGCACCGCTATTGCCCAGCTGGGTAATTATTATGGTAAAACTTCGGGGGCTTGCTCGACCGGCCTTGACTTTCCTATACCATTAAATATTACCACTTTAGCAACCTCCTATAAAGCGGCCGTTCCCAACATGCCTGTCATTGGGGTCATTACCGAGGCCCTGACCAGGACGGGTGACACTTACGATCTAAACTTATCGATACCGATCAGTTATGATCCGGCAAATTCTGAAGGCCGACCATCTGATGGGCTAAGAGAGATCCAGGATGTCTATATGCTGGTTACTTATCCAGACGCGCATACCGAGACTAAGCCAGGGAGCCCGGTCGGTTTAACCGGTACACCAGCCGGTACTTACAAATTTAAGCCCTATGCCCACAATTGGTTTGGAACTACCGAAGGGCCGGAGGTAACCTATACTACCGGAGCGATGGGGGGCGCGGCGGGGCCGGTCACTTATGAGCTGAAGAGAAAGCCGGATGGGATAGGCTTGAATGCGGTAGCGGTATTGCATACCGTACCCTTCTATGTGAGCAATTCACCCACCGACGCCAACTCCAAGGCCGCGGTGACCAAGATCCGGGACCTGATCGCCGCCATCAACGCCAAGTCCGGAGCCAATAATACCGTCACCACTTTCGGCTGGATGGTGAACAGCGAGTTCCGGGGCCTCTATCTCACTTATAATGAGGCCGGGGAGATGACCGGCACCCCGACCGTGGGGGTAACCGAAGGGCTGGATACCCCATTGATACGCGGGGTGTCTTATCAGATCGGAGTGCACAGGGATGTAGAGGGAGGGGTAACGTTCTCGCAATAAGATTTACCTGCCTGCCGGCAGGCAGGGGTTGATAGGTGGTTAGGCCCATAGGGAATTAAGGAATAGTTAATGGCAATTACAAATAATGATGTTGAGAAATTAAAAGAGGTTTTTGCGACAAAAGAAGATTTAAAACAATCGGAAGATAGAGTTGTTACTCGGCTTGATAAGATCATTAGGGAGCAAGAAAAAGCAAGAGAAGATCGGGTGTTTGCCAAAGCCAAAGACGATAAACAAGATCAACGATTGGACCGGCTGGAAGCAAAAGTTGGAATAGCATGAAAAAGTTTATATTTATACTGCTGGCTGCATTTGTCATTTTTAATTTGTCATTTGTCATTGCAGATGCGCAGCATCTGTACCTGCGCATGTATTGGATCGCCGGCTCGGTCACTGATCCGGACAGCAAAGGGACCGAAGGCCGCTGGGCGGTCTTTTGGAGAGGCACCTACAGCGCCTCTGAGTCCGCTTACTCGGACGATATCGTGGGCACCCGCGGGCTCTCCGGCCGTGCCGCCCAATTTATGGTCAACGTCTATCAGGACTGGCGCCAGATAGTGACCCCCGCCGATGATTGGTGGGCGGCAATAGTCAAGGGCGCCGACAATTACGGGGCCGATCCGGTAAGGGTCCGACTCACGGGCACGGGATACGATTTCCCCGACGGTCCGCTGGTTTTGGCCTTTGGCGCAGGTATCGACCCTCCCAGTTCCCGTCCGCTTCCGCCTTGGCTTCTGGCTTTGCTACCTAAAATCGAAAAGATCAAGTTCGGTGACCGACTCTGGCAGCCGAAACTGGTGGAGCAGGGGGAGAGTTACATCATCACCAACCAGCCCAAGGCCTCGGCCCAGATCACCAGCCCCGTGGCGCTCGATACCAGCAAGATCGTCATGGTCCTAAATGAAGGGACCGCCACCACCAAGACCTATTCCATCAAGGCCGCGCATTATTCCGGCGTCAAAGGGGCGGAGGCCGCGCCCTCCGAGATCAGTTTTGTCTATAATTTCGCCACTGAAAAGGAAACCCTGCCCGACGGTGACCAGAAGATAACCTTCAGGGCCGCCAACGAATACGGCTCCGTTGCTGAGGTCTGCTCGGTCAAGGTGATGGGCGGCGATGTCATTATCATCGGCACGCCGTTAACCTTCCCCTCACCGGTGAGAATACGCACCCAGCGTCTGGTCACCATCCAGTACGGCTTAAGCAGGGATGCCGACATTGATATCTATATATTCGACATCTCCGCCCGGGTGGTCAAGAAGATCACCTGCAACTCCGGCTCTCCCGGGGGCCAGGCCGGCGGTACCGCCAATCCCAATAAGGTCACCTGGAACTTGCAAACCGACCAGGGATCTTTGGCCGGCTCCGGCATCTATGTCTTCAATATCGTTGATCGTGGTAGAAATAAAGTTCTTGGAAAGGGTAAGCTGACTATAGTGCCCTAGGGGAAGGGCTAGGGGCTGTGTAATAAGTAATGCGCATTACCTGCCGGCAGGCAGGCGCATATCCCAGCCCCATGCCCTTGATTTAATAAAAGTTGCAGAGTATAATTAGCAGCCCTCAAAGATAAAACTAATAATGACAATCCTGGAATATAATTACGAGCGCAAGCGGATAAAAAGAGACAAGAAATTGCCTCCCCTCTGCCCCGATTATGAAGTAGGGGAAGGTGGGGATAAATGTAACAAGTCCGAACTTTGCAAAAATGCGACTTACGGTTGGAAAGATCAAGCGTTTGGGTCATGTTATGGGGGTACCAGGAGTTCCGAAAGAGAAGACAGGGAAAGGAGGGGTCGGTGAAAAATGATTGAAAAAAAGACAAAATCAACATTAGATAAAATCGAAGGACTCATTCTGGATGGGAACAAAGAGATTATTGATCGGATTGAAAACAAGCTGGAAGCGGCAAAACATGAGCTTCGGCAGGAAATAAATGGGGCTAAACAGGAACTTAAACAGGAGATAAATGGCGCCAAACAAGAACTAAAACAGGAAATCAAGGAAGTCGACAGGAAAGTCGAAATGTATTATAAGATGCTTGATTACGACATAAAAGAAGTGGATAAGAAGGTGGGCGAAGCCAAAGAAAAGCTTGAGGAACATGCCCGCTTGCCGCACCCGGTATAAATAGTTCAGGCTATCCGGGACGTCCCTGATCCCCGGATTCCCCGATCTCCCATCCCTGATCCCCGGATTGCCGGATGTCCCTAACTGCATGCCCATAAATAAATGCTTTTACCTGCACATAAACTTGTGCAAAACGACCTTCGATGACCTCTTCTGAGCGTGGTATAATAATTGCTACCTAACAGATCAAGGAGAGTGGTCATTATGCCAACCAGTTTACAGCCCCGGGAACAGGAGTGGAGCCGCAAGAGACAGGTCCTGCCTTTCATGTTCGGCAAGGAGAAGCTCGGCAAAAAAGAAAAGGCCAAGATCGAGCTTTTTGAGGCCGGATTAAGCGCCGAGCTTAAAAAGAACGACACCATCAATTCCGCCATCACCAAGATGGTGCGCATGGCCCTGGCGGCCGAGTTCGGGCCCACCCTGGTCAAGTCCAAGGGAGCTGAGCACATGATCTCAACCATAGTTACGGGGATACTCTCCGACCACGAGCTGCGCAAGCAGGCCCTGTCCATCATCGACCAATTCGCCAAATGACCGGAAAGCCCACGGTCTTGGTGGTGGATGACGAACTCTCGATAAGGGAGTCGTTCAACCTCATCCTCTCCGACCATTACCGCGTATTGACCGCCGCCACCGGCGAGGCCGGCATCAAATACGCGGCCGATGAGAGCGTGGACCTCATATACCTCGACATCCGCATGCCGGGGCTCAACGGGCTCGAGACCCTGCGCCGCATCAAGGAGATCAAGCCCGAGCAGGAAGTCATCATGGTGACTGCCGTCAATGATCTCCAAAAAGCCTCGGAAGCTATCAAGTGCGGAGCCCGCGATTATCTGGTCAAACCCTTCGATGTGGAAAAGATCCTCAAGATGACCGCGGACCTGGTCCGCCGCAAATCCCTTAAAGAAGAGACCCGCAAGGTGGCCCTGCAGGCTACCGCCCCTGACCTGGCCGGTAAAAGTTCAAAGATCGAAGCCGCGCGGCAGCGGCTTAAAAGTTGCCGGGGCTGGGCCTTGATCGTGTCCCCCGAGGGGTGCGAGCGGGAAGCGGCCGCCCGGGTAGCTGCAGCAGAACTTATGGCCCTGGACCTGGCACTGATCCCCCAGGGCGCCCAGGAGGGGCGGCTCTTTGGGACTTCGGAAGGCGGCACCGTAGCCGACATTGTGGCCCAGGAAGGATTGATCGAGAGGGCCGGGACGCTGTTTTTGGACCATATCGAACTGCTTGATCCGCTTCTTCAGAAAAAGTTGCTCCATTCCAACGTGCGCCTGATCGGGGGCACCAGCCTTAATCTTAAGGAGACCCAGTTTGACCGGGAGCTTTATGATAAGCTCTCTGAAGTTATGGTCGAGTTACCGCCGCTGTCCGAGCGCGCTGGCGACATTCCGCAACTTTTGGAGTATTTCCTGGAGACCGCCAATAGTAAATACTTCCGGAGGGTCAAACTCTCCCCTTCGGTGCTTGAGACGCTGTCCGCTTACGATTATCCCGGCAATGTCGCCGAGCTTAACAATTTGGTAGAGCTTATGGTTTTAAGCTCGGCGTCGGAAGAAATAGCCGATCTGCCGTTAAATCTTATTTTGGCTACCGGCGGGGTGGCTCCACTTGAGGATCTTTACGCTTCTTACGAAAAAAAGCTTTTGGGTGAGGTTTTGGGGATAGCGGGGGGAGATAAGATCAAAGCCGCACAGCTTTTAGGAATATCCTCGCAGGTTTTGGAAACCAAGATCTAATGCCCAGGGCCGGAGTCGAACCGGCATGGTTTATGCAACCGAGGGATTTTAAGTCCCTTGCGTCTACCAATTCCGCCACCTGGGCCCAGGCTATTTTACGCGCTTCTTCTTTTTGCCCCCGGACTGCTTCCCCTCGATATTGCGCTTCAGGTCCAACAGGCGCTCCTCACTGCTCTTTAGGAATTGGGTGATCTTGTCCTCAAAGGAACCCGGGATGGGTTTTTCTTTGGGGCCGCTCTCGCGCTTCTTGTAGAAAACGGGCAGATTGGCCTTGCCCACTTGTTTGATGGAGAGGTCGTACTTGTTCTCGCGGGTGGCGGCCATTACTTTGACCTTGACCACATCCCCCACCTTGAGATGCTGCTTGATGTCGGTAACAAAGGAGTCGGCGATCTGGGAGATGTGCACCAGCCCCACCGCCCCTCCCCCCAGGTCTATGAACGCTCCGTAGTTGGTGATACCGGTAACTTTGCCCTCCACTTCGGAACCGATCACTATTGGCATACCTTAAACGCGATTTCCCCCTTTTTTATCAAGTTCAATCTCTCCCGGGCTAAGGCTTCGAGCTTGCGGTCGGACTTAAGATCACTTAGTGCCTTGCGGTAAGTGATCTGTTTTTTCTCCTCATCCAAAAGGCGCAAGACGAGCTTTTCCTGGCTGGCCTGCATTTCCTGTTTCTTTAGCAGATCATCGCGTATCTGGAAGAGAAAATAAGCGACCAGGAAGATAAAAAGCAAAGTCCAGATGTTCAACTTCACTTAGTTTCGCCCGGGGGTATTATAGCGGGGATAGATAAAGTTGGCAATATAGAGATTGATCAGCTGCGGGCCGAAGAACAGCGTAAGTAGGCCTCCCGCCGCCAGGGCCGGGCCAAAGGGGATGTAATCCCCCATTTTTTTGATCTTAAAGATCAGCAGCAGCACCGCCGCCACCGCCCCCAAAAAGTATCCCAAAAAGAGGCCCAGCAAGAGGGAGGAGGGATAAAGATAGGCGCCCAGGAAAGCGGCCAGCTTTAAGTCCCCATCCCCCAGCACCTCTTTTTTATATAGAAACGCCCCGAACTTCTGCACCAGAAAGAGCAGGGCAAAGCCCAAAGCCGCGCCCAGTAAAGGATCCAGCCATTTTCCACTGATCGCACCGAAGAGCAAACCCAGGATTATGCCCAGGAAGATGGGTTGGTCGGGGATCAAGCCGGTTTCCAGATCAGAGAAGGCAATTACTAATAGAGCGGAAACAAAATAGGCCGTGAAATAAAACCCTAAGTCCCAAACACTAAACCCTAAACAATAAATAATCATTAAATATAAAATTCCATTTAATAGCTCGACCAGCGGATAACGAAGAGAAATAGGTTGCTGGCATTGGCGGCATTTACCCAAGAGCAAAAGATAGCTCAGGATAGGAATATTATCATGCCAGGCGATGGGTTTTTGACAGTTGGGGCAGTGGGAGGGAGGGAAAACGATCGATCGGTTAAGGGGCAGGCGGTAGATGCAGACATTGAGGAAACTGCCGACCACCGCGCCCAGGGCAAAGATAAAAACGTTGACAAGCACAGGCGAAAATTATATAGTTGCCCAGGGATTATGTCAATGGAAATGAACGACCTGCTCAAGCGCATGAGCACTGAGAACGCCTCGGACCTCTTGCTCACCGTGGGTGTGCCCCCCATATTAAGGATTACCGGCCAACTGGTCAAGACCGCGCTCGAAGTTTTGGACGCCGCTACCGTCAAAAAGCTTTGCTATTCTTTGATATCGGAAGAACAGATCAAGCGCCTGGAGAAGGAAAGGGAGCTGGATTTCTCGGCGGAATTGGGGGATTCACGTTTCCGCATCAATTTCCACTTTACCCGGGGGGCGGTAGGAGGCGCTATCCGCCGTATCCCCCGCATCATCCCCACCCGCGATGAGCTGAAGCTTCCCAAGATAGTTGAATATTTCTGCAATCTGCCGCGCGGATTGGTGCTGGTGACCGGGCCCACCGGTTGCGGCAAAACTACCACCCAGGCCAGCATGATCGATATGGTGAACAGCACCCGCGCCGCCCATATCCTGACCGTTGAGGACCCCATTGAATACGTGCATTCCCACAAGAAATCGATCATTGAACAAAGAGAAGTGGGCAGTGATACTTTATCCTTCCCGGAAGCCCTGCG
>Ga0315274_10004495_pt1 | contig 20507 bp, 27 predicted proteins | sample YL17G02_20_MG_FD_203700 | JGI IMG/M metagenome (GOLD analysis project Ga0315274, IMG submission 203700) | Sediment microbial communities from Yellowstone Lake, YNP, Wyoming, USA - YL17G02_20 | ecosystem: Environmental > Aquatic > Freshwater > Lake > Sediment | place: USA: Wyoming | collected...
CAGTCCAGGAGCCAAACGAGGCTGCGCTCGGGGGAGGAAAGCGTCACCTCCATGACAGGGAGCTGCGAAGGATCGGCCTTCATGATGATCGGCGGGTCCATGTCCTTGGGCAGCTCCCGGGTGACGCGGCCGTAGGCGGCCATCACGTCCTGGTAGGCGACATCCACGTTCGTGCCGTAGCGGAAGTTGACGAGAAGCGTGTACATCCCCTCCGTCGTCGTGGACTCCAGGTAGTCCAGGCGGTCGATGGTCGCCATGACCCGCTCCAGGGGGTCGGCGATGTTGGTATCAATTTCTTCTGGTGTGGCTCCCCGCCAGTAGATATGGATCTTCACCATCGGGTAGGTGATGTCGGGGAGATAATCAACGGGAAGCGTCAAGAGTCCGAACACGCCCATCATGAAAACCGCAGCCACGAGGACGGCCACGGCGACGGGGCGCGAAAGGGCGGTCTGTGTGATACGCATCAGCCTGAACCTCCCGACTTTTTGGTCGCTCCGCCGGACTTGGGCGGCTTCGGCCCTTTCCCTGAAAGGGTCACCGGAACGCCATCCTTGAGCTTCTCGAATCCCCGCAGGACAATTTTGTCCCCTTCCTGAACGCCCTCCGTGAGCTCGACCCAGCCGCCTCCTTCGAGCCCGGCCGTAACCTTGCGCTGTCGCACGATATCGCCCTCCACGACGAATACGGTCCGGCTGCCGTCCGGCCGGGTTCCGACTGCTTCGGCAGGGACGGCGAGAACGTCATGCCGTTCGTCAAGCGTGAAAGTCGCCCGGACGAGCATCCCCGGAAGCCAGCGGACAACGCAGGTTCCCGGTCCGGGCACGACTTCGACGTCCGCCGTTCGGGTGGCCGGGTCGATCCGCGGCCGGATCCGCCTGATGTAAGCTGCACACCCTTCTGCACTCGCGCTCACGCCCGATCCGAGGCGGACTTCCCGACCTTCGGCAAGACGGCCGAGAGCGGTCTCTGAAACCGGGACAAGGGCGTGGAGCGTCCGCGAAGCCACGGCGAGCAGAGGGGTTCCGTTCTTCACGACATCGCCCAGCTCGGCACCGCGTTCGAGGATGTAACCGTCGAAAGGCGCCTTGACCGCGGTATCCGCAAGTTGAGCCTCCAAACCGGATATCTTCGCCCGAGCCCGCATCTCGGCCGCCTCAAGACGCCGAACCTCGGTTTCGGATCTCTCCAGGCGTTCCTTGCTGATCCCTTGGCGTTCGTAGAGCTCCCGGTCTCTTTCCAACACCCGGCGCGCATCCTCCATCTCCGCCTGGGCGGCGAGCCGGTCCGCACGCGACTCTTCCAGGGCCGCGGCGAGCCGCGAAGGATCGATCCGGACCAGGACCTGCCCGCCCCGGACGGCATCGCCTTCACGGACTTCGAGCGCGATGATTTCTCCATCTACTTGGGCAGCCAGCCGCGCGGACCGGTTCGGTTCGATCGTCCCCGTGAGCGTCAGCTCTGAGCGGACCGTGCGCTTGGCAATCTCCTTGGCCACCACCGCGACGGCCGGCTTGGCCGGCTGTTCGGTCTTGCGCGAGCAGCCGGGAGTCGTCACCACCGCGGCTACGGCCCAAATTACAAGGGAACGAACTCTTACTCTCATCATTCGCCTTCCTTTCGCACAATCAGCGCCCTCTCCAGGTCGTGGCCCGCCGCCCAGGCTAAGGCGATGGTGGCATAGGCGACATCATGGCGGGCTTGGGCGAGAGCCAATTCGGCGTCCAGGAGTGCGGCCTGAGCGTCCAGGACATCGTTGACGGCAGCTCGGCCCAGCTCATAGTTCGCCCGCTCGATCTCGAAAGCCTCCCGTGCCTGCTCGGCCGCTTTAAGGGCGACGCGCTCGCGGTCGGCGGCTTCGGCCTGAGCCGCGACCTCCCGCCGAACTTGTTCCGTCACGTACAGCAGACCTGCCCGTCGGCGCTCCTGGGCTTCTATTAAAAGAGCCTGGGCCTGGCGCCGCCGCGCTCCAATCTCTCCGCTCGTCCATAAGGGCACCCTGAGAGTCAACCCTCCCACGAAAAAGTCCTGAAAGGCCGGGATCGGAGCGCTAGCCGGGGGGACGACGCTTCGGGCGGTCCAACGGCCGAAGGCTTCCAAGCTCGGCCACCGTTCCGCGTTCACCTGAGCCAGTTCGGCCTGACGCCGGGCGACTTCTTGGTGCAAAGCATTGAGTTCGGGACGCCGGGCGGCCGCTTCGTCGAGGAGGGTTTGCCTATCAGAGATCTCCAGCGGCGGCAACGTCGGAATGCCGACGACCAGGGGCAGCGGCTCCCGGAGGTCTCGGCCCAGCAGAACCGCCAAATGCAAAGAGATCAAGTCGCGGTCCCTCTCGGCTTTGGACCGGCGCTGATCGACGCCCGCGGCCCGGACTTCGACCTTGAGCAGGTCCAGGGGCGCGATCCGTCCCACGTCCTTCATGACGCCGGCAACCTTCTCCTGCTCCTTCAGGGCTTCCAGCGAAGCGTTGATCGCGTCCATGACGATTTTTTGCTCCGCCGCCGCTAAGTAGGCGGCCGTCACGTTAAGGATCAGGTCCTGACGGGAGCCGAAAAGATCGAACCGGCTCGCGGCGGCGGCCAGTCCCGCTGCCCGTTGCCGGGCCACAAGGCGGCCGCCGGAGAAGAGCGGAACGCGGACTTCGGCCACCGCTTGGGCGATATCATTGTCATAACGCAAGACTTCGCCTTGGTAGCTCGGCTGCGCGAGCCTTTGCGGCCGGTCCGAATAGCTGTAGTCTAAAGCCAGATCCAGCCTCGGAAAGCGCGCTGCGCGGGCGGCTTCGGCCGCGTGATCCGTGGCGGATGTGCGGGCGGCGTCGGCGCTTAGCCCCGGGTTATTAACGAGCGCCTCTTGAATGCACTCGGACAACGTCATCGGCCTGGCGGCCGGGTCTTTTTCAACGGCCGCGGCCGTCAGACACGTCAAAGCGAACACCGCAAGGGCGGTCAGCGCCGCGCCCGGACTAGATCGCCAGTTCATAGACGCGCTCCACGAGCACCGCCAGGGCGTCAAGGACCTTGTTCATGTCGGATCCGGCGCGGACCGTCTCGGCCATGGCGTCGGCCGAACGCGAAAGCTCCGGCAGAGCCTCCAGGTACGCTTCGCGGTTCGAGGTGACCGGAGGCGGGGCCAGCAAAACGGCATCCCGGGCGGCCAAGATATCTTTGATCAGAGCCCGAGCTTTGTCCGGCTTCGCCGCCGCCAGAAGGCCCCGGGCGAACCCGACCTTCCTTCGCAGCGCGGCCATCGTGTCGATCGCCAGGATCACCCCATTAGCCTCGTGCATGGTCGTGATCCAGTTGCACGCATGAGCGCAGGAAAGAAAGGCGGGCCGCCATTCACCCGCGGCAATTTCCTTCCGCATGCGGGAAATATCCAAACGCACGTCTTCCAGCCTCTGGGACCAGGACGGATCGCCTGCGTACCCTTCGGGAACCAGCGCGGAGTATTCCTTGGCCAGGCTTGTCCAAAGTTTCTCGGCCTGGGCGACATCCCAGGTCGCAGCCTCCCGGATACCTGGACGTTCAGCGGCATCCGCCCTGACGATTTTCTGGACCGCCAGGCAGGCCGCACGCATGTGCCGCCGTGCCTCAGAAACTCGCTGATCAAATGACTGGCCCGAGATACTCCCGGCGCCTGCGAGAAAAAGCGCTGTTGCAAGAATGCCGAGTTTCTTCACTAGAAACCTCCTCCTGATCAGTTGCCCGACTTTAGCCAAGCGAGTGCGTCTGCGGCTGTATCGTTAACGGTGGCCATTTTCATCAGACGCGACACAAGGATCGCTTCGACGATCTCGGCGTCGTTCGCGCCCGCTTCTTTGGCCTGTTTCGCCCACATCAGCGTGCACGTGCTGGACTGGAGCGCGGCCGCCACCCCGATGCCGACCAGGAGCTTGATCTTAAGCGGCAGCGCCTGGAACCGCGGGTCATCCATGATGGCCGCCCGATGTTCCATGTAGGTTTTGGCTCCGCCTGGCGATATCGCCCGGAGCAACTCGATGGGTGTCAACTTCGTGTCGTTACTCATGAGGACTCTCCTTTTTATTAAGATTCTCGAAGACCACTTTCGCTCGTGAGCGCCCGACGGCTCTGTTCGCAAGGGACTCAAGCGCAACGAGCAGCGGTTCGAGCCGCGCCCCCGGGAAGCCGAGAACGGATTCGTTCGGCCCGAGGTCGGTCGCTTCGCGGCAACCGTAGCATCCCAGGGAAAAATTGAGGCGTTGTTCAATATACGGGATTACGGTCGCATCCACGCAGGTCGCTTGGAGAACGGCGGTATCGCCGCGGCGGCGCTCGCCGCCCGCCACGTTGAGGTCAGCGAGCGCGAGCCACATGAGAGCTTCCGGCGGTCCCTCGACCACGATCACATCGGGGATGGCTTGGACCGCGCTGAGGGGCGCGGCCGCGATCAGCGTCACGCGTCCGGGCTCAAGGCGCGGCATGCCTTCGAACATCTTCCGACCCGTATCGGGATCATCGACGATGCCGAACCCGACGAGCCCCTTGCCGGTGGCGAGCCCCTCCGGGAGCGGTCGAAAACCGAAGGCCGCCGCAGCCGCCGGACAGGCGAGTTCGTCCGGGACTAGGAAGATCGATTCGCCACGCCGGGCGCGCATGAGGAGCTGGCAGTAGCGATGGCCGGTGACGTTCTTGAACGATTTGCCCGGAAGTGCGCTTTCTGGTCCCAGGAGGAAGACGGCGACGGGCTCGGTGTCGATGCCCAGGATCTCAACCAGGCGCCTCGCCGCCGCCGCGTTATCCATTGGGGCCCTCCGCAGGTGCCGGACCGGCCTCGCTCTGAGCCCTCATCGTCCCGCCCTTTCCTTCAACACCTGGGTGGCGCAGGCGAAGAAGTTCAGAACGCAGGGCGTGAGCAGCTCGTAGTACACGACATTTCCGTCCCGTCGGTCTCGCACGATACCATGGGCTCTCAGCAGCGACAGATGCTTGGAGACGGTCGACTGGTCCAAGCCGATGAACCCGGTGAGCTCGCCCACGGAGCATTCTCCATTGGCCAAGCGATCTACGATTTTCAGCCGCGCCTCGTTGGCCAGGGCCTTTAGCAACTGCGCCTGCTTGCGGAAGGTGTCGGTCTCTTTCATAATAACCTCCGAAATGTCGGAAGAAAGTATATGGTAATATGGCCATATAGTCAAGAGTCGAGCTTTGGAGTCAAGCCTTGGAAAACCGCCGGGCGTTTTATCAATTGCTGTGAGATGGAGCTGGAACGCCGAGCGCGGGCCGCCGCCTTCCTACAGACCCGAGAAGAGCCAGTGACCCTTCCCGAAGCTTCCTTGCGACTTAAAATCCGGCATCCCACTCTTCGGTTCGAATGTGGAAAATGCGGCTAGGGAGCGGAGTCCTGCCCGCGGCCGTGAAGACGATCTACCTTCATCCCTTGGAACAGATCCTCCGCCGGTCTGGATGACAAACATGATTCGTGCAATATCCCCATGAGCCGCGTTCTTCCGACCGGCAGCTTGCTATATTTCTACCTGAAACGCATTGCCTATAAGCATACTTAGAAGGAGTTTCGTTTTTCCGCCGCGTGTTGAATATCCGCATTGGGCGATGAATCTCCCGTGTTGAGCACGCAGGAGATTTATCGCAGTTTAGCCGATAAATTATTTCTTTTCACAAACAAACATCTCATTAATATCTGTCTTTGCCTTCCTGATGGATTTAGCATATTTCCTTAATTGTCTTTCAACATCCAGGAGAAATCTTTTGTCAGGCGCGTGCTCATACTCTCTTCTGCCTCTGGCATTAAGATCTGAAATCACCACCAACCCTCCCTTCTTACACACCCTGAACATCTCTTTTATGACCTTATCGGGGTCGGCCATATCATGCATAGAATGATAGGATAGGACAGCATCAAAGCTCTCATCTTCAAACAACGTCTTTTTAGCGTTCATTCGCCGTGCCCGAAACAAGCCTTTAACTTTTTTGCGCTTGGCTTCTTCTTTGCATTTGCGAACAGCCTGCGAAGAAGAATCAATACCAATCACGTCAAATCCTCGTTTGGCCAGAAAAAAGGACATGCACCCGCAGTCTCCCATGCCCATATCCAGAATTCGTCCTCTTCTGAGTCCAGAAAGTCTCCATAATTGTTTTCTGCCTTTCAAATCATCCATCGACATCTTGGGAGTACTCCCTTCTATTTGATCCGTGCGATTCCCTCGGCCCCATTAACATATGCTGAAATTTAGCTTTTATCGTATGGCCGGCATCAGCAGCAGGGACACACCGGCATTCCTGGCGATATTATGACTCACGCTGCCGAGGAAAATTTCGCGGATGTACCCCTTTCCCTGGCTGCCCATGACGATGAGCGAATAGTTGCCGATTGCGGCCTCGTTCAGGATTTCCGCCGTCGGTATCCCATAGGGTATTTTCATCTGGATGCGGCTCGCTCCCTTTTTCGCAATCTGCTCTCTCAGCATTTCGATTCTTCCCGCGTCGATTTTGTTGAATTCATCGAGTTTTTGCGAGAGATGTTTATCGATCTTTGTTTTGTCCTGCACGTGCATGATGGTGACCGATTGGCACCCGTTTTCAACCATCTTTTCAACATGATCGAAGGCCCGCTGCGCGGTATCGGAAAAATCGGTGCAGTAGAGGATGTTTTTTTGGAAGTCCGAGCATGAAACCTCAACGCAGGTTTCACCGGTGTTTTTCACGATTCGCGTTTTGACCAGCAAAAGAGGCCGAGTAAAACTGTGGAGAACTTCCGACGCCGTGCCGCCGAATTTGAACAGCACATGATCCGCCATGCTTTCGCCGTGAGATCCTATGACAATCAGTGAGGCGTCTTTCTGTTCCGCGACCCTGTGGATCTCCTCCGATGGTATGCCCGGCGCTAGTTCGATGGCCGCATCAAGTCCCTGGGCTTTGAGTTTCTTTTTCTGCTCAAGCAGGAAGGGTTCGACTTTTGACGCGATGAGATACTTAAGATCGTCAAGATACCGTATCCCCATGGCGTACGTAAGGAAGACCTTTTTCACACCGAGTTTTTTTAATCCGATGACGCATTCCACCAGGGCATTTGCGGCCGGCGATAAATCCGTTGCTAAAACGATGGTCTCGAACATAATCGTCCTCCTTTATTGAGTGTAAATAAAAAGTTGCGATATTATGCTTCCATTACTGTTTCTTCAACGCGGAAGTATCTCTTCTTGAAATACAACGCCACGTTCACCAGCCCGATAAGCACCGGCACCTCCACTAGCGGCCCGATGACCGCAGCGAATGCCACACCCGAGTTGATGCCGAAGACCGCCACAGCGACGGCGATGGCCAGTTCGAAATTGTTGCTGGCAGCCGTAAAAGAGAGAGTCGCCGAGATCGGATACCCGGCCCTAATCTTCTTGCTCATGAAGAAGCTCAAAAGAAACATCACGACGAAATAGATGAGGAGCGGAACAGCGATTCGAACGACGTCGAGGGGTATCTTGACAATATACTCGCCCTTCAGGCTGAACATGACAATGATGGTGAAGAGGAGTGCGATCAGCGTTATCGGGCTGATTCTTGGGATGAATTTCGTCTGGTACCATTCCTTGCCTTTGACCTTGATGAGGGTAAAGCGGGTGATAATCCCGGCAATGAACGGAATGCCCAGGTAAATAAAGACACTTTCCGCAATCTGGCCGATGGTGATGTTCACTACGCTGCCGCTGCGGCCAAAGAGCGGGGGCAGCTTGGTGATGAAAACCCACGCGTAAACGCTGAAAAACAGGACTTGAAAAATACTGTTGAAAGCGACAAGTCCGGCGGCATATTCAGAGTCGCCTTTGGCCAAGTCGTTCCACACGATCACCATGGCGATGCAGCGCGCGAGTCCGATTAAGATAAGGCCCACCATGTATTCGGGATAATTTCCCAGGAAAGTGACAGCCAAGATAAACATCAGGATCGGGCCCACGATCCAGTTCTGGACCAGTGAAAGCCCGAGCACTTTCCAGTTTTTAAAGACATCGCCCAGTTCCTCATATTTAACTTTTGCCAGGGGCGGGTACATCATCAATATGAGCCCTATGGCGATAGGAATATTGGTTGTTCCCGTCTGGAACCGGTTCCAGAATGCCGCTGTTGAGGGAACGAGGTATCCCATTCCGACGCCGGCCGCCATCGCCAGAAAAATCCACAATGTGAGATACCGGTCGAGAAAAGAGAGTTTTCTTGATACTGCTTCTGCCATGTGCCTATCCCGTTAACGACCGTCCTTTATATTTTCCCTGAGATCCACGGCGGGCCGGGTCGCCATCGTCAGGACAGGACACCAAACCCCGGGAATCTCCGGGTCTTCGGCGCCCGAGGCCAGGCGCTCAAAACCAGGACGCAACTTTTGCAGGTCGCCCGCGCTGGCGCCGAACATGATGCCCACTCCCTCCATGACCGAAACAAGCGACCAGATGATGGCCGGCCCCCAAGCGATTGACCGGCCGAGAGTGAATTGGATCCCGGCAGCGAGCAGGAGGGAAATAACGATCCAGAGCCCCATGACCGCGGAATAGGCGGGGATATTTTTCATGGAAAACAGCGGATATTTATGCGTCATCCTTTTCTCCTCTGAATCTGATTTTCAATTCACCGCCGGTCCTTCAGGACAACATTCCCTCTGGAACAGCGATTCGGCGACCTGTTTCAGCTTTGAGAGGCCGATGATTTCATCATCAAACATGGGTATCTTGAAGACGGGCAATTGGAATAGTTTTTTGGCGATTTCCAGGTAGTGCTGCTGCATCTCGGCCCTCCTGTGGAAAAAGTCCGAATCTTTATCCCCGTTCTCGAGCACGTTGTTCGCGATAACAGCCTGAACGGTGATGCCGGCCAGGCTCAAATCATCCAACGTTCTTTTGGCTTCATGGATCGGCGTGTACTCGGGATAAAAGACAAGCATGAACGCGCTAGTGTCGGGATCTTTGAGCTTTCCAATAAGCGAGCCGAGCTTTCTCTGCGCTTTATCGACCGAGCCTCCCTCTTTATTGATGTGGACCATTAATTCCACCTGCCGCGCGTAATCATAGGGGAGCTCCAGAAGCCTGAGCGTGTGCCCAGTTGGTGCTGTATCAAAAACGATGTAATCAAAATCGTGGTTTTCAATGATGCCCGCAAACTCTTCGAAGACGGCCATCTCTTCCGTGCAGGGCGACTCCAGTTCCTCCTTGAGCGCGATGAGCATATCATCGGAATATCCCGACCGGATCGCGTCGTCGATGATCCTCTTCTTATACGTCTCAACGCTTTTTATCTGATCGATACGTGCCGCGCTTAGGTACGGCAGGGATTTTGTCCGCGCAATCGTGTCCCCGATCGGTTCATCAAGCACATGCCCGATGTGGGCTGCCGGGTCGGTGGTGACAAGAAGCGTTTTCTGCCGGTTGCCCGCTAGATACGCCCCCACGGCGCATGCGGTTACGGTTTTCCCCACGCCCCCTTTGCCGGTTATGATCACAATTCTTGAGTCGCGCTTTTTATGGATGATATCAATCAGAGCGTCGCCGTCCGAAAAATGATCAAAAGTTTCCAGTTTGGGGAAGCTTTCTGTGACGGAAGTCCTTTTCCCCTCAAACACAACCCTCGTGAAGTCGGTGATGGCCCGTAGGCCCTTGATTTCACCGCTTTGAAGGTCCACTTTATTCGAGGGATAGGGCAGGGCCTTTTCGATCATCCCGAGATATCGGGACTGCATGGCGGACAGGTTGGCATAGCGACTGTGGATGATTTTGTCGTTCGGGTATATTCCGTTCACGATCACACGAAAATTGCGTATCCCCAGCGTGGTTAGCTCGTCGTGGGCGCGCAGGGTCTCGGCCAGAGAGGTCTTTTCCGGCTTCAGGACGAGATAAAATGTGGTGCGGGAACCCTCCCGCATAGCGGCGATGGCCCGGTCGTATTTTTCCTTCGATCCCTGAATGGACGACACCGGGCCGATGCAGGTCTGCCCGGAGCCCTTCGCACTTTCCTCGATGTGCTTCGACCAGTCCACGGGCAGTTCCAGCAGGCGGATGGTGTGTCCGGTCGGCGCCGTGTCGAATACGACGAGATCGAACTCCTCGTCGACAAGAAAGTCGGTAAATCGGTCGAAGGCCGCGATCTCTATGGTGCAGGCACTTCGGAACTGCTCCTCAAGGACCTTCATAATGTCGTCGGGCATGACGCCGCGCATCGGCCCAATGACTTTTTCCCGGTACTCCTCGGTGGCGGCATCGGGATCGATGTCCATGGCGGAGAGGTTCGGCATAACCGGCGTGATCGCATGTCCGATCCGCTTTTCGAAAATGTCTCCCAGGTTGCTGGCCGGGTCGGTTGAAATGATAAGGGTCTTTTTCCCCCGCGTGGCGTTGTAAACGGCCGTCGTGGCGGCCATCGTGGTTTTTCCCACGCCGCCCTTCCCGGAAAAAAATAGGTATTCAGTCATCGCTTTCTTCTCTACCTTCCAGTAATAAGGTCGCCAATTGGTAAATTTTCTTTATCGGCACTTCTTTTACGGCCTTGGCCATATCCAGCGCTTCATCCAAATCGTCAATGTCAATCCCAAGCTCCCGGCATTTCTTATAGTGATACGTGAGGCATGGAAGGCAGTTGCCGGCCAGGGCCGCGCCCAAGGCCACGAGCTCCTTAGTTTTTTCATCCAGGGGCATTGATTCTCTCGGCTTGATGAGAATGTTGGACTTATCCGCAACAGCCGGGCTCGCCACCGCAACACCCACCGGAGGAATTTCCGCGCGCGCTTTTTTTACCAGAAAAGCTCACTCCGAAGGATTGCTGGCGCACTTCCTTGGAATGGCATTGAGGGCAGCTGACCTTTGTGTTTATTTTCCCCTCCACCGTCATCCTTTTTTCAAAGACGTGGTTACACCGCCGGCATAGATATTCATAGGTTGGCATTTAGATCACCTCTTTCATAAGTTCTTCATATTTCGGATATCGGCCTTTGAGGACCAATTTTCCCGCGATAAGAGTGATAGGCAATGATTCTCTACCCTCCGAATTAAGGATCGCCTTGACGACAGGATTGTTCATGAACCGCATGGGCTGCTGGTTGATGGCGATCCTCTCCACCGAGTGCCCTTCCTTTTTTAGCTTAAGGATAATTTCCTGTAAGGCCGCCAGGTTCGGATCCGGAGCGGGCCCGCATACGCCGGTGGGGCAACACAAGGGCGGCTCGTAAATTTCGATGATCTTCATGAAGCGCTCCTTTTTTTAGCAACATTCGTTTGACAGTCTCCGGCCTTTTCTTTCTTTTTAAGGAGATCCAAATCATGCCGATAAACGTCAATATTTTTTAAAATACCGTGCACGAGTTCGTCGACGAATTTCAGCCCGCTGGATTTGTTGAGGGAATAAAAAGACCACTGGGCGATTTTCCTATCCCGCACAAGATCGGCATTTCTTAAATAGGCCAGGTGCCGCGATATTTTTGTCTGGGTTGTGCCGAGAATATCTCCGATGTCGCATACGCAAAGCTCACGCTCATAAAGCAGATTGATAATACGCAGGCGAGTTTCATCGGTGAGTGCTTTTAGGACTTTTAAATAATTATCCATGTTTTTCTGTGGTGGAGGATGATCCATATTAACACCAGCCGAGTAAGCCCCTGAGGAAAAGGCCCCTCTGGGCGCCGTCGTTGATATAATCAATTGTTGCCCGCTTCAACTCATCGAAGGCGCGTTTATCAATAAAAACCGGACATTCCGTGTTATCAAATATCACATCCGCATCTTCAAACTTGTCGGCAATGTCCATTCCCAGCGAAGAACCACCGCAGGTTCCTCTTGATGAGAATATTCTTATGGCCTTTCCCTCCTCTTCCTCATCGATTAGGATTCGCTTTAGTTCCCGCATGGCCTTGTAACTTATTTTAATCAACGGCCCCTCCTGATGTTAAAAGATCATGGGTTCAAAAGAGACGCATGGTATCATTAAATACTCTATTACGCATATGCACATAAGCAATAATAAGCCTTACGCCCATATTTGTCAAGGAATTAAGAGGGTTTTCCCAAAAAAATATTATGAACTGAAAAGCAGGCCCTGATAAAACGTTGGTTCGGGAAGCCGAGGATATGTCCCGAATCCCCTCGAACTGTTGAAGAGCATATGCGTGATGGGGTCGGCCAGGGCATAGCGTCGGAAGTCCGGGATGCCGAACCCATTCATTTGCTTTTGGGCGAGGGCGTGCTGAGGATGGCTTGCCAGTCCCGGATAATTGATTCAGGCGACCTTGGGATGGCCCGCGAGATACGAAGTCAGCTTCCCCTCGTTTTTCCCGCTATTTGCGACCCTCATGGCCAAGGTCTTCACTCCGCGAAGGATAAGCCAAGCTTGGTGAGGGTCCATTGTGCCGCCCAGAAACATCGGAACTTCTGGAGGCGATTCAACGGAACTTCATCCTTGGCGACGATCATTCCGCCGCCGACGTCGCTGTGACCGTTGATGAACTTGGTCAAGCTGTAGATGATGATGTCGGCTCCGAGGAGGAGGGGATTCTGGAGGATCGAGCTCGAGAACGTGTTGTCCACGGCAAAAAGGATCCCCCTTGCTTTGGCCAGCTTGGCATAGGCCTTCAAGTCCGTCAGCTTCATGGTCGGATTGGCAGGCGTCTTTCGATGTTCCTGATGTCCGACGTATCGACAAAATCGGCTTCCACCTCGAATCTGGAGGGCTCTTTTTCCACAACGGTCCGGACGGGCCAACGGTCCGTACCGACGAGATGAGAACCCCGATAGAGAAAGGCAAGAAAAACCGTTATCGCGGCGGCCATTCCGGAGGTCATGGCCAGCCCTCTGCAGCCTGCAATCCTCTCAGCAGGCCCGTGGGCTACTGGAGGTATAGGTGTTGGGGCAGGGGCTGGGCCTGAGCCCGCTCATGGTTTTCTTCTCCCAGGTTTTCTGGGGCTGGCTGTGGGGCATTCCGGGGATGATCCTGGCCGTGCCCATCCTGGCCTTGAAGCCGCTGGCGATAATGATGAGTTCTTAGGGACGGGACATCTCTTCGGCCCGGCGGTGGCGCGCCACAAGCTGGTCGAGAAAAATTCGTCCGTCGGAAGTGTCCCCAAGGTGGGAACGGGCGGCCAGCAGAATGCGCTCCAGGATCTTCAGTTTTTCTTCATGAGCATAGGCCGTCTGGCTGCCCGGGAGAAAGATCCTCCGTTCAAAACGGCATTTCTCTATTCCCTGGAAGACGGCTTCCCCCGCTTCGTTCCGGGCCTGGACGATTTCTCCGGGGAGGATGATGAGGCTGCGGGAGCGGAGGAGCTTGTCAGAGGCATATTCCAGGGCCTGGACGGCCTGCCCATCGGTAAAGGAGGGGTATTTTTCGGCCAAAGCCCTGAGGGTCATTTCGATCGTATAGGCCAGCCAGACCAGGCGCTCGTCTTGAAAAATATCCTGTTCCCGGCCCTCGGCCTGTTGGGCCAGAAAGGGGCAGCCGGCCGGGCAGCGGATGTCGCGGTTCCGGTGCTGTCCGCAGCATAGAGGACACAGGTCGCCGGCCAGGCCGGGGCAATGTCGTTTGGCTTTGCGCTTCCGGCAGCGGACACATTTAGCCATTTTTGGCCCGAGAGCTACTCCTTCTTCAGCCAGAACATCTCTCCCGGCAGGGAGCGCATCTTGCGGCCAAGCCGCCCTTTGAGCGCCTTCTGGGCGGCTTTCTGTTCGGCGTCCTTGATGGAACCTCCCTTGGCTTTGGCCGTCTTTCCGTCCGCGCAGCAGACTTCGACCAGGAAAACGCGTTGGTGATGCGGACCGGTGGCCGCCACGGTCCTATAGACCGGGGCGGGCAGGTCATCCTTCTGGAGCGATTCCTGCAAAGCCGATTTGTAGTTGTTGATAAGGCAAGGCTGGCTCTTAAGTTTTTTTAGGGCGGCCTCCAGGAAAGGCTTGACAAAACTCCGGGCCGGCTCGTACCCGCCATCGCGGTAGATGGCCCCCACTACGGCCTCGAAGACACCGGCCAGCAGAGTCTTCTTTTTGCGGCCCCCGCTCTTTTCCTCGCCCCGTCCCAGGAGCAAGGCCTTGTCCAGTTTAATCTTTTCGGCAAAGGCGGCCAGGCAGGCGGTGCTGGTGACCAGGGCCTTGAACTTGGACAATTCCCCCTCGCTCATTCCGGGGTAAGAGGACTGGAGGAAATCGGCGGCCGCCAACCCGATCACCGAGTCTCCCAGGAACTCCAGGACCTCATTGTCCCGTCCGCCCCATCCCTGTTTTTCGTAGGAGTGGGAGCTGTGGGTCAAGGCTTCCCGGAGCGTGTCCTGGTCGTTGAAGGTGTGGCCGATTTTCTTTTCGACCTGGGCGAGCTTGAGTTTCATGGCCGGTGGCGCGGGGGTTCGGCTCAGCCCTTCTCTCCCGGCAGGCGGCCGTCAAAAGGATAGGAAATCCGGCCCCCGACAATGGCGGCCACCGGGACGCCTTTCAATTTCCAGCCGTGGAAGGGGGAGTTCCGGCTCTTGGAGGCAAAAGAACCGACATTCACCACGATTTCGCGCTGGAGGTCAAGCAGGGTCAAGTCGGCGTCCGCGCCGGGACGAAGGACACCCTTGTTCTTGAGGCCAAGCAGGCCGGCCGGGGCGGTGGACATCATCCGAACGAATTGCTTTAGAGGCAGCGCTCTTTTATTGACCAGACGGTCGAGAAGCAGGGAAACGGCCGTCTCCAGACCGTTGATGCCGAAGGGCGCCTTAACGAACCCTTTTCCTTTTTCTTGAGCCGTGTGGGGAGCGTGGTCGGTGGCGAAGACATCGATCAGGCCTTCTTTGACTGCGGCCAGCAGGGCGGCGACGTCCTCCCGGCCGCGAAGGGGAGGGTTGACCTTAAAATTTGCGTCGGCCACAACGCAGGCCTCGTCGGTCAGACAGAGATGGTGGGGCGTCACTTCGGCCGTGACCCCCACCTTCCGCTTTTTCGCCTCCCGCAGCAGCCGAACGGCGCCCTTGGTGCTGAGGTGGGCAATATGGAGGCGGGCGCCGGTCATCTCGGACAGAATGATATCCCTGGCCACCATGACCTCTTCGGCCGCGGCGGGCATGCCCGGCAGGCCCAGGCGAACAGAGCGGGCCCCCTCATTCATAACGCCCTCGCCGCTCAAGCTCTTGTCCTCACAATGGTCGATGACCAGAGTGGGCAGGAGGCGCGCGCGTTCCAGGGCCTGCCGCATGACCTGGGAGTTCCAAACCGGATAGCCGTCGTCAGAGAAGGCCACGACCCCGGCCGAGACCAGGTCGGCCATCTCGGTGAGCTGTTCGCCCTCCAGGTCCCGGGTCAGGGCGGCGATGGGCAGGACATTGACCGCCGCGTTGCGGGCCTTGTCCTGGATAAAGCGGGTCATGACCGCGTTGTCGTTGGGCGGCACGGTGTTGGGCATGCAGCAAATGGTGGTGAACCCGCCCTTGGCCGCCGCTCGGCTGCCCGTCTCGATCGTCTCCTTGTCCTCCTGGCCTGGCTCTCGAAGATGGACGTGCATATCAATGAAACCGGGCGCCACCACCAGCCCGCTGGCGTCAATGACCCTGGCGCCGGCGACCCGGATCCGGGGCTGGACCTTCTGGATCTTGCCTCGCTCGATCAGGATGTCCAGCACTCCCTCCCGTCCCGAGCCGGGGCAGACGACCCGACCGTTTTTTAGTAATAGCTTCACTGGGGCGCCCTATTTTTTTCTGGCTTTGGTCAAGGCCGTCGGCTCGGTGATGAGGACTTCGTCCACGCCGTCCACCTCCTTGAAGCGGACCTGGACGAGCTCACGTCGGGAAGTGGGCAGGTTCTTGCCCACATAGTCGGCTCGGATGGGCAGCTCCCGATGGCCGCGATCGATGAGGACCAGAAGCTGGATGGAGCGCGGCCGGCCCAGGTCGAACAGGCTGTCCATGGCCGCCCGGATGGTCCGGCCGGTGAATAGAACGTCGTCCACCAGCAGCACGTCTTTTTTTGAGATGGGAAACTTGATTTCGGTCTTGTGGACCATATGCTGGGTCTCCAGCTCGGTAAAATCGTCCCGGTAAAGGGTGATGTCCATAACAGCCACCGGTACGTCCACCTTCTCCATGTCCTTGATCAGCTTGGAGATCCTCTTGCCGATATAGATGCCCCGCGTGCGGATGCCGACGATGACCATGTTGCGCAAATCGCGATTCCGCTCGATAATCTCCGTGGCCATGCGGTGCAGGATGCGCCGGATCTTGCTGGCGTCCATGATCCGGGCTTTGATCTTTTCGTCCATCGGTTGCTCCTCGGGGACGGATCTCCTCAAAATGCTATATCTACTGTAAAATGTCAAGAAATGTTGGCCGTCAGCCTGCCTCTCCGTTTATAAGATTTCTTATCGGCGCCGGGATCGCCACCTGGCCCCCTTGGGAACCAGTCCCGGCGGTTCCCCCCAACGAAACGATGGGGCCCCCCTCCGACCTTTCCGGAGACGCCATCGAGCTCCCCCATATTTCCCTAGGGGGGTCGGGAGGGTAAATAAATTTTAAAGAAGTTTGGAGGCGTCTCCGCTAGGGGGGCGATCCCGACGCCTCTTTAAAAACATGAAATCAGAGCAACTTAGGAGCTTTGGTGGGAGAAGTAGGAAACTGCCTTCCGGACATCCCGGCCGATCTGACGGGTCAGAGCCGCGGCGCTCGAGAACTTCCGGTCAGGCCGCAGCCTACGGAGCAACCGGACGGTTGCCTTGCGGCCATAGAGGTTTCCTTGGAAGCGGAGGAGGTAGGTTTCGACGTGAAGGCGGCCCGGGCCGAAGGTGGGCCGCCGCCCGATGTAGGTCAGGGAGGGATGCCAACCTCGGCCGATACCGGCTAGGCTGATAAAGATGCCCGACGGCAGGATTTCGTTCTGAGGCCTGAGGTTGGCGGTGGGGAAGCCCAGCCGGCGGCCCACCGAGCGGCCGCGGACAATCGCTCCGGCGATCTCATAGGGCCGTCCGAGCAGAGCGCCGGCCAGCTCGACCCGGCCTTCCCGGAGCAAGCCCCTGATACGACTGCTGCTCACCGGCCCGCCGGCCTTCTCGACGGGAGGGATGATGCAAACATCAAAGGCCTTGGTCTTTAGGCTGTATTCCTTGAGGGTTGTCACCGATCCGGCCCGGTTCCGGCCGAAATGAAAATTCTCACCCACCAGGACTGTCCGGGCCTTCAGGACCTTGACCAGTACCCGGTCCAGAAAAGGGTGCGGCGGCAGCGTCGAGAAACGCCGGCCGAAGGGCATGACCAGGACCGCTTTGACTCCCGATTTTTTGACCTCCTGCAGTCGCTGGGCCAGAGTTTGGAGCATGAGCATCCGGCCTTTGCCCAAAATTTTTTCGGGGTGCGGGGAAAAGGTGAGAAGCAGGGAAGAAAGGCCGCGCCGCCGGGCTTGCCGGACCAGACATTGGAGTATCTTCCGGTGTCCGAGATGGACGCCGTCGAAGTTGCCAACGGCCACGGCTCTGGGCTTTGAAAAGGAGGCCGCTTCCTCGAGCCGTGTGAAGACCTTCATCCCGGCTTAAGGCTCTATAATCTGGGCCTTGTGCAGATAGGCTGTCCGGAGTTGGTGCAGGCAAGATTCCAGGAATTTATCCTCTTCCGGCGTGAGGTTGCCCTTGGTTCGTTCTTTGAGCAGGCCGAGCAGGTCGATGAGCCTCTTGGCCAGGGTCAGGTTCTCTTTATTTTCCATCAGGATCGGATCTTCCAATAAACCCAAGGAAACCAAGCCTTGAGTGAAGAAGGGCAGGATCAGCGTGCTGAAATCGAGCAGGGGAAGGGACTCTTTGTTGTTCTTGGGCTGTCCGTTATCAGTGGCCATGGTATAATGAAAGACTCATTCTACAATTGCCATTCGAGAAATTCAAGGGAGGGCGAAGGGAATGACCACGCCGCTTCAAGCCGGGACAGGATTCACCCGCCTGGCTGAGATCATTAAGACCCTTCGGGGGGAGAACGGCTGCCCCTGGGACAAGGAGCAGGACGAGACGACCATCCTGAATTATCTGCTGGAGGAGGTCTATGAAGTGGTGGAGGCCGTCCGATCCGGGAAGGCCGAGTCGGTCCGCGAGGAATTGGGCGATGTGCTTATGGAGGTTGTTTTCCTGGCGCGGATCTATGAAGAAAAAGGCGCCTTCCATCTGGCCGAGTCGGTCGAATCCATCAACGGCAAGATGATCCGGCGCCATCCCCATGTTTTCGGCGACATAAGGCTGGATTCGTCGGTGCGGGTGCTGGAGGAATGGCACAGGCAGAAACAGGCGGAGAAAAACCGGGACTCTTTGTTCGATGGGCTGCCCCGGACCCTGCCGGCCTTGGCCGCCACCTTTCAGATCGGACAGAAAGCTTCTTTGGTGGGCTTCGACTGGGAGCGGACGGAGGAAGCCTTGGCCAAGCTTTATGAGGAGCTCCATGAACTCGAACAAGCCCTGAAGGCCGGGGAGAAGAATGCCATTGGCCGGGAAATGGGCGATCTTCTGTTCGCCGCGGCCAATGTTTCGCGCAAGGCCGGGGTCAACCCGGAAACCGCCCTGCTGGGAGCCAATACACGCTTCCGGGAGCGTTTCGCTTATATTGAGAGCAGGCTTCGAGAGCAGGGCAGAGACCCGGCTCAGGCTTCCCTGGAAGAAATGGATGCGCTCTGGGAAGAAGCGAAGGATAGGGGAGTGGGCGGTTAGCCCGCCCCTTCCGACTTCTTGCGCTGAACCAAACTGGCCTTGATGAAGTCCTCCAGGTCGCCGTCGAGCACCGCCTCCACGTCCGAAGTCTCGAGTTTGGTCCTCAGGTCCTTGGCCATCTTGTAGGGGTGGAGCACGTAGGACCGGATCTGGTTGCCCCAGGCGATGTCCGACTTCGAATCCTCGATCTTTTCGATCTTCTCCATTTTCTTCTTCCGTTCCATTTCGTACAGCCGGGCCAGGAGGACCTTCATGGCTGAGGCTTTGTTCTTGTGCTGGGAGCGTTCGTTCTGGCACTGGACGACGATGCCGGTGGGGAGATGGGTGATGCGCACAGCCGAGTCGGTGACGTTGACGTGCTGCCCCCCCCTCCCTCCGGCGCGGAAAGTGTCGATGCGCAGGTCTTCAGGGTTGATGTTGATCTCGATCTCCTCGTCGACCTCAGGATAGGCAAAGACCGCGGCAAAGGAGGTGTGTCGGCGTTTGTTGGAATCGAAGGGGGAAATGCGGACCAGTCGGTGAACCCCCGTTTCCTGGCTGAGGTTGCCGAAGGCAAAATCGCCCTGGATGCGCACCGTGGCGCTCTTGAGCCCCGCCTCTTCGCCGGCCAGCATATCCAGGACCTCGGTCTTGTAGCCTTTCCGCTCGGCGTAGCGGAGGTACATCCGCAGCAGCATCTGGGCCCAGTCCTGGGATTCCGTGCCGCCCGCGCCGGGATGGACGGTCAAGATGGCGTTGCGGACGTCATCGTCCTCGAAGTACAAGGCTTGCAGCTCGGCTTCGTTCAGCCGGCGCTCAAGGTCCGCCAAACCTTGGGCCAGGTCGTCCCCGACCTCTTCTCCCTCAGCCGCGAGCTCCAGCAGGACATCCAGGTCCTCGCGTTTCTGTCGGAGGAGGGAATATAGCTTGACCTCCTTGTCCAGCTTTTTCTTGCGCTGCCGCAGGGGTAGGGCGGCCTTGGGGTTCTTCCAGGTCTGGGGCGAGGCCAACTCCCGGTCGATGGTTTCGATTTCGGCTTTCTTGGCTGTCAGGTCAAAGAAAACCTCGGACTTCCTCGTACTTTTGAAAGGCGGCGTTCAGCCTGGGTTCGAGGTCAATATATTTTGCGGTAGGTCTTTTTTCTTTGTCGGTCATGGGTCCCCAAAAAGAAGGCTAGGATAAAGGCAACCAGGGTCAAAGTCAAGCTGACCCAGGCGAAAACGTCCCCGTAGCGGGTGTAGATGGTCTGGCCGCGGCGCGGTGTTACCGTCCCGGTTAAAAAGGCCGCGGTCATGATCTTGGACTTCTGAACGACGCGGCCCCAGGGGTCGATGATACCGCTCACCCCCGTGGTGGCCGCCCGCAGCAGGAAGCGTCGATTCTCCACGGCCCGAAAGACGGCAATGGCAAAATGCTGATGAGGGGCGGAGGTCGGACCATACCAGCCGTCGTTGGTGATGGTCACCAGGAAGTCGGCGCCGTTCTTGACGAACCGACGGACGAGGTCGGGGAAAATGATCTCATAGCAGATGGGAGAGCCGAAGCGGAGTTGTCCGAAGCTGTGGAGGGTGGTATTCAGGCCGGGAGTGACCTCACCGATGGCCTGGGTCATATGTTTGACGAAACCGAACAGGCCAGGAAAGGGCGTGTATTCTCCGAAGGGCACCAGGTGCATCTTATGGTACTCGGTGATGGGCAGGTCGGGTTGGAGGCCGAGGGCGGTGTTGTAGTATTCGGTCTTTTCCTCCTGGATGGAGACTTCAATGGTGCCGATGAGCAAAGTCCGGCCCGTCTGTTTCACATAGTTGAGCAACTTATGTTTGAAGCCTAGGGCCAGCGGGTCGCTGCAGGAGAAGCACAAGGGCACGGAGAACTCGGGCCAGATGATGA